>OJYK01000003.1_pt1 | contig 164789 bp, 156 predicted proteins | sample 1600931 | NCBI WGS metagenome assembly OJYK01 (sample SAMN04436819, study PRJEB24849) | human gut metagenome | biome: human gut; feature: NICU; material: stool | host: Homo sapiens | place: USA: Saint Louis, MO | collected 2011-05-21
TCACCGCCATATTTTAAGAAGAGCTCGTACGCAAGTACGGGCTTTTTTCTTTTATATTCTCTGCCGGGGGGGGGAGCCCCTCGAGAAAAGCCAATCCCGAAGCTAATCCTCCTCCATCCGCTGATACTCTTCACTGAGGTAGTCCACCAGCGCCCTGACGGAGGGCAGCAGCCCGCGCCGTGAGGCAAATACCGCATGGATCACTTCCCGCCGCGGCTGCCACTCGTCCAGAACCACCTCTAATTCCCCTGACGCCAGCTGATCGCGCACCATTAATAAAGGAAGCTGCACCACGCCTACGCCGGCCATCGCCGCCTCGCGCAGCGCCAGCATATCGGTGGTCACCATTCGAGGCGTGAAATACACTTCCGCTCTCGCTCCCCCGGGCCCGGTGAGCTGCCATTTATGCTGATGCTTGTTCGCACCCAGGCTGAGCCCCGGCCAGGCGCTCAGCTCGGACGGCGCCTGCGGACGTCCGAGCCGGGAAATGAGATCCGGGCTGGCCACCAGTCGGTGCCCGCGGTCCGCCAGCACGCGCATCACCAGGTCGCTATCCTCGATGGGCCGGGGACGGACGCGGATCGCCACATCAATGCCCTCCCCGACCACATCCACCCGGCGGTTGGTCGCCTCAAGATGCAGCGTTACCCCAGGATAGCGTGCCATAAATCGCGCCAGCATCGGTCCGATATGGACATGCAGCAAGGTGACCGGACAGGTGATCCTGACGCTACCGCGCGGCTCGGCGCGCAGCGTCTCGACCGCCTGCTGCGCCGCCTCGGCCTCAATCAGCATCGCTTTGCAATGCTGATAAAAGGTCTGCCCGACCTCGGTGACCGCGAACTGACGGGTGGTTCGCTGAATCAAACGCACGCCCAACCGCTCCTCGAGTTGCGCAATGCGACGGCTGAGTTTGGATTTCGGCTGGTCAAGCGCTCGCCCCGCCGCGGCGAAACCGCCATGGTCTACCACCTGGACAAACCAGGCGAAGTCATTGAGATCCTGCATCCTTCCTCCATTGTTCCATTTTTGGAACAGTATAGGTCATTTTTGCTCACTACCGCATACGTCGTCCCGGATATAAGCTTATTCACATCAGATACCGATACACAGGAGAAAGCCATGAAACAGATCACAGGAGTCTACACCGCGCCTGCGCAGCATTGGGTAGGCGACGGCTTCCCGGTTCGCTCGATGTTTTCCTATCAGACGCACGGCCAGCAGCTGAGCCCCTTCTTACTGCTCGACTATGCCGGGCCGTACACCTTCCCGGCGGGCAGCGAAAAACGCGGCGTCGGTGAGCATCCGCATCGCGGATTTGAAACCGTCACCATCGTCTACGCCGGTGAAGTAGAGCATCGCGACTCCACCGGACGCGGCGGGGTGATTGGTCCAGGCGACGTGCAGTGGATGACGGCGGGCGCCGGGATCCTGCACGAAGAGTTCCACTCGGAGGCCTTCACCCGCAGCGGCGGCGAGCTGAAGATGATCCAGCTGTGGGTCAACCTGCCCGCGAAAGACAAAATGGCGACCCCCGGCTACCAGAGCATTACCGCCGGGACGATCCCCACCGTGGCGCTGGCGAACGGCGCCGGACAGGTTCGGGTTATTGCCGGCCAGTATGACGACGTCAGCGGCCCGGCCCATACCTTCTCACCGCTTAACGTGTGGGATCTGCAGCTGAATCAGGGGCACGACCTCACGCTGCGCCAACCGGAGGGCTGGAGTACCGCGCTGGTGGTGCTGGAAGGGGAAGTGATCATTAACGGTTCCGAATCTGCTCGCGAAGGCCAGCTGGCCGTCCTGAGCCAGGCAGGTGACGCAGTGCATCTGGAGGCGACCGCCCCGGCAAAAGTTCTGCTGATGGCCGGAGAACCGCTACAGGAGCCGATTGTGGGCTATGGCCCGTTTGTCATGAATAACAAAACGCAGATCGCAGAAGCTGTACGCGATTTTAACAGCGGCCGCTTTGGCCAAATCTAACTGATTGAGGTGAATACTATGTCTACTCCCGCTAACTTTAACGGTGCTCGTCCGGTGATTGATGTTAACGATACCGCAATGCTGTTGATTGACCATCAGAGCGGTCTGTTCCAGACCGTCGGCGATATGCCGATGCCAGAGCTGCGCGCTCGCGCCGCCGCGCTGGCCAAGATGGCGTCGCTTGCCGGGATCCCGGTGATCACGACCGCCTCCGTGCCGCAGGGGCCGAACGGTCCGCTGATCCCGGAGATTCATGAAAACGCGCCGCATGCGAAATACATCGCCCGTAAAGGTGAGATTAACGCCTGGGATAACCCGGAATTCGTCGCCGCGGTGAAAGCGACCGGCCGTAAAACGCTGATTATCGCCGGGACCATCACCAGCGTCTGCATGGCCTTCCCGGCTATCGCCGCTGTCGCCGACGGTTATAAAGTGTTTGCCGTGATTGACGCTTCCGGCACCTACAGCAAAATGGCGCAGGAGATCACCCTGGCTCGCGTGGTACAGGCCGGCGTAGTGCCAATGGATACCGCCGCCGTCGCCTCTGAGCTGCAGCGCACCTGGAATCGCCCGGACGCCGCAGAATGGGCGGAGGTGTACACCAAAGTCTTCCCGGCCTACCAGCTGCTGATCGAAAGCTACAGCAAAGCGCAGGACGTCGTGAAGAATAACGAACAGCTGGATTCCCAGCGCTAAAACGCCCGCCCCGCTGAGCCGCAGCGGGGCATTGTTCATTGCGTGAGCGAACGGCAAAGAAAGAAGAAAATATGCTTGACCGTTTTAACGCAACTCCCTATAGTAGCGCCCCGTTGCCCACCCAAGGTGAGCAGCAAGACAATATGGTGAGGTGTCCGAGTGGCTGAAGGAGCACGCCTGGAAAGTGTGTATACGGCAACGTATCGGGGGTTCGAATCCCCCCCTCACCGCCATATTCGAGATGAGAGCCTGTACGCAAGTACAGGCTCTTTTCTTTTATATTCTCCGCAGGGGGGATGAGAACCCCCGACCGGGGTTCGACAACTGGCGCAGCCAGTTGGACAGACCGCGAGCCTGCGAGCGGGCTGCCCCGCAGGGGCGAGCGAAGCGAGTCAATCCCCCCCTCACCGCCATATTTTAAGAAGAGCTCGTACGCATGTACGGGCTTTTTTTTCGCATGTGGCACCGCAGACATCCCCGGGGTCGGCAGCAATGCCTCTCCCGGGCTACCAGACCGTACCCGCCAGGTAGCCCGGCTAAGCGCAGCGCCGCCGGGAGGATGCCCAAAAACAACAAAGCCCGGGCTAGCCCGGGCCTTGCTCACAGTATGACGATTAATAATAGGCTTTCAGCGTCCGCTGGCAGAGAGCCGAGCGCACGCAGTCATCGGTGGTGAAACGCACGATGCCGATCATCTCGTCTTCCTCAAAACGCGCCAGCGCATCGCTCAGGCCAGATCTCACGCCAGAGGGCAAGTCGCACTGGGTGATATCGCCATTGACGATGACCGTCACGTTCTCCCCGAGGCGGGTTAAAAACATCTTCATTTGCGCTGCGGTCACGTTCTGGGCCTCGTCCAGAATCACCACCGCATTTTCAAAGGTACGTCCGCGCATATAGGCGAACGGCGCGATTTCCACCTTGCCGATTTCCGGACGCAGGCAGTACTGCATAAAGGAAGCCCCCAGCCTTTTCACCAGCACATCGTAAACCGGTCGGAAATAGGGAGCGAACTTCTCGGCGATATCTCCCGGTAAGAAGCCGAGATCTTCGTCGGCCTGCAGAACGGGACGGGTAACAATAATTCTGTCCACATCCTTATGGATCAGGGCTTCAGCTGCCTTCGCCGCACTGATCCAGGTCTTGCCGCATCCAGCTTCGCCGGTAGCGAAAATCAGCTGCTTATTGTCGATGGCATTCAAATAATGCGCCTGAGCCTCATTGCGCGCCTCAATTGGGGAAGTATCACGGCTGTCCCGCGCCATGCCAATTGCTTCTACGCCACTCATTTGCACAAGCGATGTGACCGATTCTTCTTCACGCTGCTTATGGCTGCGTGAATCCCGTCTCAGCACACGTTTTGCTTCACGACGAGCTTTGATCACTGCTTTTTGTCTTCCCATGGATAGCACCTTGCGTTGTTGGTTTACATCACACGCGTCAACATCGACGCGACTATGCGCACGAACGATTGAGGTTTGGCTTCCTTGTAAGCCATTGCTTGCCGGTAGAACTGACAACGAGTCGCGGCTACGCGCACCGCGTACCCTGCCAAGGTTGTAATAATGCGAAGCGGAGAGAGAAAGAGTAAGAAAATCGCTGCCGGAAGCGGGGCTTCCGTGCTGAAGAGTACGGTCTGAGGTTTTACGTTGTCCGGTACGGGACCTTACCATTCGCGATCTCCATAGTGAAACGTCACACTGCCGGGAACTACCGCGTATGTAATAAGTACATCAAAAAAGATTCTTAATGCAACTTATTTTTCACAATGACGCAACAAATAGTTCTTAAGCAAGTGTAGGAGACTATCGGTCATTTGTATTACAGAAATATAACACATGGCAGGAAATATAAGAAAAATGAGAAAAACAGCAGAAAACGCCCTACCCTTACGGGCAGGGTCGGTATCAGGCCTGCAGCAGCGACTCTCCCAGATAGTGTTTATCATCCACTACGCCGGGTAAAACAAAGAAGTAGCCTCCGCCGATCGGTTTGACATACTCCTCCAGCGCCTCGCCGTTAAGCCGTTTCTGCACCGTCAGAAAACCCTTTTCCAGATCGTGCTGATAGCAAACGAATAACAGCCCCATATCCAGTTGTCCGGCGTTAGTAACCCCCAGCGAATAGCTGTAGCCGCGGCGCATCATCAGGCTGGACTGGGTTTCCGGCGTGCGGGGATTGGCCAGACGAATATGGCTATCCAGCGCAATGACTTCGCCGTTAGGATCTTTACTGTAATCCGGGGTATCGTGTTCGTTTTTCATCCCCAGCGGCGCACCGGTGTGCTTGTCGCGACCAAAGATCGTCTGCTGCTCCTTGAGCGGCGTCCGATCCCAGAACTCCACGTGAAACTGGATAATTCGCGCCGCCTGATAGCTGCCGCCCACGGTCCAGGCCGGCTCGTCCTGATCGGCTGTCACCCACACTACCTTATCCATCAACGCGCTGTCGTGGCTCGCCGGGTTAGCGGTGCCGTCCTTAAACCCCAACAGGTTGATGGGGGTCTCTTTGCCTTTGCTGCGCGCCGCGCTGTCGGAGATAAACCCTTCCCGCTTCCAGCGCACGCTCAGCAGATCCGGCGTATGTTTGATGACATCACGCAGGGCGTGGATCACCGTATCCTGAGTATTGGCGCAGATCTGCAGCAGCAGGTCGCCATGGCACAGCGCGGCATCCAGCGAATCGTTGGGGAAGCGGGTCATCGGCTGCAGCTTTTTCGGTGCTTTATCCGCCAGGCCAAAGCGCTCATCAAATAGCGAATGGCCGACCGAGACGGTGATGGTCAGGTTATCTGGCGCAATCCACGGCCCCAGGATGCCGGAATCCATCGGCGGCAGCCGCGGATTCGGCGTGTCCGGCGCCGGGCCGCCCTGGGTTAAAAAGGCGATACGCTGGGTCAGCAGTCGAAACAGCCGCTCGAGGTCGGCTTTATCAGCCGCCAGCACATCGAAGGCCACCAGCATCATCGAAGCCTGCTGCGGCGTCAGAATGCCCGCCTGATGCCGGCCATAGAATGGCTGCTTTTCCTGGCGCGCGTCGGGTGTGAGCGTCCCCGGGGAACTTTCCGCTTTTGCCGCATGCGCTACCGGGCAGCCACCGGTGATGGCCAGCGCGCCGCCAAGCGCGCCGATCCCTTTCAGTAAGCGACGACGTGACGGCTCGTTCACGTCGTGGGGTTTCTGCTGTGCCATCGACTTAGTCCAGCCCCAGGATCCCGCGCAGCTGAGCCAGATCTTCCGCCAGGGTGGTGATCGGCCCTTTCAGCGCATTACGGTCGGCGGTGGTCAGCTTATCGTAGGTCTCGAAACCGTCTTTGGTGCGATATTTGCTGAGGATGCTGTCCACTTTCTTAAAGTTGGCGTCCACTTTCGCCAGCAGCGCGCTGTTCTCTTTTTGCAGCTGCGGGCGCAGCAGGTCGACAATTTTCTGCGCGCCGTCAATGTTGGCCTGGAAGTCCCACAGATCGGTATGGCTGTAGCGATCTTCTTCACCGCTGATCTTGCTGGCCGCGACTTCCTCAATTAATCCTGCCGCGCCGCCCACGACTTTTGACGGCGGGAACGCCAGCTCGCTGATACGCTTTTGCAGCTCCAGCACATCGCTGTTCAGCTGATCGGCATATTTTTCCATCCCCTTGACGCTGTTATCGCCAAACAGCGCTTTTTCCAGACGGTGGAAACCGGTAAATTTCGGATCTTCCGCTTTTTTCTCGAAGTCGTCTTCGCGGGCGTCGATGCTGCCGTCAAGGTCAGAGAACAGCTCGGCAATGGGCTCGATGCGCTCGTAATGCTGACGCGTCGGGGCGTACAGCGCTTTCGCTTTTTCGATATCGCCGGCTTTCACCGCGTCGGTAAAGGCTTTGGTGCCGCTAACCAGCTGCGCGGTTTCCGCCGTCACATAGGCTTTATAGGCGGTGATCGCGTCGCCGAGGCTCAGCACCGCATCCGCTTTCGCCGCGTCTTTGGTGGCGGCGCCGGTGACGATCAGTTTGCCTTTCGGGTTGGTGAGCAGGCCACAGGTCATGTCATATTCGCCCGGCTGCAGGTTCGCGGTGAGCTTCTGAGTAAAGCCCGGAGCGATGTTTTCGCGCTCTTCCACCACCATCACCCCTTTCAGAATCTCCCACTCCAGCGCTTTCTGGCTGTGGTTCTGAATAATAAACTGGGTTTTACCCGCGTTAACGGTCACCTGCATCGGCTCGCACTGCTTGTCGTTGACGGTGACTTTGACCTGCGGGATATCCGCAGCCTGAGCACCGAATGCAGAGCTGAGCAGCGCGGCCACGGTCACCCGCAGCGCATTACGGCGAAAATGAATCATCATGATCATCCCTTTCGGTAAGTAGAGTGTCGCTTATAAGCTCGCAGCGCCCGGTCAGGCAGCCCGCGAGGCAGTGGTATTATTCCGCGGCGGCAGGGCAAACAGCACCAGCGCCGGGATCAGATAAAGCAGATAGACAGCCACTTCGCTGACGCTCGGCGTCTCCTGATAGCCGAAGATCCCTTCCAGCAGCGTGCCGAACAGCGTATGCGTCGACAGCACGTTGCTCAGATCGAAGGCGGTATCCTGGAACAGGTTCCACAGGCCCGCCTCGTGGAAGGCGCGGATCGCCCCCGCGGCCAGGCCAGCGGCCACCAGCAGAATAAACAGGCTGGTCCATTTGAAGAACACGCCAAGGTTAAGGCGGATACCGCCCCAGTAGATCAGGAAGCCCAGCACGATAGCGGTGGCCAGACCCAGCAGCGCCCCCAGCGGCGGCCAGATGCCGACATCCTGCTGGAAGGCCGCCAGCAGAAAGAAGACCGACTCCAGCCCCTCACGGGCGACCGCGAAAAAGACCATCATCACCAGCGCCCAGCCGTGGTGATTACCGCGCTGCAGCGCCTTGTCCACGGCCTGCTCCAGCTGCTGCTTGACGTTGCGTGAGACATTGCGCATCCAGAAGACCATCCACGTCAGGATCACCACCGCAATGACCGCGACGATCCCTTCGAACAGCTCCTGTTCACGCTGAGGAAATTCACCGGTGGTTTCGTTGATAAAAATGCCTAAGCCAAGACATAGCGCCGCCGCGAGGATCACGCCAATCCACATCACGCCAATCCAGTTGCCGCGCTGGGTGCGTTTCAGATAGCTGGCGATCAGGCTGACAATCAGCGCCGCCTCCAGGCCTTCGCGTAACATAATGAGAAATGGGACAAACATGCCAATACCCTTAAATGTAAAGCACCGTCAACGAATGCAAAAACAGGTAATATTTATGATAGTGATTATCATTACAATGCTCAGAAACACAAGCGAAATGTGCAGAGAATGATGATCAGTTGTAAATAAATCGCTGACAAATAATGACTTATGAAAATATTCGCCTGTTATGAAGGGAAAGAATAAGCAAAGGATTTTTTACGCCAGATATTTACCCGCCGTAGCGGCTATGGCTAAATGGCGGCCTTATTGACTTGCGAAAAGAACAACATGACTGCATTTTTTCATTTCCTGCTGGCGCTGGCGGTGATCCTCGCCCTGGCCTGGCTTGTCAGCTACGACAGACAAAAAATTCGTATTCGTTATATTCTCCAGTTGATTATTATCGAAATAGCGCTCGCTTTCTTTTTCCTGCACGCCGAAAGCGGCCTGTGGCTGGTAAAAAATATTTCCGGCTTTTTTGCTTCGCTGTTAGGCTTTGCCGCCGAAGGGACCAATTTCGTCTTTGGCGGCATGAGCGAAAAAGGCTTAGCCTTTATTTTCCTGGGCGTCCTGTGTCCGATTGTGTTTATTTCCGCGCTGATTGGTATTCTCCAGCACTGGCGGATCCTGCCGATTTTTATTCGCGTGATTGGCACCCTGCTGTCGAAAGTAAACGGCATGGGTAAGCTGGAATCTTTCAACGCCGTCAGCTCGCTGATCCTCGGTCAATCGGAGAACTTCATTGCCTACAAGGGCGTACTGGGCGACCTCTCCTCACGGCGACTGTTCACTATGGCGGCGACGGCCATGTCGACCGTATCGCTGTCGATTGTCGGCGCCTATATGACCATGCTGGACGCCAAATATGTCGTCGCAGCGCTGATCCTCAATATGTTCAGCACCTTTATCGTGCTGTCGGTAATTAACCCGACGCGGCCAGGCAGCGAGCAGGAAATAAAACTCGAGAAGCTGCATGAATCGCAGAGTTTCTTTGAAATGCTCGGGGAATATATTCTGGCCGGCTTTAAAGTGGCGATGATTATTCTGGCGATGCTGATCGGTTTTATCGCCCTGATCAGCGCCATTAACGCGCTATTCGCCACCCTGTTTGGTCTCAGCTTCCAGCAGATCCTCGGCTACGTCTTTTATCCGCTGGCGTGGCTTATCGGCATCCCGCTGAGCGATGCGCTAAACGCCGGCAGCATCATGGCCACCAAACTGGTCGCTAACGAATTTGTGGCGATGATTGAGCTGCAAAAGATTGCCGCCAGCATGACCCCTCGCGGGCTCGGCATTCTCTCGGTATTCCTGGTGTCGTTTGCCAACTTTGCCTCGATCGGCATTATCGCCGGGGCGATCAAAGGCCTGAATGAACCGCAGGGCAATATCGTCTCCCGCTTCGGCCTGCGGCTGGTGTATAGCGCCACGCTGGTAAGCCTGCTTTCCGCCAGCTTCGCCGGGCTGGTGCTGTAAAACAAACGGCGGGGCTGCCCCCGCCGTTTACTCAGAACTGCACGCAGACCGGCTGGTCGACACGCATCACCGACTCCTGCGCGAAGCGTGATTTATAGCCCTGGCGCAGAGCCTCAATACCCGCCTCGCTCTGCGCGTCATGCCCATGGATCACCATCAGCGCCTTGCTCTGCTCCCGCACCACCTGACCATTCTGGCCAAGCCACTGGCCGTGGGCATCAAACACCGTCAGCCCGTCGCGAAAGCGCGGCGTGACGTCACGGTCGACAAACTGTTGCCACTCTTCAGCGGTGATGTCTTTCCCCGCCGGGCGGCTCAGACCGAAGTAAAGCGTGGTTTGCACCATGGACTTATCCGCCGGGCAGACGCCGGGCTTCGGCGCGCTGGTCGATGAACTTCCACCCGCCACGCAGCCGCTGAGTAACCCTGCCAGCACCAGCGCCATCGCACCCTGTCTGAACGTCATCTTTGCTATCCTCATTGTTATTAGTCAGGAAATATCAGCGGATTTTCAGATAATTAGCAAGGGTTATAATATTCCGGCACGGCACCAGGCAATAAAAAGCCCGCCAGCGGCGGGCTCGTGAGCATTAGATGATCTTACTCAGCCGTGGCGCGTACCGGCGGCGGCGTATGGTAGTGGGCATCCGCTTCGGCAAAGCGCTGCTGCATGCTGGCCGACGGCGCTTTATCCAGCAGGCTAAAGACCACAATCCCGATGCTGCCGAAGACAAAGCCCGGAATGATTTCATACAGGCCCAGCCAGCCAAACTGCTTCCAGACGATCACGGTCAGGGCGCCAATCACCATCCCGGCCAGCGCGCCGTTACGGGTCATGCGCGACCACATTACCGAGAACAGGACCACCGGGCCAAAGGCGGCGCCGAAGCCAGCCCAGGCGTAGCTCACCAGACCCAGCACGCGGTTTTCCGGATTGGCCGCCAGGGCAATGGCCACCAGGGCAACCACCAGCACCATCATACGGCCCACCCACACCAGCTCTTTCTGACCGGCGTTTTTACGCAGGAAGGCTTTATACAGGTCTTCGGTAATTGCGCTCGAGCAGACCAGCAGCTGACAGCTCAGGGTGGACATCACCGCCGCCAGAATCGCCGACAGCAGGATCCCGGCAATCCACGGGTTAAACAGGATTTGCGCCAGTTCGATAAACACGCGCTCGGCGTTCTGGTTAACCGCGCCCGCCAGGCTCGGGTTGTTATTGAAGTAGGCGATGCCAAAGAAGCCGACGGCCACCGCCCCGCCGAGGCACAGGATCATCCAGGTCATACTAATGCGACGTGCGTGAACGATACTGTGGTGCGAATCCGCCGCCATAAAGCGCGCCAGAATATGCGGCTGACCGAAATAACCCAGCCCCCAGCCCATCAGCGAGATAATCGCCACGAAGTTCAGCCCTTTCAGCATGTCGATATTTTCGATGCTCTTCTGCTTAATCACTTCCAGCGAATCGCCAAAGCCGCCGACGGAAATAATCACGATCACCGGGGTGAGGATCAGCGCGAAAATCATCAGGCTGGCCTGCACGGTATCGGTCCAGCTAACCGCGAGGAAGCCGCCGACGAAGGTATAGATAATCGTCGCCGCCGCCCCGGCCCACAGTGCGGTTTCATAACTCATGCCGAAGGTGCTTTCAAACAGACGCGCCCCCGCGACAATTCCTGAAGCGCAATAGATGGTAAAGAACAGCAGAATAACCAGCGCCGAAATAATTCTCAGCACCCGGCTTTTATCTTCAAAACGGCCGGTAAAATAATCGGGCAGCGTCAGGGCGTTATTATTCACCTCGGTATGCACGCGCAGGCGACCGGCCACCAGCTTCCAGTTAATCCACGCCCCCAGCGTTAAGCCAATGGCGATCCAGCTTTCGGAAATCCCGGAGAGGAAAATCGCCCCTGGCAGGCCCATCAGCAGCCAGCCGCTCATATCCGACGCCCCTGCGGAAAGCGCGGTCACAAATGGCCCCAGACTCCTTCCCCCGAGAATATAATCATCGAAGTTTTTGGTCGAACGCCAGGCAATAAACCCTATCAATACCATACCAAAAATATAAACAATAAATGTCACCAGCATCGGTGTGCTAATAGCCATGCAAAGTCTCCAGAATTTTTATCGACAGCGTCCAACTTCGTCGTTTTTTTCCACTACCGGAACGGGGTAATGGCGCATTGTTTAATTGGGCGACCGTATCCTGACGGAAGCTTCGGTTTTTCACAAACGATTTAACACAGCATTTACACGAAAAACCGACGGCGCAAAACGTCAATTTGTTAGAGGTTGCACTCTCTCACGTTTTTAAAGGTTGCACCAAACAAAAGTGTTAACTCACGCATACAAATACCCTATGAGCCAGGGGTTAAATTTCTGCTATTTTAGGGGTTATTTTTAACAAATTAGCCATTTCACGGCTTCCGTCACAAGCCACAATTAACAAGGTTGCACAAAGTTGCAACATAGTGGATATTTCCATGCAACCGCATAAGCCTAACGATAAATGACAGGAGTTTTGAGCATGGGCACCACCACCATGGGTGTTAAGCTTGACGACGCAACCCGCGAGCGCATTAAATCCGCCGCGAGCCGTATTGACCGCACGCCGCACTGGCTGATTAAGCAGGCCATCTTTAATTATCTGGAAAAACTGGAGAACGACGAGACGCTGCCTGAGCTGCCGGCCCTGCTCTCCGGGGCCGCCAACGAAAGCGATGACGCCAGCGAACCAACGGAAGAGCCCTATCAGCCGTTCCTCGAATTCGCCGAGCAGATCCTGCCGCAGTCGGTGAGCCGCGCGGCGATCACCGCCGCCTGGCGACGTCCGGAAACCGACGCGGTACCGATGCTGCTGGAGCAGGCCCGTCTGCCGCAGCCGCTGGGCGAACAGGCGCACAAGCTGGCGTATCAGCTGGCGGAAAAACTGCGCAACCAGAAAACCGCCAGCGGCCGCGCCGGCATGGTGCAGAGCCTGCTGCAGGAGTTCTCCCTCTCTTCACAGGAAGGGGTGGCGCTGATGTGCCTGGCGGAAGCCCTGCTGCGTATTCCGGATAAAGCCACCCGCGATGCGCTGATCCGCGACAAAATCAGCAACGGCAACTGGCAGTCGCACATCGGCCGCAGCCCGTCGCTGTTCGTCAACGCCGCCACCTGGGGGCTGCTGTTCACCGGAAAACTGGTGTCGACCCATAACGAGACCAGCCTCTCCCGCTCCCTGAACCGCATCATCGGCAAGAGCGGCGAACCGCTGATCCGCAAAGGCGTGGATATGGCGATGCGCCTGATGGGCGAGCAGTTCGTCACTGGGGAAACCATCGCCGAAGCGCTGGCCAACGCCCGCAAGCTGGAAGAAAAAGGGTTCCGCTACTCCTACGATATGCTCGGCGAAGCCGCCCTGACCGCCGCTGACGCCCAGGCCTATATGGTCTCTTATCAGCAGGCGATTCATGCCATCGGCAAAGCCTCCAACGGCCGCGGCATTTATGAAGGTCCGGGTATCTCCATTAAGCTCTCCGCGCTGCACCCGCGCTACAGCCGCGCGCAGTATGACCGGGTGATGGAAGAGCTTTACCCGCGGCTGAAATCGCTGACCCTGCTGGCGCGCCAGTATGACATCGGCATCAATATTGACGCCGAAGAGGCAGACCGTCTGGAGATCTCCCTCGACCTGCTGGAAAAACTGTGCTTCGAGCCGGAACTGGCCGGCTGGAACGGGATTGGCTTCGTGATTCAGGCCTACCAGAAGCGCTGTCCGTTTGTCATTGATTACCTGATTGACCTCGCCACCCGCAGCCGCCGTCGCCTGATGATCCGTCTGGTGAAAGGCGCCTACTGGGATAGCGAAATTAAACGCGCGCAGATGGAAGGTCTCGAAGGCTATCCGGTATACACCCGCAAGGTTTACACCGACGTCTCCTACCTCGCCTGCGCGAAGAAGCTGCTGGCGGTGCCGAACCTGATTTACCCGCAGTTTGCCACCCATAACGCCCATACTCTGGCGGCTATCTACCAGCTGGCAGGCCAGAACTACTACCCGGGCCAGTATGAGTTCCAGTGCCTGCACGGCATGGGCGAACCGCTTTACGAGCAGGTGGTGGGCAAGGTCGCCGACGGCAAACTGAATCGGCCGTGCCGGATCTACGCCCCGGTGGGCACCCACGAGACGCTGCTGGCGTATCTGGTGCGTCGTCTGCTGGAGAACGGCGCCAATACCTCTTTCGTCAACCGTATCGCGGACAATACCCTGCCGCTGGACGAGCTGGTGGCCGACCCGGTCAGCGCGGTAGAAAAACTGGCGCAGCAGGAAGGCCAGGCCGGCCTGCCGCATCCGAAAATCCCGCTGCCGCGCGATCTCTACGGCAGCGGCCGGAGCAACTCCGCCGGTCTCGATCTGGCGAACGAGCACCGTCTGGCCTCCCTCTCCTCTTCCCTGCTCAACAGCGCGCTGCATAAATGGCAGGCATTGCCGATGCTGGAGCAGCCGGTGGCCGAAGGCGAGATGCAGCCGGTGGTTAACCCGGCAGAGCCGAAAGATATCGTCGGCTACGTCCGCGAAGCCAGCGACGCTGAAGTGCAGCAGGCGCTGACCAGCGCTATCAACAATGCGCCGATCTGGTTCGCCACTCCGCCGCAGGAGCGCGCCGCCATTCTTGAGCGCGCCGCGGTGCTGATGGAAAGCCAAATGCCGACCCTGATGGGGATCCTGGTGCGCGAGGCGGGTAAAACCTTCAGCAACGCCATCGCTGAAGTGCGCGAAGCCGTTGACTTCCTGCACTATTACGCCGGCCAGGTGCGCGACGATTTCGATAATGAAACTCACCGCCCGCTGGGTCCGGTGGTCTGTATCAGCCCGTGGAACTTCCCGCTGGCGATCTTCACCGGCCAGATTGCCGCCGCGCTGGCGGCCGGCAACAGCGTGCTGGCGAAACCTGCCGAGCAGACGCCGCTTATCGCCGCCCAGGGCGTGGCGATTCTACTGGAAGCCGGCGTGCCGCCGGGCGTTATTCAACTGCTGCCGGGTCGCGGGGAGACCGTGGGCGCCGCGCTAACCTCCGATGAGCGCGTACGCGGCGTGATGTTCACCGGCTCCACCGAAGTGGCCACCCTGCTGCAGCGCAATATCGCCAGCCGCCTCGATCCCCAGGGCCGCCCGACGCCGCTGATCGCCGAAACCGGCGGGATGAACGCGATGATCGTCGATTCGTCGGCGCTCACCGAGCAGGTAGTGATCGACGTGCTGGCTTCCGCGTTCGACAGCGCTGGCCAGCGCTGCTCCGCCCTGCGCGTGCTTTGCCTGCAGGAAGAGGTCGCCGATCACACCTTAACCATGCTGCGCGGCGCCATGAGCGAGTGCCGGATGGGCAATCCGGGGCGCCTGACCACCGATATCGGTCCGGTTATCGATGCGGAAGCGAAAGAGAATATCGAACGCCATATTCAGGCGATGCGCGCCAAAGGCCGCACCGTCTACCAGGCGGTGCGTGAGAATAGCGAAGACGCCCGCGAATGGCGTCACGGGACCTTCGTGCCGCCGACGCTTATCGAGCTCGACAGCTTCGACGAGCTGAAAAAAGAGGTCTTCGGCCCGGTACTGCACGTGGTGCGCTACAACCGTAACGAGCTGGACAAACTGGTCGAGCAGATTAACGCCTCTGGCTACGGCCTGACCCTTGGCGTGCATACCCGTATCGACGAAACCATCGCCCAGGTCACCGGCAGCGCCAAGGTGGGCAACCTGTACGTCAACCGCAATATGGTTGGCGCGGTGGTCGGCGTGCAGCCGTTCGGCGGCGAAGGGTTGTCCGGTACCGGTCCGAAAGCCGGCGGTCCGCTGTATCTGTACCGTCTGCTCTCCAGCCGTCCGCAGGACGCGGTTGGCGTGACCTTCGCCCGCCAGGATGCAGAGCGTCCGCTGGACGCCCAGCTGAAAACGCTGCTGGAAAAACCGCTGCAGGCGCTGCAGCAGTGGGCCGCGGGCCGTCCTGAGCTGCAGGCGCTGTGCCAGCAGTACAGCGAGCAGGCGCAAAGCGGCACTCAACGCCTGCTGCCGGGGCCAACCGGCGAGCGCAACACCCTGACGCTGATGCCGCGCGAGCGCGTGCTGTGCGTAGCGGATAACGAACAGGATGCGCTGATCCAGCTGGCGGCTGTGCTGGCGGTGGGTTGTGAAGTACTGTGGCCGGACAGCGCCCTGCAGCGCGATCTGGCGAAGAAACTGCCGCGGGAGGTCAGCGAGCGCATTCGCTTTGCCAAAGCGGAGCAGTTGCCTGGCCAGGCCTTCGACGCGGTTATCTACCACGGCGATTCCGACCAGCTGCGCGAGCTGTGCGAGCAGGTGGCGGCGCGCGATGGGGCGATTGTCTCCGTGCAGGGCTTCGCCCGCGGCGAAACCAATCTGCTGCTGGAGCGGCTGTATATCGAGCGTTCGCTGAGCGTTAACACCGCGGCGGCAGGCGGTAACGCCAGCCTGATGACCATCGGCTAAAACGGGCTCCCCGGTGGCGCTGCGCTTACCGGGGCTACCTACCACCGCCAAAGGGTAGCCCGGATAAGGCGCGGTGCGCCGCCATCCGGGCAATCAGTCTGCGCTGCGATCAGCTAATGACAGCCGACGTCAGCTGTGTTTAATTAAGGCTCCCGGACGGGAGCCTTTTTTATGGGAGCAGAACAATGAAACGCACGTTATTTGCCGTGATGGCCCTGCTGGCCAGCGGCGCGGCGCTGGCGGACGAGTGCAGCAGCGCCAACACCCAAACCGAAATGAATCAGTGCGCGGCCGCGCAGTATCAGGCGGCCGATAAAAAACTGAACGACACCTGGCAGCAGGCCCTGCAGCGGGCGGTGGGTAAACAACAAACATTACTGAAGCAGGCGCAGCAGGCATGGATCGCCTTACGCGACGCCGACTGCGCCTTTCTCGCGTCCGGCGCCGAAGGCGGCAGCATGCAGCCAATGCTGGTCAGCCAGTGCATGACCGATAAGAGCGTGGAGCGGGAGTCTTTCCTCGCCTCGCTGCTACAGTGCGAGGATGGCGATCAAAGCTGCCCGCTGCCGCCCGCCAATTAACGGACGCGAATGCCTTCGATAATCATCCGCTGGACATTATCGACCGTTTGTTCAAAAAAGGCCGCATCCTGCAGCGTGACGCCGGTGACCGCCTCCACCTGGGTGGCGAAGTCGGCGTAATGCTGGGTGGTAGCCCAGATCATAAAGATTAAATGCTGTGGATCGACCGGCGCCAGCTTGCCGCGGTCGATCCAGCCGGAGACTATCGCCGATTTTTCGTCGACCAGCGCTTTCAGATCCCCGGTCAGTTCGCCCATCAGCAGCGGCGCCCCCTGCAGCATCTCGAGGCAGAAGAGCTTCGAGGCCTGGGGATGATCGCGGGACACCTCCAGCTTCAGGCGAATATATTCACGGATCGCCACCAGCGGGCTGATATCCTCACGAAAGGCCTTCAGCGGCGCCAGCCAGATGGCGAGGATCTGCTGCAGGACTGCCACATACAGCGCCTCTTTCGAAGGGTAGTAATAGAGCAGATTGGTTTTCGATACCCCGGCGCGCTCAGCCACCTGCTCCAGCCGCGTACCGTGAATACCAAATTGCGAAAATGCCTCCAGCGCGGCGGCCAGGATGGCCTCCTTTTTGGCGCTGACCGCTTGTGAACGTTTGCCGCTTTTCTTCACCGCGCCCTGTGCCATACATCCTCTCCTTCAGTTGACGCCACCAGCATAGCAAAAGCCCTGCGCCGACACGACCCCATGCACCCTGATTGCGCATGACTGCCGTTTTTTCGTGCACTGATTTTGACCATCCAGTCCACTTTTTTATCGTCCTTTTTAGCAACTCAAAAGTAACACATTAATAACATTAGCATTTATAAAACTGGCATCGCCTTTGCTTTACCTTTTCTGCGAGGTGGTCCAAGGAGAGGCAGGATGCCGCACCATCGCAACCCATCTTCCATGACTGCAGAGAGGTAGGTATGAAAATTGGTGTTTTCGTTCCCATTGGCAACAACGGCTGGCTGATCTCCACCCATGCCCCGCAGTATATGCCGACCTTTGAACTGAATAAGGCCATCGTGCAGAAGGCCGAGCACTACCATTTCGACTTCGCGCTCTCCATGATCAAACTGCGCGGCTTCGGCGGGAAAACTGAATTCTGGGATCACAACCTGGAGTCCTTCACCCTGATGGCCGGCCTGGCCGCGGTGACCTCGAAGATCCAGATCTACGCCACCGCCGCCACCCTGACGCTGCCGCCGGCGATTGTCGCCCGGATGGCCTCCACTATCGACTCCATCTCCGGCGGCCGGTTTGGCGTCAATCTGGTGACCGGCTGGCAAAAACCGGAATATGACCAGATGGGCATGTGGCCGGGAGATGACTATTTCGCCAGCCGCTATGACTATCTCACCGAATACGTCCAGGTGCTCCGTGACCTGTGGGGCACCGGGCGCAGCGATTTCAAAGGCGACTACTTCACCATGAACGACTGCCGGGTCAGCCCGCGCCCGTCGCAGCCGATGAAGGTGATCTGCGCCGGGCAGAGCGATGCCGGGATGGCCTTCTCCGCCCAGCATGCGGACTACAACTTTTGCTTTGGCAAAGGGGTCAACACGCCAACGGCCTTTGCCCCGACCGCCGCACGCATGATGCAGGCGGCGGAAAAAACCGGCCGCGACGTGGGGTCCTATGTGTTGTTCATGGTGATCGCCGACGAAACCGACGAGGCGGCGCGCGCCAAATGGGAACATTACAAAGCGGGCGCCGATGAAGAAGCGTTGGCGTGGCTCACCGAGCAGAGTCAGAAAGATACCCGATCCGGCAGCGATACCAACGTGCGCCAGATGGCCGACCCCACCTCGGCGGTCAACATTAACATGGGCACCCTGGTCGGATCGTATGCCAGCGTCGCCCGTATGCTTGATGAAGTAGCGAGCGTGCCCGGCACCGACGGCGTGCTGCTGACCTTTGATGATTTTCTTGCCGGCATTGACGCCTTTGGCGAACGCATTCAGCCGCTGATGCGCTGCCGGAACCACATTGCTTCTGTTACCCGTGAGGTGGCCTGATGATTACCCTTCCCGCTCGCCCGGAATCCCTGACCTTCGCGCCGCAGCAGAGCGCGCTGATTGTGGTCGATATGCAGAACGCCTACGCCAGCCAGGGCGGTTATCTGGATCTCGCCGGCTTTGACGTCTCCGCTACCCGGCCGGTTATCGACAATATTAATACCGCCGTCGCCGCCGCTCGCGCCGCGGGTATGTTGATTATCTGGTTCCAGAATGGCTGGGATGATCAGTATGTTGAAGCTGGCGGCCCGGGCTCGCCGAACTATCACAAATCCAACGCGCTGAAAACGATGCGTCAGCGTCCGGAGCTGCAGGGCAAGCTGCTGGCGAAAGGCGGCTGGGATTATCAGCTGGTGGACGAGCTGACGCCGCAGGAAGGCGATATCGTGTTGCCGAAACCGCGCTACAGCGGCTTCTTTAACACCCCGCTCGACAGCATTTTGCGCAGCCGCGGCATACGCCATCTGGTGTTCACCGGGATCGCCACCAACGTCTGCGTCGAATCGACGCTGCGCGATGGCTTCTTTCTCGAATACTTCGGCATCGTGCTGGAGGATGCCACCCATCAGGCCGGCCCGGCCTTCGCCCAGCAGGCGGCGCTGTTCAATATTGAAACCTTTTTCGGCTGGGTCAGCGACGTCGAGAGCTTCTGCCACGCGCTGTCCCCCGCCGCCCCGCTGGCTTTAGCCAAGGAGAAACGTTATGCCTAAACAGGTGATTATTCCGCCAGGCACCACCGCGCCGATTGCCCCCTTTGTTCCGGGGACGCTCGCCGACGGGGTGGTCTACGTCTCGGGCACCCTGCCGTTTGATAAGCAAAACAATGTGGTGCACATCGGCGACCCAAAGGCGCAAACCCGCCACGTGCTGGAGACCATCAGGAGCGTTATCGAAACGGCGGGCGGGAGTATGGCGGATGTGACTTTCAACAGCATCTTTATCACCGACTGGACAAATTACGCCGCGATTAACGAGGTCTACGCCGAGTTCTTCCCCGGCGATAAACCGGCGCGCTTCTGCATTCAGTGCGGACTGGTGAAGCCCGATGCGCTGGTGGAAATCGCCAGCGTCGCCCATATCGGTACCCCGACATGATGAGGCTCAATATTGCTCCGGCTCCGTGGCCCGGCGCGCCTGTGGTGGTCCTCAGCGCCGGTCTGGGCGGGGGCGGCGGCTACTGGCTGGCGCAGCGCGCGGCGCTGGAGGAACAGTATCAGCTGGTGAGTTATGACCATAACGGGACCGGGGAGAACGCCGGTCCGCTGCCCGCCGACTACAGCCTGGCGACGATGGCCGGAGAGCTGTTCAGCGCTCTGCAAGCGGCGGGGATCGCCCGCTTCGCGCTGGTGGGCCACGCCCTGGGGGCGCTGATTGGCCTGCAGCTGGCGCTCGATCGCCCCGAGGCGGTGAGCGCCCTGGCGCTGGTCAACGGCTGGCTGTCGCTGTCGCCGCATACCCGCCGCTGCTTCCAGGTGCGCGAGCGTCTGCTGCATGCCGGCGGCGCACAGGCGTGGGTCGAAGCGCAGCCGCTATTTCTCTACCCGGCGGAATGGATGGCCGCGCGCCTGCCGCGCCTCGAAGCGGAAGATGCGCTTGCCATCAGCCATTTTCAGGGCAAAGAGAATCTGCTGAAGCGGCTACAGGCCCTGAAGCAGGCTGATTTTTCACGCCGTGCGTCGGCCATCGCCTGCCCGACGCTGATTATCAGCGCCGCTGACGACCTGCTGGTCCCCGCCTCCTGCTCCCGCGTGCTGCAGACGGCGATCCCCGGCAGCCAGCTCGTGGAAATGCCGTGGGGCGGCCATGCCTGTAACGTCACCGACGCCGATACCTTTAATACCATTTTACGCGACGGGCTGGCCGCTATGCTGCCGGTCGCCAGGGAGACCCGATGAACGACGCGATAAACCACATGGCCTGCGAGACGCTGTTTACCCAGGCCCGGACCCACAACGGCTGGCTGGATAAGCCAGTGAGCGATGCGCAGCTGCAGGCCGTCTGGGACCTGATGAAAATGGGGCCGACTTCCGCCAACTGTTCGCCAGCGCGCATCGTGTTCGTGCGCAGCGCGGAAGGCAAAGAGAAACTTCGCCTGACGCTCTCCAGCGGCAATCTGCAGAAAACCATGCAGGCGCCGGTGACCGCCATCGTGGCGTGGGATAGCGCCTTCTACGACCGGCTGCCGACCCTGTTTCCCCACGGTGACGCCCGCAGCTGGTTTACCTCCAGCCCGCAGCTGGCGGAAGAGACCGCGTTTCGCAACAGCTCCCTGCAGGCGGCGTATCTGATTTTTGCCTGCCGGGCGCTGGGCCTCGACACCGGGCCAATGTCCGGTTTTGACCGGGAAAAAGTCGACGCGGCATTTTTTGCCGACAACGGCTGGAAAAGCAATCTACTGGTGAATATCGGCTATGGCGACCCCGGCAAGCTGTACGGCCGCCTGCCGCGCCTGTCCTTTGATGAAGCCTGCCTGCTGGCATAAGGAGTTTACGATGGAGTTAACGGACAAAGCGAGTTTCCGTGACGCCATGGCCCACGTCGGCGCCGCGGTTAACATTATTACCACCGATGGCCCGGCGGGCCGGGCGGGGTTCACCGCCAGCGCGGTCTGCAGCGTTACCGACACGCCGCCGACCCTGCTGGTCTGCCTGAACCGCTCGGCTTCGGTGTGGCCGGTGTTCAGCGAACACCACACGCTGTGCGTCAATACCCTGGCGGCCGGACAGGAGGCCCTGTCGACGCTGTTTGGCGGTAAAACGGCAATGGACGAGCGTTTTGCCGCCGCCGACTGGCAGACCGGCGCCACCGGCTGTCCGCGGCTGGAGGCGGCTCTGGTCAGCTTTGACTGCCGCATCGACCAGCGCGTCAGCGTCGGGACGCACGACATTCTGTTTTGTCACGTCGTGGCCATTACCCGTCACCCGGAGCCCCGGGGACTGATGTGGTTTGACCGCGGCTATCACACGCTTATGCGACCCGCTTGTTAACCTTTAACCCGGGATATCATCATGGCACTCTTCGATTTTCCTCGCTGGAAGCTGACCTCTCCTGCCGCCGAATCCGGCGTTGTCGCCCCCGATGAACGCTTGTCGGCCGGGCAAACGCTGGTGATGGGCGTACAGCACGCCGTTGCGATGTTCGGCGCGACGGTGCTGATGCCGTTGTTGATGGGGCTCGACCCGAACCTGTCTATTCTGATGTCGGGCGTCGGCACCCTGCTGTTCTTTGTCGTCACCGGCGGACGGGTGCCGAGCTATCTCGGCTCCAGCGCCGCTTTTGTCGGGGTGGTGATCGCCATTACCGGCTTTAACGGCCAGGGGCTGAACCCTCATCTGAGCGTCGCCCTTGGCGGGATCATCGCCTGCGGGCTGGTCTACACCCTGATTGGTCTGGTGGTGATGAAGATCGGCACCCGCTGGATCGAGCGCCTGATGCCGCCGGTGGTGACCGGCGCGGTGGTGATGGCTATCGGCCTGAACCTGGCGCCGATTGCCGTGCGCAGCGTCTCCGCCAGCGCCTTCGACAGCTGGATGGCGGTGTTAACTGTGCTCTGCATCGGCATAGTGGCGGTATTTACCCGCGGGATGCTGCAGCGACTGCTGATCCTGGTCGGCCTGATCGTCGCCTGCGCGCTGTACGCCCTGCTGGCTAACGGCCTGGGCCTTGGCAAACCGCTGGACTTCTCCCCCCTCGCCCAGGCGGCGTGGTTCGGGCTGCCGCACTTTACCCCCCCATCCTTTAACGGCCAGGCGATGATGTTGATTGCGCCGGTCGCGGTGATCCTGGTGGCCGAGAACCTCGGGCACCTGAAGGCCGTCGCCGGGATGACCGGGCGCAATATGGACCCGTACATGGGGCGCGCCTTCGTCGGCGACGGGCTGGCGACCATGCTCTCCGGTTCGGTGGGCGGCAGCGGGGTCACCACCTATGCGGAGAACATCGGCGTCATGGCGGTGACCAAGGTCTACTCAACGCTGGTGTTTGTCGCCGCGGCGCTGATTGCCATGCTGTTGGGTTTCTCGCCGAAGTTCGGCGCATTAATCCACACCATTCCCGGGCCGGTAATCGGCGGCGCCTCGATCGTGGTCTTTGGCTTAATTGCCGTCGCCGGGGCGCGGATCTGGGTGCAAAACCGGGTGGATCTGAGTCAAAACAGCAATTTGATCATGGTGTCGGTGACCCTGGTGCTGGGCGCCGGCGATTTCGCGCTGTCGCTGGGCGGCTTTACGCTGGGCGGGATTGGCACGGCCACCTTCGGGGCGATCCTGCTGCACGCGCTGCTTCATCGCGGGACGCGCGAGGCGAAGGAGGCCAGGGTAACGCCGGTGTAAGCCACATTAGCGCGGCGTTGGCGCAGGGAGCGGTGTGGGCCTGGGTGGTGTGATCCTGTAGGCCGGATAAGGCATTTATGCCGCCATCCGGCACCACCACGGGCACGGAACCTGACCGCCCGGCGGCGCTGCGCTTGCCGGGCCTGGAGACTGCCACGGCCTTCCGGGAACGTCTCAGCGATTTTGAGGCCGTCAGCACCGGCAGTTTCAGCAACAATGGTGAATAAATTAACGGCAGGTCGTACGAAAGTAGGCCGGGTAAGGCGCAGCCGCCACCCGGCATAAAAGCGACGCCGTGCCTAGAGCCATCGCCCGGCGGCGCTGCGCTGGCACGGGCCTGGAGACAATCAGAGCCGGACGAGTACCAGCCAGGATAAGCGCCGCTGTCGGGTCAGAAGGAAAATATTATGGCTCGCGGCGATCGGCCAGGTCCGTGAGCGGCTGCGCATCGTCGTTTGTGGAAACCTGCGGCGGCGACTTGCGCTTCCACTTCAGCTCGCTCACCAGCACCCCCGCGAGGATCAAAACGCAGCCGAGCAGAGCCAGCAGCGGCAGACGCTCACCGGCCAGCCGGCCAAAAATACCGGCCCATACCGGTTCACCGGTATAAATAAGGGTGGCCCGCGTCGGCGAGACGCTGCGCTGCGCCCAGTTCATGGTCACCTGAATGATCGCGCTGAAAATCCCCAGCCCCAGCGCGACGCCGAGCAGGGCCGGCGTCAACGACGGCACCGATTCACCCGCCGGCTTCATGGCGGCGAAAGCCACCAGCGACGCGGTCGCCAGCTGCACCACCGTCACCCGGCGGACATCGACTTTTCCGGCCCAGGCGCTGATAAGGATAATCTCCGCCGCGATCGCCACCGCGCTTGCCAGAGTGATCATTTCCCCCACGCCAAGCGCCAGCAGATTATTTTCCGGCCCGGCCAGCAGAATTAAACCAATAAAGGCCAGTACAATCCCCACGCAGGACATCACCCCCGGCATACGTCCCAGGCACAGCCACTGCAGCAGCGGCACCAGCGGCACATACATCGCGGTGATAAAGGCAGATTTACTGCTGGAGATGGTCTGTAGTCCCCAGGTCTGCAGGCCATACCCCAGCGCAATCGCCACGCCAATCGCTACCCCGGCCTTCACCTCCAGCCACGTCAGACCGCGCAGAGTGCGCAGCGAAAGCAGGCCCACCGCCAGCGCGGCAGTCGCAAAACGCAAACCGACAAAAAACAGCGGCCCGCTGAGGCTCACCGCGTACTGTACGGCAAGGAACGTCCCTCCCCAGAACATGGTGATCATGATAAGGAGCGCTTCCTGGCGGCTAACGGAGAATTTTAACGAAGACATAAGACAGCCATGACGATTAACGGGCGACCAGTGTGCAATCCGCCCGGCGGGAGCGCAACCACCGACAGATAAAAAAACCGCCGGCAGATGCCGGCGGCGAGGGCGATGCGGTTGGGTCGGGGAGATTAACACCGCATCAAAGAGAACAGTGCGAGTCGCGCGTTAACTTTCACGACTACCATGACTGTTTTTACCCCCTTTTTTGCCAGCCTCTGAGGCGCGCTGAGGGTCATTTTTAAAATTCCCCCCGCTATGCTGGCCACCTTTACGTCCTGCTTCTGATGCTCTTTCACGGTCTTCGGCAAAGTTGCCGGAACCGCCACGATGGTTTGCCATTACTGACCTCCATTAGGTTAGACATCATAGTGCATTACGCGGGAGCGGCGACGCCGCTGTCCTGCCGCGTATCTATAAGGTTAGTGAATGACTGCGGCTGACGGCGGCGAATGTAATATCCAGAAACAAAGCCGGGCGAAAAAAGCTTCCTCGCGCCGCGAACAGCTCCTAACCGACTCTGCTGGCGAAGAAAAAATAGTCAGCAAAAATGTATCCTGATGCTACATCCTCGCCGCAGCGGCCAAAATAGCAGGCGCAACGCTTCCTCCTTCACTTCCTTTCAGGCCGCGCGGTGCAAGGAAAAGTAAATAACGCTTTGTCATTTTGTTATAAATCAAACAAATGCCCGTTGGATTTGCACTCTCCGGCGGAGGCTTTATCTTTAAAGGTACCAGCTATTTTGCTGGCTTATAATGCAACCGAGGAGTGATGGAAATGGCTAAAATTCTGGTGCTTTATTATTCCATGTATGGACACATTGAAACCATGGCTCACGCCGTCGCCGATGGGGCGAACCGGGTGGACGGCGTTGAGGTGGTTGTGAAGCGCGTGCCGGAAACCATGCAGGCTGAAGCATTCGCCAAAGCAGGCGGGAAAACGCAAAACGCGCCCGTCGCCACGCCGCAGGAGCTGGCAGAGTATGACGCCATCATCTTTGGTACCCCGACGCGCTTCGGCAACATGTCCGGTCAGATGCGTACTTTCCTCGATCAAACCGGCGGTCTGTGGGCGTCCGGCGCTCTGTATGGCAAAATCGCCAGCGTATTTAGCTCAACCGGTACCGGCGGCGGCCAGGAACAAACCATTACCTCGACCTGGACGACGCTGGCCCACCACGGCATGATCATCGTCCCGATCGGCTATGGCGCCCAGGAGCTATTCGATATCTCCCAGGTACGCGGCGGTACCCCTTATGGCGCAACCACCATCGCCGGCGGCGACGGCTCGCGGCAGCCGAGCGAGGAAGAGTTAGCCATCGCCCGCTATCAGGGTGAACATGTCGCCAAACTGGCCGTTAAACTGCACGGCTAATCTTCTGCAGGAGGAGCACTATGCCAACTCAAGAAGCAAAAGCACATCGCGTCGGCGAATGGGCAAGTTTACGTAACACCTCACCGGAAATTGCCGAGGCGATTTTCGAAGTCGCCCACTACGATGAGAAACTGGCGGAGCAAATCTGGGAGGAAGGCAGCGACGAAGTGCTGGCGCTGGCCTTTGCCAAAACCGATAAAGACAGCCTGTTCTGGGGCGAACAGACGATTGAGCGTAAAAACGTCTAGGAGGTTGATCCCCACCTGGGCTCACCCTAACCTGCTAAAAAAACCCGGAGTGCTCCGGGTTTATAAGACGCGCAATACATTGAATCTTAAAGGATTAAAATTCAGTGCATCCACTTGGCATCCATCAGGCCCCGTCTAGTACGGGGTTTTTCATGTATCGTTGACGTTGCGTTAAAACGTAGACAGCGTTGACAAACAAGCCACGAGTAATCGTGGCTCAATTTGACTTCAACTATTCTCTATTTCCAGCCACACGCCTGCTGCAGCGGCTTTAATGCATTGTTCAACCCAGTTAACTCAAATGTGACCGATACAGGGCTTTCGTTGTAGGGGGTTATTCTTGCAAACATCTTTTCAGATTTAGCTAGAGCCTTAACAAAATCTATATCTCTGCCACTATAAAAGACCGCTTTGGTGTCGGTAGAAATCGACCAGCTTCTTTCCACGGCTTTCTGCTTATCAAGCCGGTAAAGCATACTTGTTTCCTCTAGTCCTAAGTACACATCCCAATTAATAAAAACTTCAGTTTTCTTTTCACGACAGGCCACAAAAATCGTTGGTGTGACTGTCTCGCCAAATGGGGTTCTGATGGAATCATTGCTAGGTAACATTAAAACCACGTTTTTTGAATCATCAACCGGAGATGTTGTTATATGGGTCAGCCATTTTCCGGGGTTCGGAGTCGCTTCTGCTACAGCAGGCTCATCCTCTTCTGCTGCATCCTGCGGAAAAAGCTTGTCATAACATGCTAATCGTTTGGTTCCATTTAATTCTGATCGGCACTCAAGGACCTTTTCTTTACTGATTGCCTCGTTTTTAGAAACTTCAGCGTCTAAAGGTGCATTTTTGGCTGAACTCACTGGTTTGAAAGTTGGCGAGAAAAATCTGTCATAGCAGGTCAGACGTCTCTCATCCGTTTTTTCATCGGGGCATTGCTCTCTACTTTCAAATTTTTCAGCGCTCTTCGTTCGCGAAGGAGGAATTGAATTATCGTAACAAGAAAGACGCAGCGAGCTATCCTCAATCGTCCGGCACTGAAGAACCCCTTTAAAGTCCCTTGACTCCTCTTGAGCATGAGTAGCCAATGAAACGGAAGCGGCTAAAAATGTCGCAATGAAAATAAAACTTTTCTTCATGAGGTCATCCTTTTGGTCTGGTAAGAAACACCAGTATTCCAATGACTATGTCGCCGATGACCCAAATAGTACCAATGGCCATCATTCCCAAACCTGCGCCTAAAGCGGCTCCTGCCCTTTCCGCTTCAGATGTAGCATGGCTTATAACTTCACCAGTTCCGCCTAGTCCTTTAAAAAGGGCATAGATCATGAAGATGTTAAATAAAATGAAGATCCATTTTATTAGTACCCCAAAAATTGAGCGACGCGGCTTCCTTAATTGTTTACCGCAGGATGGACACCTCAATGCTGAATCGCTCACTTCTTTCCGGCATTCCGGGCAGCTAACCAAAGCCATAGCAATCATCCCCATCGTTACTTATTAATTGTCATTTGTTACAAAACATTTTTATTTTATCGGATAATTCTTCATTGACAAGAAAGAAACCCCGCTTTTGCGGGGGCTATTTTAAACTGGGAGGGTTAGTTGATCGCTACCGTAGTGTGAGGCAGGAAAGGCATCTGAGGGGATAAAGCCCGGCTGTAGAGCCTCACGCGGTGCGCGCTTTGTTACCAGTTTTTCAACGCTGTTTAGCGTGGTGAAAGTGATACTACATTCAAAATTCTGGCACTGGTGATAATGCCGAACGGTGGTATTGCTTAACGAGCGACTAGTGCGCGTTTTTGCAACGGCACCACAAACAGGACACTTAAACATGATGGCCTCCCGGGGCGGGAGTTGAACTCGCTCATATTATGGCCGTTAACTCTCACTTTCTGCAATCCATTCAGGTATTTTCGCCTCAAGCTCCAGCCTGGTTTTGAATCCGCTGTCGTCTACCGTATGCCCCACCTTCGCGATTATCCAGTCCTGCTTGTCTATCGCATCTTTAAATCCCGTTACGGTTCCGTGCATCTCCGGATAAAGATCTGCGCGCCCATAAGCCAGGGTTAACGAAAATTCAGCTGCACCGCGCTGAAGCTGCTGCCATTTTGCGGCGGCCGCGCGCTGTGCCGCCATTTCGCTACTGTATGTTGTGCGGAGTACAAAAACATTACCATCTTCTCCGGCGATATAATCCCCTTCCCGGCTGCTGCTCCGTGGCTTCTTCTCCGTGGTTTTCTTACGCTTCTTCACCGTAACTTTTTTCTTTTTGCCGAAGTTCAGATCCAGCCAGTAAGCCTGCACACCGGTGTAAGCGTCGCGGTCTGCGATGCGGAACGAATGACGGTCTGCACTACCGCGCGTAATGGCGAACTCCGGCAACGCTTTGCCGTTCGCACTAACACCACCTCCCGGCAGAATGAACAACAGGCAACCGTTTTTCACCGTGGCAATGGCACCGAGAATATCCGCCATACGCGTCAGGAATGACATGTCGCTCTCCTGGGTCTGGTCGGCATGATCTATTTCGGCGGTCATCAGTTGCTCGGAAATAACTGGCTTCAGTTTGTAACGGTGAGCGATAGCCGACACGATGCGCTCTACCGTCACGTCATGCCACGACACCTCGCGTTTGATATTGAATTCATCGCGAAAATCAGCGCTGCGGGCGGTTATCTCGATGCGGTCTGGCGGCCCTGAATGCGCAACCTCATCGACAATATAAATCCCCTTGTAGATTAGCGGCTCCCCCTGCCAGCCGAGCGATAACGACAGCTCGGCGCCACGAGGTGGCAGCTCAATATCACCCTGGCTGTCATCAACGGTGATCGTCAGCTCGTCGGCGTTAAATCCGCGATTATCCGTCAGCTCAAGAGAAATCACTTTTTCATCCAGCACGGTCAGCGCCTTGCCGCCAATCAGGACATTAAACGCCGGGATGCGTGACAACACATCCTGGTAATTTTTGAAGTCCTGAGTATCTGCATTCAGCAGGCTTTTTGCATTGTCGATTGTGTCTGTGTTCAGCGCCATGATTGCCCTCCGCCGCTGATAGTTCCATGCGCGCGCGAGGCATGCGACGGCTTTTTGTTGTCACGGAACGCCCACAACCACCGCCGCGAGACGACACCATGTATTTCAGGGATTATCACCCCGAACTCACTAAACATGATGGCGGTAGAGTATGACCGACAACTTTTTCCACGGGGCGCGCACCAAAGAAAACACCGACCTACAGACCGTAATCAACGATGTTGATTCAACGGTCATTGGCCTGGTGGCGGTTGCTGAGGATGCCGATCCCGAAACTTTTCCACTTGATACACCGGTGCTGATTACGCGAGTGATCAGCGTGCTGGGTAAGGCCGGCAAAACCGGCTCCCTGTACAAATCACTCAAGGCTATTTCCGACCAGGTCAGCACCCGCGTGATCGTCGTGCGTGTCGCTGAAGCTAAGACCGAGGAAGGCGCACAGACACAGTCTCAGCTCATCATTGGCGGAACGAAGGCAGACGGCAGCTATACCGGCATGTTTGCCCTGCTGACGGCAGAGCAAAAAACCGGTTATCGCCCGCGCATCCTCGGCGTACCAATGTATGACACGCAGGAGGTCACCGCGCAGTTACGCGTGATTGCAAAGCAGCTCCGGGCGTTCTCTTACAGCTACTGCGATGGCTGCGAAACGATCACCGAAGCGAAAGCTTATCGTGAACAATTTGCAGAGCGCGAAGGCATGCTGATCTGGCCGAACTTCATCGCCTATAACTCACTGACCGGCGCCAATGAAGAATTTCCCGCCGTGGCTTATGCATTAGGTTTGCGAGCACTGATCGATAACGAGCAGGGCTGGCATAAATCGCTATCTAACGTGGCGGTTAAAAACGTGCTGGGGATTACCAAAGACGTATTCTGGGCGCTACAGGCGGAAGACTCCGACGCCAACGAGCTGAACGCCAACGAAATCACCACGCTGATTAAGCGTGACGGCTTCCGCTTCTGGGGCAACCGCACCACAGACACTGAAGAATATATTTTCGAGGTGTACACCCGTACCGCCCAGATTCTGGCTGACAGTATCGCCGAGGCGCAATTTACCACCGTTGACAGCCCGCTCACCCCGGCGAACGTGAAAGACGTGGTAAGCGGTATTAACGCCAAACTTCAGGCGCTCGTCACGGCTGGCAAGCTGATTGGTGCGGCGTGCTGGTTTGATATCGTCGATAACCCAACCACTGGCCTGCGCCAGGGTAAGGCTGTCGTGCGCTACAACTACAGCCCGGTACCGCCGCTGGAAGATTTAACGCTGATCCAGACTTTCACCGATCAGTATTACGAACCGGCTTTTGCATCGCTGGGAGGTGCGTAAATGGCTATTCCAAAAAAACTGCGGCTGTTTACCCTCTTTGTGGACGGGGAAAACTATATCGGGAAAGTGCCGAGCGTCACGCTCCCGAAACTCACCCGGAAAACAGAAGACTATCAGGGCGGCGGCATGCTTGGCGCGGCGGGTGTCGATCTCGGCCTGGAAGCCGGGGCGCTGGATGCATCAATGATTGTCGGCGGTGTAGTCGAAGAGCTGATCCTGAAATGGGGCGGCGATATTGACGAATTGCGCCTGCGCTTTGTGGGTGAGATTTACAGCGGCGGTACCAGCTCGCTGCTGGAAGTCGAAATGCGCGGCCGCATCACTGAAATTGATCAGGGTGAAGCAAAACAGGGTGATGACACAAACCACACCTATACGATCAAAAACACCTATTACAAAGAATCAGTAGACGATAAACCCTTGCTGGAAATCGACCTGCTGAACTTCATCTACAAACGCAACGGTAAGAGCCTCTATCCAGATCGGATTGCCTCCGCGCTGGGCCTCGGCCAGTAACTTTTTAACCACTATCAATGGCGGCCAGACCGGCCGCCCGGAGAATTAACCAATGTCTGTTACTTTAAGCAAGCCTATCAAACGCGGTGATCAGGAAATTAAAACCATCATTATCACCGACACTATTAAGCAGGCTGGCTCGCTGCGCGGCCTAAAACTGGTTGATGTGCTCAACTTCGACTATGACGCCGTTTCCACGCTGCTGACGCGCACAACCAGCCCGCAACTGACAGCTGTCGAGATTGCCACGATGGCGACCGGCGACTTTACTGCGCTGTGTGAAGAGATCACGCCTTTTTTGACGAAAGCGGAGCCGTCCGCAGTCACCGAAGCGGCGACGGCGAGCAAGTAAGAGAAGCAGTTATCTCCGATATCGACGACCTGATCGCCGATATCGCTGTTATTTTTCACTGGCCGCCCTCCGAGATGTACGGCATGGAGCTGCGCGAGCTGATAGCCTGGCGCGAACGGGCGGCTATCAGAAGCGGCAACCATGACAAGGAGGATGACGACGATGGATCTTAGTATTCGCGTTGCGTTCAGTGCTATTGATAAGCTCACCCGCCCGGTCAGTGCCGCCAGCAAAGCGATTGGCGGCCTTTCGGACTCCCTCAAGCAAACGCAGGGCTCAATCAAAGAGGTTGAGCGACAATCTGCCGCCTTCAACCGTCTACGCGACAGTGTTAAAAAAACCTCCCGCACTATCGACGACACCACCCGCACGTTGGAAGGACTGAAGCAGGCACAGCGGTCAGGTGCTACGCTGACGGACAAGCAACGCCAGCAGATGACCGATCTCGCGGCGAAGCTGGATCGCCTCAAAGTCCGACGTGATAAAGAGACCGAGAGTCTCCGGGGAGCCTCCGAGGCGCTCCGTCGTCACGGTGTCTCCCTTGCGGGTGGCAGTCAGACCATTGCCAGCGCCATTCGCCGAACCGAGCAATATAACCAGACCCTTGAGCACGAGCGCCGCCAGCTCGCTGCTGCCACGCAAGCGCGCATGCAGTATGACCGCGCGAGAGAGATCGCCGGCAAGATGCGCGGCGCCGGGCTGGCGATGACGGCGGCCAGTGCCGGGGGGTTCTATCTGGGTTCGCGGCTGATGGCGCCACAAATTCAGACTCAGGAGCATGCCTCCGTTATTGCTGCTCAGAATGGCGAGGACGCAGCATCCGGCGGTCGCTACTCTCGCATCATTCAGAACATTAACGCCGCTGGCGTCAGTCGCGATCTGGCCCGCATCTCTGAGGCGGTGGCGGGTGTTCGCAGTACGCTGGGCGCACTCGGCGCGGTGGGTGACGAGGAACTCACGCGCATTTCCCGCAAGGCACTGGATCTGCAAGCCGCCCTCGGCGGGGATATGACGGAACATATCCAGATGGCGGCGATCATGATGAAAAACGGGCTCGCCCGCAGCAGTGATGAGGCATTCGACCTTATCACGGCGGGAATGCAGCGCGTTTCCACGCAGATGCGCGGCGAGATGCCGGAAATCCTTCATGAGTATTCAACCCACTTCCGCAATATGGGTTTCACCGGCGCAGAAACCATGTCGCTGCTGGTCAATATGGCGCAGCAGGGTAAGTTCGCGCTGGATAAAACCGGGGATGCCATCAAGGAATTCAGTATCCGCGGCTCTGACATGTCAAAAAACAGCGTCAGCGCCTACAAGGCGATCGGTCTTGACGCGGCGGCCATGTCATCGGCGATAGCCACGGGTGGCGAAAGTGCGCGCAAGGCGATGGAGAAGACCGCGAAAGGGCTGCTGTCCATTCAGGATCCGGCGACGCGGGCTAATGCCGCGATTTCGCTTTTTGGTACCCCGATTGAAGACCTGTCTATAGACCAGATCCCGGCGTTTCTTTCGGCGTTGGCGAACGTTTCTAATCGCCTCGGTGATACCAGGGGAAGCGCCGACAGGCTGGGAGATACCCTGCGCGATAACCTGCCTGGTGATATCAGCAAGCTGGGCGGGGCATTTGACGGGCTGCGCACGGAGGTGCTGACGGGGATGGATGCCAGCCTTCGGACAATCACGCAGACGCTGACGGCCTTCCTCAACAACCTGCGGGCGTGGGTGAGTGAAAACCCGGAGCTTACACAGACTCTGGTGCTTGTCACTGCCGCGCTTGTGGCCCTGACTGGAGCGGTAGGCATAGCGAGTCTCGCTGTCAGTTTCTACGTTGGCCCCTTTGCAAAGCTAAGGCTAGCTATTCAAAACATCGGCCTGTCTTCGATCACTACGACCTCCAGTATCGCCAGGCTCAACCTGGTTCTTTCCGGCCTGCGCGTCATTCTTGCAACACTACTCGGCATCCCCGGAGTGATTGCGCTGGGGTTTATCGCTGCAGGGCTGATTATCTGGAAATTCTGGGAGCCCATTAAAGCATTCTTTGGTGGTTTCCTTCGCGGGATATGGGAGGGATTAACCCCGCTCAGGAATGCATTCTCAGCGATGGCGCCAGTATTCTCCTCCTTGGGTGATGCCATTAAAGCAGTGTGGGGATGGTTCAAAGACTTGCTGTCTCCGATGCAGGCCAGCAAGGATACGCTGGATAAATGCGCTACCGCCGGGGAGATTTTCGGGCGGGTGATGAGTTCTGCGCTCAGTTTCCTGCTGTGGCCGCTACAGCAGTTAATGAATGGCGTGGGCTGGCTGCTTGAAAAGCTGGATCTTATTCCTGAAGGGATAGACAGGGCCAGGCAGCAGGCTGACAAGGCACAGCGGGAACTTGAAGCCTCTGCGACAGCGCTGGCCGGGCATCAACTACCCCTGGGTCAGGCGACGGTATCCAAACCAGTTAGTGGCGGTAAGCCGCCGGTCATTACCGGCGTTCAGGGCCACCTGAAAAACATCGACACGAATACCAAAGCAACGGCCAACAACACGAAGAAAGTCGGCCCCGGGGATATTGTCTTTAAAAATCTGCCGCGTGCTTTGGCGCTGCGTGGTGCGTATCAGGAGGCGCGGGTTATTCCGCAACCGGTGCCGCGCGTATCTGCGGCTGCGGCCGGCGGTGTGCTGTCGGTACCAACGGCGACGCAAGGGGCGACTTCCGCGCCGGTCGCTGCCGCGTCGGGTGCGGCGCCGTTCTTCCAACTGGTCTTTAACGACGTCGGTAAACGCTCGGATCAGGAGCTTGAAAAAATGGTGCGCAACGCCGTGCGCGATCTGATGGCCAACACCCGCAAAACTAACCGTGGTTCATTCCGCGATCGGGAGTAGGGAGGTTTTATGATGATGGTATTCGGGATGTTTGTTTTTACGCTGCGCACTGTCCCCTATCAGCAGCTGCGCCACTCGCAGGAGTGGCGTCACGTTAAGAATGACCGGGTCAATCAGTCGGCGGGTTGGCAGTACATCGGGCCCGGTGACGACACGATCACGCTTGACGGTGTGCTCTATCCAGAAATCACCGGCGGGCGGTGGTCGCTGTCGGCGCTGGAGACAATCGGCTTTGCCGGTCGCCCCTGGCCGCTGATTGAAGGTGATGGGCAGATTTACGGGATGTACGTTATGACGCGGCTGGAGCGAGGAAAAACGGAGTTTGATCGCTACGGCAATCCCAAAAAGATTGAGTTCACTATCAGTCTGAGCCGGGCGGATGCGGATTTTCGCGAGAAGCTGCAATCGTCGTCAGTCAGCGATGTGCTGGATGATCTCAAAACCAGTGCGACCAAAGCCGTTAACTCGGTTTCAAACTCCCTCAATAGTCTGTTTTAACCCACAAAAAGCCCCTCACCTGAGGGGCTTTCACTACCGGCAAACATCGCCATTTCCGACTATGGTGGTACCGCACAGTCACTTCTGACGACCTGCAGCACTGCTACTTTTGACGGTACTCGATACTACGCCACCCGCGCCCAGCACATCAGCAGGGTGTGGGCCTCCACCACGCTGAATGATTTCCCTTCACCGAGGTTGGCTGTTTTGCCGTTGGCCGAGTGTTTATGCGGTGGGATCGTGACTTCGTGATCATGCTCTCCGGCGTCATCTGTCACACCCAGCTCTTTCGGGTTAAAGAGCTGACGCACATCGCCGCCAATTTCCCACGGGTCATCTTTACCTGCCACCCCACCATGATTGTGAACACCGCCGCGCGTGGTCGTCAGCTTCTGCTCTTTCTGTTCACTGGTTTCGCCACTCACATCAATCTGAACGGCGGGCAGGTTGGCCTGCTTGAGTGTGACGGTATCGCTGCCGCCGGTCGCGCCGACGTCTGAACCGTCCGCTTTGCCGACGCGGATCGTTTTATTTTCGCCGGTGTAAGTCCATTGCGACCACGGCCACTTCTCGTTCGGATCGATATTTTGAGCAAAGAAGCGCACCGTTCCCGGCGGGTTTTCCTCTTCCCAGAAGTCCCGACGTGCCGCAGTGATAGCATCTGTGATTGCCTGCTGAATATTAGTATCCAGATCTCCTGTAACCTGATCGGTGTAATCCTTCGCCTCATTCTTGGCTTTGTTCACCTCGTCAACCGTTGCAAGGATGACTGACGGATCGGCTTTTAGCTCAACATCTGCGGTACTACTTACCGCAATCCAGATGTTTACAGCATGAAGCCTCCCCGATCCTTGCGCCAGCAATGGCTTATAGGAAGGTGGCACCGTCGCAACAGCAATACAGACTCCCTCGTTATCATAGAGGCCTGCCTCACGAACCCAGAACCCACCCACCTGCGGCATCATGATCATTTCAGTACGAATAATATTGGCACCCTGATCGGCAATGACCACGCGATTTAACGGCGCCCGGTAAAGCTCATTAACCAGATCGTCATTCTCTGACAGGTCAGGTACGATTCCGCCGCCATCTCCTACCGCCATCTCGCTAAAGTTGACCGGCTCCCCCGAGACAGCAGCGGCGGCAAACTTCCGCTCTCCCGCGCTGGTAAGGCGCGCATAAAATAATTTATCCACGCTTCCCCCTTACGGCGCCTGAATAATGACGCCTTTACCAGCCATGATGCCGCGTGCTTTCTCCAGCAAATAATCTACCGTTGTAGTGTTCATTGCACCGGTATACATCGCCCACAAACCAATTCGACCAACAATCCCCAGATTGTGGGGCGCGATGTAACCGCCACCAATACGAACAGTATTTTTGGGATTCGTGCGGCTATCGAACAGCCCGTAATTACTGCCCCCGGTAGTCATACGAGTGACTGAAATACCTTTTGCCGATGTAACAACGGCAACGATTTCCCAGCCAGGCGTAATATCACCTGTTTGTGCTCGTCCGGTATAAGCCCCTCCCTCGGATACATGGATACCAACATCAGCCACAAAAAAGCCATCTTTGGTCACTGCAGCACGTGTACCTGTATACGGGCTTGTCCCTTCAGCCAGACTGGAGTATAACTGCGATGTAGCCCCCGGTTTATCCGCGCGAAAGGCCATAATCACCGTGTTTGCCAACGGCTCAATAATGCCCGTATCGGCATAATGACCATCAATGCCATCACAAATCAGCCCTTCACTATCAAAGGTCAGTCCGTTAACTTCCAGCGCTTTACCATTACCGCTGCTTTCCTTAGTGCTGCGCATCTCATATATTGCTAACGCTGAACTTAAATACAGCTCTGAGCGGGCCTTACTAACGGGTAGTAATGGATTACCAAAATCCTTAGTGACCTGAAACTGGATCATACAATACCTCGTTTAATTTCATCTGTTATTCGGAAATGGCAATCTTCTGAATCGGCAAATAGTTATAAAGCGGATAAGGCTTGCCGTTTTCATCTGTTAAATCGGTCTTTTCAGGGTCAGAATCATGAATGGTTGTTCGCACCCCGGTTTCACGCCCGAAAAACCATTGTTGATATCGGTTGCTTGTAATTTCCCCTCGGTTATCCGGCGTCCAGGCAAACGCCACAAATGCCCCGTGTCCGATATCTGTTTTCGATACGATTTTAATTTTTGTACCCGCGACAATCTCCACGGACGCAATATCAAGCCGCCCGGTTTCATCATGTAATTCGACACCATGATGACCATCGGCCAGCTCAGTGATATACGAGTCATCAATAACCAGCGGGGGGTGATACGTAAACACGTCAGTAATCACGGTTCTGCTGTTTAATTTACGGGCGCGGGTAGCATGCACAGGTAAATATTTTTCTCCGTCTGGCTTATCTGCGGTGCGTGTAAGCAGGCGATGACGTAATGCCTTTTGCGCATACAGCCCCATCAGCCGGTAACCGTGGGCATTGTGATGGACGTTACCCTGCCCGATGGTATGGTTTGCCGGAAGCCCCATATATGACGGCCCCCACATATCAATCAGCGGGTCATTCAGCGCCATATCAAGCTGTGCCTGGGCGATAACCTCCGGCGGGTTTTCTGCTGTTCCCACGTAAAAGCCGTGGGAGGAGGTCTGATACATCAACATGACCAAATCTCGGCCCGTATCACGCATCCCCACCGTATCTGCGGCAACATCCGCCCGTAAGGTTGACACCCTCCCGGTGTAACTGGCTGCACTGGTTCCGTTTGCCATGTTCGCCTCGCCCTGAATCCACAGCATGAAATCCACGGCATAATCACGGCCCTGTAAAGCCATCTGCGTCGCTGTCCAGACCAGGTGTGCAATCAACCGGCGATAAGGCTCCGTGCCCTTCGAAAGCCCCTCAACCGTAATCCCCCCAACACCGCCAGCATTAAACAGCAGGTCGCGACCGGCCATATCACTGACGTTATCAGTAAAGCCATACGCCAGAGATGACGCCACCGTCTCCCCGTTGCTGCCACTGACAGTTTCACGCAGCGGCACCAGTGATGCCGGGCTGGAGCTGTAACTCCGCACCCCCGTATTGAACATCAGGGCGTTGCGTGTCGGCGTGTTCAGCACCGGCGTGCCGTATTGCCCGATTGAAAGTGATTGCCCGTAGATAATGACATGCAGCACCTCGGCAAAATCAAGCCAGAATCGCTCAGGCTCGACGGGCTGAGGCTCCACCGCTGAATTATTGAAAACCTCGCCATTACTACCTATCCCGGCAGATACCCGCTGATTTTCATCAATAATTTCAAGAAAGTTCTCACCCTCCGTGACAAAAATCCGCATTCCCATCACTTCGATGAAGCCTGTTTTCCCGATACCAAAAACAATGCGCCCCAGCTCATCACCAAATGCAAAACAGTAATCGGAGTCATCCGGCAAGTTGGTTACAGGGACTCCCATAATGCGCATTCCGGCGTTCGCTTCCAGCACACCACGCAAATCAATACCCACGGCGCGACGGAACAATGCATCAACAAACTCGACGGCATAATCTGGGTCAACTTCCCCTATAATCCCAGCATCTGGCAACAGTTGCTCCATTGCCCGCTTATCGGCGACCTCGAAAAGCTTCACCGCATTGCCGCCATTATTCCGGTAAACCGTCTCGGTAGCGCTGTTATCGTATGCTACACGGAACGTTTGACCAGGAACGGTCATTGACAGGCCCGCGTTCGTACCTGTCGGATCTTCCGCTGACGTGAAAACGATGATGGATACGCCCTGGCTATCAGGCAGGCGCTTCCCGGTAGCAACTGGCTCACCATTAACGTTTTTGAATTCTTCCACCCACACGCCGGAATTTTCAGAGCGCACCGAGAATAACGCACCTTCAGGTACTTTACCGGCAGCAATAGCCGCCTTAGCCTCATCCTGATTCGAGTAGGGTAGCTCTCCCGATTTAATTAGCGTGCTGTAGGCTTCAACCGCCTGCTTTAAATACTGCGTACGGTTCCCCAGCTGTTTCGCTTGAATATTCGCCGCACCTTCGCGCCCACCTTCAACTTTATCGAGGCGAGTCAGCATGCTGACATTATTTTCCCATTGTGCTTTTTCGCTAATATTCATGCATCGTTACCCGCAAAATGATAATTCCCGCTGTAGAAAGCCCGCCCGTCGTAATAAATGCTTTCGTCCGGCTTGTAATTCGGCGGGTAAACGGTAATTACCTCGCCATCAAAATTCGCTGCGCCTACCCATGCATTCCCCCTGGTATGGGTTGCAATTGTCATCGTTGACATATGCCGACTAACCGGCTTGGCATCTCCTACCAGGCGATTCAGTTCATCCAGTGTTTTTGGTGTAAGGCCAACTTCATTTACATCAATCTCAAGCCGGAACGTGCCCGGCTCATCTCCGACATCGAACCATTCCGCAAACGTGGCGGAAAAACCCATATCTTCGATCACTCGCCGCACGGCTGCGCGCGTACCCTTCCGGCGATGAAGCCAGTAGGATTGCTGGATTGACGCTATTTTTTTCTCTGCCGGCCAGTTCTTATCCCACCGATCAACCGACAGCGCCCACGCCAGATATGGCAATAAATCAACCGGGCATGCCGTCGGCGTCCACAGCGTGCGAATGGCTACCGTAATTCCGGACAGCTTCGCCGTGGCAGCTTCGGCGCAACGCATCCACGCGCTGGCAGAGGGAGGAAGAAGCGTGTTATTCATCCGTTCCGCCGTTTTCCAGGTTGTAGCCGATATTCCTGGCCGCCTGGATATCGCTGATCCTGATATCGTCCGGCGGGGCATTCAGCACGACACGCTGTACGCCCTGGACATGGAGCGCCGCTGAAATGGCGGAGCGCGCCACGTCTCTGCTGATTTTTTTATCGTTCTGTTTCAGGAACTTTTGCAACGATGCATCAGCAGCATTGATGATCGGCTCTGACTCCGGCCCCGGATACAGGTACAGCGTGGCGTCAATCTCGTAATCGACAATCTCAGCGCTGCGCACCGTCACACGATCACCCAATGGGCGAACCTCTTCATCGTTTACCGCTTCGGCAACAGCGGCCAGCAGTCCTGGCGACGCGGTACCGTCGCCCTCGGTGGACAGCACCGCAATAATCACTTCTGCCGGTGCCGGGCTGGAAGCCCTGGCATCGGCAACTTTTCCGCTGGCGCTGCGGGCAAAGTATTCATAGGCCGCCGATGGCCCGGCGACACTCATTCCCTCAAAAGCAGCCTGCGCCCGCAGGCGTAGCGCCTCGTCACTTTCCATTTCGGCATCAGTTGTCTCGGTTGCTTCGGTCTTGATCAGGCGTTCGGTATCGAGGTTCGCCGCGATATTATCCAGATCGTCACCGGTCGAATGACTCAGCATGCAGGCGGCCGCCCCTTCGTTAATACGCTGGCGCAGTAACATCTCGCGATATGCCAGTGCCTGGGCGAGTACATTTAATGGTTCAGACTCCAGCGCCAGGGCGGCAATAACGGCGGCCTGCTGATCTGCCGGATAAGCGGCTACCATCACCGCTTTCACCTCGATCAGAATTTCTTCAAAATCCAGTTCCTCGATAATGGTCGGCTGCGGCAGCTGAGAGAGATCAATTGTCGGCATTTTTGGCGCTCCTTAACGTTACCGATCTGGTGCTCTTTTCCATGCTTTCAGTCAGCATTCCGGATAGCTCCGCCGTTACTGCGCCCGAAGCAGAATAGTGAATATTGATAGCGTCAAGCGCGATCCGCGGCTCCCATGCAGCCAGCGCGATAACGGCGGCGCTCATCAGTTGCAGTCGCGTGACGTCATTCTGCGGGCTGTCGATCAAATCCGGGCAAAGCGAGCCGTAATTGCGGCGCATAATGCGCGTATTAACTGGCGTCAGCAGAATATCGCCCACGGACTGCCACACATGATCTTCATCCGTCAGCGTTCCGGTGCCGTTCGCATTCATACCGCGATAGCGCTCACTCATCGGGTGCCCTCCGTCCAGTCATCACCACGTTCAACTTTGCCGTGATTGTGGTTATCCACCTGCACGCCGTTAGAGATAAACGCCCCGCCGGCATGATTAAAATCACCGCGCATTTCCCCGCCTTCGGTGATATCAAGATTTTTCGCGCGCAACAGGTTGGTGCAGTTCACCTCTGGCGTATCCAAAGTGACGATAACCGACGCCTCGATCACCGCCGATTTAATACCCGTCACCTGTAAGGCGCCCGCCTCGGCGTCATAACGAAAACGCGCACCATCAGGAGCCGTGACTACCATTTCATTACGCGTCGCGCCCGGCGCCGGATTGTCGTTGCTGTACAGGCTGCCACCAATGATGGCGGTATCCGTGTTACCTCCGAGACACAAGAGCCAGACCTGCTCGCCAATGGATGGCGGCACCCAGACCTTAAATGCCCCGGCCCGTTGCGCGTTCCAGCGTAGCCAGGTCGTTTCCAGTCCGCCGCTTTGTACCCGGACGAGCCAGTTTTCCTCGTCAATCTCCGTCACCGTACCGGTGCGGACGATGTTCTCCAGCAGACGGATCAGTTCGGCAATATCCATCAGCGCACTCCCAGCGAATCAATCACCTGCCGGGCAATCATCATTCGATCCGTCTTACTCAGGCCCAGCAGTTCACGACGGGGATAGCTCGCCATCGCGCCGCTATCATTCACCCTGTCACGCAACCCATACTGGTGAACGCGTGCAATACGGGCCGCCACGCCAGTAAATCCCACGCTTGCCCCTTCAGAGGTCGCGCGGGCTTTCAGAAAGCGCGCGGTGCGCAGGCGGCGGAACATGGGATCGGCTTTCGTCGTATCGCGGCGAGTCTCGTTGAAGCTGATATCGAGATAACGCTCGATATCAGCACGGTAAAACGACCGCACCGCGCCTCGCCCTTCATCAAATCCGGTCAACATGCGGCCACGACTACCACGCGTCGCCCGCCAGTTACGCAGGCGGCGCTCTTCCCCCTGCCAGATAAACCCGATCCCGGCCTGCGAACGCAGTACCCGGCGGTGTCGTTTCTGGTACGGTGTGCCGTCTGGCGCAACCTGCTTACCGATCCGCTGGCTCTGAGTACGGCGCAGCGTGGTGGCAATGCCTCTTGCCGTGCGCAGGCGACGTGCTGGCGTCATAGCGGAAAGGATTTCCGCGAATACTTGATCAAGCTGTTGAAACAGCGCAGCATCGTTGCTCACGTCATCTCCCCCTCATAGCCCGGATCAAAGACCACTTCCCACTCACCGCCATTAATACGCGGGCGGTCTTCCGCCAGGTGCGTAGAAACGGGTTTTCCGTTGACGTTCTCCACCATGACGCGCTCCCAGACCGGCACCTTAAACAGCACATCGGCCATGTCATCGCTGATAATGTCCGCGTCAAACTCAACTTTGCGGTTATTGTCCGGATTGAGCAGTAAATCAGGCTGGTAATGCCATACCCACGCCATAATCGGCAGCATGAGATCATCCACCTGCCCCGGAAAGTCCACGGCCAGCACCTGTATGGTGTAGCGATACATAAACGAGGATTCGCCGGTCGCCAGCGTCTCAATGCTCCCCTTCTCCACCCAGACGGTGATCAGTTCAGGGTTGGCCTTACACCAGGTGTTTGCGGCGATCAGCGCCTCGCGTAACAATTCGGCTTTTTTCATTTCATCCCCCGGGCTATTCGCCGCAGTTCCAGCTCCCGAATGCCCGCCTTATCCGCGTTGCAGGTATCCAGCGCATCAAGTAGCGCATCAGACCAGATCACAAGATTCCCATAGCGCATCGGCCTGGGCGGCGGCGCTGGCGTTTCAGTTTTTGCCGTCAGGCTTTCTGGCAAAGGCTCCTGAATGATCACCGGCGGCGACTTCGGCGGCGCGCTGGTACAGGCTGTCAGCGACAACGTCAGGCACAAGAGCAGCAGCGCAGGGATCGCCGGCCAGTTCAGTTTTGATATTTTCACGACGTTTCTCCCCGGCTTCGTTACGCTTTTGCCCCAGCGCTTTCACACTGGCTTCAATCTCGCTGACGTCCTGGCGCAGCGCCCGCACTTCGGCCAGCACATCGCTGGTCTGGTTCAGTTTTTGGTTAGCGTCTGCCAGCGCTCTTTCTGCGGCTTCGCGCTTGTTGGTTTCCGTGGTTAACCGGATGCAGGCCACCGCCAGAAGGACACAGATCACCGTGATAACGGCAATCAACCCCTTCATTTCGCCCCCTTAAACACAGGATCTGACAAGCACCACTCCCGGAACTCTTCCCGGCGGTTGACCAGTCCCTGCAAGCGCCTGCCGCCTGAGTTAACAAAATCCGTTACCCGCTCGCAGACGCCGCGCCAGTCAGCCGATTGCGCATTACGCCAGATCGTCGTTCTAACCTTCTTCCCCTGCCTGTTGGTGTACCAGGCAAGCCCGCTACAACCGACATTAAATGCGCTATCGGTCAGCGCCTCGAAAACGCGCTGCGGTGCAGTTGCGCCGTTAAACTCACGGTTAACGCACCGTTCCGCGCGCATCAGGTCATTCACCCAGCGCTCGGCAATCTCCGGCTCGGCATACTCCCGGTTCTGCACTTTCCCGGTAGAGCCGATCCCCACGGTTAATACGCCTGCCGGGCAGTAATACGGGGTCTTGCGACAATCCTCATATTTCGCCATCTTCAGTTGCGCTTCCGGGCTGGTACGCAGTGACTGCGGCCAGAGCACGGCGGCCAGCGAGATAATCGCGGCGACAGAGCAGGCAATAACGCCCTTTTTCATCGTGGCGCCTCCCTGATAGTGCGGATCAACTCTTTCACGTCCTGCCGGTTTTCCGTGTCGTCGCGAATGGCGTCGATCAAATCGTTCAGCAGCACGTTATTGGTTTCATGGATACGGGCCATCCGGCGGCGATGCATTTCACCTAACACCGCCACCACTACCCCTGTTACTGCCGCAATAGCCGTCAGCCAGTCCTTTTGCGTCATCATTCCGACGCTGCCGAGGAACACCGACCAGAGGTATGCGGCCCAATTCCAGGCGCGGTTTATTAACTCCATAGCTGCACCGTCTCCTTTGTCGCCGAGGCGCTTACCTCCGGCAGTTCCACCACCTGCCCGGCCTCCATGAAGATCTGATCGGCCAGTGACTTGTTCGCAGCAAGCACAATCTCGGTGACGCCCTGGGTGGTGCCGTAATAACGCTGGCAAAGCAAATCCACCGTATCGCCCTGTAAGGCCTTCACTTTCATCAGAATGCCTCCGCTGAATTGCGAACTTCGCCGCGAATATCGGAGATAGCCCAGCGCGCATCACGCCAGTGATCGTTTGCCTGGCTTGCCAGCGCAGCGGCTTTCTTCTCCCCGGCGTCGCCGGTCGTATCCACATCACGGAATGTTTCGATCAGCAGGGCGCGGGCTATGCTGTAAACCGCACGGCGCCAGCGGTAAACCTTCGCGCTCTGCCCGTTAATTTCCATTGCTGGCACGGTATCCAGTGATGCAAATCCGGCGTTCTGCTGTTCGATCCGCCAGGTTTCGAGCTGGTCAGCGGCATGGCCCACCGCCTCGATAACAACATGCTTCAGCCGCGAAGTTGTCACCGTGCCGGTGATGCGCATCTCTTTACGGGCATCGCTCAACACAATCTCGGGCCAGAACACACCGGCGGTGACTTTCTCGCCGCCGTCGTCCACATCCGGCACATCCTCTGCTGAGGGGGTTATTGTGCGGGGGGCTACAAGGCTCATGGTGTAGTCTCCAGAAAAGGTGGCGGTGAGCGGACGGAGAAAAGAAAACGCAGTGCGTTGCAGATCTCCGACCGCGCCGCCAGCGCACGGGGCGCAAGTCGGTTATTTGTTGGCGGCAGGCGCTTTTTTCGTTGTGGTTTTGCGCGCCGCTGGTTTTTTGGTTGTGCTTTTACGGGCGGCTTTAGGCGCAGGCTTCCCGGCCGCCACCGCCGGAACCGGTGGTGCTGCAGGGCTATCACTCTGCCCTTCTTCGCCATCGCCGCCAGCAGACTCCCCTTCGGAAATAGTCGCAGCAGCGGTTTTCTTCAGTTGACTGGCGAGTTTGTCGATCAGCTTTTTCACGCCTGCGCCAGGATCCATGATCAGTGCAGTGCGCAGCAGCTCTAACGCGGTTTCCTGCTCGGCAGGCGTCCCGTTGCGCAGGGCAAAAGCGCGTGCTTTGTGGAGTTTGGCGCGCACCATGTCTGGCATATCGCTGGCTGCGGTAAACTCGGCTACTTCATCGAGCACCGCCAGATATGGCGATACGTCGGCGCTGTCGTCGGCCTTAACCTGAACCAGGATCGGATCACAAATTTCGTCGACCAGAGCCGTCGCCGCCGTGCGGTTAAAGCGGTCTGGCATCGCCAGGTTATGCGCGATGACGTAACGCCCGATTCGCGCCGCCAGTGGATAATCACGAACATCTATTGCCCAAATCATCAGGCGCGTGATCACTTCATCCTGGCGGCCGCTATTACCTTCGAGCGTTCCCTCAATCCACCCCTCGTAATTGGGTAGCATCTGGCGCTTAAGCGCGGCTTTCGCCTGCTCGCCCTGAATTTTTTTAAGCGCGGCCATGTCCATGCGCATGCGGTGCAGGATCTGCTCATGCGCAGTGCGCGCCGTATCGGACAAATCCTCACCCTTTCCATGACGTTCAGCCATGACGCGTTGAAAATGTCGTTGTGCCGGTGTCAGCATTGTTTCTTCCCCGATGAACGGCGGGCCTAAGCCCGCCAGTGTGCGGTTACGCGCCGCCTTCCGGCGCCTCGGCAAAGGTGATGCCGTCGATAAATGCGACGTTGCCGTAGTCCTCGATCACAAAGTCATCGTTTGAGGACTGGTATGTCGCGATGCGGTTGTACTCCGGCTCTTCCTTGATCGTCCGGCGCAGTCCGCCGCGCTGGTAGTACACCGACAGGTTTTTAAACGGCGTGATCAATACGCCATTGACCGGGAAGTAAGGCGCGATGAAGGTCGGCATGTTGCCAACGCGTTCCTGCGCAACAATCAGCTGACCGGCCAGCATTTCGGTGTTCGGGTTGGTCTGGCTCATGGCGTTAATGGCCGGGAAATTACCGGTAGTCAGCAGGTCGCCTGCCAGGATCACCACGTTATCCGGATTACGCTTGTGCCATTCATCCATAAGGCTGTTTTTCGCGTCATAGACCGCGGCGCCGAGGTTGCCGTAAGTCCCTTTCGCAATGACTTTGTTATCTTCATCGCGTGAGGTGATGGTGACGCCTGAAATCACGCGGTGGGCGGCTTCAGTGCGGATTTTCTCAAGCCAGCCAATCCCGCAATCCTGCAACAGTGGGTTAGCTGCACGATCTGACGGGTCGCTGTATTTGGTGCCGTTAAAGCCAATCATGATGCGATCCAGCGACATCTGACGAGCCATCGCGGCGCTGATCAGCGGCTGGAAGTTCGGCATATGCGCCCAGGCATCGAGCTGTTCGTAGCTGATCCCGTAGTCGTAATTGACCTTACGGCACGTGTAATCAAATGGCTCCATCGTATGATTTGCGCCCGGATTACGGCGGGTAGTAGTGCTGTTGTTGACACCAGCCATCGGGCCTTTGCTACCAATCAACACTTTCTGACCAATCTGCTGATTAACGCCAAACACGTTAATTTTGCTCAGGAAAGAATCGCTCTCCTGCGCTGCCTGCTCCAGCTTTTGCTGACGGGTGGGATCAACCGCAAATTTCGCAGCAACTGCCGCAGGTGATACGCCGTTTAACTGCGCCTGGCGCAAAATGTACTGGTCAAACAGCTGGCGGGTATTGTTTTCCATGTTCTCTGCTCTCGTTGTGAATATCAGTAATCAGCCAGCTGCGCATTAGCGCCGCCGCCCGCCGGTGGTCGCTGGCTAAAGCTGGCATCGGTGGTGCTCAACTTTTGCCGCAGTTCGGCCAGCTCACTGGTGAGTTTCTCAATGGCGGCTTTGGCCTGCTGGCGCTCCTGCTCGGCGGTGTTAAAGCGATCAATCTGCTCTGACTGCGATTGCGCCACGGCCTCAACGACCTGGTGCATCTGGCTGAAGCGCTGATCGTCGGTTTTCTGGCCTTTGCCGATGATGCTCATCACCCGGTTAAACCACTTAACCCCTTCATCACTGCGCTGGGCGGTCAGCTCGATCACCTCTGCTTCCAGGGCTTCGGTAAACATTGGCGCTTCGCCCTGCTGGTTGTTAAAGGCCATCACCGAGGCGCGTTGCTGCGCGGCAAACTTCAGGCGATCGGTACCCAGGCTCGCCGGGGTATCGGTCATCGCCAGCCCCACCACATAGGCTTTTCCGTTGAGGGCAAACTGAGGATGCAGCTCAATGCTTGAATAGACTTTCTGGCCTTTGTCGGTCATCTGCACCATGCGATCTGATGGCTCGATCTCGGCATAAAGGGCGGTTCGCCCTGCTAACGGGCCGTCGGTAATGTCTTCGGTGCTGAGTGCCACCACATCCCCCATCGCGCCAAAATCGCTGTTCGGGAACATAGAGAGATAGTGCTCAATGTTGACGCGTGCGCCGTACACCTCCGGGTTGTAATTCGCTGCCGCATCGCGAAGGTGCTGCGGTTGAATTTCGCGGCCATCAACGGTATTTCCGGAGACGGCAACGCGGAATTTCTTACGTGGTTTTGCTGTGCCTGCCATGTTCGTTTACTCGCTCGGTTTCTGAGTTCCCGGAGATGATGGCAGGGGGTGACGTGCGCTCTCAACGCGTTGTTGTTGTGAGGGAATCGCCACAACCAAAAGCGAGCGAAAGGGTACGCGCGCGCGGGTTAATCTCCCCGGCAGGAAGCGAGGAGGACAAATGGCGATTGAAGAAGCATTCATCATGCAGCGGGCGCGGCAGCTTTACTGGCAGGGGTACCCGCCAGCTGAGATTGCACGCCTGATGGGTATTAATCAGAACACGGTTTACTCATGGAAAAAGCGTGATGAATGGGACGCCACGCCACCGATCCAGCGCGTGACGACGTCCATTGATGCACGGTTGATACAGCTCACCACCAAAGACAAAAAGACCGGCGGCGACTTCAAAGAAATTGATCTGCTTACGCGCCAGCTGAAAAAGCTGGACAACGGCACAGCAGCCACCCAGCCGAAGAAGAAGATCCGCAAGAAACAAAACTATTTCTCAGAGTCGCAGATTGCAGCGCTGCGCGAGAATATTCTCGGCTCGCTGCACTGGCATCAAAGAGGCTGGTACGACAACCACCACTGGCGCAACCGCATGATCCTGAAAAGCCGTCAGGTTGGCGCGACATGGTACTTTGCGCGCGAAGCCCTGGTGCGCGCCCTTTCCGATGATGTGAAGTACAAGCATCAACGTAACCAGATCTTTCTGTCGGCGAGCCGCCGCCAGGCGTATCAGTTCCGCAGCTTTATTCGCTCTGCTGCCGCTGAGGTTGATGTTGAGCTGAAAGGCGGCGACATGATCCAGCTGTTTAACGGTGCGGAGCTGCATTTCCTCGGCACGTCCGCTGCGACGGCGCAGTCGTACACCGGCAATCTCTATTTTGATGAGTTTTTTTGGGTCGGCCAGTTTGCCAACCTGAAGAAAGTGGCCGGTGCGATGGCGACGTTAAAAGGGCTGACGCGTACCTATTTCTCCACCCCGTCAGCAGAAAGCCATGAGGCTTACCCTTTCTGGACAGGTGAAGCATTCAACAAAGGGCGCAGCCACGGAAAGCGGGTTGAGTTTGATACGTCCTGGAAGACGCTAAACAGCGGGCTGATGTGTCCGGACAAAATCTGGCGCCAGATCGTCACATTGCAGGACGCTATCGATCACGGCTGGGATCTGACCGACATTGACGAAATCCGCGACGAAAACAGCCCGGAGGAATACGACAACCTGTACGGGTGCCAGTTCATCAAAAGCGGTGAAAGCGCCTTTGACTATAACCGGTTGCTGGCATGCGGTGCAGACGGCTACGACGACTGGCCCGACTGGCGCCCGTATGCCTCCCGCCCGATGGCCGATCGCCCGGTCTGGATTGGCTACGATCCCAACGGTGCCAGCGGTAAAGGCGACAGCGGCGCCATTTCAGTCAATGCCGTGCCTATGGTCGCCGGTGGCAAGTTCCGCACCGTCGAGACGCTACGCATACGCGGGATGGAGTTCGAAGAGCAAGCCAATCTCATTATCGGCATGCTGAGTCGCTATAACGTGCAACACATCGGGATTGATGGTACCGGCATCGGTGAAGCCGTTTATCAGCTGGTTAAAAAGCACTTCCCGGCAGCAGTCTGTTACCAGTTCTCACCGGCCAGCAAACGCATGCTTGTGCTGAAGATGCAGCAGCTCGTTCGCGGCGGCCGCTGGGAATATGACCGGGGAGAGCTTGATCTCGTTGGCGCGTTCAACTCTGTTCGCAAGATTGTCACCCCCGGCGGCGTTATCACTTACGACACTGACCGCTCACGCGGCGTCAGTCATGGCGATCTCGCATGGGCGACGATGCTTGCCACCATTAACGAGCCGCTGGGACAGGAAGGCGGCAGCAGTATGACAGTTACGGAGTATTAACCTTGAGCAAACGAAAATCCATGCGCGGCAGGCAGTATGCCAGGGAGCAGGCCGATCTCGCCGTCTCGCTAAAAGCTGCACCCGAGCTGAACTCGTTCACATTCGACGGCCCCTGGCCGGTGAGTGGCGCGTATGACCTGCTCGATAACATGTACTGCGCCGATAACGGGCGATACTACGAAACGCCGGTTGACTGGTACGGGCTGGCCCGCCAGTTCGGCTATGCCAGCTGGCACCAGTCGGCGCTGTACTTCAAACGCAACGTGCTGGCCGGTTGCTTTATCCCGCACAAACTGCTTTCCCGTCAGGTGTTCTCATCCTTCGCGCTGGACTGGTTCGTATTCGGTAACGGCTATCTGGAGATGAGGAAAAACCGGCTTGGCGGTTCTCTCGGCTTTCGTAACTCGCTGGCTAAATATACCCGTCGCGGCTCCGACCTGGACACCTACTGGTTTATTCAATCCGGGCTACAGGATCACCAGTTTACAACTGGCTCTGTCTGCCACGTTCTTAGCCCGGATATTCACCAGGAGATCTACGGTATGCCGGAGTATTTCGCCGGTTTGCTGTCGGCTAACCTGGCACATTCTGCCGACAAGTTCCGCAAACTCTATTACGACAATGGCTCGCATGCCGGGTGTATCGTCTACGTGAACAGCGCAATGGCCGATCAGGAGAGCCTCGACAAGCTGAAGAAGACGCTAACAGATACCCGACGCGGCGGGGCATTCAAAAACATTCTTCTTCACGCCCCTAACGGCGGCAAAGACTCCGTGCAGATCCTGCCGTTCAGCCAGATATCGGCAAAGGATGAATTCGTAGGGGTGAAGTCCTCCACCCGCGATGACATGTTAGCCGCGCATCGGGTGCCGCCTCAATTAATGGGCGCCATTCCGGAAGGCAACGGATCATTTGGCGATATCGAGAAGGCGGCCCGTGTCTTCGCCGTCAACGAGCTGACGCCATACATGGAAGCCATGAAGCATGTTAACGACTGGCTGGGCGAAGAGGTGATCCGCTTCAATCCTTACGCACTGCTCGAAAGCACGAAGTAACACCAGGCCGCATCGTCATTTCTGGCGGTGCGGTACCCGCCAACCCATATCACCGCCCAGGCCACACACGCCGCTCAGTCACTTTCGAATCCCCACACCTCACCAGACGCCGCCAGCGCCATTCTGGCGCATTCACTCGTTCGCATCATCCGGATCTGCACCAGAAGTCAGCGCGCGACAGGACGCGACTGGCGAACGATACGACCCCCTCCCTTACCCCCTTTACGCGCGCTTGCTCCCCCGCCTCGCCTGCGCGCTCAACCTGCCTCTTTTTGTGCACTTTGTGCAGACCGCCCAGGCCCCGCCAGCTCTGATGATGGCCCTAATTTTGATGTATTGAAAAATTGTGCAAATTTGTTCACATTTATGCGTGGTTCGAAAAACATAAAGACAGGACGGGATGGTATGAAAATTGTGATCCAAGAACCGGATTTGAGTAACGGTTTTGATGAGGCGGATATTTTTAATCGTAAAAAACTATTTCACCAAATAGTAAGATTGATACAAAGCTCTCCCCAAAAGAGTCTTGTTTTTGCGCTTGATGATAAATGGGGCAATGGTAAAACTACATTTGTTAAAATGTTCCAATCCGAAATAGAAAAAGAAGATAACTATGCAATAGACGCAATATACTTTGATGCCTTCGAAAATGATTATCAAAGTGATCCGTTTATATCTTTATCATCTCTTTTATATTCACACGTAGAATCAAAGAAAACCAAAGGAAAGAAGGTTGGAGATAAAATTCTTTCAGGGATAAAGAAAGTTGGCTCCAATCTCTTACTCAACGGTTCTAAATTTGCGCTAACAGCCATCTCTGGTGGGATCATATCATCCAATAAAATAGATGGGATAGGAGAAGTCATAACAGATTCTTTAAAATCAGACGTTGAGGGTTTTATTGAAGACAGAATAAAATCAATAAATAATGAAAAAAAAGATATAAACGATTTCAAGGAAAGCTTAAAGGAAATAATCACAGTAACCAATAATAAAACCTTGATTATAATTGATGAACTGGATAGGGCAAGGCCTGATTATGCATTAGATCTTCTCGAGCGAATAAAACATTTATTTTCAGTTGATGGTCTTGTTTTTCTTTTGGTTATGAATAGAGAACAATTCGAAAAAAGCATTTCATGTAGATATGGAAATATTGACTCTAGAATGTATTTAAATAAATTTATTCATTACTGGTTCTCACTTCCTAAAAAAACCGTATCCTCCAAGCATGTGGTTTTAGGTAAATCACCAACAACAAATTTCGACTATATATCCCATGTTCTTGAAAAAAGTAACATCACCTCTTTTCACCCCTCAGGGGTTTTTATTAGAATACTATCATTCTTAATTGATAGAAATAACGCTTCTTTACGAGAAGTGGAGCGATGCCTATCCGTCCTCGCTGTAGTTGACAACCCTAAAGAGTTTAATGCGATTACAAATAATTATTATAATGCTGGGTTGGCACTAGTTGTATTTCTAAAAGTATTTAACCCAGCCTTGCTGGAAGAGTTGATTTTTCGTGAAACCAATTATTCTGATTTCATGTCAAAATTAAAAACCAACTTCCCTGACACCCAAAGCAATATAATCACTCAGAGTCACCTATCTTTTTTAACATCATTAGTTAGATATCATTTTTTAAGCAATGAAGAATTGAGACATATGCGCTTAAGTAAAGATCAGTGGATTATAGACATTGAGAAAACAACGGTTCACAATCTTAGAACAATGATAATTGAAGATATTGCCTCGTCAATTGATAACATGCATATTAATTAACTTATTAAGACTCCGATAGGAGTCTTGATTTATAAAGCTCGCGCATAGTTCTCAACATTTAATGTTTCGTCACTTAATTTTAGCGTTTGCGCGTAGATATTAATACTAATGTTTCCGCCTATGCCGGATTATAATTATACATCTCTGTGTGTTTCAATTCTTTTTTCGGTTAACAACCTTACTCCAGCGCGTGATCAGGTCACGCACTGCCATATATTCGGAAGTTGGTTTATCTTTCTCGCCAGCCCGCCACACTTTCACCTCACGCAATTGGCCATTGTCCGCAGCGAGCAGGCTACCGCCGTGGCGAATGCGGGCGCCGCCTGCAACTGATCGCACAACTTCATCACCGACGAAAATCCGGCAATCGCGGAGCTGCGCGCCGATGTTGGCGATCATCTCTTCGGAGATGCCGTGTTTTTGCGTCGCTTCTTTTTGCTGCTCCTGGCGCAATGCGGCCTCGGCTTTTTTCTTTTGATACTCCGCAACCGCCGCCGCGTAGTTATCCGCGCGCCGTTCCGCCTCGATCCTCATTTGCTCGCGCCAGCGCTGCTCTGCCTCTTCCGGCGTCAGGCTCATATCTTTCGCAGCGGTGACTTTTGGCCCCCATGTCAGCGCGCTTTCGTCATCAATCGACGTGCGCAGGCCGCGCGCGGTACGCGTGAAGGCTTGATCTGAGCTTTCCCGGGCGGATTTTCTTAGCCTGCTGGTGATCTCCTGCCTTTGCTGGCGTGAATATCGCCTCAAAACATCGATATTCAGCGGAAGTTCTGTCACTGAACTGTCGTCGGGCGCGGTTTTATCAGCTGACACCGCCGTTTCTGACGGTGGTTTTTCGTCCGATTCGGCGCGCCCGTACAGTTATTGACAGAACTCCGAGGGGCCGCTGCGCGGCCTTCTAAGGTCAAATTCTCGACCGGCGACGGCTTACGCTTAGGCACAATCTTGTAATCGGTGGTGCGGGTGAAAATGACAGAATCACCGCCCGAGTACGGGCAATAGATACCAGTGATTTTGGCGACCGTGTCACCATAATCATTGCCATCCTCGGTGTATTCGTAGTTGAGGCGAACGCGCAGGCAATCTCGCGGAACAAATGGGCCGCCCTGTGCGTTGGTGTATCCCGGCCAGTCCGGCGCATCAGCTGCCGCGCGGGCCGCTTCAAGTTCCGGATGCAATACCAGCTCACGGCTACCCAACCGGCGCAGCTCGCGCCAGGTAGTAACGGGAGCGCCACCAATCTGCTGAAACTGGCGAATGCTCCAACGAGAAGCCCACGCCCTAACGCGCTTTGCCATCTCTTTGACTGGCTGGCCTGACTCGTCGTCTAACTCGCCATCCATGCCGTAACCGTCGATATTCTTTGAGATGTATTTCGCGATGTATCCCGTCGCTGAGCCAAATTTTTCATCAATCGGCGTGACGGTAAAACGGTGCTCTTGAGCGCCTGGCTCGCCACCGTCTTCACTCAGCGCATGTTTGCGGAAAATAGCTGTGGCGTACTCAGCCTCTTCTGATCGCAGGAATAACAACAGGTGCCAGTGTGGAGTTCCATCATGATGCGGTTCGGCAACACGAAAACCAAAGGTGCGAATTCCTTCGCGCCCCCATTTGGCTCGGACGCGCGACCATACTTTGCAGAGGTATTTCTGAGTTTTGCGCGGGCTGGCGTCGCGGTATTTATCGTTTCGCTTCCCGGATTGCACATGCGTTGAGTGATAACGCGACGGCGCAGTCAAGGTGTAGAACATGCCGACCAGGCCCATTTCGTTAGCCATATCTTCAAACCCGCGCATGCGTACCATCAGCTCATGGCGCGCGATCTTCGGGTTGGATACGCTACCCATGACCTTATCCAGCAAAGAACTACGCTCGCCGGTGTCCTGATCTTCCAGCTCCATCGCATTAAGAAATTCAAGGTTTGCTTTCTTCTGGGCTACCCACTCCCTGAAGCAGGGATCGGAGCAATATGGCGATGCCACCTTGCTGACATAACCCGTTGCGATCATGAGGTGTTCGCGCCAGCGATCGTGGATACGGCGGATTTTACTCAGCCACCATTTTTCTTTCTGAAGGCGCGCAATAGCACGCAGTGCATCTTCGGCCTGAAGAGATTCATCGCAATATTTATCCCAGCCCGGGATCGCAATATTGAGCGCTGTCGCTTTACTGGCGATAAATCCGTATGAGTAAAGCGTGGAAAACTCAACATCAGAGGTTTTCTCATACTGAAAATCAAACTCGCGCATAAACTCGCTTTTCATCAGGTTGGCGAGCTTATAAGCCAGTCGTTTCAGGCGCTTTTTGTCGGCCCACGGCAGCAGATGGAATTCATCTCGCAGCGGGATAAGAATTGCGGGCAGGTTGTTTTGAGGCAGGTATTGCGCATTCACCGCATCAATACGGCGTAAAACATGACGCTCGAAGGTACCGAACAACCAGCGCACCACATCTTTTGGCTTGTTGCGTTCGAGGTTTTCAAGGTGCTGGGCGAAACGCTTACGGATAAATGCCGGGAGCGTTTGCACCCGGCGCCGGAGATAGCTGGCGCGGCCTTTACGGTCAAATGCTTCTCGCGCCTCCCCTTCGCGTGGACGCATGGGGTAACGGTAAACCGCATCAACGAGATCACCATAGGCGAGCGTCTTCCGCTCGCCTTTTGGGGTGAGATACTCAATTTCAGGATCTGCGGCGTGATTTGGGTTAATAGCCTGCCGTTTGGCGTTCCATTCCCAAACTAAGGAGGAATAGTCAGACATGATCTGCCTTTTCTGGCTCGCCATGTCCGGCAAACTTTCTTGCCCTCAAACGCAGCAGATGGTTAGTATTGCCAACGCATACAGCAAAAAAGGGATAAAAATGAAAGATAAATATGTAGAAGGAAAAGTGAAGTCCTCCATTGATGAGAAAATCTCCGAAGTAGTCCGCAAAGCGAAGGATGCTGAACTTGGTGGCATGCCGATGCTGACAGCGATTCAAAATGAAGCTGGTGATATTTACCGCGTCATTACTGTTGATGGTCTTGGCGCATACCTGGCTCTCGTTCAAGGCATTGCTAAGCTTGGACTGACTGATCTTCATGCAGATAACCTTAATCCTGGAAAATACGATTCATTGTTCGTTTTCAAGCAATAAGCTCTGGCGGCAAAATGCCGCCTTTTGTTGCTTTTTTGACTTGTATTTATTGACATATTTCCATGCATCAACCTGTTCAAGCAGCCGATTCATTAGCTCATTTCCTTTGAGTTGATACTTCTCTTCGTACAAAGCCATTTAGTTTTCTCCTTTGATTTCACTACATTTTTATAAGAGGCCACAGCGCATCCCAGACCGCAGAGCCAACACGAAAGGCGAGATACCCCATCGGGATCCAGAACAACAGCGAGCAAAACGCACAACAGATCACAAGGTTTCGCCAGAACCGGCGGTAATTGGTTTCTTCGTTCATTTGCGGATCCTCAGATCGTTACCGTGTCGCCGGGTTGAACCTGGCGGGCTTCTTTTTCGCTATCGCGGATGATGGTTGTGTTGCTGTATCTGCCCCAGCTCAACACCTCCACCTCGACGATCCAGAAATGGCGATATGGACGAACGTCCAAAACTCGCGTCACAACGGCATCAAGCGTGTTCATCAGATGGCTCCCCGTTATCGAATCCGGCGGCCAGGTCAAACCCGATCCATATCGCCGCCGGCCGCAGATTTTCAATGGTGCTCGTCCAAGCTCCACATGCGCCAGAGTTGCGACCCACATCGCCGCGAAGAACGCCGATCACTTCACCGGCCATATCGCGGCTTTTGGCGCTGACAGAGCGGCGAACGCTGAAGGCGTGGAGATTGAAAGCGGAGTAGATCTCGCGGGTTTCCGGGGTGTCGCTGTTGGATATCACCGCGCGGGTGCCGTGCTGGCGATGAGCATCGAGCAGGGTTGCAACCAGGTCGCGGTGATCGTCCAGGGTAAATGGCTTGCCGTAGGCAGTGAAGTTGGCTGTCTTGCTGGCTGGAATGTAGGGGGGGGTCGCAGTAAATAACCGCGTCATATGCCAGCTGCATAACGTAAGGGATGGTGTGACGAAAATCGCCATCAATGAAAACGGCTTTTGTGTCGTTGGCCTTTTCGGCAAAGCGGCGCATCTCGTCAGCCGGTAAGTAAGGTGCGCCATATTTCCCGAACGGGACGTTATGATCACCCATCTGATTGACGCGATATATCCCGTTAAAGCAATGTCGGTTCAGATACAGAAACAAAGCGGCATAAAGTAAAGCAGTATCAGCCTTGCCCGTATCGCTCCACTGCATGGAGTTAAATAGCGCACGGCGCTTGTAATATTGCTCTTCGTTATTGCCACCCAGGAACATTCCGCGAGCGGTATCAATCAGTCGCTCGGTGTTGGAAGTCAGCACACGAAAGAAATTGATCAGCGCGCGATTGCTATCGCAGAGGATGTAACGGCGGTATTCCGTGTTCATAAACACGGTACCGCTGCCAACGAACGGCTCGATTAAACAATCGGCTTTCGGCAGTTGCATCAGCAGCTGCGGCATGACGCGGGTTTTGCCGCCAGCCCATTTGATAGGTGATTTAGTCATTGCGCGCCTCACAATGATTCGAGGTGCGGGGAGGTCAGGCGCTGCCAGATCTCGCAAACCTGCTCGGCCTGATAGATGGCGTCGGTTAAGGCGTTGTGTGCAACTGAGCGGCGCGGATGGGGGGCGTAACCGATAGCTCCGGCCACTGTAAGCAGCGAGCGGAAGCAGCATTCATTCCAATAAAGCCACGGCAGCATGGAAACGCCTTCGAGCGATGAGCGTTCAAATGCAGATTTGAGGATCGGGAAATCAAACGAACCGCCCTTGCACCACACCTTCAGATTCTTTTTCTTGGTTTCAGGGAATGCGCCTTCAATGAATTTGGCGAAATCCAGCATCACCTCAATTTCATGCGACTTCGCGCCTACCAGCTCGCTGATTGGTTCTTTATCCTGCCTGAGCCACCACATCACCGTGTCGGCGGAGATATGCGCGCCGCGATTCTGCGAGGTTCGCGGATCAATGGTTTGATAGAACGAAGGGCCGGTTTTACCGGTTGATGGTTCGAAGAAAACCGCGCCAATCGCGCAAATCACTGCATTCGGCTGGGTGCTGAGTGTTTCAATGTCGATCATTAAGTGGTTCATTGTTTGCTTTCCTCAGTGATGGTTAATTCGCGGGCGTCAGCCCACTGTTCGATTGATGAATAAATCTCTTCCGGGGTGGCGCTTTCCTTTTTCAACTGGCCAACATAAATACGCAGTAAGCCGAGCAGGTGCGCGCGTTCGTGTTTCCGTGCGTTGATGCTTATTTCCACAAAATCCGGATCGCTTATTCCGCTTTCCAGCTTGATTGACTTAACCCCCATGCGACCTCCTGAAAAAGGCAAAACGAGTCCCCGGCAAAATGAATACCGTTGTTTTTAACGCTGGTTAATTAGCGGTTAGGGCGCGGCTTTCGTTTAATTGACTTGAATACCCTCTCATGCCAGTAATACAGAAAATCAATAAATGTCATTCGCGCACGCTCATGATTACCGCGAATTGTTTTTTCCAGACCGTAAATAATTAAATCTATTGACGGACTGTCAGGGCTAACGGCAATACGCGCACCGTTTCTCAGGTGAACCGTAAATCCCTGTTCGGCGTTTTCTATCGCCTCACGGATCAGCATCTCCTGTTCCCATGATGTTTTCTCTTCGGTGAAGATACTCATACAGCAAGCCCTACAAATGCTGGTGACGGTACCTCACCATTCATGATGGCGCTAACGAACGGACGAAGCTCGCTGAGGGCGTCATCATCATTCATGCAGAAGGCTGTACCGTAAACGTGCTGGACGCCGCTAGCTAATACGCCGTAATGCGACTTGCGGCCCTGTGGGTTGTTTTCCAGATTGAAATAATAATCTTCCAGCATTTTATTAATCTGTTCAGCATAAAGGCGTTTCATTTCCCGTTCTCCTAATGATTAATAAAGTGGTGATTGGTGATAATACGGTCTATCGTTTTGCGCGCTTCAGATAATGCAAAGTCAATTCCGAAAGAATCACCATCTTTCATAATTTGATAACGCTTCTTGCCTACCCTGCGCGGTAATACGCGAATGGTGAAGCCGCAACAAATCCCGGCGTGCTTATTTATCCAGGTGACTTTAGGTAGATTATCGCAGTGGTTACCGCGAATGCTTCCCGCGAACTTGCCATGCTGTGAGTGGTGTTTATTCATGTAGGCCCATCCTTAAATAATAAACACCTGGATAAACTTAAGCGTCAGCGCAACAGCGATCGCGCCGATACAAACGCCTGCAATCGCAGTGACCATGAGTACTATTCTTTCTTTCAAATAAGGACTCATACCGTAGCCCCGCCACCAAACATGTTTACGCCCATATCATTCGCCAGCTTATTGGCTTTCTTGATCCAACCTGCTCGCCAGTCCTGTCGCTCAGGGGGTAGTTTCGACGTAGCTTCATGAACCATCTCAAGCCATTCGTTCCACAGAATCAGGAGGCGGCGAGTACTGCCATCAGGGCCAAGTACTTCGCGCTCAGTGACCATCGGTAAAAGGCGGCGATCCATCATGTGACGAACGGCTGACTCCGTTTTGCCGGTTCGACGAGAAAACTCATCAGCAGTGATCGGGTCTGGAATCTTAAACAGCGCGCTCAAAACTGCATCTTTCATGTGATAATCTCCACGTTTGGGGTATTGATGGTCTCAAATGCCCCAGACCACCAACCTATGAATGAAATATAATTCACATGTCGGAGAATTGCAACATGAGTATGAATGTGGCGGAAAAGTTGAAAATTATGCGCGAGAGTGAGCGCCTTACAAGTTTGCCAGAGGCGGCCAAAATGCTTGGCTTGAATCGTGACGCTTTGTGGCGTTACGAGGCAGGAAAAACAATCCCTAACACTGAGGTGATTATGAGCATTCTTAATCATCCTCGATTTGAAAAATATGCCCTGTGGTTCATCACCGGAAAGATTGCCCCTGAATCCGGGCAGATCGCACCGGCTCTCGCACACTTTGGGCAAGACGAAACAACGTCTCAGCCCTCAGACCAGAAAATTGGCTGAGCATCTTTCTTGCTTATCTCTATGAAAATCATCGCGTAACTATCTGTTACGTGACACCAGATCACGTGTTTACCAGAGGTGACAGCTATGACCGTTAAGCTGCTCGATGGTGGACGCTATAAAGTGGATATCAGACCGCGTGGAGCGACAGGACGTCGTATACAGCGGATTTTCAACAAGAAAGCTGATGCTGTTGCTTTTGAAAAATATGTCATCAGCAATATGCACGACAAAGACTGGCTGGATAAACCAACCGATCACAGGCGGCTAAGTGAGCTGCTTGATAGATGGTGGGAGCTGCACGGCCGAAGTCATAAGTACGGTGAGAAGCGCCAGCGCGAACTTAAGCGGGTAATTAGTGATATGGGCAACCCTCGCCTTTCAAAAATCAATAAGGGGTTTATTGCTGAGTACAGAAGCCAGCGCCTTTATGAAGGGGTTAAGGCTTCCACTGTTAACCGCGACTTGAGTACGTTACGAGGCCTATTCCGTGTATTGACTGAAGCGGAAGATCTCCACGCAGAGAACCCACTAAAAGGGATCACAGATCTCAAGCAGGAAAGGCCAGAAATGTCCTATCTGAGTACTGAAGAGATCGAAAGGCTGCTTTCAGCTTTAAGTGGTGACGCCCGGCGCCTCACTGTTCTGTGCTTAAGCACCGGCGGCCGCTGGGGGGAATCGCTGAATATGCTGGCTCAGAACATGTTGCATGGAAAAGTGACGTTTACCAAAACCAAAAACGGGAAGGCACGCACCGTCCCCATTTCTGGTGAGGTCATGAAATACGTCAAAACCAAAACCACCGGCAGACTCTTCGACGTTGACTATGTCGAATATCGTAAGGTGCTAAGGGAAGTAAAGCCAGATCTACCCAAGGGCCAAGCTACGCATGTTTTGCGTCATACCTTTGCGGCGCACTTCATGATTAATGGGGGGAATATCTTGACGTTAAATAAAATATTGGGACATTCGAAAATTGAGCAGACTATGACTTATGCGCATTTTTCACCCGACCACCTTAGCGACGCAATTCACCTGAATCCGCTTAGTGATGGTATCCACATTCCATCCACTAAAATGGTGAATAGCGGTTAACGCCGATACCCCAGCAAGCAGCTAACCCCATGATCTATTAAGAATTAGCAAGTAGTTCATGGGGACAACAACCCGGAGTGCTCCGGGTTTTTTTCGTTATTTCGCCGCCTCGTTGATCACCTTTTTAAAGGTCTCCAGCGGGCAGAATCCCTGGTCATCAACCGGACAGCCGTTAAGCGCCAGAGTGACCCGCTGCGGCGGGGCCTGCAGGGTTAACGCGTCGGCGTTACGCAGTTGCTCGGTACTTTGATAGACATACTCAATCTTCATCAGATCGCGATTGCCGGCGCTGTCATGCCAGCGCTGAAACAGCAGTTTGCCGCCGATAGGAGTGCGCTCATACTGGCCGGGCAGTTGATAGGGCTTAAAGTCCAGGGCGGTGAGCAGCGAAGCGATATTCGAGTCGTGTCCCACCAGCAGCGTGACTTTCGCCTTGCTGGCTCTCTCGCCCACCAGCGCGTTATCGATATATTTAACCAGCGGTTTGGCGACGTTTTGCGCCACCGCCACCGAGGTAAACAGACTATCCTGATAGCCATTTTTCAGCTTCGACAGCACTTGCCACTGCTTATCGCTGGCGATCTCCCCCCACGCCACCTGATCTTTCGGGAAGCCTTCATAATATTGCAGGGTGAAGGCGTCTACCAGCGAGTTGCCCACCTTCAACGGTCCGGACACTCCCGGCTCCTGCTGATAACCGGCGCTAAAGGTATCTTTACCCTCGCTCAGGGAACAGACCTTCTTCTCTTTGCAGGAGGGCGAGTTGCGGTAATCGATCATCGTCTCCAGCAGCTTGTAGCTCTCGGTCAACTGCATTCCCTGGCGCTCTTTTTCCATCGCCTGCAGCGCTTTCTCGCGAAACGCCGGGGAGTCGTCGGTAATAACCGGGTTGAAGGTCGGGTCCATGGTGCCCATCTGAGGCTGGTGATGCACCGGGATGCCGCAGCCCGGGAACGCGCCGGTGATAAAGAACTGCGCGGTGGCGACGGTGCGCTGCAGGCTGTTAGCGTAGGCATAAACCGCGTTTTCCGGCGGGCACTCGCCGCTGGTCACCAGCTTCTGCTGCGCCAGCCATTCGCGCATATAGTGGCCCATATACACCTCCAGCACACCGCCTTTGGTGGTCAGCTGGCCGCCCGGCACATCCCACTGCGGCCAGGCCTTGGCGGTGGACTGCTCCAGCACGCTGCCGTTATTGGCCAACGGCGCACGCAGGTTGTGACGACTCATGATCAGCACCTGCTGCAGCTGATACCCCTCCGGGGCGGCCGTGTCCTGCGCCTGAGCGCCAGCGGATAACATCACCGCGCCGGCAACGGCGGCGGCAAGTAGACGTTTTTTCATCCCTTCATCCTTAGTCATTTATTATCATCGCGTTAATTGTGCCGGATTTATGACATTTTTCCTGGTAATCGCTCGCAAACTTAGACCGTAGCCGAAAATTTCCCCTGCCGGGCAAAGAGTTTTATAATGAAACAATTAACCTGGAGGCTTTCGTGAAACGTACCCGTCTGGAAAACAGCTGTTGCCCTATCGCCCGCTCCCTCGACGTTATCGGCGACTGGTGGTCGCTGCTGATCGTCCGCGATGCTCTGCGCGGGGTGCGCCGTTTTAGCGAATTCCAGAAAAACCTCGGTATCGCCAAAAACATGCTCGCCGGGCGGCTGAAAATGCTGGTGGATGAAGGCATCCTGCGCCTGCAGCCGGCCTCCGACGGCAGCGCCTGGCAGGAGTATGTCCTGACCGATAAGGGCCGTGCCCTGCAGACGGTGCTGGTCGCCCTCTCCCAGTGGGCAGACGACTATCTGTTCGATCCTGACGAACCGGCGACCCGGCTCATTGACCGCCAGCAGCGCCAGCCCCTGCGTAAGCTGGTCCTGCAGGCGGCGGATGGCCGTGAGCTGGCCCCGGCGGACATCACCATCGCTATCCCGCTGAACGACTAAACGCTGCCCGCGACAGGCAAAAATGAAAAAGCCCTGGCAAAATGGTTGCATTATTAAACCTAATATCTCATGCTGAATTTGGTTTAATAATGCAACCTTTTACGAGGCATTTCTCATGACCCAACCATCGCACACAGCTTTTATCACCGGCGCGTCCTCAGGTATCGGCGCGATCTATGCCGAACGACTCGCCGCCCGCGGCTACAACCTGATCCTCGCCGCCCGTCGTGAAGACCGTCTGCAGGCGCTCGCCGACCAGCTGCAGGCGCGCTACGCCATCCAGGCAAGCATCCTCAAAGCCGATCTTAGCGAAGAGCACGGGATTGCCGCCGTAGAGCAGCGTCTGCAGCAGGATCCCGCCATCGACCTGTTCATTAACAACGCCGGCACCGCGAAATTGGCGGGTTTTCTCGCCAGTACGCCACGCGAGCACCAGGCGATTCATACGCTCAACACCACCGCGCTGCTGCGTCTGAGCTATGCCGCGCTGGCCGCTTTCACCCCACGACGCCGGGGGACGCTGATCAATATTGCCTCTATCCTCGCGCTGCATACGCTGCCGGGCAGCGCAGTCTACAGCGCCAGCAAAGCCTGGGTGTTGAGCTTCACCCGCGGCCTGCAGGAGGAGTTTGCCGACAGCGGCGTGCGTATTCAGGCGGTATTGCCGGCGGCGACCGCTACCGATCTGTGGCCGACCTCCGGCGTGGCGCTGGACACTCTGCCCAGCGGCACGGTAATGACCACCGAGGATCTGGTTGACGCCGCTCTCAGGGGGCTGGAGATGGGGGAACAGGTCACCTTACCACCGGTTCATGACCTGGGACTGTGGGAGACTTTTGAGCAGTCCAGAGTGGCGCTGTTTACCAGCGCGCGAACCGGACAGCCTGCGCCGCGGTATCGATAAGCGGCACCGTGCGGCGGGCGCTACTCCGGTAGCGGAACCGCCGTCAGGGTACAGATCGCCTCGTGCTCGCCGCCGCGGCGATCGGTAATCACCACCTTATCGCCCGCCTTTTTGCCTTCACACGGCTTGAGGACCTGCTCCACGATCCGCTCGCGGCTCGCCTGACGTTCACTTTCAGCCTGACTGGCGAAGGCAGACAGCGCCAACGCTACGCCCAGCAGGCTGAGGGTTTTCTTATACATGACTGACTCTCAGATCGTTCTTATTCGCGGTCAGCGTAACTCGCTGTAGGCCGCACTTCTGTAAAATCACTTAACGGAGTGTTACGCCATTTCAGGTGAAACCCAGGCGGTCACATCCCTGCGGGAAATATTTTATCACAACCCCGCCGCCGGATATTCTCGCGATGAGGCGTCATCTTTCAGACATATCCCGATGTTATCTTCACACAGAGCCCTGTATCTTTTTCCCTTTCCAAACAGAATATTAGGTTGGTCTATGTCGGGTCTTATTCTCTTTATCGTCGCGGTGGCGCTGCTGGGCGTCGCCATCTACAGCCTGGTGTCGTACCTCAAAGAGCGGCGCGCCAGTCAGTTACCTGTCCATAAAAAGAAGAAATAATACCTTCCGTTCCCCACCGTTTTCTGCTGATTTCTTTACCGTCCTGTACTGTCCCTTACCGAAGCCAAAACGAAGGCAGGCCTGCGGGCCTGCCTTCGTTCAGTTTATGCCTCAGAACCTATGACTCCCAGGCCTGCTCCGCTTTAGCGGCATCAAACTGCGGCGGCGGTTTGCGGAAGCGTCGGGTCAGATAAGTCAGGTACAGCAGACCAAGCGCCGCCCACACCAGGCCGAGCGTCAGGGAGGTGGCCTCGAGATTGATCCACAATACCCCGACCGTCAACGCCCCGACCATCGGCAGCAGCAGATAATGCAGTCGATCCTTCCAGGTTTTGTTGTACCCCTTGCGCCGCCAGAAGTGGTTGAACACCGACAGGTTAACGAAGGTGAAGGCCACCAGCGCGCCGAAATTAATCAACGCGGTGGCGGTCACCAGGTCGAAGAACAGCGCCGACAGCGCAACGATGCCCACCATAATCACGTTCAGCGCCGGGGTACGCCATTTCGGATGCACATAGCCAAAAATGCGCTCCGGGAAGACGTTGTCGCGGCCCATCACGTACAGCAGACGGGAGACGCTGGCATGGGAGGCCAGGCCGGACGCCAGGGTGTTAACAAAGGTGGTGCACAGGAAAATCGACTGGAACAGCTTGCCGCCCACGTACAGCGCAATCTCCGGCAGCGCGGCATCGGGGTCTTTAAAGCGATGAATATCCGGGAAGAACAGCTGCATAAAGAACGACGCGACGATAAAGATAATGCCGCCGTACATCGCGGTGAGAAAAATTGCCTTCGGGATCACTCGCGCGGCGTCAGGGGTCTCTTCCGACAGGGTGGTCACCGCGTCGAAGCCGAGAAACGAGAAGCAGACAATGGTCGCGCCGGTAATAATCGGGATCAGATGCGCATTCTGGCTGATAAACGGCTGCAGCGACCAGACGGTACCCACCCCCTCGCCTTTATGCAGCCCCTGCACCACCAGAATGACAAACACCACCATGATCGAAATCTGCACCAGCACGAACAGGGTATTGAAGTTGGCCACCAGGTTAACGCTTTTCAGGTTCGCGGCGGTCAGAATAGCGACAAAGGTCACTACCCACACCCACGGCGGCACTTCGGGGAACAAGGCCGAGAGATAGATCTTCGCCAGCAGGACGTTGATCATCGGCAGAAACAGATAATCCAGCAGCGACGACCAGCCAACCATAAAGCCGACGTGCGGACTGATGGATTTTTGCGCGTAGGTATAGGCGGAACCGGCTTCAGGAAACTGACGCACCAGTTTGCCGTAGCTGATGGCGGTGAACAGCACGCCAGCCAGCGCCAGCAGATAAGACGCCGGAACGTGGCCATTGCTGATGCCGGAGACGATGCCGAAGGTATCAAACACCGTCATTGGCGTCAGATAGGCCAGCCCCATCATCACCACTTGCCAGAGTTTGAGGGATTTACGCAGACGCGGTCTGCCCGCCTGAGCGGCGTTATGCGCAGGAGGATTAATAGCCATCGCACATGCCCCCCTTGCTGTTAACAGTTTGCGGGCCCAACGTCCGCGTGACAAACCTGCTTAGCAAAGGGGTAAGGCATAGATAAAAGGGTAAGACGGACCGGTAAGCGGTAGCTGGCTGGCATCCAATGCGGCCTGAGCGGCCTCCCTCTCCCTGCGGATATTTGAACATCTGCATCATCTCATTTCCTCGTCACACACTGTGTCGTTAACTGAAGCCCCGTTGCCGCCTGCGCTCCTTAACGCGACATCCGGGAAATGGCTGGGCTCCCAGCAAAAACGTCGGCCAGGCTCCGCTCAGGCCGTATGATGCTACTGATTACCAAACTTATGGGCCCCTCGCGGGGCGACCATCAGGCGTTTTTCAACATCCACTCAATTTCGGTTTCTGTGATAAGACGCTCAAACTGCAGTAATTCATCATGCTTACAGGCATGGAAAACATGGCAGAAACGCTCGCCGAGACGCTCACGCAAGTGATCGTTCTGCATAAACTCCCACAGCGCATCGCTCTGGCGGATCGGGAACGGCAGGCCCTCTTGTTCCAGACCGTTACCTTCCACCTCTTCCTGTAAAGGCAGCTGGGGGTTATCCAGCCCGTGCAGAATGCCGGCGAAAATCGCCGCCATCACCAGATACGGGTTGGCGTCCGCCCCCGCGACGCGATACTCCACGCGGTGGTTCTGCCGCTCGCCGCACGGAATACGCAGCGCGACGGTGCGGTTGTTATGCCCCCACGAAGCCTGCGTCGGGACGTACATCCCCGGCTGGAAGCGGCGATACGAGTTCACGTTCGGCGCCAGCAGCGCCATCGAGGCCGGCATCAGATCGATCATCCCGGCCAGCGCGCGTTTGAGCAGCGCAGAGTCTTCCCCATCGCCGTCCACCAGCACGTTTTCCCCTTTATTGTTCAGCATGCTGATGTGGATATGCATCCCACTGCCGGCATGCTCTTCATAAGGCTTCGCCATAAAAGTGGCGTGCATCTTATGCTTCTCCGCCATCAAACGCACGAGACGTTTTAACGCCAGCGCATCATCGCAGGCGTCCAACACGTTATCGGTATGGTGAAGGTTGATTTCAAACTGGCCCGGCGAGGCTTCCGCCACCGCGCCATCGGCGGGGATCAGCTGCAGTTTGGCCAGCTCGTCGATGTCGTTGAGCACGTCAGCGAAGTGGTTAAGGTTATCGACCGAATAGACCTGGCTTTGGGTGTTGCGATCGTCGGTGCCCGGCGCACACGGCGGCTGCAGGTAGCCTTCGGCATCGCGTTTGCGGTCCAGTAAATAGAACTCCAGCTCTACCGCTACCACGGGGAACAGCCCGCGCTGGCGCAACTGCTGCCAGAGGCGGTTGAGTACGTTCCGCGGCTCAACGTCAAAGGGAGCGCCATCTTCATCAACCATGGTTAGCTGTACCTGGGCTATCGATTGTGGGTCAGCCGCCGAAGGGGTTAAGGTGCCGGGTACCGGGATGCAGCTGCGATCCGGCTCGCCCATCTCCTGGCCCAGACCGGCCTCTTCCACCACATTGCCGAGAATATCCATCGCAAACACCGAGGCCGGGAAATAACAGCCTTTCTCCAGTTTGCTCAGGCCGGCAACCGGGATGCGCTTGCCGCGGAAGCAGCCGTTCAGGTCAGTGAGGAGGACATCGACATACTGGGTATCAGGGTAGGTTTCGAGGTAGCGCTTCACTTCTTTCGCGAACGCGCTAACCCGTCTCTCTTCCGTTTGCTGAACAAAATTCTCAACTTCTACGATATTGGTTTCCATGATTCACCGCCGTTGGTTGGGTTTCGGTCCTGCACTCAGACCGTTAAATATAATGTCCACCCCATCGACTGTGTATGCAAATAAATTGTTTGTCAAATGTTAAATTAAGTTTGCAAAGGGCTATTTCCACTGCTAGATTGAGAAAATATTGAACGATATGGCCGTTAAACCCGCTATAGCGGTCATAATTTAGTCCACTTTGTGAGGGCGATCATGGAAAATATAATGTACAAGCCAGTTATTGGCGTCGTGATGTGTAGAAACAGGCTTAAGGGTCACCAGACCCAGACCTTGCAAGAAAAGTACCTGAATGCAATTGTTAACGCCGGCGGACTGCCGATTGCCCTGCCGCATGCGCTGGCGGAGCCGGAGCTACTGAACGCGGTCGTTGATAAACTGGACGGGATCTACCTGCCAGGCAGCCCCAGCAATGTGCAGCCGCACCTTTATGGTGAAAACGGCGATGAGCCTGACGCCGACCCCGGGCGTGATCTTCTGAGCATGGCGCTGATTAACGCCGCGCTCGAAAGGCGCATCCCCATTTTCGCCATCTGTCGTGGACTGCAGGAACTGGTTGTCGCCACCGGCGGGACTCTGTATCGTCGTCTGTTCGAGCAGCCTGAGCTCCTTGAACATCGCGAAGATCCTGAACTGCCCGTCGAGCAGCAGTATGCGCCGTCCCATCAGGTTGAGGTTCAGGAAGGAGGATTGCTGTCGCAATTGATACCGGGCTGCAACACGTTTTGGGTAAACTCGCTACATGGGCAAGGGGCAAAAACCCTCAGTCCGCAGCTGCGCGTGGAGGCGCGAGCGCCGGATGGACTGGTGGAAGCGGTCAGCGTGAACGATCATCCTTTCGCGCTGGGCGTACAGTGGCATCCAGAATGGAACAGTAGCGAATACGCCCTGTCGCGTATGTTGTTTGATGGTTTTATCACCGCCTGTCAGGGCCATCATGCTGAAAAGCGGCGGCGCTGACCACTACCGTTAAGGAAATGCAAATATGAGCGATGACGGACTGGCGCCAGGGAAACGTCTGTCAGAGATCCGCCAACAGCTGGGTCTCTCACAGCGTCGTGCCGCCGAACTGTCTGGGTTAACACATAGTGCCATCAGCACCATAGAGCAGGATAAAGTCAGTCCTGCCATCAGTACGCTGCAAAAGCTGCTGAAAGTCTATGGGCTGTCGCTCTCGGAATTCTTTTCTGAACCCGAAAAGCCGGACGAACCCCAGGTGGTCATTAATCAGGATGACCTGATTGAGATGGGAAGTCAGGGCGTTTCCATGAAGCTGGTTCATAACGGAAATCCGAACCGTACGCTGGCGATGATTTTTGAAACTTACCAGCCTGGAACCACGACCGGGGAGAGGATTAAGCATCAGGGTGAGGAGATAGGCACCATACTGGAAGGTGAGATCGTGCTGACCATTAACGGTCAGTCGTACCACCTGGTGGCTGGACAGAGCTATGCCATTAATACCGGCATTCCGCACAGCTTCAGCAACACCTCGGCAGGCATCTGCCGCATCATCAGTGCCCACACCCCCACCACATTCTGATTATTTCGCCTGAACGAAGTTCAGGCTTACTTCAGGCCTGCCGCGACGGAAAATCTATTTTCGTCGCGGCGAAGAACTCGTAGTAATAACGTCTGCGCCGTACGGAATATTATTTCCTGTTGGCCCTGAAATAATTAACGCCAGTGAATGGCGACTCGCTCCTGAATAATTCGGGTTGCAAACAACCCGTCAAAAATCAGGAGAATAAAACGGTATTCAACTCCGGGGATACGCTATGCCCTGCGCCCGGCGCAGTGCCCCCGTGCAGCCTGAAAACGCCGCACTGATTAATTTGCCGATAATGTTTTTAAGGAGTCATGATGAATTTTCAGCACCTGGCTTACTGGCAGGAAAAAGCGAAAAACCTGGCCATTGAAACGCGCTTATTTATTAACGGCGAATATTGCGCCGCGGCCGATAATACCACCTTTGAGACGATCGACCCCGCCGCGCAGCAGACATTAGCCCAGGTCGCCCGCGGTAAAAAAGCCGACGTCGAACGGGCGGTGAAAGCCGCGCGCCAGACTTTTGATAACGGCGACTGGTCGCAGGCCTCCCCCGCACAGCGTAAAGCGATCCTCACTCGCTTTGCTGATCTGATGGAGGCCCATCGTGAAGAGCTGGCGCTGCTGGAAACGCTGGATACCGGCAAACCGATTCGCCACAGCCTGCGCGACGATATTCCCGGCGCCGCCCGCGCCATTCGCTGGTATGCCGAAGCGCTGGATAAAGTCTATGGCGAAGTGGCCCCCACCGGCAGCAACGAGCTGGCGATGATCGTTCGCGAACCAATTGGCGTGATCGCCGCGGTGGTGCCGTGGAACTTCCCGCTGCTGCTGGCCTGCTGGAAACTCGGCCCGGCGCTGGCGGCGGGCAATAGCGTAATCCTCAAACCCTCGGAAAAATCGCCGCTTACCGCCCTGCGTCTGGCCGGGCTGGCGAAAGAGGCCGGCCTGCCGGACGGCGTGTTGAACGTGGTCAGCGGCTTTGGCCACGAGGCCGGGCAGGCGCTGGCCCTGCATCCTGATGTTGAAGTCATCACCTTCACCGGCTCCACCCGCACCGGCAAGCAGCTGCTGAAAGACGCCGGCGACAGCAATATGAAGCGCGTGTGGCTGGAAGCGGGCGGCAAGAGCGCCAACATTGTCTTCGCCGATTGCCCGGATCTGCAACAAGCGGTTCGCGCCACCGCCGGCGGCATCTTCTACAACCAGGGACAGGTGTGCATCGCCGGGACCCGTCTGCTGCTCGAGGAGAGCATCGCTGACGAGTTCCTGGCACGGCTGAAAGCTGAGGCGCAACACTGGCAGCCGGGCAACCCGCTCGATCCGGACACCACCATGGGCATGCTGATTGACAATACCCATGCCGACAACGTGCATAGCTTTATTCGCGGCGGCGAAAGCCAAAGCACCCTGTTCCTCGACGGACGGAAAAACCCGTGGCCTGCCGCCGTTGGCCCGACCATTTTCGTTGACGTCGACCCGGCATCAACCCTCAGCCGGGAAGAGATCTTCGGCCCGGTGCTGGTGGTGACCCGCTTCAAAAGCGAAGAAGAGGCGCTAAAGCTCGCCAATGACAGCGACTACGGCTTGGGCGCCGCGGTGTGGACCCGCGATCTCTCCCGCGCCCACCGCATGAGCCGCCGCCTGAAGGCCGGCTCGGTCTTCGTCAACAACTATAACGATGGTGATATGACCGTTCCGTTCGGCGGCTACAAGCAGAGCGGCAACGGGCGCGATAAATCGCTGCACGCGCTGGAAAAATTCACCGAACTGAAAACCATCTGGATTGCCCTGGAGTCTTGATCATGACTGAACATACCACTAGCTACTATGCCGCCAGCGCCAACAAGTATGAACCGTTCCCGACGCTGGAGGGATCCATCAACTGTGACGTCTGCGTCGTCGGCGGCGGCTACACCGGCCTCTCGTCTGCCCTGCATCTGGCCGAAATGGGCTACGACGTGGTGGTGCTGGAAGGGGCGCGCATCGGCTTCGGCGCCAGCGGCCGCAACGGCGGTCAGCTGGTCAACTCCTATAGCCGCGATATCGACGTCATTGAAAAGAACTACGGCCCGGATGCGGCAAAAATGCTCGGCAGCATGATGTTCGAAGGCGGCGATATCATCCGCGAACGCATCCAGCGGTATCAGATCCAGTGCGATTACCGCCCGGGCGGCCTGTTCGTGGCGATGAACCATAAACAGCTGGAAACCCTGGAAGAGCAGAAAGCCAACTGGGAGCGCTACGGCAACACCCAGCTGGAGCTGCTGGACAGAGAGGCCATTCGTCGCGAAGTGGACAGCGACCGCTACGTCGGCGCCCTGCTCGACCACAGCGGCGGCCATATTCACCCGCTGAACCTTGCCATCGGCGAAGCGGATGCCATTCGCCTGAACGGCGGCCGGGTGTATGAGCAGTCGCCGGTCACCCGCATCCAGCACACCAGCCCGGCGGTGGTCAGCACCGCGCGCGGCCAGGTCACCGCGCGCTACGTGATCGTCGCCGGCAACGCCTATCTCGGCGATAAACTGGAGCCGGAGCTGGCGAAACGCAGCATGCCGTGCGGCACCCAGGTGGTCACTACCGCTCCGCTGTCGGAAGAGGTCGCCCGCTCGCTGATCCCGAAAAACTACTGTGTGGAAGACTGTAACTACCTGCTGGACTACTACCGTCTGACCGGCGACAACCGTCTGCTGTACGGCGGCGGCGTGGTCTACGGCGCGCGCGATCCGGACGACGTGGAGCGGCTGATTATGCCGAAACTGCTGAAAACCTTCCCGCAGCTGCAGGGGGTGAAGATTGACTACCGCTGGACGGGCAACTTCCTGCTAACCCTGTCGCGGATGCCGCAGTTCGGGCGTCTCGATAACAATATTTACTACATGCAGGGCTACAGCGGCCACGGCGTGACCTGTACCCACCTTGCCGGACGCTTGATTTCAGAGCTGCTGCGCGGCGACGCCGAGCGTTTCGACGCCTTCGCCAAACTGCCGCACTACCCGTTCCCGGGCGGCCGCAGCCTGCGCATTCCTTTTACCGCCATGGGCGCCGCCTACTACAGCCTGCGCGACCGCCTTGGGGTTTAATCGCCTCTGCCGACGGCGCTGGCCGTCGGCTCATGCTGCGGATAGTGCAACTGAAAGTAGTGGCGCAGAAACTCCACGGTGGTGCGGATTTTGGCCGACGTCGCCAGCCGGGAGACGTAAACCGCCCAGACGTTGGCCGGCTGCCAGTAGTCCGGCAGCACCTGCACCAGATGTCCGCTGGCGATATTCTCCCGGACGTCCCACCACGAACGGAGCGCAATCCCCTGCCCGTCCAGACACCACTGATGCACAATTTCACCATGGTTGGAGGAGAGCGGCCCGGTTACCTTGATGGCGTGCTGGCCCTCTTTACTATGCAATTGCCAGACGCCGAACGGGTGATCGCGCTCTTTAATCACCAGGCAGGGTAACGCGGCCAGATCGCTCAGCTGTTTCGGCGGCGCATGGCGGGCAAGGAACTGCGGCGAGGCGCAGAGTACGCGGTGATTGGCCGCCAGCTGGCGGGCAATCAGATTCGGTGCGATATCGTCGCCGACGCGAATATCGAGATCCACCCCTTCATTGACTAAATCCACCAGCCGGTCCTGGACATCGAAACGCAGCTCCAGCTGCGGGTACTGGAGAGCCAGCGCCGACAGCGCCGGGGCGACAACCCGACGGCCAAAGCCGAAGCTACTGATAATACGCAGCGTTCCCTGCGGTACCTGGCGCACGTCGGAAAGCTCATCCATCATCTCATCGACATCCTGCAAAATGCGCTGCGCCCATTCATAGATCCGCTCCCCCTCTTCGGTAATGGTGACCCGGCGGGTGGTCCGGTGCAGCAACAACACATTCAGGGTTTGCTCCAGCAGCGAAACCCGCTTGCTGACGAACGCCGGCGATACGCCAAGCTCCTCGGCGGCGGCGGCGAACCCGGCCCGGCGAGCGACCAGCATAAAGACGCGTAAATCATTTAGCAGCGGCAGATTATTCATGATCTGTGTTTTATGTTTCACCAGTTAGCGTGATTAATTATGAACCAGTCAATTATAGGATAGGCAGGTGGTCAAACATCATCGCTAAAAAGTGAGAACCGGAATGAAAAAAACCTGTCGTATTGCCGCCATCCCGGGTGACGGAATTGGCAAAGAAGTGCTGCCTGAAGGGATTCGCGTGCTGCAAGCCGCCGCACAGCGTTGGGATCTGTCATTGAGCTTCGAGCAGATGGAGTGGGCAAGCTGCGAATATTATGCCCATCACGGCAAGATGATGCCGGACGACTGGCGCGAGCAGTTGCAGGGCTTCGATGCCATCTACTTCGGCGCCGTCGGCTGGCCGGATACCGTTCCCGACCACATTTCGCTGTGGGGGTCGCTGCTGAAGTTCCGCCGCGAGTTCGATCAATACGTCAACCTGCGCCCGGTGCGCCTGTTCCCCGGCGTCCCCTGCCCGCTGGCGGGTAAAAAGGCCGGCGATATTGATTTTTACGTGGTGCGCGAAAATACCGAAGGCGAATATTCCGCCCTCGGCGGCCGCGCCAATGAAGGCACCGAGCATGAAGTGGTGATTCAGGAGTCGGTCTTTACCCGCCGCGGCGTGGACCGGATCCTGCGCTACGCCTTCGAACTGGCGCAAAGCCGCCCACGCAAAACGCTGACCTCCGCAACCAAATCCAATGGCCTGGCCATCAGCATGCCCTACTGGGATGAGCGGGTGGAAGAGATGGCCAAAAACTATCCGGATATTCGCTGGGACAAGCAGCATATCGATATCCTGTGCGCCCGCTTCGTGCTGCAGCCGGAGCGTTTCGACGTGGTAGTGGGTTCTAACCTGTTCGGCGATATTCTCTCCGATCTCGGCCCGGCCTGTACCGGCACTATCGGTATTGCGCCATCGGCCAATCTCAATCCGGAGCGCAATTTCCCGTCGCTGTTCGAACCGGTTCACGGGTCGGCGCCGGATATTTACGGTAAAAATATCGCCAACCCGATCGCCACCGTTTGGGCCGGGGCGATGATGCTCGATTTCCTCGGCAACGGCGATGAGCGCTACCACGCCGCTCACGATGGCATTCTGGCGGCGATTGAGCAGACGATCGCCTGCGGACCGAAAACTCCGGACATGAAAGGCAGTGCCTCAACGCAGCAGGTTGGCGAGGCTATCTGCAAGGCCATTTTGGCGTAATTACTCCGCCACTCCCCGGTGGCGCTGCGCTTACCGGGGCTACAATGGCACGATAATGTAGTGAGTAGGCCGGGTAAGGCACAGCCGCCACCCGGCAAAAAAACGGCACAGCAAGTAGCCCGGGTAAGGCGCAGCCGCTACCCGGGAAAACCCGCGCGCCTGGTCCGCCAACTCCCCTCTCTTTTCGCTATGCAGAATCCCCCACGATTGACAAGTGAACCGCATCACAGCGGTGAACTTTATTAATTCCTGAAAGGACAGAACCTGCGCCAATTCACCTTTTATTATTTCCGTTTCGTGTTTTATTGCTTCACGAAACGGCCAATTGTTTAATTCATGTAACGAAGAAATAATCCAATTGTTAATAGCATCTTGCTACGAACCCTGACCCTACAGCGTGATAACAACGACAGGCTAAAGCCACCGACGGGCAATCATGCCCAGGAGATCACTCATGTTGAGCAACGTAAAGAAAAAAGATGTGCCGCTGATTGCCATCAGCCTGGCGGCCATTGTTTTCATCGCCGCTACATTAAGTCTCTTCCCCCAGCAAACCGCGCAGGCGGCTGATTCGATTTTTAACGGCGTGACCCGCCTGCTGGGTTCCACGGTACAGGTACTGGTGCTGCTGGCGCTGGGACTGGTGTTGTATCTGGCCACCAGCAAATACGGCAATATCCGGCTCGGCGAAGGTAAAGTCGAATACAGTACCCTCTCATGGCTGTTTATGTTTATCTGCGCCGGTCTCGGCTCCTCCACGCTGTACTGGGGCGTTGCCGAATGGGCTTATTACTACCAGACCCCGGGCCTGAACATTGCCCCGCAATCGCCGAAAGCGCTGGAATACAGCATCCCTTACTCTTTCTTCCACTGGGGCGTAAGCGCCTGGGCAACCTATACCCTCGCCTCGCTGATCATGGCCTATCACTTCCACGTGCGGAAAAATAAAGGCCTCAGCCTCTCCGGGATCGTTTCAGCGATCACCGGCGTTAATCCGCAAGGTTTCTGGGGCCGTCTGGTCGATCTGATGTTCCTGATCGCTACCGTCGGCGCGTTAACCATTTCGCTGGTAGTCACCGCCGCCACCTTCACCCGCGGCCTGTCAGCGCTGACCGGACTGCCGGATAACTTCACCGTGCAGGCATTTGTGATCCTGCTCTCCGGCGGTATTTTCTGCATGAGTTCGTGGATTGGCATCAACAACGGCCTGCAGCGCCTGAGCAAAATGGTCGGCTGGGGGGCGTTTCTGCTGCCGTTGGTGGTATTACTGGTTGGCCCGACCGAATTCATCACCAATAACGTCATTAACGCCGTCGGCCTGACGACCCAAAACTTCCTGCAGATGAGCCTGTTTACCGACCCGCTCGGCGACGGCGCCTTTACCCGCAACTGGACCGTCTTCTACTGGCTGTGGTGGATCTCCTATACCCCAGGCGTGGCGATGTTCGTCACCCGCGTCTCCCGCGGGCGCAAAATCAAAGAGGTGATCTGGGGACTGCTCCTCGGTAGCACCGCCGGCTGCTGGTTTTTCTTCGGGGTGATGGAAAGCTATGCCATGCATCAGTTCGTCAACGGCGTGATTAACGTACCACAGGTGATGCAGACTCTCGGCGGCGAAACCGCCGTCCAGCAGGTCCTGATGTCGCTGCCGGCAGGTAAGCTGTTCCTCGCCGCCTATCTGTTCGTGATGATTGTTTTCCTCGCCTCGCACATGGATGCGGTGGCCTACACCATGGCGGCGACCAGTACCCGCAACCTGCGCGAAGGCGAGGATCCGGATCGCGGCATGCGCCTGTTCTGGTGCGTGGTGATCACCCTCATCCCGCTGTCGATTCTGTTTACCGGCGCTTCGCTTGAGACCATGAAAACCACCGTGGTGCTGACCGCCCTACCGTTCCTGGCCATTTTACTGATTAAAACCGGCGGCTTCGTGCGCTGGTTAAAACAGGACTACGCCCACGTTCCGGTCCATCAGATAGAAACCCATACCCCCGAGCCCATTATTAAAGCCGAGACGCTGCCGGTTGGCGCGGTACTCAAAGGCGACGGCCAGTCGCTGTAAAACCTCTTACTGACAATAATCACAAGGAGACCCTACATGAGCAATTTGAGCCCTGACTTCACCCTGCCGATTAACTTTTGCGCTAATCCGCAGGATGCCTGGACCATTCCGGCCCGTTTTTATACCGACAGCCAGGCGTTTGAGCACGAGAAAGAGCGCATCTTCGCCAATAGCTGGATTTGCGTCGCCCACGGCAGCGAGGTCGCCCGGCCGAACGATTACATTACCCGGGAGATCATCGGCGAAAATATCGTTATCGTCCGCGGCCGCGACAACATTCTGCGCGCCTTCTATAACGTCTGCCCACACCGCGGCCACCAGCTACTGAGCGGCGAGGGCAAAGCCAAAAACGTGATTACCTGTCCCTATCACGCCTGGGCCTTCAAGCTGGACGGCAATCTCGCCCACGCCCGCAACTGCGAAAACGTGGCGAATTTCGATAGCGAAAAGGCAACGCTAGTGCCGGTTCGCCTGGAAGAGTATGCCGGCTTTGTGTTTATCAATATGAATCCGGAAGCGGAGAGTGTGGAAACGCAGCTACCGGGGCTGCAGGACAAAGTGCTGGAAGCCTGTCCGGACGTGCATGATCTGAAACTGGCGGCGCGCTTTACCACCCTCACCCCGGCGAACTGGAAAAATATCGTCGATAACTATCTGGAATGTTACCACTGCGGTCCGGCGCACCCGGGCTTCTCGGATTCCGTCCAGGTTGACCGCTACTGGCACACCATGCACGGCAAATGGACGCTGCAGTATGGCTTCGCCAAACCGTCCGAGCAGTCGTTTAAATTCGAAGAGGGTACCGACGCCGCGTTTCATGGTTTCTGGCTGTGGCCGTGCACCATGTTCAACGTCACGCCGATCAAGGGCATGATGACCGTTATCTATGAATTCCCGGTGGATGAAGAGACCACTCTGCAGAATTACGACATCTATTTCACCAACGAAGAGCTGACTGACGATCAGAAAGCGCTGATTGAGTGGTATCGCGACGTGTTCCGCCCGGAAGATTTACGCCTGGTGGAAAGCGTGCAGAAGGGGCTGAAGTCCCGCGGCTATCGCGGCCAGGGGCGCATTATGGCGGATAACAGCGGCAGCGGTATCTCCGAGCACGGGATCGCGCATTTCCACAATCTGGTCGCCCAGGTGTTCCAGCCGTAATCGTTGAAGGAGCTTGCTATGTCCGTGTTTCACTCAGTTCTGTTTCGCCAGCAGGCGCTGATTGCCGGAAGCTGGCGCGACGCCGCCGACGGCACGACGCTTGCCGTCAGCAATCCTTCCACCGGCGCGACGCTCGGCCAGATCCCCAATATGGGGCGTGCGGAAGCGCAACAGGCAGTGGATGCCGCCGCGGCCGCGCTGCCGGACTGGCGCGCGTTCACCGCCGCTCAGCGCGCCGCGCTATTGAAAAACTGGCACCGCCTGATCCTCGAAAACAAAACCGCGCTGGCGCAGATAATGACCGCCGAGCAGGGCAAGCCGCTGGCGGAAGCGGAAGGCGAAATCGCCTATGCCGCCTCGTTTATCGAGTGGTTTGCCGAACAAGGGAAACGCGCCAACGGCGAGATAATCCCCTCCCCCGGCGCCGATAAACGCCTGATGGTGATCCGCCAGGGGGTAGGCGTCTGCGCGGCGATCACCCCGTGGAACTTCCCGGCGGCGATGATCACCCGGAAGGCCGGCCCGGCGCTGGCCGCGGGTTGTACGATGGTGATTAAGCCGGCTAACGAAACGCCGTTTACCGCGCTGGCGATGGCGGATCTGGCGAATCAGGCCGGGATCCCGCAGGGCGTCATTAACGTCGTTACCGGCCAGTCGCGAGAGATTGGCGCGGTGTTCACCGGCGATGAGCGGGTGCGTAAGCTCTCCTTTACCGGTTCGACCGAAGTTGGCCGCGTGCTGATGCGCCAGTGCGCGGAATCCATCAAAAAGCTCTCTTTAGAGCTCGGCGGTAACGCGCCGTTTATCGTCTTTGACGACGCCGATATCGATAAAGCGGTCGAGGGCGCGCTGATCGCCAAGTTCCGCAACGCCGGACAAACCTGCGTCTGCGTCAACCGCTTCTATATTCATCGCGCCATCTACGACCAATTCTGCGATAAGTTCGTCGCCCGTGTCGCCGCCCTGAAAGTGGGCGATGGCAGCGAGTCCGATGTACAGATTGGCCCGCTGATCAACGCCGAGGCCGGGCGCAAAGTGCAGTCCCTGCTCGACGACGCCCTGAGCCGCGGCGCCACGCTGTTAACTGGCGGTAAAGCGCATCCGCTGGGCGGTAATTTCTTCACCCCTACGGTGATCGGCGACGTACAGCCGGGGTCACTGCTGCTGCAGGAAGAGATTTTCGGCCCGGTGGCGGCGCTGGTGAAATTTGACGATGAGCAGCAGGTCATCGAGCAGGCGAATAACACCATCTACGGTCTCGCCTCCTATTTTTACAGCAACGATGCCGCCCGTATCTGGCGCGTCTCCGAGCAGCTGGAATACGGCATGGTCGGTATCAATACCGGGCTAATTTCCAACGAGGTCGCGCCGTTTGGCGGGGTAAAGCAGTCCGGTCTTGGCCGCGAAGGGTCGGAACACGGAATCGAAGATTACCTGGAGATGAAGTATCTCTGCCAGGGGTTGTAAATCTGCTCTCCCGGCGATGGCGCTAGCCACGCCGGGATTTTTTGATGGAGTTCAGCGATGTCTGATTATCAAATGTTTGAGGCGGTCGTTCGCGATGTTGAACAGATCACCCCTCTTGTGAAGCGTTTTACGCTGGTGTCGCCGACCGGCGCCCCGCTGCCGGCATTCAGCGGCGGCAGCCATATTATCGTCCAGATGCAGGATGGCGAGCAGCGCTACAGTAACGCCTATTCGCTAATGAGCTCGCCGCTGGATACCACCAGCTGGCAGATTGCGGTGCGTCTTGAGTCGCCTTCCAAAGGCGGCTCGCGTTTTATGCACCAGCGGGTGCGCCCGGGCGATACCCTGACGGTGTCCACGCCCAACAATCTGTTCGCCATCGAACCACAGGCGCGAAAACATCTGCTGATCGCCGGCGGCATCGGCATTACGCCATTCTTATCGCATATTCCGGAACTGGAACAGCGGCAGGCCGACTGGCAGCTGCATTACTGTTTTCACGACGCCGACAGTAATGCTTTCGTCGATACGCTTCGCGCTGCGCCATGGCGCGATCGGGTCAATGTTCATGTATCAGCGCTCGGCAGCCGTCTCGACCTACCGCGCCTGTTCGCCGACCTCGAGCCAGGAACCCACGTGTATACCTGCGGCCCAGCGGCGCTTAACGAGGCGGTGAAAGCCGCCGCCGAACGCCATCAGGTGCCCGCCAGCCAGCTGCACTTTGAGCAGTTTATCCTTGAGGATAAAAGCGGAGAGGCATTTACCCTGGTGCTGGCGCGTTCCGGACGCGAATTTACCGTGCCGCAGGATATGACCATTTTGCAGGTGATCGAGAATAACAAAGCGGCAAAGGTCGAATGCCTGTGCCGAGAAGGGGTGTGCGGCACCTGCGAAACGATGATTCTGGAGGGGGAAGCCGACCACCGCGATCAGTATTACAGCGAGGAAGAGAAAGCCAGCCAGCAGAGTATGCTGATCTGCTGCTCACGCGCTAAAGGCGGCCGGTTAGTGCTGGATTTGTAAAGCGCACACCGGCAAAACGGCGGTGAGATGGACTGACCCCGCGGAATTGTTCCAACGTACTACCACTCCATGGCGACGAGGTCAGTGGCGCGGATACTATCGGCTTCATCCTCCGCCTGATTAGCTTTCTGTGCGGCACCGGCGATAGCCGGCGCCGCCTGCTCAGGGATTAGCCGCTAAATACCCGCGCCTTGCCGCTGACCGTCAGTCGCACCATCGCGCCGGGCTGCCACGCCGGCTGGCTGACGGTGCGATCGCCAAGAAACAACGCCGTCTCTTCATCCACCGGCTGCGAGTGATTGCCTTTTCCCTGGCGCTGATGGTATTTCTTGCGGGCGTGTTCGTCATTAACTGGCAACCGGGTCCTGACACTTAGCCCTGAGTCTTTGCCTGATGACCCTCTGTTACTGCTCCCGGCCAGAATGATGGTCAATAAGCGGCCGGTGCTGATCTATCAGACGCGCTTAGCGCCGATCAGGGTGATTGTCACGATCAGCGACATCCATCTGCGCGATGCGCTATATAGCGATACCGATGACAACGGGCTGGCACTCTGGGTGCAGAACCAAATGATTGCCAGATATGGCGATGTTAAGCCGCTGGCTGCGGACCCACACCAGGAGGTATTTACCTCGCCCGCTGGCAAAACAGCACGACGCCAGCGCGCTCGCCCGCGGAATTTATTCCGTTGGCCGAACGTACCGGCTTAATTATTCCCCTAACCCGCAGCCTGACGGCGCAGGTCAACGCGCAGATGAGACCACTCTTTAGTAAACTACCGGATGGGTTTCATATTGGCCTGAATATCAGCGTGTCACATATTAACGCACCGACGTTTATCGATAACTGCCTGCACTATCAGCGCGGCTTTGAGGGTAAAGCGGTGAAGCTGATGCTGGAGATCACGGAGCAGGAGCCGCTGTTGCTCAACGGGGCGGTTGTGGACAAGCTCAATACGTTACACTCCCGCGGGTTTTCCATCGCGCTGGACAACTTTGGCACCGGCTATTCCGGGCTTTCCTGTCTCCACGAGCTGATTTTCGACTATATCAAAATCGATCAGAGTTTTGTCGGCCGGGTAACTGGGGAGGCGCCGGCAAGCAAGCTGCTGGACTGCGTGATAGAGATGGCGCGGACGCTGTCACTGCGCATCATTGCCGAGGGCGTCGAAACCGAGGCCCAACGGGATTATCTTAATCGCCAGAATATTCATCTGCTGCAGGGCCACTATTTCTGGAAGCCGATGCCCTACGTCGCGCTGGTCATGCTCCTGCTGAGCAAACCGAAGGCGCGGATTGTCGAAGAATAAGCGGGCGTTGTGAAAAGTCCTGCCATGCGACGGGCTATGTATCCGTCAGCGCTGTGGGAATGAAAACGTCGTCGGTCGCTGTCCGGGTCATGCACGACCGACCGGACAAAGCAAGAAGGGGTTACCTTTCGGTAACCCCTTCTTTTATATGGCGGAAGCGCAGAGATTCGAACTCTGGAACCCTTTCGGGTCGCCGGTTTTCAAGACCGGTGCCTTCAACCGCTCGGCCACACTTCCGGTGTGAGGCGCACTATAAACACCTCGGCGGATGCTGTAAAGCATCATTTTGATCAACTGCCTTAAAAACAAACAATTTTGTGTTATTCGTCTGAATTTCAGGCGGTTTGCACAGAAAATCAACGCCCATCGCCGCTGGCGGATGGGTGTTTTTTAATGTACATGTCTTTGGTGTAGTAATACCCCAGCTTATCCGGCGTGAAGCCCCCTACCCAAGGTTTCACCAGATGGGTACGTACATAGTGATAGACCGGAATGGCGGGAACATCCTGCGCCAGCAGATCTTCCGCCTGCTGATAGTATTTGCCCCGGGTCGCCACGTCGGAGGCTTGCGCCGCGTTGCGCAGCGCCGCGTCGTAAGCCGGGTTGCTGTACTGACTGGTGTTCTCGCTATCCCCGGTACGGAAAGTATTGAGGAAGGTGGCGGCATCGTCGTAGTCGGCAATCCACGCGTAGCGGACGGCGTCGAAGTTATGCGTATGCATGGTATCCAGCATCGTCTTCCACTCCTGGTTCTGTAGCTTCGCCTCGACGCCGAGGTTTTTCTTCCACATAGAGCTGGCGGCAATGGCGATACGCTGGTGCGACTCAGAGGTGTTATAGAGCAGGGTAAAGACCAGCGGATGGCTTTCATCATACCCCGCCTGCGCCAGCAGTTTTTTCGCCTCGGCAATCCGTTTCTCACGCGGCCAGCTGGCGTAGTCCGGGTTATGCAGCGTCACGCCGCCGATATCCGGCTGACCGATCAGCCAGGCCGGGCGCTGGCCCTGGCCAAGCACTTTTCCGGCAATGATATCTTTATCAAGCGCCATATTCAGCGCGCGACGCACACGGGCGTCGTTAAACGGCGGCCGGGTAGTATTGAATTCGTAGTAATAGGTCGCCAGCTGCGGCGAAACGTCCAGCTGGTCGCCCATGGTTTTCTGCAACTGCGCAAACTGATTGATCGGCACCGTATAGACAATATCAATCTCCCCTGCTTTGTAGCGGTTGACATCAGCGGCCTCCGAAGAGATTGGCAGGTAAGTCACTTTATTAATAACGGTATGCGCATTATCCCAGTACTTTGCATTACGTTCAGCCACCAGCCGCTCATTCACCACCCATTGGGACAGCTTATACGGGCCGCTGGTGACGATATGCTCTGGTCGGGTCCATTTATCGGCATACCGCTCCACCAGCACTTTGTCGATCGGTACCAGCGAAGGGTGCGCCAGCATCGCCAGGAAGGCGGCATTCGGCTGGGTCAGAGTGACCTGCAGAGTGGTGTCGTTCAGCGCTTTCACCCCCAACGTCTCGGGTCCCTTTTGCCCGAGGGCAATCTCGCGGGCGTTGGCGATATGCATATTGCCAGGGTAGCTCGCGTAGGGGGAGGCTGTTGCCGGCGAGACAAGCCGTTGCCAGCTCCAGACGATATCCTGCGCTGTAATGGCCGTGCCGTCGGACCAGGTCAGACCGGGGCGTAAATGAAAGGTCCATAACAGGTTGTCTTTGTTTTCCCAGCGTTCCGCCAGTCGCGGCTGGATCGCCCCCGCTGGCGACACGTTAACCAGCCCTTCAAAGAGATCGCTAATGATATTGAATTCAACATCGCTCTCGACTTTATGCGGATCGAGTGACGCCGGTTCACTGCCGTTATTTCTGACCAGCTCCTGCTTTTCCGCCAGCTGGGTGCCCGGCGGCACCTGCGCCGCCAGCGCCCCGCCGCTCATAGCCAGCATACTGACAGCCAGGAGTGTTCGGGTGATGTGATTTTTTTTGTGTAATGTCATTTCCCTTTGCCTTTGACGTACGGGGTAATCCCCCTCTTCCACACTTAGTCGCAGAACTGCCATAAGGCAATATTTTTCAGTGACCTATAAGATTTCGATCGGCTCAGCGACGCGAAAAGCGAAAATATATCGCTTTTCCCTATCTATATAGAATTTTATGCCAGGCAAAAGCGGTAAAAACTAAGTAAAGATGGGTAAAAGCATTAGGGCTTCACGCTTGTTTTTCTTATTCTTTATCCCTAATTACATCTGTCATAAGAGAGTGACTCATGGATCGCATAATTACATCATCGCGTGACCGTTCCTCGCTGCTCAGCACGCACAAGGTTCTGCGTAACACCTACTTCCTGCTCAGCCTGACGCTGGCGTTTTCCGCTATCACCGCCACCGCCAGCACAGTGCTGATGCTCCCTTCGCCGGGTCTCATTTTGACCCTCGTAGGGATGTACGGTCTGATGTTCCTGACCTACAAAACGGCGAATAAACCCACCGGGATTATTTCCGCCTTCGCCTTCACAGGGTTCCTCGGCTATATCCTTGGGCCGATGCTGAACGCGTATCTTTCTGCCGGCATGGGCGATTTAATCGGCCTGGCGCTGGGCGGCACGGCGCTGGTCTTCTTCTGCTGCTCGGCCTACGTGCTGACGACGCGTAAAGACATGTCATTCCTTGGCGGGATGCTGATGGCCGGCGTGGTGGTCGTCCTGATTGGTATGGTCGCTAACCTGTTCCTGCAGCTGCCGGCGCTGCACCTGGCGATTAGCGCGGTGTTCATCCTGATCTCTTCGGGTGCCATCCTGTTCGAGACCAGCAACATTATCCGCGGCGGTGAAACCAACTATATCCGCGCGACGGTCAGTCTGTATGTCTCGCTGTACAACATTTTTGTCAGCCTGCTGAGCATCCTGGGCTTCGCCAGCCGGGACTAACCGCTCCCCTGCTTAACAGAGGCCTCGCTTATGCGGGGCCTTTTTTTTTGCTACACTGCGGCCAGTTTCAGGCGGTATGTGAAAAATCATGTTTATTTTTGAAGGCAACGAAATTGAAACGGATAGCGAAGGCTATCTGAAAGATACCACCCAGTGGAGCGAGGCGATGGCGGAAGTCATTGCCGCGCAGGAAGGGATAACGCTCGCCGTTGAACACTGGGAAGTAGTGCGCTTTGTGCGCGAGTTTTACCTTGAATTTAACACCTCTCCGGCGATCCGTATGCTGGTCAAGGCGATGGCCAACAAGTTTGGCGAAGAGAAAGGCAACAGCCGCTATCTCTATCGCCTGTTCCCGAAAGGACCCGCCAAACAGGCGACTAAAATCGCCGGCTTGCCGAAGCCGGTGAAGTGCATCTAATAGAGGATCGCGAATTTGTCCCAGCTGCGGGTGGGTTGATGGGGCTCGGTTAACACTCGGTCAACCCGCGCGCTGCGCGGCCCCCCGGCTTTCAGCCAGGCGATGAGTTTTTCCACCTGCTCCGCCTCGCCGCAGGCAAGCACTTCCACCCCGCCGTCATCCAGATTACGGGCATAACCGGTCACCCCCAGCTGCAGCGCTTCCCGCTGCGTGGAATAGCGAAATCCCACGCCCTGAACCGAACCGTAAACCCATGCCATTGTGCAGATACTGGCCATAATCATCTCCTTTTCGCTCACGCTATACGCTGAGGATAGCAAATTCGCTCAGCGTACATGCTTCGGCAGTAAACCATAATGCTGACGGAAGCGCGCGGTAAAGCGCGATCCCGACTGATATCCGCTGTTCTGCGCAATTTCGCCTATTGGCCGCGAGGTGGTCTGCAGCTGCCCCAGGGCGTGGGCCATCCGCACCTCCTCGACGATCTGGCGAAAACTCTGCGATTCCTGCTGCAGCCGACGGCGCAGCGTGGACTCGCCGAGAAAGAGCATTTTCGCCACCCGCGACACGCTCCATGCCTGCGCCGGCGACAGCATAATCAGCTGCCGCACCTGCGCCGACAGATCCTGCTGCCGCTCGACGAGCAGCGGGCCCGCATAGCCAGCCTCATGCAGGGCCAGCAGCAGCCCCATGGTCTGGTGCTGCTGCAGCGCGACGGACAATCCCTCCCGCACCGCCTGCAGAACGCTTTGCCACATAAACGCCAGCTCTGTCGTCACCGGTGCGCAGAGCGAGGTCAGGCGCCCTGGCGGTGGTTCGCTGAGATAACGAGTCTTAAACCTCGTCAGCAGCTCGGGCGTCAGCGATAGCAGATCGGAGCAAAATAGGCCATTCTCCGGCTGGTTAATCACCTCCAGTTCCACGTCAGCTGGCAAAACAATCAGCTGTTGCGGAGTCGCCAGCACCCGGCTCTCCCCTTGCACAATCACTTTGCTGCCGCGTTTCACCCGACAGAGCGCCGGGGAGAACAGCCGCACGCGATGCAGTCTGCATAGCCGTCGGGTGGTGATCTCCGCCGCGGTTAAGGCGTTATGCTGAAAGTGGATACTCTCCATCAGACCGACCTTTTATTTTAACGCCCGGCCATCGCCGTCAACTGTGCGCTGGCGAGAGCATGGCTATGTAACAGATAGCCGACCAGCGCCCCGCTGGCCCCGGCATCCACCGGCAGCGTGGGGACATCCAGCGCCCATACCGTAAAGCGATAGCGGTGCGGTTTATCTCCCGCCGGCGGACAGGCGCCGCCGAAGCCGGCATAGCCAAAATCGTTGCGGCCCTGGACCGCTCCGCCCGGCAGTGTAGCGCTGTTTTTATCTCCCGCGCCAGCGGGCAGCGAAAAGACGCTGCTGGCGATATTGACCACCGTCCAGTGCCACCAGCCGCTGCCGGTAGGCGCATCGGGATCCCGGACGGTGACCGCGAAGCTGCGCGTACCCGCCGGGGCGTTTTTCCATGCCAGCTGCGGAGAGACATTGCCTCCGGTACAGCCGAAACCGGCAAACCAGTGCTGCTGGGCCAGTGGCTGCCCGTCACGCATATCATTGCTGCTTACGCTAAACGGCGCGGCCATCGCGCCGCTGCTCACAGCCGCTACCATCGCCACAGCCATGCGGATACCTGTTTTCATCGTCTGCTCCTCGTTGGGGTGAGAAAACAGGGTATGAGAGTCCGCACCAGCTGAATGTGCCGAAGCGCCTGCATTTTGTGCCGAAACGCTCACCTGTGCCTGCCGGGCGAAAGATGCTTGCGTGCGCCAGGTGTGCTAATCTACGCGCCATTTTTCGGTGCCGACATTCCCGTTGCTTAAAGGTAGCCCCATGACAGATTCCCTATTCCCCCGCTTAGTGTTAGCCAAAGGACGCGAGAAATCCCTGCTGCGTCGCCATCCGTGGATATTCTCCGGCGGCGTCGCCCGCATGGAAGGTAAAGCCCGCAGCGGTGAAACCATCGATATCGTTGACCATCAGGGAAAATGGCTGGCCCGCGGCGCTTACTCGCCGTCGTCGCAGATCCGCGCCCGCGTGTGGACCTTCGACCGCAATGAAGCCATCGATAGCGCCTTCTTTGAACGCCGTCTGCAGCAGGCGCAAACCTGGCGTGCCTGGCTGGCCGAGCGCGATGGCCTCGACAGCTACCGCCTGATCGCCGGCGAGTCCGATGGCCTGCCGGGCGTCACTATCGACCGCTTTGGCAACTTTTTCGTGCTGCAGCTGCTCAGCGCAGGCGCCGAATACCAGCGCGCCGCCATCATCAGCGCCCTGCAGAACCTGTTCCCGGACTGCGCCATTTACGATCGCAGCGATGTCGCCGTGCGTAAAAAAGAGGGACTGGAGCTGGCCCAGGGGCCGGTGTTGGGCGAACTGCCCCCGGCGCTGCTGCCGATCACCGAGCACGGCATGAAGCTGTTAGTCGATATCCAGGGCGGGCACAAGACCGGCTACTACCTCGACCAGCGCGACAGCCGCCTGGCCACCCGCCGCTATGTCGCGGATAAACGGGTGCTGAACTGCTTCTCCTACACCGGCGGCTTTGCGGTGTCGGCGCTGATGGGCGGCTGCCGCCAGGTCACCAGCGTGGATACCTCTCAGGAGGCGCTCGACGTTGCCCGCCAGAACGTGGAGATCAACGGACTGGATCTGTCCAAAGCGGAGTTTGTGCGCGACGACGTGTTCAAACTGCTGCGTAAATACCGCGATCAGGGAGAGAAATTCGACGTGATCGTGATGGATCCGCCGAAGTTCGTGGAAAATAAAAGCCAGCTGATGGGCGCCTGCCGCGGCTATAAAGATATCAATATGCTGGCGATCCAGCTGCTGAACCCCGGCGGCGTGCTGCTGACATTCTCCTGCTCCGGGCTGATGACCACCGATTTATTTCAGAAAATCATCGCCGATGCCGCAATTGATGCCGGGCGTGATGTACAATTTATAGAACAGTTCCGTCAGGCTGCCGACCACCCGGTGATCGCAACCTACCCGGAAGGGCTGTATCTGAAGGGGTTTGCCTGTCGCGTCATGTAACTTGAAAAACGAAACATGAGCCTCATATAGGGAGTATTCATGTTTCCCAGGAGGTGCCTATGATAGCCAGCAAATTCGGTATCGGCCAACAGGTCCGCCATACGCTCTTGGGCTACCTGGGCGTCATCGTCGATGTCGATCCCGAGTATTCGCTCGCGGAGCCGGAAGAGGATGAAATTGCCGCCAATGACGAACTGCGTGCGGCGCCCTGGTACCATGTGGTGATGGAAGATGATGATGGTCAGCCGATCCACACCTATCTGGCAGAAGCGCAGCTGAGCAGCGAAACCCGCGACGAACACCCGGAACAGCCGTCCCTTGACGAACTGGCCAAAACGATTCGTCAGCAGCTGCAGGCTCCGCGCCTTCGCAACTAAAACAAAACCCCGCCAGGCGGGGTTTTTTGTTATTTTGCTAATCCCAGTCGCGGTAGCTCAATGGCCGGGCAACGATCCATCACCACGTTCAATCCGGCTTCCCTGGCCAGCACCGCAGCCTGCTCATTGATCACCCCCAGCTGCAGCCATAGCGTTTTCGCGCCGATGGCTATCGCCTCCTGCGCTACGCCCCACGCCGCTTCTGAATTACGGAAGACATCAACCATGTCGACCTTTTCCGGAACGTCGGCGAGCGTCGCATACCCCTGTTGTCCCAGCAGCGTCTTGCCCGCCACCTTCGGCGAAACCGGGATAACGTGATACCCCTGATCCAGCAGATACTTCATGACCCGGTAGCTCGGACGGTCAGGCTTGTCGCTGGCTCCGACCAGCGCAATCGTCCGTGTCGAGGTCAGGATGCCAGCAATATCATTCTCTTTCATGGTTTCCTCCTGCTATTTCACCTAAGTGTATGCTAATCCGCAGCAGGGGGCCATCCAGCCTAACCCACAGATTCAGCAAAATTTTCATCCCCGATGCTTGCAGCGACAGCCACATTCAGTAATCTGTTTGCAGGTCAAAATGTGGAATGAAAATATGGAACTGACAACACGTACCCTGCCTGCGCAAAAACATATCGCGCTGGTGGCTCACGATCACTGCAAAGATATGCTGATGAAATGGGTTGCTCGCCATCAGGCGCTGCTGGCGCAACATATTTTGTATGCTACCGGCACTACCGGTAATCTCGTCTCCCGGGCTACCGGCCTGGAGGTTAATGCCATGCTGAGCGGTCCGATGGGCGGCGACCAGCAGGTGGGTGCCCTCATTTCAGAAGGCAAAATCGACGTGCTGATCTTCTTCTGGGATCCGCTGAACGCCGTTCCCCACGACCCGGATGTCAAAGCGTTGCTGCGCCTTGCCACCGTCTGGAACATTCCGGTCGCCACTAACGTCTCCACCGCTGACTTTATTATCCAGTCGCCGCACTTCGGTCAACCGCTAGATATTCTGATCCCGGATTATCCACGCTATCTTGCCGAGCGCCTGAAATAATCGAGCCGCGATTACGGCTTCCTGGCCACGGGCACATCCAGCGCCTGCAGGATCTCGACAAACGGCGAAGGTTGCGCCTTGTTAAATAACAGCCATACCCGGTGACGAGCGCGGGTGAGCGCCACGTACAACAGTCTACGCTCCTCCGCATCCGGAAAATCTTCCGGCTGCGGCAGGAGCGCCTGCTCCATAATCGACTCGCGCGCCGGGGCCGGAAACGCATCCTCCCCATCCTGTAGTCCCAACACAATGACAAAGTCAGCCTGCTGACCTTTGCTGGCATGAATCGTCATAAAATCAAGCTGCAGGTGCGGCCAGCGCGTCGCCGCTTTGTTGAGCGCCTCAGGCTTCAGATGGTGATAACGGGCAAGCAGCAGGATGCGCTGCTCGGGCTTAACGTAACCGCTCAGCTTATCCAGAAGATCGTCCAGCTTGTCGTCGGCTAACAGCGTGACGGCCTTTTTATCACCTGCCATAAGGCTGTTCAGCGGTTTGCTTAACTGATGCGGATTTTGCTGGATAAAGCCATTGGCTATTTCGCCGATACGCCCGTTAAAGCGATAGGTGGTATCCAGCGCACAGCAATCCCCTTCGCCAAAGTAGTGGTTGAATGCGGTGGTCAGAGAAAGCTGCGCCCCGCTGAACCGGTAGATCGCCTGCCAGTCATCCCCGACGGCAAAGAGCGTGGTTTGGCTATTCTGCCGGCGTAACGCGGCCAACAGCGAGGCTCGCTGCGGCGAAATATCTTGAAATTCATCCACCAGAATGTGTTTCCATGGGCTGACGAAGCGGCCTTTATCGAGAATATTGACCGCCTGATGGATCAGGCCGGAAAAATCGACCGCATTCTCGGCCTTGAGCGCCGCCTTCCAGTCTTTCATCAGAGGCGACATCAGCTTCACCCGTTTACTGAACAGGTCGCGTACCGCTTCCGGCGCCCCGGCAATCATCTCCGCCTGGGAGCCGCCGTGCATGCGCATCAGGCTCACCCAGCGGTCAAGCCGGCTGGCCATCCGCCGCTGCACCTTTTTGTCCTGCCAGAAGTCCCCCTCCGGCAGTTGCCAGCCCATCTCTTCTTCCAGCCACAGGCGCCAACCTTTCGCCTGCGCTTTTTTCTCCTGGCACTGCTTTTGCCAGCTTTTCAGCAGCAATGCGTGGCGGGCCGCAGTATCGCTTTCCAGCTTACTGATAGTGGGCACTTTTTTGCTGCCCTGCTGAATAATATGCAACGCCAGCGAATGGAAAGTACGCGCGGTAATATCATCTGATGCCAGACGCTCGCGGATCCGCTCATCCATTTCCTGCGCCGCCTGGCGGCCGAATGCCAGCAGCAAAATTTGATCTGCCGCGGCTTCTCCCCGCGCCAGCAGCCAGCCCGCTCGCGCCACCAGTACCGAGGTTTTACCGCTGCCCGCTCCCGCCAGCACCAGCAGGGAGCGCTCGCCGTTCACTACCGCACGCGCTTGTGACGCATTGAGCGGGGACGACTCAACGCTATCAAAAAATTCGCGATATTGCTCCAGCATCGCCTCGGTAAAGGCCTGGTTATGGGCCAGACGCGTCGCTTCAATATCGCCTAACCAGCGCTGACACTCCCGCCACAGCTCCCGGCAGTTATCAAAGGCATCAAGCCGACTGGTGGGCATCGGCAAACCAGTCAACGCATGGCGTATATTATCCTGAACATCCGCCACCTGCTGACGGGTTAGCCACTTGCCTTCTGCGCGAGTGTGCTCGATCGTCGCCAGCTGCTGCTTCAGCACGCCGGCGGCGATATTGCTCATCTCCGTGCTCCACTGCTGCCAGAGTGTGTGTAAATGATGATAAAAGCGCTGCGTTTCACTCCACTCGGTACCGTGCAAACGCACGACTTTCCCGTCCGGTAGCACAAACTCCAGTTCGCCCCAGACCAGACCGCGCTTACAATGCACTGACAATAACTGATTGAAAGGGATAAGATACTCATGACGATCGCCGGAAACTTTTACCCCGGCGTTCAGTAGCTGCACCCGATCATAAGGGTGCTGAGCCATGCGTTTGCCCAATGTTGTCGCTTTAAGTTCCATATAATGTCGATTTTCAATCAGGGTGGATTGTTTTTCAGTTTAACCGCCCCGGACCAGGTGCTCCAGCGCAAAAAAACGTTACAATCATCAGGTCTTATTATCCACCGGGCAAAACCGAGGCTTTATGCGTACCATTCTGAATATTTTGAACTTTATCCTTGGCGGTTTCGCCACCACTCTAGGCTGGCTACTCGCCACCCTGGTCAGCATCATTCTGATTGTCACGCTGCCGCTGACTCGTTCCTGCTGGGAAATCACTCGCCTTTCGTTATTTCCCTACGGTAACGAGGCGATTCATGTTGACGAGCTCGAGCCGGGGCGCAAAAACGGTCTACTGTACGCCGGCGGTACCGTTCTGAACATTCTGTGGTTCATTTTTTTCGGCTGGTGGCTCTGCCTGATGCACATTTTCAGCGGTATAGCTCAGTGCCTGACTATCATAGGCATCCCGGTGGGGATCGCGAATTTCAAAATCGCCGCCATCGCCCTCTGGCCGGTGGGTCGCCGGGTCGTTTCTGTGGAAACCGCGCGTGCTGCGCGTGAAGCCAATGCGCGTCGTCGCTTTCAGTAACCGAACGGAACACGGACATGATTAGCCCCCTGCTACGCCGCTACACCTGGAACAGCGCCTGGCTTTATAACGTACGAATTTTTATCGCGCTCTGCGGCACAACGCTGTTTCCCTGGTGGATCGGCGAAGTCAAACTGACCATCCCCCTCACCCTCGGCGTCGTGGCTGCGGCTCTGACCGACCTTGACGACCGTCTGGCCGGCCGTCTGCGTAATCTTGCCATTACTCTGGTTTGCTTTTTTATCGCCTCCGCCTCCGTGGAGCTGCTGTTTCCGTGGCCGCCGCTGTTTGCCCTTGGTTTGACCGTGTCTACCATCGGCTTTATTTTGCTTGGCGGCCTCGGTCAGCGCTATGCGACCATTGCCTTCGGCGCCCTGCTTATCGCCATCTACACCATGCTCGGCGTCACGCTGTACGATCATTGGTATCTGCAGCCGTTGTTCCTGCTGGCGGGGGCAGTGTGGTACAACCTGCTGACGCTGTCCGGGCACCTGATCTTTCCGATTCGTCCATTGCAGGACAACCTGGCGCGTAGCTATGAGCAGCTGGCCCGCTATCTTGAGCTCAAATCCCGGCTGTTTGATCCTGACCTTGAGGATGAGAGCCAGGCGCCGCTGTACGATCTGGCGCTCGCTAATGGCCAGCTGGTAGCTACGCTTAACCAAACCAAGGTCTCGCTGCTAACCCGACTGCGAGGCGATCGGGGCCAGCGCGGCACCCGCCGCACCCTGCAGTACTACTTTGTGGCCCAGGATATTCATGAACGCGCCAGCTCATCGCATATTCAGTATCAAACCCTACGCGATCAATTTCGCTATAGCGATGTGATGTTCCGTTTCCAGCGTATGCTTTCGATGCAGGCGCAGGCCTGCCAGAAACTGTCGCGGGCGATTCTGTTACGCGAACCCTATCAGCATGATGCCCATTTTGAACGGGCGTTCATGCATCTCGATGCGGCACTTGAGCGCGTGCGCGCCGGCGGCGCATCCGACGAGCAGCTCAACGCCCTCGGGTATTTACTGAATAACCTGCGCGCTATCGATGCTCAGCTGGCCACCATTGAATCGGTGCAAACCACCGCGCCTGCCGGGAGTAATACCGAGACGCTGCTGGCCGACGACAGACTTGGCGGTCTGAGCGATATCTGGCTGCGCCTGCAGCGCAATATGTCGCCAGAGTCGGCCCTTTTCCGCCACGCAGTACGTATGTCGTTGGTGCTCTGCGCCGGCTATGCCTTTATCCAGTTTACCGGGCTCCAGCATGGCTACTGGATCCTGCTAACCAGCCTGTTCGTCTGTCAGCCGAACTATAACGCCACCCGCCATCGCCTGGCGCTAAGGATTATCGGCACGCTGGTTGGGGTGGCGATCGGCCTGCCGGTCCTGCTGCTGGTTCCCTCTGTTGAAGGGCAACTGCTGTTGATCGTCCTGACCGGCGTGCTGTTTTTTGCCTTCCGTAACGTGCAGTACGCCCATGCCACGATGTTTATTACGCTGCTGGTGCTGCTGTGCTTTAACCTGCTTGGCGAGGGCTTTGAAGTCGCGCTGCCGCGTATCATTGATACGCTGATCGGCTGCGCCATCGCCTGGGCAGCGGTCAGCTTCATCTGGCCGGACTGGAAATTCCGCAACCTGCCGCGGGTGCTGGACCGGGCAATGAACGCGAACTGCCGCTATCTGGACGCGATTCTGGAGCAGTATCATCAGGGCCGCGACAACCGGCTGGCCTACCGTGTCGCGCGTCGTGACGCCTACAACCGTGATGCTGAGCTGGCCTCCGTCGTCTCGAACTTATCGACTGAACCACGCGCGGATGCCACCCAGCGAGAAACCGCCTTTCGTCTGCTATGCCTCAACCACACGTTCACCAGCTACATCTCCGCTCTTGGCGCGCATCGGGAAAAACTGTCCACGCCGGAAATCCTCGCCCTGCTGGATGATGCAGTCTGTTATGTGGATGACGCCTTGCATCATACCCCCGCGGATGAACAGCGGGTGCAACAGGCTTTGAACAGCCTGCAAAGCCGGATCCATCATCTGGAACCGCGCGCGGACAGTAAGGAACCCTTGGTCTTACAGCAGATTGGCCTGCTGCTGGCGCTGCTGCCTGAAATCTGCCGCCTGCAGCAACGGGTCCACGCCCAAACCGAATAACAAGGCTTTTCCGCTACCGGGTAGCCGCCCATTCGAGAAGCTCCTGACGCCGTGGCGTCGGGAGCGCGGCGGCATGTACCCCGGCAATCGCCCCCTCCAGCGCCAGCAATACGCTCAGCGATAAAGAAGCATTATTTACGCGTAGCCTCAACCATGCCTCCTGCGCACCAACTTCCCGCAACGTCCTAACGTCCGGTATGCCCGCGTGAATCAGCTGCAATTCCATATGAAAGCTGATATTGGGTAAATCCTTCAGGCGGCCCGACGCCCGTCGGCAGTTCTTTTCGCGCTGCGCACTCTGCCACGACAGTAGCGATAGCCGAAAAAGCTGCTGCTCATCGCGCCATAAAGTGTCGTCAATTTGATAATACTTCAGCGGCACTATGCGGCCGTGTCGGCGCAGCGTTAACAGAGGATTACGATGTTCCACCCGATAAGCAGCGCTCTGCTCGCAGGCCTTCAGATAAATGTTTCCCTCGGCCACCATCGCAAACACCGTATCATCAATAGCCAGGCTGTAGCCGCCAAAGAGCGGACGAGTATGCAGTTGACCCAGCGGTGAGACGCAGGCCTGAAATTGCGGGAGCCGCGGACAAACTAGTTTTCTCATGATCATTCCTTTGTTAATCATGTAATTAAACTTAAGTTGTTAACGGATCCGCTAAGAGAAAACATAAGGGACTTCCCGGGCAGCAGCAAGATGATTTTCGCCGACTTTTTCACCAGAATGCGGTTTTGCGAGACGCTTTCAGAAAATCGCAAGCGTTGCAGCAATCGACAGGGAGAAATGAAACCATTAGCGCGCGTTAAGGATTGGATAATGCAGGGGCTTCTTTTGACAGATAAGGAACCACGAGAAGCGATTAAATTCCCGGCAGCAAAATGGCAAATTGCGGTTGATCTTTTCCCCTGGCGAAGATACTGTATATGCATACAGTAACTAAAGGCGGGATAGACTATGTTTACTTCAGCTCACGCAAACCGTTCAGCACAGGCTTCTGCTCCGGCAGGCCACTACGCTCATCGTTCTGGCGAACAGAACACCAATGGGCTGATCAGTGAAATTGTCTATCGTGAAGATCAACCCATGATGACGCAGTTATTGCTGCTACCTTTATTACAGCAGCTGGGTCAACAGTCGCGCTGGCAGCTGTGGCTCACGCCGCAACAAAAGCTCAGCCGCGAATGGGTTCAGTCCGCCGGTCTGCCGCTGTCCAAGGTCATGCAAATTAGCCAGCTCTCTCCCAGCCATACCATAGACTCAATGATCCGTGCCCTGCGCACGGGTAATTATAGTGTGGTTATCTGCTGGCTGGCGGAGGAGTTAACCGCTGACGAACACGAACGTCTCGTTAACGCTGCCCAGGTAGGGTCCGCGATGGGATTCATCATGCGCCCGGTGCGAAATCAGGGCACGCTCGGCAGACAACTCAGCGGGCTAAAAATTCACTCAAATTTGTATCATTGAGTGAAATTAGGATTATTCCTGGAATTTTTTTTACCGCTGGGAAAGGTACAGCGTTTTTTATGGTCTTTTTCGCGGAATGCCTGCCACACGGGGATTTCTGTCTTTTTTTCGTGTACGAAAATCAACCATATTTGTTAAATATTGTGTACACAACCCTTTTTTTTCATATGCCTGACAGAGTTCACACTTGTAAGTTTCGAACTAAGTTGTAGACTTTACATCGCCAGGGGTGATCGGCTTACGCTGCATGTATCAGCATAGTTAACAACAAGTCACGCCCCCGGTGAAGGATTTAACCGTGAGGTCTTTTGTAACTTCATGGCGAATTTTGGATGATAATGAGGCGCAAAAAATGAAAAAGACAGCTATCGCGATTGCAGTGGCACTGGCTGGCTTCGCTACCGTAGCGCAGGCCGCTCCGAAAGATAACACCTGGTATGCAGGTGGTAAACTGGGTTGGTCCCAGTATCACGACACCGGTTTCTACGGTAACGGTTTCCAGAACAACAACGGTCCGACCCGTAACGATCAGCTTGGTGCTGGTGCGTTCGGTGGTTACCAGGTTAACCCGTACCTCGGTTTCGAAATGGGTTATGACTGGCTGGGCCGTATGGCATATAAAGGCAGCGTTGACAACGGTGCTTTCAAAGCTCAGGGCGTTCAGCTGACCGCTAAACTGGGTTACCCGATCACTGACGATCTGGACATCTACACCCGTCTGGGCGGCATGGTTTGGCGCGCTGACTCCAAAGGCAACTACGCTTCTACCGGCGTTTCCCGTAGCGAACACGACACTGGCGTTTCCCCAGTATTTGCTGGCGGCGTAGAGTGGGCTGTTACTCGTGACATCGCTACCCGTCTGGAATACCAGTGGGTTAACAACATCGGCGACGCGGGCACTGTGGGTACCCGTCCTGATAACGGCATGCTGAGCCTGGGCGTTTCCTACCGCTTCGGTCAGGAAGATGCTGCACCGGTTGTTGCTCCGGCTCCGGCTCCGGCTCCGGAAGTGGCTACCAAGCACTTCACCCTGAAGTCTGACGTTCTGTTCAACTTCAACAAAGCTACCCTGAAACCGGAAGGTCAGCAGGCTCTGGATCAGCTGTACACTCAGCTGAGCAACATGGATCCGAAAGACGGTTCCGCTGTTGTTCTGGGCTACACCGACCGCATCGGTTCCGAAGCTTACAACCAGCAGCTGTCTGAGAAACGTGCTCAGTCCGTTGTTGACTACCTGGTTGCTAAAGGCATCCCGGCTGGCAAAATCTCCGCTCGCGGCATGGGTGAATCCAACCCGGTTACTGGCAACACCTGTGACAACGTGAAAGCTCGCGCTGCCCTGATCGATTGCCTGGCTCCGGATCGTCGTGTAGAGATCGAAGTTAAAGGCTACAAAGAAGTTGTAACTCAGCCGGCGGCTTAAGTTATAACCGATAAAAAAACCCGCTTCGGCGGGTTTTTTTTATGCCCTCTCGCCCACTTCAGCGGCTGAGAGCTGTGAAGCAGCCCCCGGCCAGGGCAACCACCAGCAGGCGGGTCGACGATCCTACCTGGCTATTCTTTCCCTAACAGTACCTGCAGATCGTGCTTCAGGCTCGACATTTTGCTGGCATATTTCTCTTTGTGCTCGGCATCTTCAATCAGCTGGACGATGGTTTCAGACAAGGTTTTGCCCCGCCGCTGCGCCAGGCCAGCAAGACGCTGCCAAACGACAAACTCAAGGTCGATAGACTTCTTACGCGTATGCTGATGCTCAGCGTTAAAATGGCGTTTCCGTCGCGCGCGGATAGTCTGCTTCATGCGGTTCATCAGCGCCGGATTCATATGCTGCTCAATCCAGGCATGCACCAGCACAGGTTCATTCTCGAGCGTCAGCAAGTCATCTACCGCAGCTTGCGCAGCGCTGGCCTCAATGTAGCGGGTAATCAGCTCACCTTCCCGGTGCTTCTTTACCAGATATTTCCATTTCCAGCCGCTTTCAAGATTTTCCAGTTGTTGATATTTCATTGCGATCTCAATGTGACCGTGTAACTCATTTCAGGATATCAGTTTTTTTCTGATGTGCTGAATATAAATCATTATTCGTGAAGTCTGCGACCGGGTAATCATCAGGGTAACCATAATCCTCCGTGTGCTCGGTCGCGGCATCAGGTATAATTGCGCGCTTTACATCTAACTAAAAAACAGCGACTTTGACCATTACGAAACTGACCCGAACCGACCTTGCGCCTGATCTGGAAGCTTACCAGGCGCTGTTTGCTCAAGCTGAACTTTCCCATCCGGCCCCCTCCCTCTCGGGCGATCTGCAGCCGCGTTTGTTCTATGGGCTTGAGCAGCTGCTGTACACGCCGGCAGTCTCCTCCTTCATGCTGGTGAAAGCCCCTGAAGAGCCGGAATATCTGCAATGGCTGGCGGCTGAAACCCGGACTCTGCACGAGCCTGCCGCACCGCTTTACGGCGTCCGCTATGAGGTAACCGACGCTCAGGTGACGCTCGCACCGGCGCAGGGCGCTGAGGATAATTTCGCCAGCACTGCCCCGGTCGTGATGGCCGATTGGGTAGAAGCGGAACAGCTGTTTGGCTGCGTACGCCAGTTTAACGGTGCAATCACCCTCCAGCCTGGGCTGGTCCATCAGGCCAACGGCGGCGTGCTTGTGCTTTCGCTACGTACACTGCTGGCGCAACCGCTGCTGTGGGTGCGTCTGAAAAATATGGTGACTCGTCAGCGCTTTGACTGGCTTTCTATGGATGAATCGCGTCCGCTGCCGGTCAGCATTCCCTCCATGCCGCTGAGTCTGAAAATCATCCTCGTGGGCGAACGCGAATCGCTGGCCGATTTCCAGGAAATGGAGCCGGAGCTGGCTGCGCAGGCGATCTATAGCGAGTATGAAGACACTCTGCAGTTTGCGGACGCCGACACGCTAAAGGCCTGGTGCCAGTGGGTATGGCAGAATGCGCAGCAGCTGGAGCTGCCGGGCCCGGCAGCCGATGCCTGGCCTCTGCTGATCGATGAGGGAACGCGCTATACCGGCGACCAGGAGACCCTGCCGCTCAGTCCGCTATGGATAACCCGCCAGCTGCGGGAGGCTGCCGCCTTCTGCGAAGGAGAGGAGATTACCGGCGAAGCGATGCAGACCATGCTGGCGCGCCGGGTATGGCGTGAAGGCTACCTGGCGGAGCGTATGCAGGATGAAATCCTGCAGGAACAGATCCTGATTGAAACCGAAGGCGAATGCGTCGGGCAGATCAACGCCCTCTCGGTGATCGAATTCCCCGGTCATCCACGCGCGTTCGGTGAACCTTCACGCATCAGCTGCGTCGTGCACATTGGCGATGGCGAATTTATCGACGTCGAACGTAAAGCTGAGCTGGGCGGTAACATTCATGCGAAAGGCATGATGATCATGCAGGCTTTTCTGATGTCCGAGCTGGAGCTGGAGCAGCAGCTTCCCTTCACTGCTTCGCTGACCTTTGAGCAGTCCTACAGTGAAGTGGATGGCGACAGCGCCTCCATGGCGGAACTCTGCGCCTTAATCAGCGCCCTGGCCAACGTACCGATAAATCAGAGCATCGCGATCACCGGCTCCGTCGACCAGTTTGGTCGCGTGCAGCCGGTCGGCGGCCTGAACGAGAAAATTGAAGGCTTCTTCACTATCTGTCAGCAGCGTGGTTTAACCGGCAAACAGGGAGTGATTATCCCTGCCGCCAACGTTCGTCATCTCAGCCTGAGCCACGAGCTACGTCAGGCCGTTGCCGACAACCAGTTTGCTATCTGGGCCATTGACGATATTACCGAAGCGCTGCCGATGTTGACCCAGCTGATGTGGGACGGTGAAGGACAGACGCTGCGACAAACCATTCAGGAGCGGATAGCGCAGGCGACCCAGCAAGAGACTCGCCATCGTTTTCCGTGGCCGCTACGCTGGTTAGGTGGGACAAGTTCTAACTGATCGGACTTGTTCAGCTTACACGTGTTAGCTATCCTGCGTCCCGAACTTAAAATAAGGCTTACTGAAAACATGGTAGATAAACGCGAATCCTATACAAAAGAAGATCTTCTTGCCTCTGGTCGTGGTGAACTGTTCGGCGCGAAAGGCCCGCAGTTACCGGCACCAAACATGCTGATGATGGACCGCGTCATCAAAATGACCGAAACCGGTGGTAACTACGATAAAGGTTATGTTGAGGCAGAACTCGACATCAATCCTGACCTGTGGTTCTTCGGTTGCCACTTTATCGGCGATCCGGTGATGCCGGGCTGCCTGGGCCTGGATGCTATGTGGCAGCTGGTCGGGTTCTATCTTGGCTGGCTGGGCGGCGAAGGCAAAGGCCGCGCGCTGGGCGTTGGCGAAGTGAAATTCACCGGTCAGGTTCTGCCGACCGCGAAAAAAGTCACCTACCGCATCCACTTCAAGCGCATTGTTAACCGTCGTCTGATTATGGGACTTGCGGATGGTGAAGTGCTGGTTGACGATCGTCTGATCTACACCGCGAACGATCTGAAAGTGGGTCTGTTCCAGGATACTTCCGCTTTCTGATAACATTCAGTAGCGATTAAAAGGCGAAGCCCCCGCTATGCGGAGGCTTCTTTTTTAAAGAGACAGTGTCAGGCCGTTAGTACCCTGTCCTCCATGGCTTCTCGCCAGCCTCCCAGCCACCATGAGCGTTGATTCAGGCTCTGGTATGGACACATTTCTTTCGATCTTCCCGCGATACCCGCCTGATATCCGCGTTGGTGTGCCCGTTCCAGGCGATCTCGTTTTTGTCTCTTCATGCCTCGTTTCCCTCATTCTTTGATCTGGTGGAAAAGAAAACAGTGGTCGCAAATTGTGCAGCCACGGGTTACGAATACCGCGAAAAGAAGGCAACGTCAATGCGCAAAATTCACGCCAGTGTCATATTTGTGACCTATATAAGAGTTCATTTTTTGTTCGCTCGGCGCAGCCGCCGGTAACAAACTGACCTGGCAAAAAAAAATGCCGCGCGGCCCAGGTGAACCGCGCGGCAGATCATTATGATGAATTTTACTTATGGCAGACGATTAAGCTCGCTGGCAATGGCAGCCGCCTCCTGGCTCCACGCCTGCGCCAGGGTCTTGACCATCGCGTCATAACCATCCTGTTCCTGCCTGAGGACGATGTTAAACGGGCGCTTAATCAGCTGTCCCTGATGCTTCAGCAGCCACTCACCGCTAACGATAACCCGCCCGTCATAGCGACCATGAAAGCCATTGACCGCAACGTTGAGGGTATCCTGCTCGCTCCCCAGCGGCTGGGACGACACTACCCAGCCGGGCAACTGCTGGCTGAGATTTGCCACCAGCGTAGTGCGCAGCTGCTGATCCAGCGGACTGGCCCACAGATTATTATTGGCGATCACATACTGCACGTCGGTGGTCTGATAGACCACCCCGTTACCCGCCAGATAATCCGGGATGCTGACCTGCTCTACCCACAGCAGACGTGCCCCCTGACTGGCGGCGCTCTGCGCGCCGCCCTGCACAACCGGTAGCTGATAGTATGTCTTGCTTTCCCCGCCGCTACTGCACGCCGTCAGTACGCATACGGCTGCCGCCAGTAACCATTTTTTCATTGTTTCGCTCCCTTCGGCTGTGGATCTTTTTTATCCTTCGCCTCAAACACCAGCGCATTGCTCTTATCATTTAGCGTTTTCAGAACCGGCTGCAGCTCACGCAGCACCTGATCCAGACGCTGCATATCGGCCACCATCTTATTGTAGGCCGCAGAGCCCGGCTGGAAGCCCTGCATGCTACGGTTCAGCTCACGCAGCGTCGTCTGCATATCGGCGGGCAGCTGCTGCATTGACTGGCTGGAGGTGATCTTATTCAGATTATCCAGCGTGGTCTGCACGTGCTGCATCGTCTTCTCGCTCTGCGCCAGGGTGCTGGTCGCCTGCTCCAGCAGCGGATTAATCGGCAGGTTATTAATCTTATCCAGCGCATCCATCAGACGCTGCTGGATCTGTGCCAGTCCACCGCTGATGGTCGGGATAATCGGATAGCCGTTAAACTCCTGTATTTTCCCGCGCGGGGGCGCCTTCGGATAGAAGTCGAGATCGATATACAGCGCGCCGGTCACCAGGTTACCGGTTTTCAGCGAGCCGCGCAGTCCGCGGTTGATCAGATCGTCAATGTGGGCGCGAATATTCGGATCGCCGCCAAGCTGATTAATCAGCCGTTGCGGTTCAACCCGCACTTCCACTGGAATACGATAGTCATCGTTCAAACGCTGCTTCAGCCCCGGAATAAAGAACGGCACTTTGCCGACGGTGCCCAGACGGATACCGCGGAACTCCACCGGCGCGCCCGGCTGCAGGCCGCGAACCGAGTCTTTGAAGAACATGACGTAATCGATATGCTCGGTAAAGACTGAATCCTGGATGCTCTTCTGATCGTCAAACAGATGGTATTCCGTTTTATTCGCCACCGGCTCGCCGAGGTCCAGTCCTTCAGGAATATCGAAGCTCACCCCGCCGCCAAACAGCGTCGACAGCGAGCCCATCTCGACGCGCATCCCCGCCGAGGTCAAATCTACAGCGATCCCGCTGTCTTTCCAGAAACGAACGTTGGTGGTCACCAGGCGATCGTTCGGCGCATTGATGAACAGCTGGTAAGTAATACGACGTTTCTGCGTGTCGAAGGTGCTGGTTTCCACTGACCCCACGCGATAGCCGCGGAACAACACCGGATCGCCCGGCGACAGCTGGCCCGCCTTGCTGCTTTCCAGCAGAATACGGATCCCCTTGGCATCCGGCGAGGCCAGCGGCGGAGAATCCAGTAGCGGATACTGCGCTGGCACCGAACCTTTCGTTCCCGGCTGCAGTTCAATATAGGCCCCGGACAACAATGTCCCAAGACCGCTGATCCCCTCGCGCCCAACCTGCGGCTTTACCACCCAGAAGACGGAATCGTTGTGCAGCAGCTTCTGCATCCCGGAATTGAGGCGGGCTTTGATTTCCACGTGGGTGAGATCGTCGGTCAGCGTCGCGCTCTCCACCACCCCAACGTCTACGCTGCGGCTCTTGATGCGGGTTTTTCCCCCTTCAATCCCTTCCGCATTGGTGGTGATCAGCGTGACCTCAGGCCCCTGATGGCTGTAATGATAAAACAGGATCCATGCCCCGATCAGCGCAGTGACGATAGGGAAGATCCACACCGGTGACCAGTTCTTCACCTTCTGCACTTTCGCTTCTCCGCTCTTATTTTCCATGTTGTTGTATTTCCTCATGGCTTGAATCTGGCTCACGATCCCACAGTAAACGGGGATCAAATGTCATGGCTGAAAACATGGTCATCACCACCACCAGCGCAAACATGACCGCGCCGATGGCTGGATAGATATTCATTAACCCTCCCATGCGGACCAGCGCAGAGAGCACGGCGATGACAAAAACGTCAATCATTGACCAGCGGCCAACAAATTCCACCACCTCATAGATCAGATGCATGCGCTCCGAATCTCGTGCGCCGTTGCCGTTGGCGTTCCAGCACAACCAGGCGATAGCGATCATCTTCAGCGTCGGCACCATAATACTGGCGATAAAGATCACCAGCGCCACCGGATAAGAACCTTCGCTCCACAGTAAAATCACCCCGGCCATAATGGTCGATGGCATTTTATCGCCCAGCAGATCGGTGATCATGATCGGCATAATGTTGGCAGGGAGATAAAGGATAAATGACGTCACCAGCAGCGCCAGCGTCCACTGCAGGCTATTTTTGCGCCGCGCCGTTCCTTTACTGTTACAGCGCGGGCAGACGGTCTGATCGACCGGCAACACCGCCGTACAGCAGGCACAGGATCGCAGCCCCTGACGGATACCGGTCACCCCGACCTTCAGCGGCTGGGTAATGGCCGGCATGGGGGCAATATCATCCCATAGCCAGCGGCGGTCGACGCACTGAAAAGTACGTAACTGCAGCAGGCAAAACATACACCAGGGAACAAAGCTCAGACCGATGCCGATATCACCGTAGGCCATCAGCTTGACGAAGCTCACCAGTACGCCGGCAAGAAAGATCTCCGCCATGCCCCAGGTTTTCAGTTGAAAGAGAATTCGCGCAAGGAACGTCTTCAGGCCGGCAGGCATTCTGACCCGATTAACCAGCAGCAAAATGGTGACCAGGCAAAACGCCGGCACTAATTGAACAAAGAGTAAAAAGAAAGTCCCGAGACTGGCGTAATCCTCGGTAAACAGTACGTTGGGAATTTCCAGCAGCTCTATTTCGCTACTGATGCCGCCCACTTTCATATAGATAAAAGGGAACAGGTTGGCCAGCAGCAGCATAAACAGCGCGACCAGCGCATACGCCGTGGGACGCTGGCGAGGCGCGTCCCACGTGGTGGTTAACGTTGTACCGCAGCGCGGGCAGGCGGCTTTCTGGCGATGCTCAAGCTGCGGCAAAGCCACCAGCAAATCACATTGGGGACATAGAATATGTCGCGCAGCATGATGATGATCGCACATGACAACTCCTCGGCTCAGGCGCCGTTCTTTAATCCTTCGAGATATTCCCAGCGTTCAAAGGCCGCTTCCAGCGCCTGCTCCGCTTCGGCCAGCTGCGCCAGCACCTGCTGCGTGCGATCGTGCGGTTGCCCGAAGAAATCGGGATCGGCAACCTGATCCTGCAGCGTCTGCAGTTCGGCCTCGAGAGCCTCCAGCTTCTGCGGCAGTTGTTCCAGCTCGCGCTGCAGGTTATAGCTTAGTTTGTTCCCGCCGCGTTTGACAGTTTCTGCTTTTGGCTGAGCGACTTCCGTCGTTTTTTTAACGACCGTCTGCTTTTGCGCCAAAGACTGGGCCTGCTGACCGCGGGCGTCGTGATAGCCGCCGACGTACTGGCCAATACGACCGCCGCCTTCGAAGATCCAGCACTCGGTCACGGTATTGTCGACAAACTGACGATCGTGGCTCACCAGCATCACGGTCCCCTGATAGCCATCGATCAGCTCTTCCAGCAGCTCCAGCGTTTCAACATCGAGGTCGTTAGTCGGTTCATCAAGGATCAGCAGATTGCTGGGTTTCAGGAACAGCCGGGCCAGCAGCAGGCGGTTACGTTCCCCTCCGGAAAGCGCACGTACCGGGGTCATCGCTCGTTTCGGATGGAACAGGAAGTCCTGTAGATAACCCAGCACATGACGTGGCTTACCGTTAACCATTACCTCCTGTTTGCCTTCCGCCAGGTTGTCCATCACCGTTTTATCCGGATCCAACTCCGCGCGGTGCTGGTCGAAGTAGGCGACCTCCAGCTTGGTGCCAACATGGATCCGCCCGCTGTCGGCCTGCAGCTGGCCGAGCATCAGCTTCAGCAACGTGGTTTTCCCGCAGCCGTTGGGGCCGATCAGGGCGATCTTGTCGCCGCGCTGGATCTGTGCGGAGAAATTCTTCACCAGCACTTTGCCGTCAACCTGATAGTTGACGTTTTCCATCTCAAAGACGATTTTGCCGGAACGGGAAGCCTCCTCAACCTGCATCTTCGCGCTGCCCATCACTTCCCGACGCTCACCGCGCTCGCGGCGCATCGCCTTCAGCGCGCGGACTCGGCCTTCGTTACGGGTCCGGCGCGCTTTGATACCCTGACGGATCCACACCTCTTCCTGGGCCAGCTTGCGGTCAAATTCCGCATTCTGCAGTTCTTCGACCCGCAGGGCTTCTTCTTTATCGAGGAGATACTGATCGTAATTTCCCGGATAGGTCACCAGCTTGCCACGATCGAGGTCGACAATGCGCGTCGCCATATTGCGGATAAAGGAACGGTCATGCGAAATAAAGATAATCGTGCCTTTAAAGGTTTTCAGGAAACCTTCCAGCCAGTCGATGGTTTCGATATCGAGGTGGTTAGTGGGCTCATCCAGCAGCAGCACGCGCGGCCCACTGACCAGGGCGCGGCCCAGCGCCGCTTTACGTAGCCAGCCACCGGACAGCGACGCCAGCTGCGCATTGGCGTCAAGGCCCAGCTGCTCAATCACTTCGTTAATGCGGCTGTCCAGCTGCCATAGTCCCAGGTTATCGAGCTGCTCCTGCAGGCGCGCCAGTTCATTTAAATTTTTGTCGCTCGGATCGGTCATCACCTGATGCGACACGTCATGGTAGGCTTTCAGATAAGCCGCCTGCTCGGCGATCCCTTCGGCGACAAAATCGTACACCGTACCAGCAACGTTCCGCGGCGGATCCTGCTGCAGACGCGCCACGATCAGGTCCTGTTCATAAATGATGCGTCCGTCATCCAGCCCCTGCTCGCGGTTGAGGATCTTCATCAGGGTAGATTTACCGGCGCCGTTGCGTCCGACGAGGCAGACGCGTTCGTTATCTTCAATATGCAGCTCGGCATTATCCAGCAGCGGCGCATCGCTGAAGGAAAGCCAGGCGCCGTGCATACTAATCAGTGACATTATTTATTCCTTTCAGGCTGCGGTAATCAGCCAGCAGTTGTGGATCTGACGGTTGCGGGCAAAATCCTGCGACAGCGTTTTTTGCGAAATCTCTTGCGCCTTCAGGCCAAGCGCCGCCAGCCCGTCATGATCCATACGGAAACCGCGTTTGTTATTCGAGAACATAATGGTGCCGCCTTTACGCAGCAGACGTTTTAGATCGGTCATCAGGCGAATGTGATCGCGCTGGACGTCAAACGCATCTTCCATTCGTTTGGAGTTGGAAAAGGTCGGCGGATCGATAAAGATCAGATCGAACTGCTCGGTGCTCTCCCGCAGCCAACCCAGCACGTCCGCCTGCATCAGGCGATGCGCGCGGCCGGTCAGGCCATTGAGACGCAGGTTGCGTTCCGCCCACTCCAGGTAGGTGCGTGACATATCCACCGTGGTGGTGGATCGCGCACCGCCGAGGCCTGCGTGGACGCTGGCGCTGCCGGTATAGGAGAACAGGTTCAGGAAGTCCTTACCTTTACTCATCTGGCCGAGCATGCGACGGGCGATACGGTGGTCGAGGAACAGACCGGTATCCAGGTAGTCGGTGAGGTTGACCCACAGGCGGGCGTTATACTCCTGTACCTCAATAAAGTCGCCCTTCTCCGCCATCTTCTGATACTGGTTTTTCCCCTTCTGCCGTTCACGGGTTTTCAGCACCAGCTTGTTAGGCGCCATGTCCAGTACGGCGATAGTCGCAGCGATGATGTCGAACAGACGCTGGCGCGCCTTATGCGCGTCGACGGTTTTCGGCGGGGCATACTCCTGGACCACCACCCAGTCGGCATAGCGGTCAATGGCCACGTTGTATTCCGGTAGATCAGCATCGTACAGGCGATAGCATTCGATTCCTTCCTGGCGGGCCCATTTTTCAAACTTCTTCAGGTTTTTACGCAGACGGTTAGCAAAATCCTCCGCCAGCATCGCCGGCTTGCCGCCTTCGCTCTCCGCCAGGTGATAATTCTTCTGCACGCAGTCCAGCGGGCCGTTCTTGGCTTTAAACTGCTTGTCGGCACGCAGCTGCAGGCAACTCAGCAGCTCCGGCGAAGCGCTGAATACCGACAGGTTCCAGCCGCCGAACTGACTTTTCATTATCCGGCCAAGCAGGCTGTGCAGAGCGATCAGCGCTGGCTCGCTTTCCAGACGTTCGCCGTACGGCGGGTTACTGATCACCGTCCCGTACGGGCCTTTCGGCAGCGGGTTGTTCAGTTGGGCGACGTCTTTCACGTCAAAATCGATCAGCTCGCCAATGCCGGCGCGGCGGGCGTTGCGGCGCGCGCGCTCGATTACGCGCGCGTCGACGTCTGAGCCGTAGAAGCGTGACTCATACGCTGCCAATCCCTGACGAGCGCGGGTTTGCGCTTCCGCCTTCACCTCTTTCCAGATGGCGTCATCGTGCTGCGCCCAGCCGCCAAAGCCCCAGTGGCCGCGGTGCAGGCCCGGCGCGCGATCGGTCGCCAGCATCGCCGCTTCAATCAGCAGGGTACCGGAGCCGCACATCGGATCGAGCAGCGGCGTACCTGGTACCCAGCCAGAGCGCATGACGATCGCCGCCGCGAGGTTTTCTTTGATCGGCGCCATTCCGGTACCATCGCGATAGCCGCGCAGGTGCAGGCCTTCGCCGCTCAGATCCAGCGAGATGTGCGCCGTCTCTTTGTTCAGCCAGACGTTGATCCGCAGATCGGGCGACTCACGATCGACGTTCGGGCGCGGTAGATTCTTACGGGTGAAGCTGTCGACAATGGCGTCTTTAACCTTCAGCGCGCCGTACTGGCTGTTACGGATCTCGTCATTGAGGCCGCTAAAATGCACCGCGAAGGTGGCGCCAGGGTTGAACATCTCCGTCCACGGAATGGCCTGTACGCCGAGGTACAGATCCAGATCGCTGTATACGCGACATTCGCCCAGCGGCAGCATGATGCGCGAAGCCAGCCGGCTCCACATCAGGCTTTGATACAGCAGGCGCGTATCCCCCTGAAAATGGACCCCGCCCTGGACTACCTGGCAGTCCGTCGCGCCAAGCCCTTCCAGTTCAGTTTTTAACAGCTCTTCCAGCCCACGAGCCGTACTGGCAAACAGAGAATTCATATCGTCACTTTTACTTAAAGAAAATTGGTGCGCATTATAGCCAATATGTGCCCTATGTCATAAAGTTATAGGCTTATTTTTGGAACCCGGAGGCAGCGTATGGTAACGCTATCGCGACTTTTTATTCATCCTGTTAAATCCATGCGCGGCATAGGCCTGACCCACGCCTTTGCTGATATCAGCGGCCTGGCCTTCGATCGCCTGTTTATGGTCACCGAAACCGACGGGACCTTTATTACCGCTCGCCAGTTTCCGCAAATGGTGAAATTTATTCCGGCGCCGCTGCATGATGGCCTTCACCTGACCGCACCGGACGGCAGCAGCGCCGTGGTGCGTTTTAGTGATTTCGCCACGCAGGCCGAGCCGACCGAAGTCTGGGGCAACCATTTTACCGCCCTCATCGCGCCCGCCGCCGTTAACCAGTGGCTCAGCGGCTTTTTCAAGCGCGATGTCCAGCTGCGCTGGCTGGGGCCGCAGCTAACCCGCCGGGTAAAGCGCCATGATGCGGTGCCGCTCTCCTTCGCCGACGGCTACCCTTACCTGCTGGCTAACGAGGCCTCCCTGCGCGATCTGCAACAGCGCTGCCCGGCCAGCGTAAGCATAGAACAGTTTCGCCCTAACCTTGTGGTCACCGGCGCGGCGGCCTGGGATGAAGATAGCTGGAAAGTGATCCGCATCGGCGAGGTGGTGTTTGATGTCGCTAAGCCGTGCAGCCGCTGCATTTTTACCACCGTCAGCCCGGAGCGCGGTCAGAAGCATCCCGCCGGGAAGCCGCTGGAAACCTTAAAGCGTTTTCGTACCGCGCTGGACAATGGCGATGTCGATTTTGGCCAGAACCTGATTGCCCGCAACAGCGGGGTGATCCGGGTGGGAGATGAAGTGGAAATCCTTACCCGCGGCCCGGCGAAAGCCTACGGGGCAGGTGAAAGCGACGATACCCCGGCTCCCGAGGCGCAGCAGCAGGCTACGGTTGCCATCGAATGGCAGGGTCAACAGTTTACCGGCAATAACCAGCAGGTGCTGCTGGAGCAACTGGAACAACAGGGCATTCGCGTACCCTATTCGTGTCGGGCGGGGATCTGCGGCAGCTGCCGCATCCGGCTGGAAGAGGGAGAAGTGAGTCCGTTAAAGAAAAACGCGGTTGCCGGAGATGGCACTATTCTCGCCTGCAGCTGTGTACCGAAAACAGCGCTACGCCTGGCGCCTTAAACCGCCTGCCCCAGACTGTAGCTGACCGCGCTCTGCGCCGGCTGCAGTCTGTCATTCATGATTTTAATGACATCGCCCAGCTGCATGACGCGGCCGGCAAGGGTGAGACCCGGCTGAGCCAACAGACAGAGCGCGGCGTTATCGCCCGGTTCCACCACCAGTAAATTCACCTGCTCGCCGGTATCGCTCAGCCAAACGCAGGCGGCGTCGCCGCCGCTCGGCTGCCAGTGATGGGTATGGGCGATAAAGTGCCAGCTTTTCGGCATCTGCGGTTTGAGAAAACGGATGGCGGTGAGCGCGTTAAGGACTAATTCCGCCCGCTGCTCTTTCGATAGCTCGAGATCGCGACATTTTTCTTCAAAAGAGAAATAGAGCGCGGCGTCATCAACGCAAAATCCCGAAGGGGCAAAGGCATCCGGAGTCAGCATGCGCCGGGCGAAGCGCGAGCGAAATAACATGCCATTGGCCAGATCGAGCATCATGCGGTCGTGCTCTTCATCGTAATACCAACGCCAGTTATCGTCAGGTTTAATCCGCATTTTTCCCCCTGTCCCCTTTCATACGCCTCTGCAAAGTTGTTGCGACTTACCGCAGAATATTTTCTAAAATTAAGAAAAGTCTAAAATGTTTAAATAAGCAACAGTGAGGGAATATAAAACAACCAGGGCCGGAAATAAAGCCCTGGGTGGGATTCAGAGGAGGAAAAGATTAGATGTGGGTAACAATTTCTTTAATCAGCGGCGGACCTTTAAAAATAAATCCAGAATAGATCTGCACCAGCGATGCCCCGGCGGCAATCTTTTCCCGCGCGGCAATCACCGAATCAATGCCGCCCACGCCGATGATAGGCAAACGGCCATTCAGCTCAGCGGAGAGCATACGGATAATTTCAGTGCTTTTTAATTGTAATGGACGACCGCTAAGCCCGCCGGTCTCATCGCAATGTTTCATTCCCTGAACCAGGGAACGATCGAGGGTGGTATTGGTTGCAATCACGCCATCAATATTATGACGCACGAGGCTATCGGCAACCTGGATCAATTCCTCAGGCAAAAGATCCGGCGCGATCTTTACGGCGACCGGGACATATTTTTGATGCTTCTGCTGCAGCTCGAGCTGCTTATTTTTAATACCGGAGAGTAAATCATCCAGCGCTTCGCCGTATTGCAGCGTGCGCAGCCCTGGGGTATTCGGCGAGGAGATATTAATGGCGATATACCCGGCGTACGGATAGACTTTTTCCATACAAATCAGGTAATCATCTTTCCCGTGCTCAACCGGCGTATCTTTATTTTTGCCGATATTGATACCCAGCACGCCGTCAAAATGCGCCTTTTTCACATTCTCAACCAGGTTATCGACGCCATGGTTATTAAAGCCCATGCGGTTGATCAATCCCTCGGCATCAACCAGACGGAAGATCCTTGGCTTATCGTTGCCCGGCTGCGGACGCGGCGTCACGGTGCCGATCTCAATCGAACCAAACCCCATCGCGCCCAGCGCGTCAATGCATTCCCCATTTTTATCCAGCCCGGCCGCCAGACCCAGCGGGTTTTTAAAGGTTAGCCCCATGCAGGTGACAGGCCTGGCCGGTACCTTCTGGCGAACCAGCATTTCCAGCGGCGTCCCGGTGACACGGCGTAATTGTTGAAAGGTAACTTCATGAGCGCGCTCAGGATCGAGCTGAAAAAGGGCTTTACGAACGAAGGGGTAGTACATGAACTCTCCTGGATTCCCGGTGTGCAAACCGGGGGCGTATTATGTGCGATCTGTTGCGGAAAGGGAATTGACCTGCGACAAAAAATCCCCCATCAGCGCAAACGATTACCTACCTCTCGCGCCATTATGCGCTTTTCGGCTATCTAACCGCGGATAAATCATTTAGGGAAATAATGGCCCTCTGTCACACTCACTATAAATGTTATCAATTATAGATAAATGCAAACATTTAGTTATAAGGAGAGAGAGATGCGCGTCATTACGCTTGCGGGCAGCCCGCGTTACCCTTCCCGTTCCAGCGCCTTGCTGGAATACGCCAGAGAGACGCTCACCGCCGCCGATATCGAAGTCTGCCACTGGCATCTGCAGAACTTTGCCCCGGAAGACCTCCTGTACGCTCGTTTTGACAACCCGGCGCTGCAGACGCTCAATGAACAGCTGGCCGGGGCTGATGGCCTGATCATCGCCACGCCGGTGTATAAAGCCTCGTTCTCCGGCGCGCTGAAAACGCTGCTCGACCTGCTGCCTGAGCGAGCGCTGGAGGGCAAAATCGTGCTGCCGCTGGCCACCGGCGGGACCATCGCTCACATGCTGGCGGTGGACTACGCGCTGAAGCCAGTGCTGAATGCCCTCAAGGCCCAGGAGATCCTCCATGGCGTCTTCGCTGATGACAGCCAGGTGACCGATTACCAGCATAAGCCGCAGTTTACCGCGAATCTGCAGCGGCGCCTTGATGACGCCCTGGAGACCTTCTGGCAGGCGCTGCATCGCCCCAGCAGCCGTGCGCCGTCGTTAACATCTCTGCGTGGGGTGGAGCATGCTTAATCCTCTCCGCGCCCTGACTCTGGGCGGACTGCTGCTATTCTCTACGCTGGGTCACGCCGCCCCGGCGGCGCCTGACGCTCTGCGCATCGGCTACCAGAAAGGCAGCGTCAGCATGGTGCTGGCGAAGAGCCATCAGCTGCTGGAGCAGCGCTATCCGCAAACCCATATCTCGTGGATTGAGTTCCCGGCCGGTCCGCAGATGCTGGAGGCGCTGAACGTCGGCAGCATTGATATCGGCAGTACCGGCGATATTCCGCCTATCTTTGCCCAGGCGGCAGGCGCCGATTTGGTCTATATCGGCGCGGAGCCGCCCAAGCCCAAGGCGGAGGTGATCCTGGTGGCGCAGGGCAGCCCGATTCATAACGTTGCTGAGTTAAAAGGGAAAAAGGTCGCTTTTCAGAAAGGCTCCAGCTCCCACAATCTGCTGCTGCGCGCCCTACAGCTCGCAGGTCTGAAATTTAGCGATATTCAGCCGGTTTACCTTGCCCCCGCCGATGCGCGCGCCGCCTTCCAGCAGGGCAATGTCGACGCATGGGCTATCTGGGATCCGTACTACTCCGCCGCGCTGCTGCAGGGCGGCGCCCGGGTACTCACTGACGGAACAGATCTGAAACAGACGGGATCCTTCTATCTTGCTTCCCGGCCCTACGCTGAACGCAATGGCGCTTTCATTGAAGGCGTACTCGACACCTTTACTCAGGCCGATGCCCTGACCCACAGCCAACGCGCGCAAAGCATTACGCTGCTGGCGAAAACGATGGGCTTACCGGAGGCGGTGATCGCCAGCTATCTGGACCATCGTCCCCCCACCGCGGTTACCCCGGTGAGCGCCGAAACCGCCGCTCGCCAGCAGCAGACGGCAGACCTGTTCTACGAGAACAAGCTGGTGCCAAAAAAAGTTGATATCCGGGCCCGCATCTGGCAGCCCACCGCCACACAAGGAGCGAAATCATGAGTCTGAATATGTTTTGGTTTTTACCGACCCATGGTGATGGTCGTTATCTGGGTACCGAAGAGGGTGCCCGTCCGGTCGATTATGGCTATCTGCAGCAAATCGCGCAGACGGCGGATCGGCTGGGCTTCACCGGCGTGCTGATCCCGACCGGACGCTCTTGTGAGGATGCGTGGCTGGTCGCGGCCTCAATGATCCCGGTGACGCAGCGGCTGAAGTTCCTTGTCGCTCTCAGGCCAAGCGTGGTATCGCCGACGGTGGCCGCGCGTCAGGCGGCGACCCTGGACCGGCTGTCAAACGGCCGGGCGCTGTTCAATCTGGTCACCGGCAGCGATCCTGCCGAACTGGCAGGCGACGGCGTCTTCCTCGACCACACCGAGCGCTATGAGGCCTCGGCTGAATTTACCCACATCTGGCGTAAGCTGATGGAGGGAGAAACCGTCACCTTTAACGGCAAGCATCAGCGCGTTCGCGACGCCAAACTGCTGTTTCCGCCACTGCAGCAGCCGCGTCCACCGCTCTATTTCGGCGGCTCGTCTGAGGTGGCGCAGGAGCTGGCCGCTGAGCAGGTCGATCTTTATCTTACCTGGGGAGAACCGCCGGCCCAGGTGGCAGAGAAAATAGCTCAGGTGCGAGAGAAAGCCGCCCGGCATGGTCGCCAGGTGCGTTTTGGCATCCGTCTGCACGTGATCGTCAGGGAAACCAACGAGGAAGCGTGGCAGGCGGCGGACAGCCTTATCTCCCATCTTGACGACGAGACGATCGCCCGCGCCCAGGCGGCTTTCGCCAGAACCGACTCCGTCGGCCAGCAAAGGATGGCGGCCCTGCACAACGGGCGACGCGATAAGCTGGAAATCAGCCCCAACCTGTGGGCTGGCGTGGGTTTAGCGCGCGGCGGCGCCGGGACCGCGCTGGTGGGCGATGCCGCCACCGTTGCCGAAAGGATCAATGAATACGCCGCGCTGGGTATCGATAGCTTTATCTTTTCCGGCTATCCGCATCTGGAAGAGGCGTACCGGGTCGGAGAGCTGCTGTTCCCCCTGCTTGACGTCGCGGTGCCGTCCATCCCGCAGCCGCAAAACCTGCGTCTGCAGGGGGAAGCGGTCGCCAACGAGTTTATTCCGCGTAAAGTAGCGCAAAGCTGAGGAGACCGTGATGGCAAAATCAACCCATCCCCTGTTGTTACGCCTCGCCCCCTGGCTGCTGCCGGTAGGGACGGTCATTGTCTGGCAGCTGGCCTCGTCCGTCGGCTGGCTGTCGACGCGGGTGCTGCCCTCGCCGGAGGGGGTATTGAAAGCGTTCTGGACCCTCTCGGCCAGCGGTGAGCTGTGGCAGCATCTGGCCATCAGCTCATGGCGGGCGCTGGTCGGCTTCGCCATCGGCGGCTCGATCGGGCTAATACTCGGCCTTATCAGCGGCCTGTCTCGCTGGGGCGAGCGTCTGCTGGATACCTCGATCCAGATGCTGCGCAATGTCCCGCATCTGGCGCTGATCCCGCTGGTGATCTTGTGGTTCGGCATCGATGAGACCGCCAAGATCTTCCTTGTCTCGCTGGGCACCCTGTTCCCGATCTATATCAACACCTGGCACGGGATACGCAATATTGACCGTGGGCTGGTTGAGATGGCGCGCAGCTATGGCTTATCCGGCTTCGCCCTGTTCCGTCACGTGATATTACCCGGCGCCCTGCCCTCAGTTATGGTCGGCGTGCGTTTTGCCCTTGGTCTGATGTGGCTGACGCTTATTGTCGCCGAAACTATCTCGGCGAATGCCGGCATCGGTTATCTGGCGATGAACGCGCGTGAATTTCTGCAAACCGACGTGGTGGTAGTGGCGATCATTCTTTACGCCATCCTTGGCAAACTGGCCGACGTCTGCGCCCAGCTGCTGGAACGGCTCTGGCTGCGCTGGAATCCGGCGTATCATCTTCAGGAGGCTAACGCATGAACACTGCCCGTCTCAACCCAGGTATCCCGCTGCTGCTGAACGGGGTGACGAAACGCTATGGCGACAACACCATTCTTAACGAGCTGGATCTGCATATTCCCAGCGGCCAGTTTGTGGCGGTGGTGGGCCGCAGCGGCGGCGGCAAAAGTACCCTGCTGCGCCTGCTGGCAGGTCTGGAAAAACCAAACGCCGGCGAACTGCTGGCTGGCGCGACGCCCCTGGCGGCGATCCAGGACGACACCCGGATGATGTTTCAGGATGCGCGCCTGCTGCCGTGGAAAACAGTGATTGATAACGTGGGGCTGGGGCTAAAAGGCGCCTGGCGCGACGCCGCCCTGCAGGCGTTGGCCAGCGTCGGACTTGAAAGCCGCGCACAGGAGTGGCCGGCCGCGCTGTCGGGTGGGCAGAAGCAGCGCGTTGCGCTGGCCCGCGCGCTGATCCATCGCCCGCGCCTGCTGCTGCTGGACGAACCGCTGGGGGCGCTGGATGCCCTCACCCGTCTGGAGATGCAGGAGCTGATCGTCTCCCTGTGGCAGGAGCATGGCTTTACGGTCCTGCTGGTCACGCACGACGTCAGTGAAGCGGTGGCCATGGCCGATCGGGTGCTGTTAATTGAAGAGAAGAAGATTGGCCTCGATTTAAGCGTGGATATCCCGCGACCGCGGCGCACCGGTTCGGCGAAGCTGGCCGAGCTGGAGGCTGAAGTACTGGATCGGGTGATGAAACGCGGCGACAGCGAGCGTGCGCCGCGTTTGTTTAGTCATGGCTGACTAACGTCCCCGGCCCGCGCTTCGCTCGGCCGGGCTACCAAATCGCACAGCGCTGTAGCCCCGGTAAGCGAGAGCGCAACCGGGGATTTTGCCACCGTTACGCCAGCGCCTTACTGATTTTCTCGAACAGGTCGCCAGAGAGATTCTCCAGCCCCTTCAGCTGCTCCAGCGCGGCGCGCATCAGCGCCTGTCGCTTCTCATCATAACGCTTCAGACGAATCAACGGCTCAATCAGGCGCGACGCCACCTGCGGGTTACGCTGGTTAAGCTCGGTCAGCATCTCCACCAGGAACTGATAGCCGCTGCCATCTTCAGCATGGAACGCCGCCGGGTTGCTGCTGGCGAAAGCGCCGATTAACGAGCGCACACGGTTCGGGTTGCTCATGCTGAACGAACGGTGGTTCAGCAGACCGCGCACGGTTTCCACCACGTTGGCTGCCGGGCTGGTGGACTGCAGGATAAACCACTTATCCATCACCAGACCGTCCTGATGCCATTTGTCATCGTACTCCTGCATCAGCGCATCGCGGCACGGCAACTCAGCGGCAACCGCCGCCGACAGGGCGGCCAGCGCGTCGGTCATGTTATCTGCCTGGTGATACTGCGTCGCCACCAGCTTATCGCCCAGCGTCGGTTCCGCAAACGCCAGATAGCGCAGGCAGGTATTGCGCAGAGCACGTTTACCAATATCGGCGTGCTCCACCCGATAGCTGTCGAGCTTATTGGCGTTATAAACCGCGAGGAATTCGTCCGCCAGTTCGTTCGCCAGGGTGCGGGTGAGCGCTTCGCGCACGGCGGCGATGGCGATCGGATCGATAATCGCGAACATCTCGGCGATTTCGTTGGCTGACGGCAGGGTTAAGATCTCAGCGGCCAGCGCCGGATCAATCTTCTCATCCAGCAGGATGGCGCGGAAGGCATCCGCTACGTGCACCGGCAGCGACAGCGGCTGCCCCTGCTGATGGCGGTTGACGTTCAGCTTGATGTAAGTCGCCAGCAGGCTCTGCGCCGCATCCCAGCGCGAGAAATCATTCCGCGCGTGACGCATCAGGAAGGTCAGCTGCTGATCGCTCCACTTGTATTCCAGTTTCACAGGCGCTGAAAATTCGCACAGCAGCGCCGGCACCGGCTGGAAATAAACGTTATCGAAGACAAACGTCTGCTCGGCCTGGGTCACATTAAGCACCGGGTGTACCGGGTGGCCGCCCTTCTGCAGGGGGATCACCTTGCCCTCGTTATCGTACAGCTCAATGGCAAACGGGATATGCAGCGGCTGCTTCTCGGCCTGCTCGGCGGTCGGCGGCGTACGCTGGCTGATGGTCAACGTATACTGCTCGGTCTCCGGATTATAGTCGTCATGCACGGTGACGATTGGTGTACCGGACTGGCTGTACCAGAGGCGGAAGTGCGACAGGTCGACGTTAGAGGCATCTTCCATCGCCTGCACGAAATCGTCGCAGGTGGCGGCGCTGCCGTCATGGCGTTCAAAGTACAGCTGCATCCCTTTCTGGAAGTTTTCTTCACCCAGCAGGGTGTGCAACATGCGGATCACTTCGGCACCCTTTTCATAGACCGTCAGGGTGTAGAAGTTGTTCATCTCGATAACCATATCCGGACGGATCGGGTGCGCCATAGGGCTGGCGTCTTCGGCAAACTGCAGCCCGCGCATGGTGCGCACGTTGTTGATGCGGTTCACCGCCCGTGAGCCGAGGTCGGAACTGAACTCCTGATCGCGGAACACGGTCAGCCCCTCTTTCAGGCTGAGCTGGAACCAGTCACGACAGGTGACGCGGTTGCCGGTCCAGTTATGGAAATATTCATGACCAATCACGCGCTCAATATCGAGGTAGTCTTTATCGGTGGCGGTATCGGTACGAGCCAGAACATATTTGGAGTTAAAGACGTTGAGTCCTTTGTTCTCCATGGCACCCATATTAAAGAAGTCGACGGCGACAATCATATAGATATCGAGGTCGTACTCGAGGCCAAAGCGCTCCTCATCCCACTTCATAGAGTTTTTCAGCGAGGTCATCGCCCAGGGCGCGCGATCGAGGTTGCCGCGATCGACGTACAGCTCCAGCGCCACTTCGCGGCCAGAGCGGGTGCGGAATGAATCGCGCAGGACGTCAAAATCACCGGCCACCAGCGCAAACAGATAGCACGGCTTCGGGAACGGATCCTGCCACTGTACCCAGTGACGACCGTTCTCCAGCTCCCCTTCCGCCATACGGTTGCCGTTGGAAAGCAGGAACGGGTATTTCGCTTTATCGGCGATAATTTTGGTGGTAAAGCGCGCCAGCACATCCGGACGGTCCAGATACCAGGTGATATGGCGGAAACCTTCCGCTTCGCACTGGGTGCACAGCGCTTCGCCTGACTGATACAGGCCTTCCAGCGCGGTGTTCGCCGCCGGGCTGATCTCATTGACGATGGTCAGGGTGAAATGCTCCGGCAGGCCGCCGATCACCAACTGATTGTTTTCTTCTTTATAGTCACTCCACGGCTGGCCGTTCACCTGCAGAGCGATCAGGGTCAGATCTTCGCCGTCCAGGCACAATGGCACATCAGACGCAGCCGCGTGGCGGGAGACCTTGCTCTCGGCCGTAACAACGGTTTTTGCGGCATCCAGGTCAAAGGTCAAATCGATATCGCTAATCAGATACTCCGGCGCACGATAGTCGTGGCGGTATTTGGCTTGGGGCTGTTGTGTCATAAAAAACCTTTAGCATCTTCGGTAAAGTGTCGTCCCAGTCTATTCCTGTTGTGTCAATCGCGCTATGCAGAATCTTCATCTTTTCAACGTGAAACACGGAAATCGCTACATTTTGTTAACACTCGCGGCACGAAATGCCCTCGACCCGACGCAAAGCTTGTGGTGTGATCCATGTTCAATATATTAAACTAGGCCTCGCAAATGACCGTCAGCGTCACCATTGCTCGCCATCGCGGGACAGAGTCGGGTAATAAAGGTATACTCCGCCTCCATTTTCCGCGTTGGTTTCGATGGAACGCTCCAGTGAGAGGATGCTACTGCGCACCATGACACAATTCACTTCTCCTGTACTGCACTCGCTGCTTGATACGGATGCCTATAAGCTGCACATGCAGCAGGCTGTCTTCCACCGCTACGGCGATGTGCATGTGGCGGCGGAGTTTCGCTGCCGCGGAGACGACCTGCTCGGCATCTATGCCGACGCGATCCGCGAGCAGGTGGAGTCCATGCGCGACCTGAGGCTGCGGGATGATGAATATCGCTGGCTGTCCACCCTTCCCTTTTTTCGCCAGGATTACCTCAACTGGCTGCGCGATTTTCGCTATGACCCGAGCCAGGTCACGGTCAGCAATGACAATGGTAAGCTGAACATTCGCCTTACCGGCCCATGGCGGGAAGCCATCATGTGGGAAGTCCCGCTGCTGGCGGTGATAAGCGAGTTGGTCCATCGCTATCGTTCACCAGAGATGGGCGTCGATCAGGCGCTCAACACGCTGGAACATAAGCTAGGCGACTTCGCCACCATGACCGCTGACCTCGACATGAGCGCCTTCCGTCTGATGGACTTCGGCACCCGCCGTCGTTTCTCACGCGAGGTGCAGGAAGGTATTGTGCGGCGTCTGCAGCAGGAACCATGGTTTGTCGGCACCAGCAATTACGATCTGGCGCGCCGTCTGAATTTAACCCCGATGGGTACCCAGGCCCATGAGTGGTTCCAGGCCCACCAGCAGATCAGCCCCAGCCTTGCCAGCAGCCAGCGGGCGGCCCTTGCCGCCTGGCTGGAAGAGTATCCCGACCAGCTGGGCATCGCGCTGACCGACTGCATCACTATGGATGCGTTCCTGCGCGATTTCGGTCCGGAATTCGCCACCCGCTATCAGGGGTTGCGCCACGATTCCGGCGACCCGGTGGAATGGGGAGAAAAAGCTATCGCCCATTATCAGAAGCTGGGTATCGATCCGCTGAGCAAAGTGCTGGTCTTCTCCGATAATCTCGACCTGGCCAAAGCCGTCGATCTGTATCGCCACTTCGCCTCGCGGGTGAAGCTCAGCTTTGGGATCGGCACCCGTTTAACCTGCGATCTGCCGCAGGTTAAACCGCTCAATATCGTGATTAAGCTGGTGGAATGTAACGGCAAGCCGGTGGCGAAACTCTCCGACAGCCCGGGGAAAACCATCTGCCACGATAAGGCCTTCGTCCGCGCCCTGCGCGAGGCTTTCGACCTGCCGCCGATTAAAAAGGCAAGCTAAAAAACATGGCCCGACGGCATTCTGCTATCGGGCCAATCAATATCACTCCTGCGGCAGACGGGTTCTGACGACCTCGGCAAAATACTCCGCGCCAGTTAGCAATATCTCATCATTAAAGTCGTAGCAGGCATTATGCAACGGTGTATTGCCCTGAGCATCTGAACTATCGCCGTTGCCTAAAAAGATGAAACAGCCGGGGATTTTTTGCAGAAAAGCGCCAAAATCCTCCGAAATCATCATCTGTGCGACGTTGCCGTCCACCTTCTCAGCCCCTACCACGTTAATCGCAGCGGTGACCGCTACATCAACGCATTGCTGCCAGTTCACCGTTGGCGCAAATTCATGGGTATAGCTGAACTGGCACGTCGCACCGTGCATCGCGCAAATCGCTTCGCTAATGGTACGCATTCGTTCTTCGAGCAGCATCTGCACCTCCGGTGCAAAGCTGCGCGTATCCCCTTTGATTTCGACGTGCGTCGGAATCGCATTGCGGATGCCATCGGTGTGCAGTTCAGTACAGGAAATGACCGCTGGCACGTTCGGATCAACATTTCGCGAAACAATTGTTTGCAAAGCCAGGATGATTTCCGCCGCAATGACCAGCGGATCTTTCGCCATATGCGGCCGCGCCGCATGCGCTCCCTGCCCTTTAATACGAATAATAAAGTTATCTTCACTGGCCATAATGCCACCGACTCGCGTGGCGATAGTCCCGGCTTTCATACCCGGCATATTATGCAGACCGTAGATTTCCTCTATGCCAAAGCGTTCAATAACGCCATCGTCCATCATCGCTCTGGCGCCATAGCCAGGTTCCTCAGCAGGCTGAAAAACAAAGCAGACCGTGCCGTTAAAATTCTGCCGCTGCAATAGCAACTGCGCCGCGCCCAGCGCAATGCAGGTATGACCATCATGTCCGCAGCCGTGCATCCGCTCGGCGGTCATGGAGCGGTAAGACCAGTCTCCCTGTTCGGTCAATTGAATGGCATCGATATCGGCACGAATAGCGATAACGCCCTTCCCGTCGCCGCATTTCAATCTCCCCACCACCCCGGTTTTGCCAATATCGCGGTGCACCTCAATGCCCATAGCTTCGAGCTTTTCGGCAATAAACCGTGAAGTATTCTGCTCCTCGAAGGCGCTTTCCGGGTGAGCATGCAAATAGTGACGCCAGGCGATAAGCTGCTGCTTTAGCTGTTGCTGATTCATTCTCTGCTCCTGTAAACATTAGTCCATACGCTGGGCGCGCTGTAAAACCACCTGCAGCAGCACATTGGCGCCAGCAATCAGATCTTTGGCTGCGCTATGTTCTTTGACGTTATGGCTAATGCCATCGACGCAGGGGACAAAAATCATCCCGGCGGGACATACCGACGCCATAAATTGTGCATCGTGTCCGGCGCCGCTTGGCAAACGTCGGTAACTGAGCGCCTGACGCTCCGCCTCGGCTTCCACCGCATTGACGATCTCATCGGCAAAGATGACCGGATTAAAGCGCACCAGTGAGCGGCTGGTTATCTCCACGCCCTCTTCCTGCGACGTTTTCGCGACAAATTCGGCCAATTGCTGCTCCGCCAGACATAAGATCGCATTATCGGTATTGCGGAGATCCACTGACATGACGACATGGTTGGGAATGACGTTGATTAGATTAGGCTTCACGCTGAAATGTCCAACGGTAGCTACTTGATCGCCACCAAGGCTTAGCGCCAGCTCACGGGCAAAAACAGCGATTTTCGCAGCCGCCAGCCCGGCATCACGTCTCATGGACATTGGGGTTGTACCCGCATGATTCGATACGCCTCTCAGGGTAAATTCCTGCCACGAAATACCCTGTACGCCGGTAACCACGCCAATATCAATCTGCTCTTTATCAAGAATTGGTCCCTGTTCGATATGCAGCTCAACGTAGCTATCTACCGCCATATCTCCCGGCTGACGTTCGCCTTTATAACCAATGTTACGCAGCGCTTCATCGAGCGTGATACCGTCGAGATCTTTTGCCGCGAGCGCCTGCGCCAACGGATACTCGCCGGCAAACACCACGCTGCCCATCATATCGGGCTGAAATCGCACCCCCTCCTCGTTAGTAAAGAAGGTTACCGCCAACGGTCGTCGGGTGCGGATCCCGGCATCCTGGAGGGTGGCAATCACCTCAAGGCCGGCCATAACGCCGTAGTTGCCATCGTATAACCCACCGGTGGCGACGGTATCGATATGTGACCCCATCATCACCATCGGCAACGTCTCCTCGCCGTGATAAACGCCGGTGACATTGCCGATAGCATCAATTGACACGCTCAGGCCCAGCGCCTTCATGCGGGCTACAACAAAGTCCCTGCCGGCTTTATCTTCGGCAGTCGCTGCCAGGCGGCATACGCCGCCGCCTGGCAGCGCACCATGTTCGCCAAGTGCATACAGGGAATCGATAAGCCGTTGGCCGTTAATCTGCAGATAATGACTCATATAACATCTCGCTAATAATGGTGGTTATTGGAACATGCCGTAAAAAATGGCAGATACGGTGATAAGACCGATCAGGGTGACGAAAACGTTGCTCGCTTTACCGCGCCAGGGGGCAAGCACCGGTAATTTATGAATGGCGTACATAGGCAACAGCAGCAGAATTGCCGCCCCGGTGGGACCGCTGATGCATTCGATAATACCGAGGATACTGGGGTTCTTGTACGCGGCGAACCAGCAGGTAAGCACCATAAACACCAGGATGACCGCGTCGACGAGGCGAATACCTGGTTTTTTACCGCGTGCGGCGGCGGCCTCCAGAATCAGGTCGCGCAGCGATTCATAGGCGCCGATGTAGTGGCCAAGAAATGATTTAGTAATAGCGACAAAGGCGATAATCGGCGATAGCCAGGCAATAATCGGTGTATCGTACTGATTGGCCAGATAGGACAAAATCGACAGATTCTGGGCTTTGGCTTCCGCCAGTTGCTGCGGCGACAGGCTTAACACGCAGCTGAGAACAAAAAACAGCACCACCACCGTCATGAGCAGGATACCGTAGCGCTGGATCTGCGCACATTTACCCTCAGCGAGCGCCAGACCGTAACGCTGCTTCTGGCGCACCACCATCGGCGAAATGATGGGATAGTGGTTAAACGACATCACCAGTACCGGGAAGGTCATCCACAGGGATAACATGATCCCCTGCCCATCGCCCGTGGCGCTGAAGCTTACGGTTTGCAAAATTGCGCCGTTCCAGTGCGGAATCAGAAAAAGTGCCATAAAAATAAGCGAGATGATGAAGGGATAAACCAGGGTGCTCATCACCCGCATTATCAAACGCTGTCCGAAACGGACGATAAACATCAGCCCGAGGATCAGAACGATGGCCACCAGCAACCGGGGAGGCTCGGCCATTGCCAACTGGTGGGTGATAAAGCTCTGCGCGGTGTTGGTGATAGCCACCGCATACATAATCAGAATGGTATAGACGGCGAAGAAATAGATGACGGTAAATACTTTTCCCGCCAGCGCGCCAAAATGCTCGCCAATAACATCGGTAATACTGCTTTCCGGCGTATTGGAAGAGTAAATGAATCTCGCCAGACCGCGGTGAGCCAGATAAGTAATAGGAAAAGCGAGGACAAAAACAATCAGCAGCGGCCAGAAGCCGCCAATTCCGGCATTAATCGGCAGAAACAGCACCCCAGCGCCAATGGCGGTACCGAACAGGCCAAGGACCCAAACGGTATCTTCGCTATGCCACTTTGCGGGATCGGAATATCCTTTATTGATAATTATATTTTCAGTATTCATCGGTCAGGTTCTCTCTATGCATGACGCGAAAGCGCGTATGTTTTCGTTATGAGTCAGAACGCTTGTCATACCGAGGGCTTGTAGGGTAGGTAAGATGGCCCCCTTGTTATTGTCGATAGCGCTCAACCATTACGGCCAAACCAGACGATGTCTTCATAGACATCGGGTGATGTATCTCCTTCCGTGCTGATTAACAGAACCTGTGCATCGGCATTCAGGCGCAGCGATTCGGCAAGCTCGCGATACGCCGGTTGAGTCATCAGCGCATAAAGCACTCCTGTGCCAATAGCGCCGGATTCCCCGGAGACAAAAGGTTCGTCAGTACCTGGTCGCGGAGCGGCCAACAGGCGCATGCCGTTGGCGGCCAGACAATCGTCGGCGGAAATAAAACAGGTGGCATGGTCGCGGAGCATTGGCCAGCTGGTGATGTTAGGTTCACCACAGGCAAGCCCGGCCATCAGAGTTGACATATCCCCGCCGACGCTGTGCGGCAGTCCGTCATTAATGGTTGCCGAGCGATACAGGCAGTTCGCCTTGTGCGGCTCAACGATGATGATGGTGGGAGCCTGCTGCTGCATCTTTTCGATGAAATATCCCATGATGCTACCGGCAAACGACCCGACCCCGGCTTGTAAAAACAGATGCGTCGGCATCGACGCTCCGCTTTCTGCCAGCTGCTGCCAGATTTCAACAGCGAGGGTCATATAGCCTTGCATGATCCATGTGGGGATCTGCTCGTAGCCCTGCCAGGCGGTATCCTGGAGTAGAACCCATCCCTGCTCGCGCGCGGTTTTGGCCGCCAGCCGAACTGTGTCGTCGTAGTTCAGTTCAGTAATCGTGCATTCGGCGCCATGTCGGCGAATATTCTGCGCGCGTACCGGCGACGAGCCCTTTGGCATATACACCACCGCACGCAGCCCAAGCTGCTCAGCCGCCCACGCCACGCCACGTCCGTGGTTACCGTCGGTAGCAGTCACAAATACGATGTCCTTGATACGCGCCTTAATCACTGGTGAATTAAGCTCGGCAAAGCTCAACGTATTAATATCTCGCTCAAGCAGAGCGGCGAGATATTTCCCCATCGCATAAGATCCGCCTAATCCTTTAAACGCATTCAAACCGAATCGCTGCGCTTCATCTTTTATATGGATCGATCCCAGCCCCAGCCGCTGGCTTAAAAATTCCAGCTTACGCAGCGGCGTGACCCGGTAATCAGGAAATTTTTGATGGAATGCCAGCACTTCGTTCCCCACGCTTTCATTCAGCAGAATCAAGTCTGCTCCCTGGCCATAGGGCTGCCGCCGGGCGTTAAGTTGATATTTAATTGTGTCCACTATTCAGGCACCTCTATTTTCATATCGTCCTGCGACGATAACGTTATTTGCGACCATTCCGCCTAAACGACGGGTGCACGGATCCGTGCGGCCTGGGACAGGACGGTCGCTTTAAATTGGTTAAGTCAGAATGTGAGAGGCTTTTTGTCGCGATATACCGCTTTCCCACTGCCTGTGATGGTACACTGCGCCCGGCGGTTAATTGGCGCAAAGTTGCCCATCGCGCCGCAATTTTCACTCTGTTTTATCATTCACACGCAACAACGTTGCATTAGTGAGGTTGATCACAGGCTTGCAGGACGAGATATATGATGAAACTTGACGCATGGGATAAAAAAATTCTTACGCTCTTGCAGCGTAATAATCGCTTGTCGCAACGGGAGATCGCCGATCGGATCAGCCTGTCTCCTTCGGCAGTCAATCGGCGTATCGCTGCACTGGAGGATGCAGGGGTGATTAAAGGCAGTGTTAGCTTAGTGGACGCCAGTAAAGTGGGAAGACCAATCACCATTATGGTGCAGGTGACCATTGAGAATGAACGTCTCGATCTGCTTGAGGAGGATAAACAGCGTTTCGTAACCTGTCCGCAAGTGCAGCAGGTCTACTATGTCACTGGCGACTTCGATTTCCTGCTCGTGATCAACGTCCGTGATATGGCGGAATACGAAGCGCTAACCCGTGAACTCTTTTTTGCCTCGGGAAATATCAAGTCTTTCCGGACCATCGTGTCGATGCAAAATGCGAAGCAGGAAATGACGGTCATTATCGAGTAAGTCGTGTAAAAGTCGAAATGGGGAGCCAAAGAACGCCCCGGAGGTGTATTTATTTCCGAAATCCACCCTTCCCTGTGCGAAATCTACTTGTCTGATGGAAGATGACAGGTAACATAGATATCCCCCCGCTGTTGGGGGAAGAGACTTTTTTATTGGACTACATAGAGAGATTATTATGAGCGTTGTGCCTGTAGCCGACGTACTCCAGGGCCGCGTTGCCGTTGACAGCGAAGTCACGGTCCGCGGATGGGTGCGTACCCGCCGAGATTCTAAAGCTGGCTTTTCTTTCCTCGCCGTCTATGACGGTTCCTGCTTTGATCCTGTACAGGCCGTTATTAATAATTCTCTGCCCAATTACAATCAGGAAGTGCTGCGTCTGACCACCGGCTGCTCGGTGATTGTCACCGGTAAAGTCGTGGCTTCTCAGGGTCAGGGTCAAAGCTTTGAGATCCAGGCGACCAGCGTGGAAGTGACCGGCTGGGTGGAAGACCCGGACACCTACCCGATGGCGGCCAAGCGCCACAGCATCGAGTATCTGCGTGAAGTAGCGCACCTGCGTCCGCGCACCAACCTGATTGGCGCGGTAGCCCGCGTGCGTCACACCTTGGCGCAGGCGCTGCACCGCTTCTTCAACGAACAGGGCTTCTTCTGGGTTTCCACCCCGCTGATCACCGCCTCCGATACCGAAGGCGCCGGCGAAATGTTCCGCGTGTCGACGCTGGATCTGGAAAACCTGCCGCGTAACGATCAGGGCAAAGTCGATTTCGACAAAGACTTCTTCGGTAAAGAGTCGTTCCTGACCGTTTCCGGCCAGCTGAACGGCGAAACCTACGCCTGTGCGCTGTCGAAGATTTATACCTTCGGCCCGACCTTCCGCGCTGAGAACTCCAACACCAGCCGCCACCTGGCGGAATTCTGGATGCTGGAGCCGGAAGTGGCCTTCGCCAACCTGAACGACGTTGCCGGCCTGGCGGAAGCGATGCTCAAGTACGTCTTCAAAGCGGTACTGGAAGAGCGTGCGGACGACATGCAGTTCTTCGCCGAGCGCGTGGATAAAGACGCTATCGACCGTCTGCAGCGCTTTATCACCGCTGATTTTGCCCAGGTGGATTACACCGACGCCGTCACCATTCTGGAAAACTGCGGCAAACAGTTCGAGAACCCGGTGTACTGGGGCGTGGATCTCTCCTCTGAGCACGAACGTTACCTGGCCGAAGAGCACTTCAAAGCGCCGGTGGTGGTGAAAAACTACCCGAAAGACATTAAAGCGTTCTATATGCGCCTTAACGAAGACGGTAAAACCGTCGCGGCAATGGACGTTCTGGCGCCGGGCATCGGCGAGATTATCGGCGGTTCCCAGCGTGAAGAGCGTCTCGACGTGCTTGACGCGCGTATGGCAGAGATGGGGCTTAACAAAGAAGACTACTGGTGGTATCGCGACCTGCGTCGCTACGGCACCGTGCCGCATTCCGGCTTCGGTCTGGGCTTCGAACGCCTCATCGCTTACGTCACCGGCGTGCAGAACGTCCGCGATGTTATTCCGTTCCCGCGGACGCCGCGCAACGCGACATTCTAAATTTTTCTGACATCAATCTGAAAGGCCAGCGCAAGCTGGCCTTTTTTTATGTCAATTACTGTTAGTAAAATTCAACAACCTTAAACATCAAGACCCGGAAATCACAATTATGTTACGCACTGTTTCGGTGCATCCTGGTGATGTAGATCGCACTTTATGTTCATAACTGAGCAAAACCGCTGATAAATTTGCTCATTTTTTGACCTTTACCCGCATATCTTGCAAAGACAGAGACTGAATAAAAAGAATACGAATTCAATACACAAAATGAACGAATTGCCGCTTAGCCAAATTAATCATAAATAATTCATATAGATAGATAAGTAATGGCGTTTGCCCTTATCCGGTGGAACGGAATTTTGATTAAGTTCACAAAGTTCCGTTAAATACACATTTAGTTACATGATTTTTCGTTTTGTTACTCATATGAGATATTCGTAGCATTTTCCGGCTAGCGAAACGTTGTCGCGGATGGAAAGATGCCTTCAGACACCAAACTCTCATCAATGGTTCTGTAAGTTTTTATTGACAGAACTTATTGACGGCAGTGGCACGTGTTCATATAAAAAATATTAATGAGGGTAATAAATAATGATGAAGCGCAATATTCTGGCAGTGGTGATCCCTGCCCTGCTGGTAGCCGGTGCAGCCAACGCTGCAGAAATCTATAACAAAAACGGCAACAAACTGGACTTCTATGGAAAAATGGTCGGCGAGCACGTCTGGACCACCAATGGCGACACCAGCAGCGACGATACCACCTATGCCCGTATCGGCCTGAAAGGCGAAACTCAGATCAACGATCAGCTGATCGGCTACGGCCAGTGGGAATACAACATGGACGCGTCCAATGTTGAAGGTTCCCAGACCACAAAAACCCGTCTGGCGTTCGCAGGCCTGAAAGCGGGCGAATACGGTTCATTCGACTATGGCCGTAACTACGGCGCGATCTACGACGTCGAAGCGGCAACCGATATGCTGGTTGAATGGGGCGGTGACGGCTGGAACTACACCGACAACTACATGACCGGTCGTACCAACGGCGTCGCAACCTACCGTAACTCCGACTTCTTCGGTCTGGTTGACGGTCTGAGCTTCGCGCTGCAGTACCAGGGTAAAAACGACCACGACCGTGCGATTCGCAAGCAGAATGGCGACGGCTTCAGCACCGCAGCCACCTACGCGTTCGACAACGGTATCGCACTGTCTGCAGGCTACTCCAGCTCTAACCGTAGCGTGGATCAGAAAGCTGACGGCAATGGCGACAAAGCCGAAGCCTGGGCGACCTCTGCAAAATATGACGCTAACAACATCTATGCGGCCGTCATGTACTCCCAGACTTACAACATGACTCCGGAAGAAGATAACCACTTCGCTGGTAAAACTCAGAACTTTGAAGCAGTTGTACAGTATCAGTTTGACTTCGGCCTGCGTCCGTCCATCGGCTACGTACAGACCAAAGGCAAGGACCTGCAGTCGCGTGCTGGCTTCTCCGGCGGCGATGCGGATCTGGTTAAATACATCGAAGTGGGTACCTGGTACTACTTTAACAAGAACATGAACGTCTACGCTGCGTATAAATTCAACCAGCTGGACGACAACGATTACACCAAAGCGGCTGGTGTCGCCACTGACGACCAGGCGGCCGTGGGTATCGTTTACCAGTTCTAATCTGCAGTACACCCCTTCGTGATATGCCTTCAAAGCAGGACTTCGGTCCTGCTTTTCTGTATTCGTGAGACAAAGATCGTCTCTTTCGAAAACCTTCGCGCTTTTTGTCGCAAACGGTTGGCAATTCGTTATTCTCCCGTTAACCTGATAGCGGATTTCCCTTCAGTAATCACAATGGAACCTCGTCATGTTTGAGAACATTACCGCCGCCCCAGCCGACCCGATTTTAGGTCTGGCCGATCTGTTTCGTGCCGATGACCGCCCTGAAAAAATTAACCTCGGAATTGGTGTTTACAAGGATGAAACCGGTAAAACGCCCGTTCTGACCAGCGTCAAAAAAGCAGAGCAGTATCTGCTGGAAAATGAAACGACTAAAAACTATCTGGGCATCGATGGTATTCCTGAATTTGGTCGCTGCACCCAGGAGCTGCTGTTCGGTAAAGGCAATGCGATTATCGCTGATAAACGCGCCCGCACCGCGCAGACACCGGGCGGTACCGGTGCGCTGCGTGTCGCCGCAGACTTCCTCGCCAAAAACACCGACGTGAAACGTGTGTGGGTAAGTAATCCGAGCTGGCCGAACCATAAAAGCGTATTCACCTCTGCCGGGCTGGAAGTGCGCGAATACGCTTACTACGACGCGGCTAACCACGCGCTGGACTTTGATGGTCTGCTGGCCAGCCTGAACGAAGCCCAGGCGGGCGACGTGGTACTGTTCCACGGCTGCTGCCACAACCCGACCGGTATCGATCCGACGCTCGATCAGTGGCAGCAGCTGGCGCAGCTGTCGGTGGAAAAAGGCTGGCTACCGCTGTTCGATTTCGCCTACCAGGGCTTCGCCCGCGGTCTGGAAGAAGATGCTGAAGGGCTACGCGCTTTTGCTGCTCTACATAAAGAGCTGCTGGTCGCCAGCTCCTACTCGAAAAACTTTGGCCTGTACAACGAGCGCGTCGGCGCCTGCACTCTGGTCGCCGCGGATCAGGAGACTGTAGACCGCGCTTTCAGTCAGATGAAGTCGGTGATCCGCGCCAACTACTCCAACCCGCCTGCGCACGGCGCCTCCGTGGTCGCCACCATTCTGAGCAACGATGCGCTGCGGGCAATCTGGGAGCAGGAACTGACCGATATGCGCCAGCGCATCCAGCGTATGCGTCTGCTGTTCGTCAATACCCTGCAGGAGAAAGGCGCGAGCCGCGACTTCAGCTTTATCAGCCAGCAGAACGGCATGTTCTCATTCAGCGGCCTGACTAAAGAGCAGGTGCTGCGCCTGCGTGAAGAGTTCGCCATCTATGCGGTAGCTTCCGGACGTATCAACGTGGCCGGGATGACGCCTGACAATATGGCGCCGCTGTGCGAAGCCATCGTCGCCGTACTGTAAGCGATAGTATTCGGTATAAAGAAAAAGGCCGCGAATGCGGCCTTTTTTATGTGTTCGCGTCATGTCTGTTACCAGACCGGCATCTCATCCTGCAGAAACGGATTATTACGGCGTTCCTCACCCAGCGTCGACAGCGGACCATGGCCGGGAATAAAGGTCACATCATCGCCCAGCGGCAACAGCTTTTCCTTGATAGCCGCAATCAGCTGCCCATGGTCGCCGCGCGGAAAATCGCTGCGTCCCACCCCGCCTTTGAAAATCACGTCTCCGGAGATCAGCAGTCGGGAGGCGTCATCAAAAAAGACCACATGGCCCGGCGTATGGCCCGGGCAGTGCAGCACCTGCAGCGCCACATTCCCCACATTGACCACATCGCCTTCATTGAGCCAGCGATCCGGACGCAGCGGTTGGCAATCCTCCAGGCCGAACATCCGGCTTTGCGCCGGTAATCCTTCCAGCCAGAACTCATCCTCTTTTTCCGGACCAATAACCGGTACGCCATAATGCTGCGCCAGTTCAGCCGCGGCGCCAACGTGATCGAGGTGGCCATGCGTCAGCAGGATCTGCATCAGCGTGACGCCAGCCTCCGCCACCACCGCTTTGATACGTTCAGCATCGCCGCCAGGATCGACCAGCGCCGCCAGCCGGGTTTGCCCGCACCAGATAAGAGAACAGTTCTGCGCGAACGCGGTAACCGGAATAATACGATAGTTCATGACGCTCCTTTCGTTACCAGTGCCTTACGGGACCGGTATCAATATGCACAAAGTTACTACGTGGGTAATATCCTACACCACCTGCGCGCATAGATAACGCCGCTTTGCGAATATTGCTTAACGAAATACCTTCAATATGGAAATCCATCGCCTGCCCCTTGGTGTGATAGCTGTGTTTCGCTACACCACGGCTTCGTGCGCGAAGCTCATCGTTGGTATCAAGGGAACGATAGCCAGAGATAAGCTGGACAGGTTTGTTGGTGCCAAGTAGTCCCTGCAACCGATAAAGATGATCGAACAGATTTGGATCGATGGACTTAATTTTATTCGCGCGATAGTCACGGAAAAAATGGTTAAGTCTTGCTAATTCATCCTGAATATAGCCTCTGCCATCGAAAAACTCCGCCCTGAGCGATTCACCGGTATGCAGGTTATTCAGCGTCAAAATACGCGGACGGGGGGTCGAGAGGGTGGCAAATGCCGGCGCAGGGAGAATGGCGGCAGCACCCAGCGCAGCGCCACCCAACGCCAGCAATCTGCGGCGATTAGCGTCAAATTTGTCCATGATAATCAGGTCTACAGTCAATGAATCGTTATATACTTTTTCCGCTTTGCGCGATGCCAGGATCAGCTCGCTATCGCTCGCCACGACCGAGATGTTGCCCGGCAAAGGAGAGCGTTCGCGCTAACCGCGCTACGCATTGAGCGGAATGATATGTATATGCACTTCTGGCGCACGAAAGGCACCTTACCGGGCATTATTGCCAACGTCAAGGCAGCCTCACCCCAGGAAAATCGGGCGCTGCAGAGGTGCAGCGCCCTTTTTTACCCAGTGCTAGGACAACAAAATCCATTGAACTACTTCATTTACCTGATTAATTGTTCCGCTTTCGTCAGAATTTGTGCGCTGGATCGCGCGGTGATATCGTAATTGTAAATATCTGTTCGATATTGTGTACGTCCATCAGCATCCACAAACGCCGTTAAGTAATATAAATTCACCGGTATATTTTGCCGAATATTGACATAGCGCGTATCCCCCTGCTTCAGGGCGTCGGAAATGCGCGTGTCATTCCAGCCCGCGTCCTGCAGCAGCATATTGGCCAGCTCCGAGGCTTTATTGACCCTGACGCAGCCGGAACTGAGCGCACGGACATCCTTCTGAAACAGATTATGGTTCGGCGTATCGTGCAGATAGATAGCATCCGAACTCGGCATATTAAACTTGTAACGCCCCAGTGAATTACGTGCCCCAGGCGCCTGTTGAAAACGGAACGGTAAATTGTTCTCGGTGATGGTTGACCAGTCAACCCGGTAAGGATCGATGGTCTCTTTACTGTTCCAGCCGCGCATCACGGTGTAGCCATGCTGTTCCAGATAGCCAGGATTATTACGCACCTTCGGCAGAATATCTTTGCGCGCCAGGGTGGGCGGTACGTTCCACGGCGGATTGACCACTACGTTGTTCAGCGCGCTGCTCATCATCGGCGTCTTGCGGTCCGGACGTCCGACGATCACCCGCGAGGCCAGCACCTGACTGCCGTCCTGGTAATAGACCAGCGAAAACGCGGGAATATTCACCATGATACCGGTCGATAGTTTGCCTGGCAGCAGACGTAGACGCTGAATGTTCAGCGCCAGCACGCCAGCGCGCTGCGCCGATGAGACATTGAGCCAGTCACGGGTGGATTGGCCGATGACCCCATCCGCCCCCAGCCCCTGCATGGCCTGAAAGCGCTTAACGCCCTCCACCAGCTGGCGATCGTACACACCGCGCGCCGCGGGCTTGCTCTTTTTCTTCGCCGAAGGACTCACCACGTCGCCGGGCAGAACGATATTGGCGGAATTTTCCAGCATCCCGGTACGCTGGAGGATCTCGCGCAGCGCGCCGATATCATTGCTCCATTCTCCCGGGCGCAGCGAGCCGCTGCCGGTCATCTGCGGCCATGGACGTGAATCAGCCACCAGCGCCAGCAGCGACTGGTGCATGGCCTCATACTGCGGATGACGCGGCGCCAGGCCGGCGATAAACGCCGGCAGGGAGCCATTATCCAGCGCCAGCTGCCACTGGTTAATCACCGACAGCGGCGGGGTCGCCATCTTGTACGGTGTCGAGCTATATAACCAGCGGGTCCCCTGGGTGGGGATGCCGCTGATAAAGTGCAGATAGCCCATCATGGCATCAGACAACACCACATCGCGCGCCATACCGCTGACGGCAGGATCGGTCAGCAGACTGACCCAGGTGGTAAACTGCGGCTGAAAACCGGCGATGGCGATCTCCGCCAGCTGCTGCTGGAACGCCTGCACCGCCTCGCGGTTTTCCCACATCGGTTTCATATCCCTGGCGGCGTATAGCGAGACCAGCGGATTCATAAAGACGGGTTTGTAGCCAGCCGGCAATAGCGCTTCGATCTGGGCGCGACTGTTCGCCGCGGCTTCCATCGACAGCGGCTGCTCACCGGCCAGCTTCGCGACCGCCGGCGATTGCCCGTCGCTTTGCGACAGCGCGACGGAAAGCTCTCCAGGCGTAGCGGAGCTATCACCTGGTACGACTTCAGGCTCTGCGGCCTGGACATTGAACAGCGGAGCAAATGCCATTGCCAGGCTCAGACTGAGCGCTGACAATGGACGACCATACCGTTTCTTAAGCAACATCCCTTGCCCCCTGTTGTCACACATTGCCGCCCACAAATTCGTGGGCTTTAACACAGTATATAAAGACGAAAAGGCTTTTGCCTTACCTAATGTAAAGAAGCTTAAAGATTATACCACCCTGGCATAGCAAGCTGGATAGCAAAAAGGGCAACTTAACGTTGCCCTTTTCAGCGCTTACCCGCCAGTAGTGAGCTGCATCGTCAGGAGGCGTCGGCCGTTCCCGGCAGCGCTTCCGGCAGCGGCGCGGCAAACCCGCGCAGCCCCACGACGTGCACATGTTCGTGATTATTGAACACCTTACGCACCAGTTTATAGGTAGTGCCTTTTTCCGGACTGATGTTCTCCGGCGCTGCGATAATCAGCTGCATCTCCAGACGTTCGCACAGCTCGAACAGGGTGGCGATGGAGCGGGCGTCAAGACGCGCCGCTTCATCGAGGAACAGCAGACGGCAAGGCGAGATATCCTTGCCGCGCAGGCGACGGGATTCATCTTCCCAACTCTGCACCACCATCACCAGAATCGACATCCCGGTACCGATAGCTTCCCCGGTAGACAGCGCGCCGGACTCCGCGCGCAGCCAGCCGTCGGAGCCGCGGTTAACTTCCACTTCCATCTCCAGATAGTTGCGGTAGTCGAGCAGCTCTTCACCGATGGTTTGCGGCGTGCGCTGCCCCATGTCGATCTGTGGGTTGAGACGCTGATAGAGCTTGGCCAGCGCCTCAGAGAAGGTCAGACGATTGCTGTTAAACAGATCCTGGTGCTGCTCATGCTGCTCGGAGAGCACGTCGAGCAGCATCGAGTGGGTCTCACGCACATTGACGTTCAGACGCACGCTGTTGACCTGGCCGAAGGAGACGCTCTGCAGACCCTGGTTGAGCATCCGGATACGGTTCTGCTCGCGCTGAATGGTTTTGCGAATAATGTTGGCCACGCTGCGGGAACTGATCGCCAGCTTCTGTTCACGGTTGGTCAGCTCTTCGGTCAGGCGGCTGAGCTCGATCTCCATCTGCTCGATCGCTTCCACCGGATCATCGGTGCGAATAATATCCTGACGAATACGCTCGCGCAGATGCTGGTATACGGCAACGAAGAACTGAATTTTGCGCTCCGGACGCTTCGGATCTTCCGAGATACGCAGCACGTCACGCAGATGTTCGTTATCGGCGACCGCCAGACGCAGCGCCCCCAGCGCCTTATCCGACATTGAGCGCAGCTCATCGGCGGAGAGATAGGCCAGCTCGCGGCGATGCAGACGACGTTCGACGCCGTTGTCTTTCACCAGACGCATCACCGCGCACCAGCCCGCCTTGGCGGTCACCACCTGCTCGCGCATTTCGCAGTAATCGCGCTCCAGCTTGCGCAGTTTACGGGTCAGGTTGTCCATTTCCGCTTCGCAGAAGGTCAACGCTTTCTCCAGCTGATTGCGTCGGGAGCGGTTATTGCTCAGCTGCATGTGCAGTTCATCGCGACGCGCGCGAGCACGCTCTTCCGCGCCGGCGTCGGCGCGCACGCCAATGTCCTGCAACTCTTTATACAGATCGTTGAGCAGCTCTTTCTTGGTGTCATACGAGCTCTTCAGCGAGGCCAGCACCTGATTGTACTGACTAAGCTGCGCCGCATGGGCACGCATCGCGTCGCGCGCGCGGCTGCGTTCAGACTCCGCCTGCTCCAGACGCTGGCGCAGCTTCTCGTTGAGATCGCTGTTGCCGCTGAGCATTTCCGCCGAATCGGAGTAGCTGAAGTGGGCCCTGCGCTGCACAACTTCCGCCAGGGCAAAAGCCTGCTGACGCGCATCGCGCTGGGTTTGCTGCGCATAGGCGTAATCTTCTTTCAGCTGCTCAAACTGCTCCGGATCGCTCTGCAGCACCGAAACAATAGGCTCCAGCTTCGCCAGCTGGTTACCGTGCTGCTGAATAAAGCGCGCGGCCTCCTGCGCTTCGTCCAGACGTTCCTGGATCTCGTCCACGCGGTCGGCCAGCGTATCATCCGCCAGCAGGTTCAAGCGCGGCAGCAGGCGGTTGAGCGCCGACACGCCCTCTTTCGCCTGCTCGTACTGCACACGGTTCTGTTGGTTATCGCTTTCATGGGCGCTCAGCGCACGCTCCAGCTCGCCGCGGCGGCTGTTGAGTTTGCGGATCTCTTCTTCCGGATCGTCCTCGAAAGCCACCGCCAGATGGCTGCCGATAAAGCGGCTGAAGGCCTGGTGCAGGCGCTGGGTTTTCTGCACATCGAACGACAGGGTCGCAAAACGCTCTGACAGCGATTCACGCTCGGCATGCAGGGTTTCAATGCGGTTTTCACGTGCCGCGCGGCCAAACAGCGGCAGCGACGGGAAGCGCGAATAACGCCACTGGCGATCGGCAATCTTCACCACCACCGCTTTTTCCAGCTCGTCGACGCTGAATACGCTGTCGTCAAAGGATTGCGGATCGCCTTCGATCAGATACAGGTCTTCCGGGCAATCTTCCAGTCCCTCAAGCTGCTCGGCTACCCGCGACAGATCCGGTACCACGATCGCATGGCGCGACGGACCGTACAGCGCGGAGAAGTACGGCGCATCGTCCAGGCTAACATCATCGTAGATCTCGGACAGCAGAACGCCGCCGAACCGTTCCGCCAGGGCGTTGAGGCGCGGATCTTCCGAACCGCCCGGCTGGCTGAGACGCTCGATTTCTTCGTCGATGGCGCGCTTGCGGGCGCCGACCTCGTCACGTTCAACGATAGCCTCTCGTTCACGCTCCAGCAGCTGCTGCAGGTATTCGGTGACCTCCTGGCCGGACGCAAACTGCTCGCCGCTTTGCTCGCACAGCTGGTTAAGGCTGTTCTGCGCCGCCAGCCAGACCGGCGCCCGACGCATCAGCGTCTGGGTACGCGACTGCAGTTGCTCCAGCTCCTGACGCAGCGCCATGCGCTGCTCCTGAGCATTGGAGACGCTGTCGGCCAGCGACGCGATGCGCGCTTCCAGCTCCTGATGCAGCGTTTCCAGATCGTCGATATCGTAGCGTTTACCCTGGCGTTTGCAGAACTCGGCCAGCTGACGCTCAGCGTCCTGCTGCTCGCGCAGGCGCTGTTCAAGCTCGTTGAGGCGGCTGCGCAGCCCCTGCGCCTGCTCGGCCTGGTGGCGCTGGTTCACGCCGTCGCGCAGCAATTCGCGCGCCACGTCCCAGGCTTCATTGCGCGCCAGCGGGCCGTTAATCGCCGCCACCAACTGGTAAGCCTGTTCAAACTGGCTGTGCGCGGTTTGCGCCACGCTCATTTTCTGTTCCAGCGACAGCATTTTCTCTGTCGCTTCCTGCTCTTTCGCCTGGAAGGTTTCCAGCCACTCGTCGGCGCTCTCCGGGGTCAGATCCGGCAGATGGCACAGCGCCTTCGCGCGCTCCAGCGCCTGCAGCGCCTGGTTATACTGAATGGCGCGGGTCTGCTGCACATCGAGCGCCTGCTGATAGTCGGCGAGCTGGCTTTTCAGCTCATCCACTTCCAGCTCGGCGGCCTCAGCGCGGGCTTCGTTCTCTTCCTGACGATCGACGGCTTCCGCCACCACTTCATTCTGCTCTTCCAGACGGATCTGCAGCTCGTCGAGATCCGCTTCGTAGCGCTCGATTTTTTCCTGCTGACGCAGCGCAGTCTGCACCAGGTTCAGGTGATCGCTGGCGGCCTGGTAATCGGCTTCCAGATCGCCCTCCGCGCCGTTATGCTCCTGCAGTTCGCGCGCCATGTCGACGTGCTTATACTGCTCAGCCGCCAGCTGCGAACGCGAGGTGAAGAGATCGCGGCGATACTCCAGCGCCTTATCCAGGTGAATGCGCCTCTCGTTGGCGTGACGCATATAGTCCGCCGCCACGTAGTTGGTGGCTTCGCTGATCAGGTGTTTAAACAGATCGCGGTCGGACTGGGTAACGCGAATGGCTTCCAGCGTCATGCGGTTTTCCCGCAGCGCCGCTTCCATATCCTGGAACGCTTTACGCACGCCGCTGTTTTCCGGCAGCAGGTAGTCGCGCAGCGAGCGGGTAATGGTGCTGGAGATCCCGCCGTACAGCGAGGCCTCAATCAGGCGGTAGTACTTGCTACGATCGGAGGCGGAACGCAGGCGACGCGCCACCACGCCCAGATCGAACATTAGCGAGTGATATTCGGTGATCGAGTTGAACTGTTTAAACTGGACCCCTTCCATCGCCTCGAGTTTATCTTTCAGCTCGTTGAGGCTCACGACGCGCGCCTGGCGATCGTTCAGCGTTTCGGTCAACAGCTGGGTCGGCAGGATAGAGGTCGGCAGTCCCTGAATGGCGAAAGGTTTAATATCGACTTTACGATCGCGCCCGGCGACCTGCTGCAGGCGCACGCCGACCACCACGCGCTGGTGGCGGGAGTTGATCACATCGAGTACCGAGTAACACACCCCGGCGCGCAGCTTACCGTGCAGGCCTTTATCGCGTGAGCCGCTGGTGGCCCCCGCTTCGGTGGTGTTACGGAAGTGCAGCAGGGTTAAATCCGGGATCAGCGCCGTGACGAAGGCCGCCATGGTCGTGGACTTACCCGCGCCGTTCCCCCCGGAGAGGGTGGTCACCAGTTCATCAAGATCAAAGGTCCGGGCAAAGAAGCCGTTCCAGTTAACCAGCGTTAGCGAGCGAAACTTACCGCGTTCAATCATTACTCTTCCTCCCCGCTATCCGGCTGGTTTTCTTCATTCTCATCATTGAGCTGCAGGTGATTTTCCAGGGCCATCGCTTCCCCGTCGCGGATCAGACGGCGCTGCGCTTCGCGCGGGTCGTCGCCGGCGCGCACATCGGCGCCAAAGCGGAATACCGATTCGGTAATGCGAAACTTGCTGCTATCGTGGCCCATAAACCACACCATCCCCAGACGGCGTAAGCGGTTAAGCGAGGCCCGCATTTTTTCCTGCAGCTTCTGGCGGTCCAGATCCGAACCGGTGGAACGGTTGTTCACCAGCTTCAGCAGCCTGGATTCATCGGCCAGGGTCAGCAGCTCGTCATAGAGCTCCTGCTGGGTAAAAATCCCTTCGTTCGCCAGGCGCTCCGGGCTGAGATAGAGATAGCAAAGAATTTTGCCCACCATCATATCCAGCTCGGACAGTACCGAGCGCGAAATCAGCGTGGTGGACCGCGGGCGCAGGTAGAAGAATCCCTCCGGCGCGCGGATCAGCTCGACGTTATAGCGAGCGTAAAACTCTTCCAGGTAATCCTGAAAATCCATCAAAAATGCGTGATTATCCAGCTCGTCGAGACCGATATGACGGCCCGCGCGCAGGGCGCTGTCCAGCGCCGGAAATAACGGATTGGCCAACGCCTGCGCCAGCTTAACCGGCATCACTTGTTCAATATTTGTCAATGACATGCGCCTGTACCTTGGCTCCGTAATCATTAATCGGCTGCCATTTTGCCGGCAGTCCGGTGAAATCTGCCTGGGCGACGCCCAGCTGTACCGCCTGATCCACGACGATCCGCGCCACGTCGAAGTGACGCCCGCGCGGATACTGCGCCAGGAACTCCCGCGCCACCAGGCCGAGATCCAGCGGTATTCCTTTCTCTTTATAGACCGCCAGCTGCGCTTCGATCAGCGCCGCCAGCTGCTCGCGAATTTCGTTAAACTCTTCAAATTCGAGGTCCGCCGGCAGCTCGCCGGTGACCTCTTCATCGCGCAGGGCCATCTCTTCATCGCGCATATCCAGCAGGCGGTCGGCGTTGGCGTAAGTTAGCGCCCACGGTTCATCAAAATAGGTCTGCACCGACTGGCGCAGACGCTGGGCGAAGACGCGGTTCTTATCCATATCGATAGCGGTACGGATAAACTTGTGCACATGGCGGTCGTAGCCGATCCACAGGTCAATCGCCTGCTGACCCCAGCTGACGATGCGGTCGAGCTTGCTTTGCAGATCGAACACCAGCCGATCGACAAAATGGAGATCGTCGCGCGCCATGGTCGAGTCCTGAATGCGCAGCAGGTTCGCCTGCAGCTTATCCCCTGCCGCATCCAGCGTATCCTGCAGTTCGCGCAGGGTGCCGGAGGTTTCCGACAGCAGCAGTTCACAGCTGGAAATCGCCGCGCGCCAGTCTTTATTCAACAACTGCGCGATATCGTCTTTCACCAGCTGCTGCTGCTCATCCATAATGCGCTGCGTCAGGTCGATGCTGTCGAAAATTTCCGCTACGGAATACTTCAGCGGCGCAAAAACGTTGCGATGCCAGTGGAATTCATCACCGCCCTCTTCCGCGGCGTCCGCCGCGCGCTTCAGCTCGCCGGCGACGATCGACAGCTGCATCGAGAGACGCAGCGTCGAGAATTCGCGCTGACGGATATAATAATCGGTGATCCCAATCCCCAACGGCGTCAGGCGATAGATCGCATTGCCTTCGGTAATTTCGCTGGTAAAGCGGTTCAGCAGACGCTGGCGCACCAAATCGTTGATCGCGTTATTGGCGCGCTGGCTGATGGTTTCGCTGGTCTGCTCAAACGCATCACTGACGTGGCGGAACGCATCCACCAGTTCACCCTCGCTCATTTCCCCTTCCAGTCGTTCACCATTCAGAGTGGCGATCGCCAGCAGGAAAGAGAGTCTGTCGACCGGTAGCGAGATTGAAAAATCATTTTTTCTGGCCCAGGCAACCAGTTCGGGGACTGTCTGGGAAAATTCACTCATACTTTATCCTTGCATCTGCGGCTATGAGCCTGGCTCTTAAGCGCGGTGACATGAATATAACGGCCCAGGCTGAGATACGGCTCCTGACGACAGTAGCGCGTCTCCAGCGCCAGCAGCGCCGCATAGCTGTCATGCTGTTGGCGTTTTTCACGCAGATAATCATGAAACACCCGCACGCCGGTTTTGCTGACGATCTGCCAGCCAATCTCTTCCAGCCAGTGATAAACCTGCTGTGGTTCACGCGGATAATCCGGCGACAGCGTGCGTTTTTTCTTTTTTGGCATGCCCAGTTGAACGTAATCAAAATTACCGGCAACCATATTGTGCATCAACAGGCCGTTAGCATTGTAGAACATCAATGACAGTCCACCGCCAGCACGCAGCGTCGACCACAGGGTATGCAGTATTTCCTGGGGCTCCGCCACCCACTCCAGCACCGCATGAAACAGTACCAGATCGACCGGGCTTTCCAAATGCTGCGCAATATCCTGAGCCGCGCATTGTACAAAATGCATGTTGTCGATCACACCTTTATCGGCGGCCGCCTGGCGGGCGCGAGCCACCATCTCAGCGGAGAGATCGCACAGCGTCACGTGATGGCCCAGTTGCGCGACTTTGATGGCCGTTTGCCCTTCGCCGCCGCCGGCATCCAGCACCCTCAGCGGTCCCGGCCCCAGCTGCGCCAACAGCGGTTCCAGATCCTGCCAGAGGATCGCCTGACGCAACTGGCCTTTTGTGGTGCCGTAAATATTGCGCGAAAACTTTTCAGCAATGTCATCGAAATTGCGATCCTGCACGAGTGACTCCACAAGCCAACACAAAACCGCTATTTTGTCATACCCGCGCCGAGAATGAAGCGATCTGTTATAAGATCCGAACATAACTTTGGTTATATGGTTAAAAAAGGAACCATCTGGCATGCTTTTCACGCTAAAAAAGATCGTCGGCGGCCTGTTGTTGCCGCTACCCGCCTTACTGTTGCTGATCGGTATCGGGATCGCGCTGTTATGGTTCAGCCGCTTTCAGCGTACCGGGAAGCTATGCGTGAGCCTCGGCTGGCTGCTGCTGACGCTGCTGAGCCTGCAGCCCGTGGCCGACAGCCTGCTGAAACCGATTGAAGATACCTACCCCACCTGGCGCGGCGAGCAGCCGGTGAACTACGTGGTGGTGCTGGGCGGCGGCTATACCTGGAATCCGGAGTGGGCGCCAAGCTCTAATCTTATCAATAACAGCCTGCCGCGCCTGACGGAGGGCATCCGCCTGTGGCAGGCGAATCCCGGTTCGAAAATGATCTTTACCGGCGCGGCGGCGAAAACGAACCCCGTCAGCACGGCGGAAGCCGGGGCGAGAGTGGCGGAGAGCCTTGGCGTACCTCGCAGCGATATCATTGTGCTCGATCGGCCGAAAGATACAGAAGAGGAAGCGCTGGCGGTGAAGCGCGCCATCGGCGACGCGCCCTTCCTGCTGGTCACCTCGGCGTCACACCTTCCGCGGGCGATGATATTCTTTCGCCATGCCGGCCTGGATCCGCTTCCCGCGCCGGCCAATCAGCTGGCGGTGACCTCGCCGCTCAATCCGTGGGAGCGGGCCATTCCTTCTCCAGTGTGGCTGATGCACAGCGACCGGGTCGGCTATGAAACCCTTGGTCGCGTCTGGCAATGGCTGAAAGTCAGCTCAGGCGAGCCAGGGCAGGAGTGATTTTGCAGCGAGGTCAAAACGGGCGCGATCAAAGCGCCCGGTGTTGACCAGACTATCCACCTCATCCCACAGCAGATAAAGCCAGCGCCGCCAGACAAAGGCCTCGGAAACTGGCGCCTGCTGCAGGTAGCGCCACAGCAGCTGTTCCGCCTGGCCGCCTTCAGCAAGGCGGAACAGTTCATACTCGCGTGGCGCCCACAGCATCATCCCCGGCCCCACCATCGCCAGCAGCTGATCGCTGCGCGGATCTTTTAGCATGCTGCGCAGAGTGAAGTTGCCATGCACCAGCACAGCATTATCATTGAAATCGCGGAATAGCTCCGGAAGGCACTCGCGGGAGCGGAACAAAAGGCGCTTATCCTGCATGGTGAGACCGGTGTCCTGATACAGGTTCAGGGTGCTCCACAATATCTCTACCCGCTGGCGGTACCAGTTCGGCCATAGGTTTTCCTGGGTATTGTCGACCATTCCCACGCAGCCGCCACTGTCCTGCCGATGCCACGCCAGCAGCGCCTCGACGATTTGCTCCTGCAGTTGCTCCCAGCGCGCCGGGGTGCGCGTCGGCGCCTCCACCGGTACGCCGCGCAGGCGCTCAAGCAACAGCACATCTGGTCCGGGATGTTCTTCGTGCGTCATGACGCCATAAACCACCGGCATACGCACCGTACCATTACGCGCCAGGGTCGAGATCTTCCATGCCAGCTGCCGCGCCACGCCGGGCGTGGTGAAACTTCGCGCCAGCAGCGGCATCGGGTTTCCCTGCGCATCGTACAGGAACCACAGCGCCGTAGCGGCTTGTTCACTGACACACTCCACCCGGCTTAGCTTTTCGCCAAGAAGATGACTGAGTTCGGTTCGCAACTGTTCCATTGTCGATTACCCCTATGAACACTACTGGTTTCATAATGAGCGCCCGCACCTGGGTTGTCATCGGATAAGATCAAAAAGGGGTAAAAAAAGCAAAAAACCGACGGGGATATCCCCTCCAGCAAGGAGGGGACAGAGGGCTAACGCAGCTCAGCGCGGACGCGCTCCAGATCTTCCGGGGTATCCACGCCGGTGCCGGGCACTTCGGCCGCCACGGCGACATGGATTTTCTCGCCATACCACAGCACTCGCAGCTGCTCGAGCATTTCAATCTGCTCCAGCGGGCTCGGCGCCCAGCTGACATAGCGGCGGATAAAGCCGGCGCGATAGCCATAGATGCCGATGTGACGCAGCAGGGAGTCACCGATGGTCTCGCGGGATTGGGCAAAGCGATCGCGATCCCAGGGAATAGTCGCGCGGGAGAAATAGAGCGCGTAACCCTTGGCATCCATCACCACTTTGACCGCATTCGGGTTAAACGCCTCTTCCGCATCATGGATCGGTACCGCCAGGGTCGCCATTCCGCTGCTGCTGGCAGCCAGATTCTCCGCCACCTGGCGGACAATCGCCGGGGGGATCATCGGCTCATCGCCCTGAATATTGACGATAATGGTGTCATCGCTGAACGCACACTTTTCCACCACTTCCGCCAGCCGTTCGGTGCCGGACTGATGGTCGGCGCGGGTCATACAGACCTCGCCGCCGGCGGCTTCAACCGCCCGGGCGACATCTTCGTGATCGGTGGCGACAATAATGCGATCCGCGCCGGATTCGCGAGCGCGCTCCAGCACATGGACAATCATCGGCTTACCATTAATGTCCTGCAGTGGTTTTCCCGGCAGGCGCGTGGAGGCGAAACGCGCAGGAATAATGACCACGAAACTCATGAGTGACTCTCTTCTAGCGCCAGCGGACGCGCCTCTGTCTCCAGCAGCACCGGGATACCGTCGCGCAGCGGAAACGCCAGGCTATCAAGTTTGCAAATAAGTTCTTGCTTATCCTGACTGTAATACAGCTTGCCGTTACAGACCGGGCAGGCGATGATTTCAAGTAAACGGTGATCCATGTTTCCTCCTGATGGACCGGATAGATTTCTCAGCAGCATATCACAGGAAGGCAGGCGCCGGGATCAATCGGCGTCGATTTCCCACCCCTGCTCCTGGCCGACAAACAGCCCTTCCGGCAGGCGTCGGCAAAGGATCCGCTCTGCCGATTGCCAGCGTGCGAAGTCGTTAATCGCCCGGCGCAGCCCCTGCTCCAGACCACGGGTGATCTTCACCCCCTCCTCCAGCCACAGAGCGAAGATCTCCAGCTCCCGGCTTTTGCGATGTATTTTACTGTCCATCCGCCCGACCAGTTTTCCCTGGTGCAGTAGAGGCAGTACGAAGTAGCCATACTGACGCTTCGGCGCCGGGGTATAACACTCCAGGCGATAGCTGAAGTTGAACAGCTGCTCAGCGCGTTTCCGATCCCAGACCACCGGGTCGAAGGGCGAGAGCACGGCGCTATGGCTGGCGGTCAGCTTACCGCCGGGCGCGGTCTCCAGCTGCGCCAGCGCCTCGTGATGCAGCCACATCTCGCCGAGTGCTTCCACGTTAACCGGCACCACCAGCCCCTCTTCCTGCCAGGCCGCCAGCAGACCCGGTAGCGCCGGCTGGCGCAAGCGATAGTAATCGGCCAGCCACTGGGCGCGGAAGATGCCGAGGCTACGGGCGCTATTGCGCAACATAATGGCCTCTGCGTCTTCGCGGGAGAGCGCGTCGCGCTCGTCGTCCCAGTCCGGCATCACCCGCCGGGTTAGATCATACACGCGGTGAAAATTGCGCCGCTCCACCACCATCACTTCGCCGGCGGTAAACAGCCCTTCCAGGTGGCGCTTATGCGGTTTCCACTCCCACCAGCCGCTGGCGCCTTTGCGCGGGTGGGTAAAATCCGCCGAGCGAACCGGGCCGTTTTGCCCGATATGCGCCACCAGCTCGGCAATACTCCCGGCATGCTCCTCCATCCACGCGCGATGGTATTTCCAGCCCATATTGTCGGGATTCAACATGCGATGGCGCACCAGGGCGAAATCGCTGCGCGGCAGAAAGCAGGCTTCATGCGCCCAGTATTCCATTAGCTCGCCGTTGCGCAGCGACTCATCCAGCCAGTGCTGCGGATAGCTGCCAAGACGGCTGAACAGCACCAGGTAGGGGCTGCGGGCCACCACGTTGATGGTATCGATTTGCAGCAGCGACATCTGCTGGATGGTGGAAAGAATGTCTTTCGGGCGAGCGCGACGTCGGGGCTTCTTTAACAACCCCTGCGCCGCGAGATGGAGGTGGCGCGCCTCGTTAAGCGATAGTTGCAATACCGACATGCAGGTTCTCCGTCAGGAATTCCAGCACAGCGGCGAGCAAAGCCGGCGCGTCAGTTAACGTTGCGCCAACGTCGCTAAGTCCGCAAGCAACCGCTGTGCGCGTTCATCGGCCATTATGGCGTCGACCGGTAAATACCACCAGTTTGCAGCGGCGAAATCGCGACATTTCACGGCATCTTTCTCGGTCATCAGCAGCGTCTGATCGGCGGTCACCAGGGCGGCGACATCAGCCTGGCTCAGCGCCTGATGGTCCGCCAGCGCCACGGTTTTGACCGGCTGGACGCCGCAGCTTTCGAGGGTGGCGAAGAAGCGCGGCGGATGGCCGATGCCGGCCATCGCCACTACGTTCGTGAAGGTGGAGACATCGCGACGTTCGCCGGTAAGCAGGTTAACCGCCATCCCTGGGCGCAGCCGCATCGGGATCTCACCCGGACGCGCCACGCCGCCGTTAACGATAACCGCATCAACGCTTTGCAAGCGCGACGCCCGCTCGCGCATCGGCCCGGCAGGCAGCCACCAGCCGTTGCCAAAGCGGCGCACGCCGTCAATAACGACAATTTCTCTGTCCCGCGCGAGCTTATAGTGCTGCAACCCGTCGTCGGTCACAATCATCTGCAGATCGTGCGCGCTGAGCAACGCTTTTACCGCGTCGCTGCGTAGCGGAGCGACAGCGACCGGGGCACCGGTACGCTGATGGATCAACACCGGTTCATCACCCGCCAGCGCCGTACTGGTTCTGTCGTCCAACACCAGCGGATAGCGTTCAGCTTTACCGCCGTAGCCGCGAGACACGACGCCAACGCGAATACCGCGCTGCTGCAGCTGCTCCACCAGCCAGATCACCACCGGCGTTTTGCCATTGCCGCCGGCGGTCAGGTTACCAACAACCACTACCGGCACCGGCGCGCGCCAGGCTTTTTGCCACCCCAGCTGATAGCTGAGGCGAATCACCCCGCTCACCAGGCCATACAGCCAGGAGAGCGGCAGCAGCAGGCGCCACAGCGGCGATTCCCCGGACCAGATGCGCGCGATCATTCGCCGAATTGCATCTTATGCAGCTGGGCGTACACGCCCTTATGCTCCAGCAGGTCATGGTGCGTTCCGCGCTCCACGATCCGCCCGTCTTCAACCACCACGATTTCATCAGCCTGCTCAATGGTCGACAGACGGTGAGCGATAACCAGCGAGGTACGGTTTTTCTGCAGCTCATCCAGCGCCGCCTGAATGGCACGCTCGGACTCGGTATCCAGCGCCGAGGTGGCTTCATCGAGGATCAGGATCGGGCTGTTACGCAGCAGCGCGCGGGCAATAGCAATACGCTGGCGCTGGCCGCCGGAGAGCATCACGCCATTCTCGCCGATGATGGTATCCAGACCATTATCCATCTTGTTAATGAAATCCATGGCGTAGGCCATGCGCGCGGCCTCTTCAATCTGCTCGCGGCTGTACTCTTCGGTACGGGCATAGGCGATATTGTTGGCGACGGTATCGTTGAACAGATGCACGTTTTGTGAAACCAGCGCCACCTGGTCGCGCAGCGAGCTCAGCTTGTACTCGCGCAGGTCGTGGCCATCCAGCAGGATCTGGCCGTCGTCGACATCGTAGAAGCGGGTGATCAGGCTGGCAATGGTCGATTTACCCGACCCTGAGCGCCCCACCAGCGCCACGGTTTTCCCTTCCGGGATATCGAGATTGATATTGCGCAGCGCGGCCACTTCGCGACCCGGGTAGGTAAAGGTGACGTTCTCGAACTTGAGATTGCCTTTCGCCCGCTCAATGACCCGCGTACCTTCGTCTTTTTCCTGCTCGGAATCGAGGATCGCAAACAGCGTCTGGCACGCCGCCATCCCGCGCTGGAACTGGGCATTGACGTTGGTCAGCGACTTCAGCGGACGCATCAGCGCAATCATCGAGGAGAAGACCACGGTAATGGTCCCGGCGGTCAGGGTGTCCATCACGCTCGGGAAGCTGGCGGCATACAGGACAAAGGCCAGCGCCAGGGAGGCGATAAGCTGAATGATCGGGTCGGAGATAGACGAGGCGGAAACCATCTTCATCCCCTGCAGACGCATTTTATTGCTGACTTTATCAAAACGTTTGGTTTCCACTTCCTGGCCGCCAAACATCAGCACCTCTTTGTGCCCTTTCAGCATCTGCTCGGCGCTGGTGGTGACCTGCCCCATCGTGTTCTGCATATTCTTACTGATATTGCGAAAACGCTTGGAGACCACGCGGATCGCCACCGACACAATCGGCGCCAGTACGATCAGGATCAGCGACAGCTGCCAGCTGTAATAGAACATCATCACGAACAGACCGATAATCGATGCCCCTTCGCGGACCACGGTGATCAGCGCGCTGGAAGAGGAGGAGGCGACCTGCTCAGAATCATAGGTGATGCGTGACAGCAGCGTTCCGGTAGACTGCTTGTCAAAGAAGGCCACCGGCATACCCATCATGTGGCCGAACAGGCGACGACGCATGGTCATCACCACTTTGCCGGAAACCCAGGAAATACAATAGCTCGAGATGTAGCTGGTGATCCCACGCAGCACCATCAGGCCGATAACCACCAGCGGCATCCATAGCAGCACTGAGCGATCCGTTTTACCAAAACCATCATCCAATAACGGTTTAAGAAGCGATAACATGAAGGTGTCACTGCCCGCGTTAAGCACCAACGCCACCGCCGCTACGATTAGCCCGGCTTTAAACGGCGCGATAATCGGCCAAAGTCGGCGGAAGGTCTGCCACGTGGAGAGATCTTTATCGTTCTGCATTCAATAAACCAGCTTGTGTTGAAATAGCCGCATATTCTACCCGTTATCGGCGGGCGCGCCAAACCACTGATGATACCAACGCGGTAAAACTTGATCCCGTAAGCTATGGATTTGCCACCCTTCTGCGGAAAAAACCACCGTTATCTGCCCCTGCTGCGGCGTGGCGAACCAGCGATAACCCCGCTGGCGGTAGCGCTGAACCACCTTGTACGAGGGCATCCGCCACGCATTGTAGCGCGAAGCGGAGGCCAGCGCGGCCGCGCCATCCACCCGGCGGACCAGCAGCGCGCTGGAGGAGGTATTGCTGCCGTGGTGGGGAACCTGAATAAGTGTAGACGTCAGATGCCGCCAGTAACGGCTGATCATCGCCTGCTCCGCCTGACGTTCTATATCGCCGGTGAGCAGGATGCTGGAGCGACCATCATCGATCCGCACCACACAGGAATGATTGTTACCCTTTGCCGTGCTGCCCGGTAGCGGCCACAGGGCCTGGAAGTTGAGTCCCTGCCATTGCCAGCGCTCACCGCGATGACACGGCAGATGATGCGCCCAGCCTAACGGGCTGCGCACCCACGCCTGCGGCCATGCCTGCAGCACTGAATCAAGGCCGCCGCGATGATCCAGATGTTCATGGCTCAGCATAATCCCTTGCAGCTGCAGATGGTGCCAGCGCAGCCACGGGATAATCACCTGTTGACCGCTATCACCCTGCGGCCAAGCCGGCCCGGTATCGTAAAGCAATGCCTTACCGTGACGCTCGATCACCATCGCCAGCCCCTGTCCGACATCCAGCATCGTCACCCGCCATTCGTCCGCAGGCGGTTGTCGGCTGAATGGCCGCGTCAGTAAAAACAGCACGCTGAGACACAGCGCCGGTGAATGCCGCCAGCTCTGAAAACGCCAGCCCATCACCAACAGCCACGGCAGGATACTGATCCACAGCCAGCGAGCATCCAGCGTCAACCAGCCGTCCGGTAAACGTCGTAATCCCCAAAACAGTAGCGCCAGCACGCGATCGGCCGCCAGCCAGAGTAGCGACTCCACTATATCCGGCCCCGAGAGATGCACCAGCATCGCGGTCAGAATAAGCGGCACCGCCAACAGGGTGACTAACGGTACCGCCAGCAAATTAGCCGCCATCGACGTCAGGCTGACTCCATGGAATAGCAACAACTGCAGCGGCAGCAGCAGCAGCGTCACGCCAGCCTGCAAATGAACAAGAGCAATTATGGTCTTCCACGGCCAGCGCCAGCGGCCGGCAGGCAACGGGAGCCACTGGAACCAGAAGATCAGCCCCGCCACGGCGAAGGCAGATAGCCACAGGCTTTGCGACAGGACCGCCAGCGGGTCGGCAACCAGTATCGCTCCCAGACAGCAGAGCCACACCTGCCACGCCGTCCAGCGTTGACCCGACAAACGTAAAGCACAACAGACCGCAAGCCCTAAGCAAGTGCGCAGGGCCGGCGGCTGCATACCGGTCAGCCAGGCATAGCCGACGGCGCCCGCCAGCCCGGCGACAAGGGGCAACCGCCAGCCAATCCAGCGACCCGGGAGAATATACTGCACGCCGCGCAGCAACAGCATGATAAGAGAAGCCGCGAGAGCGATATGCAGACCCGAGATAGCCATCAGATGGGAAGTGCCCGTGTTCTGCATCAGGACCTTTATCTCCGTCGGCAGAGACAGCCGCTCCCCCATTCCTAATCCCAACATCACCGCGCGCCAGGGATAAGTCTGCAGTCGCCGGGTCAGCGACGTCAGATAGCGGGCGCGCAGACTGCAGCGGGCATCCAGCGCGGAAGCGGCGACGATCCCTCCGCTCAGCGGTCGGTGCTGCGCCAGCGCATAGCGCTGGCTGTCGAAGCCCCCGTCATTGAGCTGCCCGTGCACCGGGCGCAGGCGCAGCGTCATCAGCCAGTGTTGACCCGCACAGGCTGGCGCAGGTGCAAGTTCCCCGTACAGCGTTACGCCTACCGGGGGAAACAGATAGCGGCCCCGCAGGCGCACCATTTGTCCACGGTGCAAGGTCTGGCCATCCGTCTCGCTAAGGATCACTTCCGCTTGCCGGATGGCGCCGGTAAGGTGCCGGGTCGGCCACAGCGCCTGATGCGCGCTCAATACTCCCCAGACCACCAGCAGAAGCGTCATCGCCACTCCGGCGACGGCCCTTCCATGCAGACGAATCAGCGCCAGCGCCAGTGCGCTCGCGCCCGCCAGACTGCACGGGCCCGGCAAAACGGGTAGCCAGAGAAGCGGCAGCATTGCAATGATGGCGCATCCGGCAAGCCATGGTAGACGCATAAACACCTCCCTGTGAGTGGGCAGTGTTACGCAAAGCGGTGCTGGCGTCCTGGCGGCGAATTCAGGCTTGCGCGGCGCATTCCAGACAATCGCCTCGCTTGCAGCCGGGCACGCTTTTTTTGTGAGGATGGCCGTAAATGGCGGGCACAAAAAAAGCACCCGAAGGTGCTTTCTTTATCGTCAGGCAGGCTGCACGTCGTGCAACTCACCCTTCATAAATATTGGCGCGGTCACGTAATTCTTTCCCGGGCTTAAAGTGCGGAACGTACTTACCTTCCAGTTCGACTTTATCACCAGTTTTCGGGTTACGTCCGGTGCGAGGTGCTCGATAGTGCAGAGAAAAGCTGCCGAAACCGCGGATTTCAATGCGCTCACCTTGAGCAAGCGTTGAGGCCATATGTTCCAGCATTTCTTTAACAGCATCTTCCACCGCTTTCGCCGGAATGTGAGATTGCTGGCTGGCAAGTCTTTCAATCAATTCTGACTTGGTCATTATTCCTCCGGTTTCCTTCAAGGCAAAAATTAGCTAACAGCTTAAACAAGGGCGGCCGTAGCCGCCCTTTGTGCTTGATTACAGGACTAATCCTGCAATCTGTCAAGTAAACTCGTCGCTATTCAGGTTGTTATTACCTGAATGACAAAGATTACTCGCCTTTCGCTGCTTTGAACGCTTCAGCCATAGCGTTGTTGGAGAAGTTCGCGTCTTCCTGCTTGTTCACGGTAGCGATAGCGTCTTTTTCTTCCGCTTCGTCTTTCGCACGTACAGACAGGCTCACTACGCGGTTCTTACGATCCACGCCGGTGAATTTCGCTTCAACTTCGTCGCCAACGCTCAGAACCAGAGTTGCGTCTTCAACGCGGTCACGGGATGCTTCAGAAGCACGCAGGTAACCTTCTACGCCGTCAGCCAGTTCTACGGTTGCGCCTTTAGCGTCAACTGCAGTCACTTTACCAACAACGATAGCGCCTTTCTTGTTCAGAGCAACGTAGTTGTTGAACGGATCTTCCGCGAGCTGTTTAACGCCCAGGGAGATACGCTCACGCTCTGCGTCAACCTGCAGAACAACTGCAGCGATTTCGTCGCCTTTTTTGTATTCACGAACTGCTTCTTCGCCTGCAACGTTCCAGGAGATGTCAGACAGGTGAACCAGGCCGTCGATGCCGCCGTCCAGGCCGATGAAGATACCGAAGTCAGTGATAGACTTGATTTTACCTTCAACACGGTCGCCCTTGTTGTGGGTTTCCGCGAACTGCTGCCATGGGTTAGATTTGCACTGCTTCAGACCCAGGGAGATACGACGACGCTCTTCGTCGATATCCAGAACCATTACTTCCACAACGTCGCCAACGTTAACAACTTTGGACGGGTGGATGTTTTTGTTGGTCCAATCCATTTCGGAAACGTGTACCAGGCCTTCAACGCCTTCTTCGATTTCAACGAAGCAGCCGTAGTCGGTCAGGTTGGTCACGCGACCAGTCAGTTTGGTACCTTCCGGATAACGTTTAGCGATAGCTACCCACGGATCTTCGCCCAGCTGTTTCAGGCCCAGGGATACACGGGTACGCTCGCGGTCGAACTTCAGCACTTTAACAGTGATTTCGTCGCCAACGTTTACGATTTCGCTCGGATGCTTAACGCGTTTCCAGGCCATATCGGTGATGTGCAGCAGGCCGTCAACGCCGCCCAGATCAACGAATGCACCGTAGTCAGTGAGGTTCTTAACGATACCTTTGACTTCCATGCCTTCCTGCAGGTTTTCCAGCAGCTGATCGCGCTCTGCGCTGTTTTCGGATTCGATAACGGCACGACGAGAAACAACAACGTTGTTACGCTTCTGGTCCAGCTTGATGACTTTGAACTCAAGCTCTTTGCCTTCCAGGTGCAGCGTGTCGCGCACCGGACGAACGTCTACCAGGGAACCCGGCAGGAACGCACGAATACCGTTCAGCTCAACAGTGAAGCCACCTTTAACTTTGCCGTTGATAACACCGGTAACAGTTTCAGCGTCTTCGTAAGCTTTTTCCAGCGTGATCCAAGCTTCGTGACGTTTAGCTTTCTCACGGGACAGCAGAGTTTCACCGAAGCCGTCTTCTACTGCGTCCAGAGCAACGTCAACTTCGTCACCTACCTGGATTTCCAGCTCGCCCTGGGCGTTTTTGAACTGCTCAGCCGGGATGGCGGACTCAGATTTCAGACCGGCGTCAACCAGTACTACGTCTTTGTCGATAGCAACAACAACACCGCGAACGATGGAACCCGGGCGGGTTTCGATTTCTTTTAAGGATTCTTCAAACAGTTGAGCAAAAGATTCAGTCATGTTTAATCTTCAGGTTAATATTAACGTCCACCTGGCTCCGTGCCGGATGGGGTTGTTTCACATACCCGCTGACCATCCATTGCCGCGGGGTACTGCTATAATTCGGAGGCTTCGGCGCGTTACCGGTTAAGGCCTACGCAACGGCCAATTTTTCGCGCGCATATTGTAGCGCTTTTTCAATCACTTGCTCAATGTTTAGTTCGGTTGAATCGAGAACTAATGCATCGGCAGCCGGGACAAGCGGCGCCACGGCGCGATTTCGGTCGCGATCGTCACGCTCTTTTATCTCGGACAAAAGACGTTCAAAGTTAACATCAAAGCCCTTTTCCTGCAACTGCCGCATGCGGCGATGCGCCCGCTCATCGGCCGAGGCATCGAGGAAAATTTTCACCGGCGCGTCCGGGAAAACTACCGTTCCCATATCGCGACCGTCGGCGATAAGCCCCGGCAGTTCGCGGAAGGCGCGCTGGCGGCGCAGCAGCGCTTCGCGAACGCGCGGAAAAGCCGCCACTTTCGAGGCCGCGTTCGCAACCTCCTGAGTGCGAATTTCGCTACTGACATCTTCCCCTTCCAGCACCACTTCCAGGTTGCCGTCAGTAGAAATAAAACGCACGTCAAGATGGGCAGCCAGGGGCACCAGCGCCTCTTCGGACTCCACGTCGACATGATGATGCAGCGCCGCCAGCGCCAGAACGCGGTAGATCGCGCCTGAATCTAACAGATGCCAGCCCAGCGCTTCCGCCATTGCCTTGCACAACGTACCTTTACCCGCACCGCCAGGCCCATCAATGGTGATTACCGGAATATTCGCCGTCATCTTTTTCTCCTTCAGCAAGGCGCATGGAATATAAACGCCGCGCATTATACGCATCAATACGCCGGAAAGTGAGCATTGCTTGTAAATTACGGACTACAGGAAATGAAAAGCAGAAGTTTTGCGCAATTATAGCGGGCTGACAGGATATCAGCCCGCGGGATGACAAAGTTTTACTCAGGCGAGGGTACTGATCCGCGCCAGCTGCTCAAAGTAGTCAGGGAACGTTTTGGCCGTACATTTGGGATCAAGGATGGTCACCGGCGTATCAGACAGCGCTACCAGCGAGAAGCACATCGCCATCCGGTGGTCGTTATAGGTGCCGATTTCTGCGTACTTCAACTTTGCCGGCGGGGTGATGCGGATATAATCTTCCCCCTCTTCCACCTCGGCGCCCACTTTACGCAGCTCGGTCGCCATGGCGAACAGACGGTCCGTCTCCTTGACCCGCCAGTTGTAGATATTGCGCAGGGTAGTGGTCCCTTGCGCGAACAGCGCGGCGGTGGCGATGGTCATCGCGGCGTCCGGGATATGGTTCATATCCATATCGACCGCCTTGAGCTCGCCGTGGGTGCAGGCGATGAAATCGTCGCCCCAGGTGACGGTGGCGCCCATTTTCTCCAGTACGTCGGCGAAACGAATGTCGCCCTGTACGCTGTTGCGGCCGATACCGGTGACTTTTACCGTGCCGCCCTTAATGGCGCCAGCGGCGAGGAAATACGAGGCCGAGGAAGCATCGCCTTCCACCAGGTAATCTCCCGGCGACTGATACTGCTGCTTGCCGCGCACCACAAATCGCTGATAAGACTGATTGTCCACCTCAACGCCGAAGGTTTTCATCAGGTGCAGCGTAATGTCGATATAGGGTTTCGACACCAGATCGCCCTTAATGACGATGACGGTATCCTGCGGCGCCAGCGGCGCGGTCATCAGCAGCGCGGTCAGGAACTGGCTGGAGACGCTGCCGTCAACCTCGACGTTGCCGCCCTGAAAACCGCCGCGCAGGCGCAGCGGTGGATAATTTTCCTGCTCCAGATAGTCGATCTGAGCGCCGCCCTGACGCAGGGCATCCACCAGATGGCCGATCGGACGCTCTTTCATCCGCGGTTCGCCGGTCAGCACGATATCGTTGCTGCCAAGGCACAGAGCCGCCGCCAGCGGACGCATCGCGGTACCGGCGTTGCCAAGGAACAGCTCCAGCGCCGCGGCAGAGCGCAACGGGCCGCCGTTGCCGGTCACTTCGCAGCGGGTGCGGTCGGCAGACAGGGTATATTGAACCCCCAGCGCACTCAGGGCATTCAGCATATGGCGCACATCGTCGCTGTCCAGCAGGTTGGTCAGCACCGTCGTGCCGCGGGCCAGGGCAGCCAGCAGCAGCGCGCGGTTGGAGACGCTTTTCGAACCTGGCAGGTTCACGGTGCCCTCTACGCGTGCGATGGGTTGTAACGTCAGGGATTCCATCAAACTTCACTCTCAAACAAACAGAATAAAAACCCCGCAGACAGGCCGCGGGGAGGAAGAAAGAAACAGGCGATTAACCGTGGCGGCGTTCGAAGTCCAGCATAAAGTCGGTTAACGCCTTCACGCCGTCCAGCGGCATGGCGTTGTAGATGGAAGCACGCATGCCGCCCACCACCCGGTGGCCCTTCAGCGCGTGCAGCCCGGCAGCAAACGACTCTTCGAGGAACAGTTTGTCCAGGGCGCTGTCCGCCAGCTGGAACGGTACGTTCATACGCGAACGGTTGGCCTGCGCCACATCGTTACGATAGAAGCCGCTGTTATCGATCACGCCGTAGAGCAGTTCGGCTTTCTGCTGGTTGATTTTATCCATCGCGGCAACCCCGCCCTGCTGTTTCAGCCACTTAAACACCAGTCCAGCCAGATACCATGCGAACGTCGGCGGTGTGTTAAACATCGAGTCATTCTCGCTTAACACGGTGTAGTCAAGAATTGATGGGCAGGCCACGCTGGCTTTGCCCAGCAGATCTTCACGCACGATGACCAGCGTCAGCCCAGCCGGACCGATATTCTTCTGCGCGCCGGCGTAGATTACGCCGAAGCGGTTGACGTCAATTTCGCGGGAAAGAATGGTGGAGGAGAAATCGGCGGTCACGATGACGTCGTCGCCGAAGTTCGGCGTCTCATCAATCGCGATACCATCAATGGTTTCGTTCGGGCAGTAGTGCAGATAGGCCGCTCCCGGGGTCAGCTGCCACTCGCTCATCGGCTTCACAGCGCGCTTGCCGTCGACGGTGATTTTCGCGTCGATAACGTTCGGCGTGCAGTATTTCTTCGCCTCTTTGACCGCGCTGGCCGCCCAGTAGCCGGCGTCCACATAGTCAGCGACCTTTTTATCGCCGAGGATGTTCAGCGGGATCCCGGCGAACTGGCCGCGGCCGCCGCCGTGGCAGAATAAAACTTTATAGTTGGAAGGGATGTTCAGCAGAGCGCGGAAGTCCTGTTCTGCCTCTTCTGCCACCTGGATAAACTCCTTACCACGGTGACTGATCTCCATGACCGACGTCCCCAGACCGTGCCAGTCGCACAGTTCCTGCTGCGCCAGTTTGAGTACTTCCGCCGGCAGCATTGCCGGGCCCGAACTGAAGTTATAGACCTGAGCCATTTCCCCTCACCACGTTGCTATGTTGTTTTGCCCGCGAACCGCCGCGGGCATAAGTTATTCCTGTGGCTATCGGTTTTATCATTCAGTGACACGGTCCGCAATGGCTAAAACTCGCCGACGGTAAAACGCGGCCGCCGTCACACAACAGAATCTATCGGCTTGACGTAATAAAACCGACATATTTGCTGTCAGGTAAGCCGTTTCGCCCGGCTGGCCTTCGACCATTCTGCATTTGCGCAGCGCGGACATATTCGTTTTTCTCCCGCCTGCATCGCCATTACGATGCTGCAGCGCACGCAGGCATAGATCCCCTCTTGCGGAATGGTGGTATAGCGTGTGGTACAATGCGCTGGAAGGATCGATAATCCGGCCCTCACCTCTTCATCGGGATAATAAAACACGCTGATCTGCCCGTTGGTTTCGAGGATTGCCAGCCGGACCTGGCCAAGCTGCTCGACGCTGTTGACCCGCAGCTCCATAAAAAATTCGAATTCGGTCATGTTTTCCGCATGCAGCTTCTCCCAGGCCAACTGCCCCTCTTCCACCACTACGATAGGTTTCCCCTCCAGTAGATCCTCCAGCTTTTCGCTATGCCCCATCAGCCACATAATGCCGCGATACAGTAGCGCCAGCGTAACGAAGACCACCAGCACCGGCAGCAGCGGCACATCGTCATAAAACGCCACGTCACCCGCCGCCGAGCCGAGGGTCAAAATAATCAGCACCTCGAACAGCGACATCTGCCGCACGCCGCGCCGTCCGGTAATCTTGAGGAAAATAAAGACCAGAACGAAGGTATAGAGGCTGCGCAACGCCACCTCCGCCAGGAATTCCACCGGTACTTTATCGAGCGCCATCCGCTGCCAGTCAAAGGCTTTCATTTTCCATCTCCCTGTGTATTAAAGATGCCTCTAAGCATAGCCAGATGATGGAGATAGCACCTGTCAGATAAAAGCCGTATCATTGCGCGCTTTCCGTACGACAAAAGTGATCGCCATGACCCAAACGTTTATTCCCGGCAAAGATGCCGCCCTGGAAGATTCCATCGCTCGCTTCCAGCAGAAATTGCTCGACCTCGGATTTGATATCGAAGAGGCCTCGTGGCTGAACCCGGTGCCGCACGTGTGGTCCGTTCACATTCGCGATAAAGCGTGCGCGCTGTGCTTTACCAATGGTAAAGGCGCCACCAAAAAGGCAGCCCTGGCCTCCGCGCTGGGCGAATATTTCGAACGTCTGTCCACTAACTATTTCTTCGCCGACTTCTGGTTAGGCGACACAATCGCTAACGGCCCGTTTGTTCACTACCCGAACGAAAAGTGGTTCCCGCTGACTGAGGATGATGAAGTCCCGGAAGGTCTGCTGGATGCCCGCCTGCGCGCGTTCTACGATCCTGACGATCAGTTAACGGCCAGTATGCTGGTGGATCTGCAGTCAGGTAACGATGAGCGCGGCGTGTGCGGTCTGCCTTTTATCCGCCAGTCCGACGGCGAAACCGTCTATATTCCGATGAATATTGTCGGTAACCTGTACGTCTCCAACGGCATGTCCGCCGGTAACACCCGCAACGAAGCGCGGGTACAGGGTCTGTCAGAGGTCTTTGAACGTCACATTAAAAACCGCATCATCGCTGAAAGCATCAGCCTGCCGGAGATCCCGGCGGAAGTCATGGCGCGCTATCCGGGCGTCGTGGAATCGATCGCCAAACTGGAAGCTGAAGGTTTCCCGATCTTTGCCTATGATGGCTCGCTCGGCGGCAAATATCCGGTTATCTGCGTCGTGCTGTTTAACCCGGCTAACGGCACCTGCTTCGCCTCCTTCGGCGCCCACCCGGACTTTGGCGTGGCGCTGGAGCGAACCGTCACCGAACTGCTGCAGGGCCGCAGCCTGAAAGACCTCGACGTCTTCACGCCGCCAACCTTCGATGACGAAGAAGTCGCCGAGCACGCGAACCTCGAAACCCACTTTATCGACTCCAGCGGCCTGATCTCCTGGGATATGTTCAAGCAGGACGCCGACTATCCATTCGTTGACTGGAGCTTCTCTGGTACTACCGAAGAAGAGTTCGCCACCCTGATGGCCATCTTCAAGGCCGAAGATAAAGAAGTGTACATCGCCGACTACGAGCACCTGGGCGTTTACGCCTGCCGTATCATCGTCCCGGGGATGTCGGACATATACCCGGCGGAAGACCTGTGGCTGGCGAACAACAGCATGGGCGCTCATCTGCGGGACACCATTCTGTCCCTGCCGGGCAGCGAGTGGGATAAAGAAGATTACCTGGCGCTGATCGAGCAGATGGACGATGAGGGTCTGGATGATTTCACCCGCGTTCGCGAACTGCTGGGGCTCGCCACCGGAAAAGACAACGGCTGGTATACCCTGCGCGTCGGCGAGCTGAAAGCGATGCTGGCCCTGGCCGGCGGCGATCTGGAACAGGCGCTGATCTGGACCGAGTGGACCATGGAATTTAATGCTTCGGTCTTCAGCGCGGAGCGCGCGAACTACTATCGCTGTCTGCAAACCCTGCTGCTGCTGAGCCAGGAAGAAGAGCGTCAGCCGCTGCAGTACCTGAACGCCTTCATCCGTATGTACGGCGCCGACGCGGTCGAAGCCGCCAGCGCGGCGCTGAGCGGGGAAGCGCCGTTCTATGGTCTCCAGGCGGTCGATAGCGATCTGCAGGCCTTCCCGGCCCATCAGTCGCTGCTGAAAGCCTATGAAAAACTGCAGCGGGCGAAAGCGGCGTTTTGGGCAAAATAAGCCCAGCTTGCGCCATCGTTAATGCTTACAACGGAGCCCTCAGCGGCTCCGTTATTTAACCCTGAGAAAGCGCCTCCTATAATTTGTAGTTGTAAAGTTAATTAATGTTAAATAACGCCATTTCATCATTTATCAATTGTTAAATTTAATAAAAATACTCCATTTTAATTAACTCAAAAATGGGGGTAAAAAAGAAAAAATTCAACATTATTTATAAAATTTAAAAATTATTTTCTCTATATATTTCATTATCTTACGGATAATTTCAATAAAAACCACACACTAAAAAGGCATATAGTTCCGGTGAGATATGATCTATATCAATTTCCCTTCTATAATGCTTTGTTAGTATCTCACCGCCAACTTATATAAAGAGAGAGTTAGTGTGAAAGCTGACAACCCTTTTGATCTTTTGCTCCCTGCCGCGATGGCGAAAGTCGCCGAAGAAGCAGGTGTCTATAAAGCAACGAAGCATCCGATGAAGACGTTTTATCTGGCGATCACCGCTGGCGTTTTCATCTCCATCGCTTTCGTATTCTATATCACCGCGACCACCGGCACTGCCGCGATGCCTTATGGGATTGCCAAACTTATCGGTGGGATCTGTTTTTCTCTGGGTCTGATTCTGTGCGTTATCTGCGGCGCTGACCTCTTTACCTCTACGGTACTGATCGTGGTGGCCAAAGCCAGCGGTCGAATTACCTGGGGGCAACTGGCAAAAAACTGGCTCAACGTCTATTTTGGTAACCTGGTGGGCGCGCTGCTGTTTGTGCTGCTGATGTGGTTATCAGGCGAATATATGACTGCCAACGGCGGCTGGGGGCTAAACGTTCTGCAGACCGCCGACCACAAAATGCACCATACTTTTGTGGAGGCCGTGAGCCTGGGTATCCTCGCTAACCTGATGGTTTGTCTCGCCGTATGGATGAGCTATTCCGGTCGTAGCCTGATGGATAAAGCGATGATCATGGTCCTGCCGGTAGCGATGTTCGTTGCCAGCGGCTTTGAGCACAGCATCGCCAACATGTTTATGATCCCGATGGGTATCGTAATCCGCAACTTTGCAAGCCCGGAATTCTGGACCGCCATCGGTTCGACTCCGGAAAGTTTCTCTCACTTGACCGTTATGAACTTCATCACTGATAACCTGATTCCGGTAACTATCGGGAACATTATCGGCGGGGGTCTGCTGGTCGGGTTGACATACTGGGTCATTTACCTGCGTGGCAACGACCATCACTAAGGGTTGTTTCAGGCAGTAAATAAAAAATCCACTTAAGAAGGTAGGTGTTACATGTCCGAGCTTAATGAAAAGTTAGCCACAGCCTGGGAAGGTTTTGCGAAAGGTGACTGGCAGAATGAAGTCAACGTCCGTGACTTTATTCAGAAAAACTACACCCCATATGAAGGCGACGAATCCTTCCTGGCTGGCGCGACTGAAGCGACCACCAAGCTGTGGGACACCGTAATGGAAGGTGTAAAACAGGAAAACCGCACTCACGCGCCTGTTGATTTTGACACTGCCCTGGCTTCCACCATCACCTCTCACGACGCGGGCTATATCGAGAAAGGTCTGGAAAAAATCGTTGGTCTGCAGACCGAAGCGCCGCTGAAACGTGCGATCATCCCGTTCGGTGGTATCAAAATGGTTGAAGGTTCCTGCAAAGCGTATAATCGCGAGCTGGACCCGATGCTGAAAAAAATCTTCACAGAGTACCGTAAAACTCACAACCAGGGCGTTTTCGACGTCTATACCCCGGACATCCTGCGCTGCCGTAAATCCGGCGTGCTGACGGGTCTGCCGGATGCTTACGGTCGTGGTCGTATCATCGGTGACTACCGTCGCGTTGCGCTGTACGGTATCGACTTCCTGATGAAAGACAAATTCGCCCAGTTCAACTCTCTGCAAGCGAAACTGGAAAGCGGCGAAGACCTGGAAGCGACCATCCGTCTGCGTGAAGAAATCGCTGAACAACACCGCGCACTGGGCCAGATCAAAGAGATGGCCGCTAAATATGGCTATGACATCTCTGGTCCGGCGACCACCGCTCAGGAAGCGATTCAGTGGACCTACTTCGGTTACCTGGCTGCCGTGAAATCTCAGAACGGCGCGGCAATGTCCTTCGGTCGTACCTCCAGCTTCCTGGATATCTACATCGAGCGTGACCTGCAGGCGGGTAAAATCACCGAGCAAGACGCGCAGGAAATGGTTGACCACCTGGTCATGAAACTGCGTATGGTTCGCTTCCTGCGTACCCCGGAATATGATGAACTGTTCTCCGGCGACCCGATTTGGGCAACGGAATCCATCGGCGGTATGGGCGTTGACGGCCGTACTCTGGTGACCAAAAACAGCTTCCGCTTCCTGAACACCCTGTACACCATGGGTCCTTCTCCGGAGCCGAACATCACCGTTCTGTGGTCTGAAAAACTGCCTCTGAACTTCAAGAAATTCGCCGCTAAAGTGTCCATCGACACCTCTTCTCTGCAGTATGAGAACGATGACCTGATGCGTCCGGACTTCAACAACGACGACTACGCTATCGCATGCTGCGTAAGCCCGATGGTTGTTGGTAAGCAAATGCAGTTCTTCGGCGCTCGCGCTAACCTCGCGAAAACCATGCTGTACGCTATCAACGGCGGCGTGGATGAAAAACTGAAAATGCAGGTTGGTCCGAAATCTGAACCGATCAAAGGCGACGTCCTGAACTTCGACGAAGTAATGGATCGCATGGATCACTTCATGGACTGGCTGGCTAAACAGTACGTCACCGCGCTGAACATCATCCACTACATGCACGACAAGTACAGCTACGAAGCCTCTCTGATGGCGCTGCACGACCGTGACGTTATCCGCACCATGGCGTGTGGTATCGCTGGTCTGTCCGTTGCTGCTGACTCCCTGTCTGCAATCAAATATGCGAAAGTTAAACCGATTCGTGACGAAGACGGTCTGGCTATCGACTTCGAAATCGAAGGCGAATACCCGCAGTTTGGTAACAACGATCCGCGTGTAGATGACCTGGCTGTTGACCTGGTAGAACGTTTCATGAAGAAAATTCAGAAACTGCACACCTACCGCAACGCTATCCCGACTCAGTCTGTTCTGACCATCACCTCTAACGTGGTGTACGGTAAGAAAACCGGTAACACCCCAGACGGTCGTCGCGCTGGCGCGCCGTTCGGTCCAGGTGCTAACCCGATGCACGGCCGTGACCAGAAAGGTGCAGTAGCCTCTCTGACCTCCGTCGCTAAACTGCCGTTTGCTTACGCGAAAGATGGTATCTCTTATACCTTCTCTATCGTGCCGAACGCGCTGGGTAAAGACGACGAAGTTCGTAAGACCAACCTGGCAGGTCTGATGGATGGTTACTTCCATCACGAAGCGTCCATCGAAGGTGGTCAGCACCTGAACGTGAACGTCATGAACCGCGAAATGCTGCTCGACGCGATGGAAAACCCGGAAAAATATCCGCAGCTGACCATCCGCGTATCTGGCTACGCCGTACGTTTTAACTCCCTGACCAAAGAACAGCAGCAGGATGTTATTACCCGTACCTTCACTCAGACCATGTAATTCCCTGTCTGACTGAAAAGGCGTACAATAAAGGCCCCACATCAGTGGGGCCTTTTTAACAAGCATTCCCCGCCCCAGCCTGCTTTGCCAGTTATCTATACTTTGGGTACCTGTCAAAACAGACTCGACGCAGCCGCTGAGCTGCGCACCAACACGGCCCCGGATGGGCCACATCTGGAGAAAACACCGCAATGTCAGTTATTGGTCGCATTCACTCCTTTGAATCCTGTGGCACCGTTGATGGCCCGGGCATCCGCTTTATTACCTTTTTCCAGGGCTGCCTGATGCGCTGCCTGTACTGCCATAACCGTGACACCTGGGATACCCACGGCGGCAAAGAAATCACCGTTGAAGAATTAATGAAAGAGGTGGTGACCTATCGTCACTTTATGAATGCTTCCGGCGGCGGCGTCACCGCCTCGGGCGGTGAGGCGATCCTGCAGGCGGAGTTTGTTCGCGACTGGTTCCGCGCGTGTAAGAAAGAAGGCATCCACACCTGCCTGGATACCAACGGCTTCGTACGTCGCTACGATCCGGTTATCGACGAGCTGCTGGAGGTAACAGACCTGGTGATGCTGGATCTCAAGCAGATGAACGATGAGATTCACCAGAACCTGGTGGGCGTCTCTAACCATCGTACGCTGGAATTCGCCCAGTATCTGGCGAAGAAGAATATCAATGTCTGGATCCGCTACGTGGTGGTTCCCGGCTGGTCAGACGATGATGATTCCGCGCACCGCCTGGGCGAATTTACCCGCGATATGGGCAATGTCGAAAAAATCGAGCTGCTGCCCTACCATGAGCTGGGTAAACACAAATGGGTAGCGATGGGCGAAGAGTACAAGCTGGACGGCGTCCATCCGCCGAAGAAAGAGACCATGGAGCGGGTAAAAGGCATCCTTGAGCAGTATGGTCACAAAGTAATGTACTAATCCCGCCCGGGCCGGTGATGCGCTTATGCCGGCCTGCAACGGCGTGGGAAGCTGTGTCCGCCCCGCCGTTTCATTCTCATGAAAAACGACTTGTCCTCTCTGCGGCAGTAAGCCTATGCGATTGCAGCAGATGACGCGCAGCATGCGCTGCGCGTTGCAGGGTCAGGCGTGCGCCACCGGCGTCGGATGATGCCCGGCTTTGCGCAGCAGGGTCAGCAGATAGATAAACGACACGCTGGCGATCATGATAAACAGCAGGTTGTCTGAGAAGTTCTGCATCAGCATCGCCGTCAGGGTCGGGCCCAGCAGGCTGCCGATGGTATAGCTCATCAGCAGCGCCTGATTCATCGCCACCAGCTGATGGTGCTCCACTTTTTCACAGGCCCAGGCCATCGCCACCGGATACAGCGTGAAACCAGATGCCCCAAGCACAAACAGCGCCGGAGCCATTGCCGCCTGACTAAGCATCGCCAGACATCCCAGAATGACCACAAAGACCTGTACCCGCAGCACCAGCAGGCGACCGTAGCGGTCTGCCAGGCGCCCTACCGGCCACTGGCCGAGGATCCCCGCACTCACCATCACCGCCATCCAGAAGCCGATGCCGGAGTCGCTGACGCCCTGATGGTTCAGCCACAGCGGCATCAGGCCATACAGCGAGCCGAGGACAATCCCCGAAATAATACAGCCATTGACCCCGTGGCGCGCCTGGCGCAGCTTCAGCATCGGCCAGATACGTACCGTTTCATGCGGTTCTTCTGCCTGCCCCATAATGCGGGTAAACAGCAACGGCAGGATTGCCGCCAGCGCCAGGCCGGTCACCCACGGCAGGACGCTCATTAAATCGGTGGGTAATTTACTGACCATCAGCTGGCCCAGTACGGTACCGACGTAATAGACCATCATGTACGCCGCCAGCAGACGACCACGACTGCGGGAAGTGCCGCTGCAAACCAGCGCGCTTTCCACCACCACCCAGATCATCGCGCAACCTACGCCGGCGATAAAACGCCAGCTCAGCCATGTCCAGAAGCCAACGGTGATCCCCAGCCCTACGCAGCCGACGGCGAAAATTAACGATGCGAGATAATAGCTACGGTTAAACCCCAGGCGCTTGATCACCCAGCCGGCCAGCAACGTACCGGCCAGGTTGCCGGTAAAATAGGATGACCCCACCATGCCGACCTGCCAGGTTGGCATGTTTTCATGGGCGAGCCAGAGCGGGACGAGCGTATTCAGCACCGCTATCGCCAGGGTCAATAAAAGCAGGCCACAGAGCAGCATTTGCACTGGCCGGGTGTAGATGGTCATGGGTAAAAACCGTGAGGAATGTTCAGATCGCGAGCGCATCATGCCACTGCTAAAAACATTGTCAATCCACCTGAAATCAGGCGTGACGCGGTTTTGTCGGCTACGATAGAAGTTTTTTATCCAGAGGATGGAAAAAGGTGAGACAACAGATAATACGCTATTGTTTTTGCTGGTTTATTAATAAATGCCGAAGTTAATTTCAGTTGAAAAATTTCATCTATCGACAGCACGTTTTCATCATGCCGGTGGTTAGGCACCGGCATGATGGAGGTGGTTAACTGGCGACAGCCATCCCAACGGTCATATGCAGGCCATAGAATACGCCGCGGCCGATCATCTCTCCCGCCAGTATCAGAACAAAGGCCAGGCCGAGCAGCGAGACCGCCGGTTTGCGGCCGCGAATCTGCGGCACGCACCAGCAGGCCAGGGCCAGCGCCAGCAGCACTACGCGCCAGGCCATAAGCAACCCGTAATCCGGCACCAGGGCGGAGGCCTGCTGAACTGAGCTGCGGATGGTGGCAAGTTCACTTCCCTGCATCACGACCACCATAATACTGACCAGCAGCGCCAGCAAACTAACCACCGGCAGCAGGCGCAGCGCCCAACCATCGACGCCTGCGACGCGCAGCAGCAGGTAGCCCAGCAGTGGACCGCCGATAAACAGCGTCAGGAAGAAGCTCAGCGGCGTCCAAACGGTGTACCAGGTCGGCACCGTGTCGATGGTGTTGTATACCCGCACCATCATCCACACGAAAATCACGCCCAGCACCATGGTCACCACCAGCCACAGGCTCCGCAGGCCGGCAGGCAGCTTTTTGCACACGGCCAGCAGCCAGCCAATTCCGCCGACGGCGAAGAAGATCGCCCCGCTGGCGATTTCATTACTCAGCGACGAGGCTCCCACGCGATTCAGCGAATTAAAGGCCCGCAGCGGCGAGCCAAGGTGCATCGTCGAGGCAATAAACCCGATCCCCATCAATACCCACAGGCCGAACATACTGCCCACCACGCGCTGCTCCTGCTCACGGGAAAGCTTGCCTGTCATCAGCGCCAGCGCCAGAACAATAAAGCCGCCTACGACGCACTGGCCGAAGACCGTAAAGACCATCAGCGGCCATTCATGCCATCCGTTTCCCATCTCACACCTCCTTCGGGTTCGCCAG
>OJYK01000041.1_pt1 | contig 79134 bp, 66 predicted proteins | sample 1600931 | NCBI WGS metagenome assembly OJYK01 (sample SAMN04436819, study PRJEB24849) | human gut metagenome | biome: human gut; feature: NICU; material: stool | host: Homo sapiens | place: USA: Saint Louis, MO | collected 2011-05-21
AGGGCATGTGTTCGTTGGCCGGTTTTACGCAAATCGTGAATGAAGCACGCATACCAGCGTGCGCTCTCCATCAAGACAAATAAACATTTGCCGCTGTTGGTCCTCGCAGGCCATTTACGCGGCAAAATTCCACGCGTAATCCTGGTATAAGCACTTCTGCGTCGCGGGGAGTGAATGCGGAAATATGGACCTGGACTTCTTTACGACCGTCGGAGGGGATAATGAATCCTTTGCCGCTTTTGCGATCAAAGGTTTTGACAATTCCTGTCATTTTACGGGACAAACAAATTCCTTACTGAATATACTGCGCTGCACTATACGGGGTTAATAAAATAAAGCCAGCGATATTTAAGACCGCCGGACGGCTAAAATAAAATTTGCTTAATCTCAATTATCATGCGTTAATAGCTGCGTCGGTTTGAAAGACAGACAGCATACAAAGTAGTTTACTAAAGCAGTTCTCATTATCAGGCATTATCCCCTTCTTTTGAGTCTCTCTCCTGAACACTAAGTAGTTTCTGTATTAAAGCCCTGTTTGCCGAAAGGCCCAAAATGAAGGAAGTAAAATATGTCTAATAAAATGACTGGTTTAGTAAAATGGTTTAACGCAGATAAAGGTTTTGGCTTTATCACTCCTGATGATGGCAGCAAAGACGTTTTCGTCCATTTCACCGCCATCCAGAGCAATGAATTCCGCACGCTGAACGAAAATCAGAAAGTTGAATTTTCTATTGAGCAGGGGCAACGTGGTCCCGCGGCAGCGAACGTTGTTACGCTCTAAGGTTGCCGTTATTACTCAACATCTCCATTTCCGCTGTCCATGTTGTCATGGTTCACAGTACCGCACATCGGCATTCGATGTGACGGAGCGAAATCCTTTAGGGGCAAAGTGTATTTTTTGTAAATCGACGATGATCACCTTTGATAACGTCGCGCTGCAAATACGCACTGAGCATGCGCCGCTGGATTTCACAAAATAATATCAGGCTCCCTCGTGGAGCCTTTTTTATATCTGCCTTATTTTTCTTCAACGCTGTATGTATAGTAAGCGATAACCTGTTGATTATTGAATCTTTCGGGGAGATGGCTTATAACATTTCTTACCTGACCAGGGTACCGGGAACCAACACCTTACTGGCGTGTTGCTGTCTTTTAAGACCAGAAGAGGTTAACAGTGAATATTGAAGAGTTAAAAAAACAAGCCGAAACGGAAATCGCTGACTTTATCGCGCAAAAAATCGCCGAGCTGAACAAGAATACAGGGAAAGAAGTCTCTGAAATTCGCTTCACTGCACGAGAAAAAATGACCGGGCTTGAAAGTTATGATGTCAAAATCAAAATAATGTGATTTTGTGAACATCACCCCGTGCGAGGTGATGTTCCGCTTGTTGCTAATTTAGTGCCCAATCATTGGCGCTTGCGGAATTAAGCGTCGGTACAATTCTTCCGGCACCGGGCTTTGCCATACACCCGCATACATTGCGTAACCAATCACCGCAAACATAATCCCCAGAACCAGTAGCGTCATTAACCAGCCAGACAACGCAAAGGCTTTTTTATTTGCCGCAGGTTTTTGCAGTGAAAAGGTCAATGTTGAGGCTACCGGACATGACTCTACGCAAGTCATACAACCGGTACATTCCACGGTTCGTACCTGAATTAATTTATCGACCGGGATCCGCGATGGGCAATTTTTTGCGCATTTGCCACAATCGATACAACTTTCGGCATTGCGACGAATCTTAAACGGTGATAATAGCGAAACCACGCCCATCAGCGCGCCATATGGGCAAAGATAACGACACCAGGCATGGCGAATAAACAGGCTGGCAATCAGCAAAACGATCACGCTGATTAATGTCGCTGTCCCCATATGGCGAAAGAAATCGAGCATTTTAACGTCCATCACCACGCTGTAGGGCGACAACATAAAATAGTGAATCGCCTGAGCGGGCATCAATAACGCAATATAGAGAAAAAAACTCAACAGCAAATACTTCACGCCGCGCAGAGGAATATCCAGCCAGCGGGGAAGGACACATTGCCGACCAAACAGTTTGTTACCGAGATCGCCGATTAATTCAGAAAGCGTACCAACCGGGCATAACCATGAACAAAAGGCCTTTTTGAGTAATAGACTGATGACGATAAAAGCGACCAATAACAGCATCGCGGCGGCGTGGACGGACGGTAACTGACCTGTTGCAAGGCTATATTTCAGATTCATCAGACCGGCAATCGGTAGCCAGCCTTCGATGCCTCCTGGCCTGGCGACAAATGTCGTACTACCTGCCGTTTCGTAATAGCGCACCCAATACCAGAACGTGATGGCAATATAAATATTCATTGCCAACAGTAATAATTGCGTCGCTTTACGCCAGGTCGTGGCATTGCGCCAGTCATACCACGGTAATTTGCCGCCCGTCGTGCCTGGCCGCCGCTGCCAGCGGGTTCTTCTTTTCTCTGTCATGATTTTGCCAGTCCGTTAAGTTGCATACCAAATGCCACTATTCTAGTTGTTCTTAACTGGCTGATATTGATTCAAATCGCGTTCAGGTCTTTCTTATTCAACCATGCTTCCAGAGCGGCAACACTGCGTGTAATTTCTTCGTGTGGAAGGGGGGCAGATAATGGCTGCTGCTCCAGTTGTGCGCATAGCTGGCTGGCGCTACGCATTCCCAGACTCGAGCAACTGCTTTTTAGCTGATGTGCGGCACGCTTTATTTTTTCGCTGTTCTGGCTGGAGCGGGCGATGCCGATGTCATCGAGAAGCGGCAGGGCATGTTGTTTAAATAATGCCAGCCATTCGTGGATCTTCTCCGTCCCCATCAACTGAGCATCTTCATTGAGTTGCGATACATCCAGCGGTTGATCGTTATTGACTTGCAGTTGGAGATAGTGCGCCAGTAACTGACCGAGCACTTCACGCGGCACCGGTTTAGGGATAATCCCGCGAAATAATGAACTGGTACGCTGGCGCAACGTTTCGTCGATGACATGAGCGCTAAAGCCAATCAAAACCAGCGACGGATATTGCTGTGCCAGTTGCCGGGCAAGCGTAATGCCGTCGATATCGGGCAGATCAAAATCCACCAGTGCGGCAGCAAACGGTTCGCTATTTTGCAACGTCTCTATTGCGTGCGCGGCATTTCCTACCGCAACGACCTGCGCCCCACTGTTGTTCAGCATCTCAACGGTAATTCGCTGGGTTAGCGGGTTATCTTCAATTAACAGCAAACGTAAACCGTCCAGATGCACCGCCTGATTGACTGTTTTTGGCACGGGTGCAGTGGCAACACGTAACGGCAAGCGTAAACAAAAACAGCTTCCAACCTCCGGCGTGCTGGTGGCGCTCAGTTCGCCGCTCATCGCCTGGGCCAGACGGCTACTGATAGTCAGCCCCAGCCCGGTGCCGCCGCGTTTGCCGCTAACCTGAACAAATGGCTGGAAGATTTCAGCCAGTTTCGCGGGATCAATACCGCAGCCGCTGTCTTCCACTTCGACCAGCCACAGCTCGCCATCAGTGCGACTACGCAGGATAATGTGCCCTTCGTCGGTGAAACGCAGGGCGTTGCTCAACAGGTTGGTTATGACCTGACGAATACGCCGCGGATCGCCCATTAACGCAGTCGGTACATCGTCGGCAATTTCTGTTGCCAGGCGAATCGGGCGACCTTTCACCCTTCCGCTCATTAATTGCAGGGTACTTTCCAGCAGCGGGCGCGGTTCAAAGGGTTCATCGCTGACCGAAACATTCTTGCCGCCTGCTTCGATAGCCGAATAATCGAGAATATCGTTGAGGATGGTCAGCAACGATTCACCAGAGTCGGTAATTGCCCGCAAATCATCACGCTGGGCATTAAGTGCGGGGTTATCTGCCAGCAGTTGCGCGGTGCCAAGAATACCGTACAGCGGTGTGCGGATCTCATGGCTCATCGCCGCCAGAAACGCCGATTTTGCCTGGCTGGCTTTTTCTGCTTCCGCTCGTGCCTGTCGGTGTTCTATCACCAGTTCCTGCAATTCAGCTGTACGCGCTTTGACCTGCGCCGCCAGCTGTTCGCGGTGGCGATTCAGTGCATGAACACTGCTGCGAAACGCATCCATCAGCCGCCCGATGGTGTCCAGCTCCCGCACGCCAGCGGTTTCCGGAAAAGGGGAGTCGATATCACCGTCCAGTAAGCGTTGCAGCGCCTGCGTTTGTTCGGCAAGTGGACGCGTGACTGAGCGATAAACCACGCGCCAGAGGATCAGAATCAATGCACAAAGTGAAACTATCCCCAGTAATAACAGGCTGTATTGCCCGCGTGCACTGGCTTTTTCCAGATGTGCCAGCCCGTGCTGATTGCGCAGCTCAATACTGTCGACCAGCTGACTGACTTCGCTACTAAACTGCGCGAACTGGGCGATGTTATTTTGCGTGAGAGTTTGCAGGCGATGACTGATTTCATTGTCCTGTTGATACAGCGCCAGCAAATCGCCATATTGGCTTACGGTAGTTAACGTTGTTGCGACCTGAGCACGAACTCCCGGATCTTCAATGCGTATTTGCCGACGTTGCAGAATTTTCACCGCATTATTGAGCTGCTTTTCCAGCGTTGGCGCATTTTTCTGGATCTGTTCCAACCCCAGATTCATCACCATTTGCTGCACCCGCAGGGCGCTAAGGCGCAGTTCATTCATCTGGTTAACATACTCAAGATCGATATCAATCAGCCGATCGAGTGCACTTTCTGCGGCCTGACGCTGATGTTGTTCAATCAAATCGTAAATCCCGGCCTGGGTCGCTCCGGCGGAGGTTGCCGCATTATTCGCCTGACCTTGCGCCAGGCGTGCGATTTCATCGGCGGCGGCGACTATCTGCTGACTGAGTTGCTGTTGTTGCTGGCGCAGTTGCAAACGCTGCCCCACCAGCTCCCCTTGTTGACGTAACGAACGGGAAATCTCCTGCTCCTGTTGTTCAATAGCGGTGGTATCAAAACCTTGTTCCCGTAACGCTTGCAGCAACGCATTAATCTTCAGGCTTTGTGCGGTGAGCATTCGCCCCTGCGCCTGCCACATCTTTTCGTTATCGGCACTGGTCAGGTTCTGCGCGGCGAAAAGTTCCCAGGCGCTGGCTTCGCTCAACTGGCGCGCCATATTCATGGTAGGAATCAATGCCTGAGTGTTGTCTTTTTCCACCTGGCTGATAAAGCGCAGGTTGTACCATCCCACCAGGGTACTGGTCAGGGTTAACAGCGCCATCAGGGCAAAGCCCATCCAGAGTCTTCGGGTCAGGGTTAAATTCACGGTCGGTGCACTTAAGGTGAAAAAGGTTGAGTCGCAAAGCGGAATGCATCTAGCATAAAGCCTTATTATTGATGAGGCTATCATGCGCGTACTGCTATTGTTACTTCTTTCCCTTTTCATGTTGCCTGGTTTTTCGGCTGATAACCTGTTGCGCTGGCATGATGCGCAGCATTTCTCTGTGCAAGCCTCTACGCCGCTTAAAGCCAAACGCGCATGGAAACTGTGCGCGCTTTATCCCAGCCTGAAAGATTCATACTGGTTATCGTTGAACTATGGTATGCAGGAGGCTGCTCGCCGCTACGGTGTGGATTTAAAAGTGCTGGAGGCAGGCGGCTACAGCCAGTTGGCTACCCAGCAAGCACAAATCGACCAGTGTAAACAGTGGGGCGCAGAGGCCATTTTGCTCGGTAGTAGCACGACGTCATTTCCCGATCTGCAAAAGCAGGTAGCAAGTCTGCCGGTGATCGAACTGGTAAATGCTATTGATGCTCCCCACGTGAAAAGCCGCGTTGGTGTGCCCTGGTTTCAGATGGGCTATCAACCAGGACGATATCTGGTGCAATGGAGCCACGGTAAACCACTGAACGTGCTGTTGATGCCCGGACCCGATAACGCCGGGGGCAGTAAGGAGATGGTCGAGGGTTTTCGCGCAGCCATTGCCGGAAGCCCGGTACGTATTGTTGATATTGCGCTTGGCGATAACGATATTGAAATCCAGCGTAACCTGTTGCAGGAGATGCTGGAGCGCCATCCAGAAATCGACGTCGTTGCCGGAACGGCCATTGCGGCAGAGGCGGCAATGGGGGAAGGGCGTAATCTGAAAACACCGCTTACCGTGGTGTCGTTTTATCTTTCACATCAGGTGTATCGCGGGCTGAAGCGGGGAAGAGTGATTATGGCTGCCAGCGATCAAATGGTCTGGCAGGGGGAACTGGCGGTTGAGCAGGCCATCAGGCAATTACAGGGGCAATCGGTGTCTGATAATGTCAGCCCACCGATTTTAGTTCTGACGCCGAAAAATGCCGACCGTGAACATATCCGCCGCTCGCTGTCACCAGGGGGATTTCGTCCGGTCTATTTTTATCAGCACACATCAGCGGCTAAGAAATAACCTTCACCATGTTGCGTCACCAGTAAATCCGCGCTGAGTTTATGGCGTAAACGACGAATTAACACATCGACGGTGCGCAGGTCAGGGTTTTCCACCCGACGCGCAGAGAGCATACGCAGCAGACGTTCACGGCTAAGAATTTCGCCCGGATTCGTCACAAATGCCACCAACATTTCATACTCTGCGCGGGTCAGTTTAATCGGCTCGCCATCCCGCTCCAGCGTATGGCGCGACACATTCAGGCAATAACCGGCAAAGCGATAGCAGTTGTCCTGTGTGTGCGGTTGAGCTTGTCGCGTGAGGTCGATTCGCCAGAGCAGATTTTTCACCCGTACTACCAGTTCGCGCAGTTCCAGCGGTTTGGTGACGTAATCGTCTGCGCCCATTTCCAGCCCAACAATACGGTCAATCCGATCGCTGCGTCCCGTAACCAGAATAATCCCCACCGTTGAGCGTTCTCGCAGGGCGCGGGTCAACATCAGGCCATTTTCATCGGGCAAATTGATATCCAGCAGAATTAAATCCACCGGCTGATTCTGCATAATTTCCCGCAGCCCGGCACCGCTCGCCGTAACGGAAACGGTATACCCCTCCTGAGTGAAGTAGGATTGTAATCGCGCCTGGGTAACCGGCTCATCTTCAACAATAACAATGTGATGTGGCATCAGAGGGTTTTACTCATTCTGTTCATATCTGTTCATATTCTGCCGTAAGCCGTTCATCCTGACCAGTGCCGCTGTTCATATTTACTCATTAAGATCGCTTCACTAAACCATAATTTTACAGGGGCTATTATGCGGAAACTCTGGAACGCGCTACGCCGACCCAGTGCTCGTTGGTCGGTACTGGCGCTGGTCGCTATTGGGATTGTGATTGGCATTGCGCTGATTGTATTGCCACACGTTGGGATCAAAGTCACCAGCACAACCGAATTTTGTGTCAGTTGCCACAGTATGCAACCGGTGTATGAAGAATATAAACAGTCGGTGCATTTCCAGAATGCCTCCGGCGTGCGAGCTGAATGCCATGACTGTCATATCCCGCCGGATATTCCAGGCATGGTGAAGCGCAAACTGGAAGCGAGCAACGATATCTACCAGACCTTTATTGCCCACTCCATTGATACACCTGAAAAATTCGAAGCCAAACGCGCGGAACTTGCCGAGCGTGAATGGGCGCGAATGAAAGAAAACAACTCGGCAACCTGCCGCTCCTGCCATAACTACGACGCGATGGATCATGCCAAGCAGCATCCTGAAGCGGCACGTCAGATGAAGGTGGCAGCGAAAGATAATCAATCCTGCATCGACTGTCATAAAGGTATTGCCCACCAGTTGCCGGATATGAGTAGTGGCTTCCGTAAGCAGTTCGATGAGCTGCGCGCCAGTGCTAATGACAGTGGTGACACGCTGTACTCCATTGATATTAAGCCGATTTATGCGGGGAAAGGCGATAAAGAAGCCTCTGGTTCTCTGCTGCCTGCTTCGGAAGTGAAAGTCCTTAAACGTGACGGCGACTGGCTGCAAATTGAAATTACCGGCTGGACGGAAAGCGCCGGACGTCAGCGTGTTCTCACCCAGTTCCCAGGTAAACGCATCTTTGTTGCCTCGATTCGTGGTGATGTGCAGCAGCAGGTGAAAACGCTGGAGAAAACTACCGTTGCCGACACCAATACTGAGTGGAGCAAATTGCAGGCCACTGCGTGGATGAAGAAAGGCGACATGGTAAACGATATCAAACCGATCTGGGCTTATGCGGATTCGTTGTACAACGGCACCTGTAACCAGTGCCACGGCGCACCGGAAATCTCTCACTTTGACGCTAACGGTTGGATCGGCACGCTCAACGGCATGATTGGCTTTACCAGCCTCGATAAACGTGAAGAACGCACCTTGTTGAAATATCTGCAAATGAATGCGTCTGACACCGCAGGTAAGGCTCACGGCGATAAGAAGGAAGAAAAATAATGAACAATAACGATCTCTTTCAGGCATCACGTCGGCGTTTTCTGGCACAACTCGGCGGCTTAACCGTCGCCGGGATGCTGGGGCCGTCATTGTTAACGCCGCGCCGTGCGTCTGCGGCGCAAGCGGCGACTGAGGCTGTCACCTCGAAAGAGGGCATTCTTACCGGGTCGCACTGGGGGGCTATCCGCGCGACGGTGAAGGAGGGTCGCTTTGTGGCGGCAAAACCGTTCGAACTGGATAAATATTCGTCGAAAATGATCGCCGGATTGCCGGATCACGTACACAACGCGGCGCGTATTCGTTATCCGATGGTACGCGTGGACTGGCTACGTAAGCGCCATCTGAGCGACACCTCCCAGCGCGGTGATAACCGTTTTGTGCGCGTGAGCTGGGATGAAGCCCTCGACATGTTCTATGAAGAGCTGGAACGTGTGCAGAAAACGCACGGGCCGAGTGCCTTGCTGACCGCCAGTGGTTGGCAGTCGACGGGGATGTTCCATAACGCTTCGGGGATGCTGGCGAAAGCGATTGCCTTGCATGGTAATAGCGTTGGTACGGGCGGAGATTACTCTACCGGTGCTGCGCAGGTGATCCTGCCGCGCGTAGTCGGTTCGATGGAAGTGTATGAACAGCAAACCTCCTGGCCGCTGGTATTGCAGAACAGCAAAACCATTGTGCTGTGGGGCTCCGATTTGCTGAAAAACCAGCAAGCGAACTGGTGGTGCCCGGATCACGATGTTTATGAATATTACGAGCAGCTAAAAGCGAAAGTCGCCGCCGGTGAAATTGAGGTCATCAGCATCGATCCGGTTGTCACATCCACCCATGAGTATCTGGGGCGCGAGCATGTGAAGCACATTGCGGTTAACCCGCAAACTGACGTGCCGCTGCAACTGGCGCTGGCGCATACGCTGTACAGTGAAAACCTGTACGACAAAAACTTCCTCGCTAACTACTGTGTAGGTTTTGAGCAGTTCCTGCCGTATCTGCTGGGTGAGAAAGACGGTCAGCCGAAAGATGCCGCATGGGCTGAAAAACTGACCGGCATTGATGCCGAAACCATTCGTGGGCTGGCGCGGCAGATGGCGGCGAACAGAACGCAAATTATTGCTGGCTGGTGCGTGCAGCGTATGCAGCACGGTGAACAGTGGGCGTGGATGATTGTCGTTCTGGCGGCGATGCTGGGGCAAATTGGCCTGCCAGGTGGTGGCTTTGGTTTTGGCTGGCACTATAACGGCGCAGGCACGCCGGGGCGTAAAGGCGTTATTCTGAGTGGTTTCTCCGGCTCTACGTCGATTCCGTCTGTTCACGACAACAGTGACTACAAAGGTTACAGCAGCACCATTCCGATTGCCCGTTTTATCGATGCGATCCTCGAACCGGGGAAAGTGATCAACTGGAACGGTAAATCGGTAAAACTGCCGCCGCTGAAAATGTGTATTTTTGCCGGAACTAACCCGTTCCATCGCCATCAGCAGATCAACCGCATTATTGAAGGCTGGCGTAAGCTGGAAACGGTTATCGCCATAGATAACCAGTGGACCTCAACCTGCCGCTTTGCCGATATCGTACTGCCTGCGACCACGCAGTTTGAGCGTAACGATCTCGACCAGTACGGCAACCACTCCAACCGTGGCATTATCGCCATGAAACAGGTCGTGCCGCCGCAGTTCGAGGCGCGCAACGACTTCGATATTTTCCGCGAGCTGTGCCGTCGCTTTAATCGCGAAGAAGCCTTTACCGAAGGGCTGGACGAAATGGGCTGGCTGAAACGCATCTGGCAGGAAGGTGTACAACAGGGCAAAGGACGCGGCGTTCATCTGCCAGCGTTTGATGACTTCTGGAATAACAAAGAGTATGTCGAGTTTGACCATCCGCAGATGTTTGTTCGTCACCAGGCATTCCGCGAAGATCCGGATCTCGAACCGCTGGGTACGCCGAGTGGCCTGATTGAGATCTACTCGAAAACCATCGCCGATATGAACTACGACGATTGTCAGGGGCATCCGATGTGGTTTGAGAAAATCGAACGCTCCCACGGCGGGCCCGGCTCGCAGAAGTATCCGTTGCATCTGCAATCTGTGCATCCGGATTTCCGACTTCACTCGCAGTTATGTGAGTCGGAAACGCTGCGTCAGCAATATACGGTAGCGGGCAAAGAGCCAGTGTTCATTAACCCGCAGGATGCCAGCGCGCGTGGTATTCGTAACGGTGATGTGGTACGCGTCTTTAACGCTCGTGGCCAGGTGTTGGCTGGAGCAGTGGTTTCTGACCGCTATGCACCCGGCGTGGCGCGAATTCATGAAGGGGCATGGTACGATCCAGATAAAGGCGGCGAGCCTGGTGCGCTGTGCAAATACGGTAACCCCAACGTGCTGACCATCGACATCGGTACATCGCAGCTGGCGCAGGCGACCAGTGCGCACACTACGCTGGTGGAAATTGAGAAGTACAACGGAACAGTGGAGCAAGTGACGGCGTTTAACGGCCCCGTGGAGATGGTGGCGCAGTGCGAATATGTTCCCGCGTCGCAGGTGAAATCATGACCACGCTGACAGCACAACAGATTGCCTGTGTTTACGCCTGGCTGGCGCAGTTGTTCTCCCGTGAACTGGACGATGAACAACTGACGCAAATCGCCAGTGCGCAGATGGCTGAATGGTTTTCGTTGCTGAAAAGTGAACCGCCGCTCACTGCGGCGGTGAATGAGCTGGAAAACCGTATTGCCACGCTGACAGTACGTGACGATGCCCGTCTGGAACTGGCCGCTGACTTTTGCGGTCTGTTTCTGATGACCGACAAACAAGCGGCGCTGCCTTATGCATCGGCCTACAAACAGGACGAGCAAGAGATTAAACGCTTGTTAGTTGAGGCAGGGATGGAAACCAGCGGCAATTTCAACGAACCGGCAGATCATCTGGCGATCTATCTCGAGTTGTTGAGTCATCTGCATTTTTCGCTGGGAGAGGGGACCGTTCCTGCGCGAAGAATCGACAATTTGCGGCAAAAAACACTGACGGCGCTGCGACAATGGTTACCAGAGTTTGCTGCGCGTTGCCATCAGTACGACAGTTTCGGTTTTTACGCGGCACTAAGCCAGTTATTGCTGGTGTTAGTGGAATGCGACCACCAAAACAGATAACATCGTTTGTTGGCCTGATAAGACGCGTTTAGCGTCGCATCAGGCATTATGGCGCAGTTGCCGGATGCGGCATGAACGTCTTATCCGGCCCACAGGAACTGTAATCGTTGTAGACCGGCTAAGATGCGTCATCGCATCCGGCAAACACACATCACGGATGAGCTACAAACCGGGAAAGCCGCTGGCGCAGCAGGCGGTTTTCCTGCTTCAGGTGCGCAATATCATCCATTAACGTCAGCGCCACCGCGATCCCCGGCCAGTCCAGAGCGAGTTCATGACGCAGGCGTACCGCGCGTTGCACCACAATGGCGGCATGGTCGTCAAATACCCAGGTTGTTTCCTGGATCTCACGCGGTTCAACCACCCCCAAACCGACAATTTCATTTAGCTCCTCTTCAGAGATGCCGGTATGCAGGCAAAATTCGGTAATAGTAAAAGTCACCGTAACATTAGCCATTATGCTTTCCCCCAATCTTTACGTGGATCAAAAGACGACTGGGCGTCTGCCAGTTGCTGCCATAGCGCGGCAGTGTTTTCATCCGGTTTCGGCGGCATCACGATTTTCAGTACCGCATACAGATCGCCGGTCTGTTTTTTGCTCACCAGACCTTTGCCTTTAACGCGCAATCGTTGCCCTGCCTGGCTGCCAGGCGGGATAGTCAGCAAAATGCTTTCTTTCAGTGTTGGAACGGTGACTTTAGCACCCAGCGCCGCTTCCCACGGGCTAACCGGCACCACAATTTCCAGATCCTGGCCGACAATATCAAACAGCGGATGTGGCGCAATATGAATCACCAGCCACAAATCGCCATTCGGGCCGCCATTTTCGCCAGGCGTCCCCTGGCCTTTCAGGCGGATGCGTTGACCATTGCCGACGCCCGCCGGGATCTTCACATTCAGCGTTTTCGGGATTTCCTGTTCGATCATGCCAAAGGCGTTATAAACCGGCAGGTTATAGCTGATGGTACGCTTATGCTCAGTAAGCGTTTCTTCGAGGAATACCGCCACTTCGATTTCAATATCGTGGCCGCGTGTGGCGGGGCGTTGACGGCTCTGGCGGGCATGCTGACCGAAAATTGACGAGAAGATATCGTCAAAATCTTCGGCGTTAAAACTCTGACCGTCGCCATGCTGGAACTGACGGCTAAATTGCGGATCGTTGCGATGTTGCCACATCTGATCATACTCAGCGCGACGTTGTTCATCACTTAACACTTCCCAGGCTTCAGCGACCTCTTTGAAGCGGGCTTCGGCATCCGGTTCTTTGCTGACATCAGGATGGTATTTGCGGGCCAGTCGACGATAGGCGGTCTTGATTGTCTTGAGATCGTCCGTCGGTTTCACGCCCATGATGGCGTAATAATCCTTTAATTCCATAGCGTTATCTCGCGTAAATCAACTCAAATTGAAGGAACCCCTGTAAGGTAACTCCTATAAGTGTAGGGTAATCCTCAAAATTTCATATGCCAACACAGAATATGTTATTGAAATCATCGCGGAGAGGAGGTCGCCTCAAGGTGGGGTGTTGAACATATTTTAAACAGGTGAAAAAGGGTGAGCGATTTTTGATAGTTGAAACAGGCACTTTAAGTTTAACTGGGGCGTCATTATTTATTAAATTTTATAGGCGCTATATATGAGTAGTAATATACATGGAATTAGTTGCACTGCAAATAATTATTTGAAAGAAGCATGGAGCAATATAAAAAATGAGCACGAAAAAAATCAAACATATTCAATCACGCTTTTTGAAAACACACTGGTGTGTTTTATGCGGTTGTATAAAGAAATCAGACGTCAAAAAGCTGAAGACTACATTCCATGCCTGGAATGCGAATCACTAGAAAAAGAATTTGAGGAAATGCAGAATGATAATGATCTATCATTATTTATGAGAACATTGCGTACTAATGATACAAAAATTTATTCAGGGGTTTCAGGAGGTATGACATATACTATACAATATGTTCAAGATATTGATGTTGTTAGAGTGTCCTTGCCGGGCAGAGCTTCAGAGTCTATCACAGATTTTAAAGGTTATTATTGGTATGGCTTTATGGAATATATTGAAAACATTAATGCGTGTGATGATGTTTTTTCTGAGTATTGTTTAGAAGATGAAAATATAAGTGTCCAGCCAGAACGGTTAAATACGCCGGGAATATTTAATTTAGATGCTGGTATTGATTTGTCTGGTATATCTTTTATTCAGAGTGAAATTAATAAAACTTATGAATTAAAATACGCTCCAGTAGATGGCGATGGATATTGTCTGTTAAGAGCCATACTGGTTTTAAAACAACATGATTATTCATGGGCGCTGGGCAGTCATAAGACGCAAAAGGAAGTATACGAAGAGTTTATTAAAATTGTTGATAAACCAACAATCGAGGCTCTTGTTGATGCTGCATTTTGTGATCTCAGGGAAGATGTTAAGACATTATTTGGCGTTGATCTGCAATCTGACAACAAAATTCAGGGTGTGGGTAGTCTTATGTCATGGAGCTTTCTGTTTTTTAAAAAAGAATTCATTGATAGTTGCTTGAATAACGAAAAATGTATCCTGCATTTACCCGAGTTTATATTTAATGATAACAAGAATTTGCTTGCTTTAGATACCGACACGTCGGATAGGATTAAAGCGGTGAAGAATTTTCTTGCTGTTCTTTCAGATAGCATTTGCTCATTATTTATTGTTAATAGTAATGTGGCATCAATCTCCTTGGGAAATGAATCCTTTTCAACAGATGAAGATCTTGAATATGGTTATTTAATAAATACCGGCAATCATTATGACGTTTACCTCCCTCCTGAACTTTTTGCTCAGGCTTACAAGTTAAACAATAAGGAAATGAATGCGCAACTTGACTATTTAAATCGTTATGCAATTTAATGGCAAAGGCATATGCTAAAACCATTGTTATTAGTCTCACACTTTTTTATTGGTAAATATTGTCTCTGTATTGGAAACGCCGCAGATATTCTGTTTAGCCACAGGTGCAATTATCAGCGGCGTACGCGAGGCAGGGGCTAATCAGGCATAGTTTGCGTCAAACCTTGCCTGTTTTTGAAGATGTATATAGAAAAACAGGTTTTCAACAAGCCATTTTGCGAACCTGTTCCCGGAAAAAAGTCATATTTCTGTCACACTCTTTAGTGATTGATAACAAAAGAGGTGCCAGGAATGAACAAAACGCTAATCGCCGCAACTGTGGCAGGGATAGTTTTACTCGCTTCAAATGCTCAGGCACAAACCGTACCGGAAGGCTATCAGCTACAGCAAGTGCTCATGATGAGCCGCCATAACTTACGTGCGCCGCTGGCGAACAATGGCAGTGTGCTGGAGCAGTCGACGCCGAATAAATGGCCAGAATGGGACGTCCCCGGTGGGCAACTCACCACCAAAGGTGGCGTGCTCGAAGTGTATATGGGCCATTACATGCGTGAATGGCTGGCAGAGCAGGGGATGGTAAAATCGGGGGAATGCCCGCCGCCGGACACCGTATATGCCTATGCCAATAGTCTGCAACGTACCGTTGCGACTGCACAGTTCTTTATTACCGGCGCATTCCCCGGGTGTGATATTCCTGTTCATCATCAGGAAAAAATGGGCACTATGGACCCAACCTTTAACCCAGTGATCACCGATGATTCCGCCGCATTCAGTGAACAGGCGGTGGCGGCAATGGAGAAAGAGCTCAGCAAACTCCAGCTTACCGACAGCTACCAGCTACTGGAAAAAATCGTTAACTATAAAGATTCCCCTGCCTGTAAAGAGAAACAACAATGTTCGCTGGTGGATGGCAAAAATACCTTTAGCGCGAAGTATCAACAAGAACCAGGTGTTTCCGGGCCGCTGAAAGTCGGCAACTCGCTGGTAGATGCGTTTACTTTGCAATACTACGAAGGTTTTCCGATGGATCAGGTGGCCTGGGGAGAAATCAAATCTGACCAGCAGTGGAAGGTGTTGTCGAAGCTTAAAAACGGTTACCAGGACAGCCTGTTTACCTCACCGGAAGTGGCGCGCAATGTTGCGAAACCGCTGGTCAGTTATATCGACAAAGCCCTGGTCACCGATCGCACCAGTGCACCGAAAATCACGGTGTTAGTTGGGCACGACTCCAACATTGCCTCTCTGTTAACGGCGCTGGATTTCAAACCGTATCAGTTGCATGACCAGAACGAACGCACGCCGATTGGCGGCAAAATCGTTTTCCAGCGTTGGCATGACAGCAAAGCCAATCGCGACCTGATGAAAATCGAGTATGTGTACCAGAGTGCAGAACAGTTACGTAATGCTGACGCGTTAACCCTTCAGGCACCTGCGCAGCGCGTGACGCTGGAATTAAGCGGTTGTCCGATAGATGCCAACGGTTTCTGCCCAATGGATAAGTTTGATAGCGTGTTGAATGAAGCGGTGAAATAACAGAAAACTCCCCCGCGAGAAGCGGGGGAGTCGCGTATTAAACGTTTTTACGTTCGATGGTCTGTTCGCCCCAAAAAAGCGAATCTTTATCGGTCTTAGCAAAGGCTTTGACTAACACTTCATCGCTACCTTCTTCCCAAATCTTTTCCGCCATTTTTTCGTCGTACCCGGCGACTTCGAAAATGGCCTCGGCTATTTCCGGCGACGTATTGCGCAGAGATGCCCATTCACCGACGTGATGAGCTTTCGCTTCTTGAGTTGGCATGCGTATCCTCCTGTTGAAGATTAGCCGTTAAGTTTAACTGCCAGACCTGCGACATATTCCCCTTGATAACGAGCAATAGACAGTTCTTCCTGGCTTGGCTGGCGTGAACCGTCACCGCCTGCGATGGTGGTTGCGCCGTACGGCGTACCGCCGCGAACCTGTGAAACGTCAAATAATTCCTGCGCTGCGTAGCCAATGGGGACAATCACCATGCCGTGATGCGCAAGGGTCGTCCAGGTGGATGTGATGGTTTGTTCCTGACCGCCGCCAGTACCGGTGGAACTAAAGACGCTCGCCAGTTTTCCGTATAGTGCGCCGGAAGCCCACAGGCCGCCCGTCTGGTCGAGGAAGGTACGCATTTGACCGGACATGTTGCCAAAGCGGGTAGGTGTACCAAAAATAATGGCGTCGTAATCGGCCAGTTCTTGCGGGGTTGCAACCGGTGCAGTTTGCGTTTTACCGCCTGCTTTTTCAAATAATTGCGGCGGCATGGTTTCCGGTACACGCTTAACGACAACTTCTGCGCCATCCACTTTGCTTGCACCCTCAGCGACTGCGCGTGCCATCGTTTCGATATGTCCGTACATGGAATAATAAAGCACCAGAACTTTAGCCATTTCTAACCACTCCTCGTGTTATCTCTATTCCGTAGCGATTCGCTACCACTCTTTTAAAGATAAGACGTCCTTTTCAGAGTGCAAATTTCACAACCACTTATTTGATTTATAACAACTTTCACAAGCGCGTAATTTTGTCGCAAAATGACACATTTTTATCTCATCGCGTTTTTTTAATCATAAGAGCGGCTTATGGATAATTATTGGAGATGATATCTATTCTCGCTAAGAAGCTGTTGCAGGATATTACTAAATGCGGGCCTGACCGTGTCAGTTCACTAAGCTTAGTCCCACGTAGCGAAAATATGGCAGCCGCCATACGCCGCGTTAATTCTATGCAATATGATGTCTATACCCAGACGGAGGTCAGTAATGGCAAACCATCGAGGCGGTTCCGGCAATTTTGCAGAAGACCGCGAAAGAGCATCAGAAGCAGGTAAAAAAGGTGGACAGCACAGCGGGGGTAATTTCAAAAATGACCCGCAGCGCGCATCTGAAGCAGGTAAAAAAGGTGGCAAGAGCAGTCACGGCAAAAGCGACAACTAGCCGGGCTAATCAATGACGAATGTATTTTTGTCTGAAGCTCGTCAAAAAGTCATCACCGCCGGTTACCCCGGCGGTTTTCTGTTTATGGCTCCTGATGAACAACTTCTGGCGGTGGAACGTCAACCAACCTTCTGCTTAACAACGCATTGAGTAAAATCGCGCCAAAGGTTGCTGTACCGATCCCTCCCAACGTAAAACCGCCTAGCGTGAGAGCAAAATCACCCGCGCCCAGCACTAAGGTTACTGCGACCATAATCAAATTACCGTTCTGGCTTAAATCGACACGGTTTTGTACCCAGATCCTTGCGCCTGCGACGGCAATCAGCCCGAACACAACAATTGATGCACCACCAATCACCGGTGCTGGAATGGTATGAATCAGCGCGCCAAATTTCGGCGAAAAGCCCAACAGCATGGCGATGACGGCAGCAGCAACAAACACCAGCGTCGAGTAGACTTTTGTCACGGCCATCACACCGATATTTTCAGCATAGGTGGTCACGCCGCTACCGCCGACAGAGCCGGAAAGCATCGTCGCCAGCCCATCGCCCACGAATGCCCGCCCCATATATGGATCCATATTGCGTCCGGTCATCCCGGCGACCGCCTTGAGATGGCCTAAGTTTTCCGCCACCAGAATCACCGCCACGGGCGCAATCAGCATCATTGCCTGACCATTAAAAGCAGGAGTGGAAAAATGTGGCAAACCGAACCAGGCAGCATGGCTGACGAGAGTAAAATCGACGGCTTTTCCCAGCCCTAAAACGTTGGTCATCACGCCATACAGCAGACAGGCGACAATTAATCCTACGAGAATCAATAACCGCTGGATCATGCCACGGGTAAACACCGCTACCAGCCCAATACACAGCACCGTCATTACCGCCATCCAGCTATCAAAGGCCGAAGCCGATACACTTTTCACTGCGATAGGCGCTAAGTTCAGGCCAATCGCCATCACTACCGCACCCGTCACCACCGGCGGCATCAGCCGTTCAATCCAGCGCGTACCGATTTTCATCACCACCAGGCCAATGACGGTATAAACCAGCCCACAGGCGATAATCCCGCCCAGCGCGATGCTGATATTCGGGTTAATGCCCTGACCGTTAAAGCCCGTCGCGGCAATCACCACGCCGACAAAAGCCGCGCTGGAACCGAGATAACTGGGGACGCGCCCGCCGGTAATAAAGAAAAACAGTAACGTGCCGATCCCCGACATCAAAATGGAAAGATTGGGATCCAGCCCCATCAGAATCGGCATTAACACCGTCGCGCCAAACATCGCCACCGCGTGTTGAACGCCCATTACTGCCGTCTGAGCAAACGGCAATCGTTCATCCGGCGCGACCACGCCGCTCTCTGTAGAGGTCGATTTTAACTGCCAGTGAGGAAAACCGAACATTGCCATCAGCTGTCTCCTTAAGGAGGTTAACAAGCAGGGCGCATCAACGCGTGATAACTGCGATCGAACCACACCAGCCCGTAGGGGGTGGCGTGACGATGAATCGCTTCTATGGCACAAAACAGAATGTCGTGGGTGCCGACGCTCACCACCTGGCTGATACGGCAGTCAAACGAAACCAGTGCCTCTTCCAGTTGCGGGCATCCGGTCACACCAGTCTGCCAGCGGGCGGCGGCAAAGCGGTGTTCCATGGGCGTTTTGCCGCCAAAAAGGTTTGAAAGCGGCTCCTGCCCGGCGCTAAGTGTATTTACACACAGCGTTCGATTTTCATTGAATACCGGCCAGACGGACGCCCCACGATTCAGGCACACCAGTAATGTGGGCGGCGTATCGGTCACGCTGCAGACGGCGCTGGCGGTGAACCCGGCGCGCCCGGCTGGACCGTCCGTGGTGATAATATTGACCGCCGCGCCCATGCAGGACATCGCATCGCGAAAAGTTTGTTGATCGACAATGTTCATAGTTTGCTCCTTACAACAGCCCGCAGGCTTCTTCAAAGGACAGACGTGGCAGGCGCGCATAAAGCTTGCTGCTATCGCCATAGCCGATATTAATCAGCAGATTGCTCTTCAGCGTGCTGCCCGTAAAAAAGGCGTCGTCCACGTGTTGACGGTCAAAGCCGGACATCGGGCCGGTATCCAGCCCCAGCGCCCGGCAGGCGACGATCAGATAGGCCGCCTGTATGGAACTGTTGCGAAACGCTGTTTCTTCGGCAAGTTGTGGGCTGGAGGTAAACCAACTGCGGGCATCGCCGTGAGGAAACAGCTGTGGTAACCGTTCATAAAATTCACTGTCCCAGGCGACGATCGCGGTGACGGGCGCGGTCAGGGTTTTTTGCAGATTGCCGCTGGAAAGCGCCGGGCGCAGACGTTCTTTTCCTTCTGCAGTGCGGATAAACACGATCCGTGCCGGAGAACAGTTAGCTGATGTCGGCCCCCATTTCATCAGGGCATAAAGCTCCCGTAACGTCTCATCGCTGACGGGTGTCTCCCGCCAGCCGTTGTGAGTGCGGGCATCGGTGAACAGGGTGCTAAGCGCACCTGGGCTAATGGCTTCGTTCATAGCAATTCCTTACAGGGCGGCTTCACGGTGATGTAACAGGCTGGCAAGCCCGTTGAGTAACAGAGCATTAAACGTTTCGGGATCGGTCACGTTGCAGGCGTGTCCGCCATAGCGCATCACCATTTTCTGGCTATCGGGCAGGGCGGCATGAAGTTCACTGGAACATGCTGTTGGCACCAGCAGATCATCACTGGCGCAGATGATTTGCACCGGGCAGCGGATGCGATCCGCATGGTGACTAAAGTCAGCGCGTTTGAGGGCGTTAAGTCGACGCAGTAAATTATTTTTGCCCTGAAAATGCGCCAGTGCCAGCGCGTCTTCAGCTTCCAGGCGAGGTGCGCGGGCCGCCATCCAGTCGGCGGGATAGAGGAACAATGGCTGAGCTTCCACCCATGCCTGCGCGCCGCCGCTATGTAGTAACTGCTCGCGAACCTGAAAACAGCGGCGCGTATGGGCGTTTATTCGTAGCCAGCCGTTAACGCTGACCAGCACAGTTAACGACGCGGGATAATCCAGCGCCAGCTGCATTCCCACCAGTGCACCGAGCGCATGGCCGACCACCGCGTAACGCTCAATCCCTGCGGCTACCAGCGCCTGATGCAGTTCCGCTGCCATCTGGGCGATACTGTAATCTTCTTCCAGCGTGTCGGGATTATTGCCGGTGCCGCGCTGGTCGTAACAGATTACCTGATACTCCTGCTCCAGTACCGCCAGTTGCGGTAACCAGTAACTGCCGCTACCGCCAAGACCCGAAATCAACACCACTACGGGCGCATCAGCATAAGGGGGAGGTGAGAGTGAAAGTTTCATCGCGGCCTCACTTGGCGATATGCGCAATTGTGGCGATTTCCACCAGCGCGTCAGGTTTTACCAGTCCGCACTGAATGCAGAATCGCGCCGGTTTGTCACCCGGGAAAAACTCGGCGTAGATTTCGTTAATCGCGGCGTAATTTTTCCAGTCGGTAATAAAGATGCTGTTGAAGGTCACATCCGCCATCGTGCCACCCGCCGTCTCGATCACCTTGCGGATGGTTTCCAGAACGTGGCGGGTTTGCGCCTTTGGGTCATCGGCAAACAGCACGTTATTATGTTGATCAAAAGCCAGCGTACCGGAGACATACACCACGCCATCAGCCAGCGTGCCGGGAACGAAGGGAGCCAGCGGTGCGCTGCTGCCAGCGGGAATAATTACGGATTTTGGCATCGTTAAACTCCTTAAGCGATACGAGCAAAGGACGTGGGAGAAAGCGCGTCGCAGAACGTTTCGACGTCGCTGACCCAGCCAAAAAAGGTTTCGATATTGAACAACGCGGCCTTCTGTGCAAATTCCGGCCCCGCCTGGTGTGTTGCGTCTTCCAGCACCACGCCGAAATACTCCAGAAAAAAGCCGTCGCGTAGCGTCGATTCGACGCAGACGTTGGTAGCGATACCGGTGAAAACCAGATGGCGTATTCCGCGGCTGCGCAAAATGCTGTCCAGCGGCGTATTGAAGAAACCGCTGTAGCGCGGCTTAGGCAGCACAATATCGCCAGGCTGCGGCACCAGTTCATCCACCAGTTGATAATCCCAGGAGCCTTTCGCCAGCAATTTCCCCTGTAGCTGCGGCTGCTTACGCATGGTTTTCAGGGCGTTCGATTTATGAAAATTTGGTGAGCCGGGGCCGCCAGCCTCGACATACTGTTCATCCCAGCCATTTTGAAACCAGATAATCAACATCCCTGCCGCTCGCGCTGCGGTCACGGCGGTTTGAATGTTGGCAATGACCGGGCGAGTGGTTGAGACATCAAACCCGGCGAGATCTAAGTAGCCGCCTGGCGTGGCATAAGCGTTTTGCATATCCACCACAATCAGCGCACTTTGCTGCGGATCGAAGGTAATGGCTTCCGGTCGAGCGGTTAAGATTGTCATCATGCCACCTCCTGAGTCAGCGCAGGGAGATGGGCGCGGCACTGCATCAGTGGTTGAATGCGCTCGCCGAAGGTTTCGATTCCCGACAGAAAATCATCGAAGGTCAATAGCACGCCTTCGGCACCAGGCACGCTTGCGACTTCATCTAACATGCGCGCGACACTGGCGTAAGAACCGACTAACGTCCCCATATTGATGTTTACCGCCGAAGTGGGATCGGCCATCTGACGGACGTTGGTGTCAGTACCGGAGCGGGTATCTTTCTGACTTTGTTCGGTTAGCCAGCTTAACGCCTCTTCATCCGCGCCCGCTTTGTAGTGTTCCCATTTGGCGCGAGCGGCATCGTCGGTTTCATCGGCAATCACCATAAACAACACATAAGAGCCAACGTCGCGTCCGGTTTGCTCTGCGGCCTGTTTCATCCGCGCAGCGGTCGGGGCGAAAGCCGTGGGTGTATTTACGCCTTTGCCGAAACAGAAGTTAAAATCGGCATACCGGGCGGAGAACGCCATGCCAGCGTCGCTTTGCCCGGCGCAGATCACTTTCATGGGGACACTCGGTTGCGGACTGACGCGACAATCATCCATAGTGAAAAAATCGCCTTTAAAATCGCTTTTCCCCGAGCCCCACAGGTCGCGCAGCACCTGAACATATTCGGTGAGATAGTCGTAACGACGGGAGAAATAGTCATCGCCAGGCCAGATACCCATCTGCTCATACTCGGGCTTTTGCCAGCCAGTCACGAGGTTGACGCCAAAACGCCCGCCAGAGATGGAGTCAATGGTTGCGGCCATACGGGCGACGATTGCCGGAGGTAACGTTAAGGTGGCAGCTGTCGCGTATATCTGAATGCGCGAGGTCACGGCTGCCAGCCCCGCCATCAAGGTGAACGACTCAAGGTTGTGATCCCAGAACTCAGTTTTGCCGCCAAAGCCACGCAGTTTGATCATCGACAGGGCGAAATCGAAATGGTAGTGCTCCGCTTTTTGCACAATGGCTTTATTCAGTTCAAAGGTCGGCATGTACTGCGGCGCGTGGGTCGAAATGAGCCAGCCGTTGTTGCCAATAGGTACGAATACGCCAATTTTCATCATCAACCTCTCTTCGTCTCGTAAAGTGAAAGTCAGACGGGGCGCTGCATCCTGCATATCCTTTTCAGCCGCGTAATGGTTTGTTTGCAAAGCGGATGCCAGTTTTTAAAAAGTGAATGTTATTAATATGTTAATGTTAAGTTGTCTAAAATATCTGGAAAAAAGTGGACTAAACGGTCAAAACAGTTGCACATAAAACATGCATCCGTGCGCGATGAAAGTGCAGAAGGTCGAGGCCGGGCAGGGGTTTTGCTATCCTGTTGCCAATCTACAAGAGGGGAGAGCGCATGACGCAAGGCGCAGTGAAAACAACGGGTAAACGTTCGCGCGCAGTGAGCGCGAAGAAAAAAGCGATTCTTAGCGCAGCACTGGACACTTTTTCACAATTCGGTTTTCACGGCACAAGGCTGGAGCAGATCGCAGAGTTGGCGGGTGTTTCAAAAACCAATCTGCTGTATTACTTTCCGTCAAAAGAGGCGCTGTATATTGCCGTGCTGCGGCAGATTCTCGATATCTGGCTGGCACCGTTAAAAGCGTTTCGTGAAGATTTCGCCCCGCTGGCGGCGATCAAAGAGTACATCCGTCTGAAGCTGGAAGTCTCACGCGATTATCCGCAGGCTTCGCGCCTGTTCTGTATGGAGATGCTGGCAGGCGCGCCGCTGTTAATGGATGAACTGACGGGCGATTTGAAGGCATTAATTGATGAGAAATCGGCGCTGATTGCCGGTTGGGTAAAAAGCGGCAAACTCGCGCCGATTGACCCGCAGCATTTGATTTTTATGATTTGGGCTTCCACTCAACATTACGCCGATTTCGCCCCTCAGGTGGAGGCGGTGACAGGCGCGACGTTGCGCGATGAGGTATTTTTCAATCAAACGGTTGAAAACGTGCAGCGGATTATTATTGAGGGGATTCGACCACGTTAAAGATGCCGGAGGAGGTTGTAACATCCTCCGGCTACCTGTTTAACCGATCGTCATTAAACTGGCGTTACCGCCAGCGGCAGCGGTATTCACACTCAGCGAGCGTTCGATATACAGCCGTTCCAGAAGGATATTGCTTTCGCCTCGGGCAAAACCCTGCACCGAAACAATTGCGCCATCCCGCGCGGCAACGGCTTCACACAATGCGCGAAGCTGATCCGAATCACCGTGGAAGATCACCGCATCAAAGGGTTGAGCGGTTATATTTTCCGCTTTCGCCAGTTGAATACGTTCGCTGACTGCCGATGGCAATGCCTTCACTAACTGACGATGCAGCGTGTCATCCGGCCACAGTACCTGGCTGCCCACCGCCAGCACGGCGGCGAGCTGAGTCAGCGCATCCTGTTCATCATCCGCAATACACAACACGCGCTCACGCGGCAGCAGCGTCCAGGTGTTGCGTTCACCCGTCGGCCCTGGCAGCAATCGTTGTGTTCCTGCCTGCGCCAGCTCGCCATATTGCGTACATAACGCCTGCAATTCTGGACGGTTTGCCGCCCATTCCCGCAGTGCATTTAGCGGCTGAGTCAATGCGGCTTTCAACTGCGCATCGACCGGATACTCTGCATCCTGACGCGCGAGCGTCACTGCCAGTGCACTTTCCGGGCGATTCGCCAGCAGACGGTAGAGATAGAGCGGACCGCCTGCTTTCGGCCCGGTGCCGGACAACCCTTCGCCGCCGAATGGCTGCACCCCGACCACTGCGCCCACCATATTACGGTTAACGTACAGGTTACCGACATGGGCCGAGCCAGTGACCTGGGCGATGGTTTCATCAATGCGCGTATGGACGCCAAGCGTCAGACCATAACCGGAAGCGTTAATTTGCTCGATCAGCTCCGGCAGCTGGTTACGGTTATAACGCACCACATGCAGCACCGGACCAAAGACCTCTTTTTGCAATTCGGCAAAGTCATCCAGTTCAATCAGCGTCGGGGCGACAAAGGTGCCGCTTTGCCATTCACGGGCATCTTCACTGTTTTCCCGCACTGCCTGGAACACCGGACGGCCTTTACTACGCATAGTCTGAATATGACGCTCAATATTGGCTTTCGCTTCGCTATCAATCACCGGACCGATATCGGTGGTCAGGCGACCAGGATTACCCATCCGGCATTCGGCCATTGCGCCGCGCAGCATTTTCAACGTGTGGTCGGCAATCTCATCTTGCAGGCACAGCACGCGCAGTGCCGAACAACGCTGGCCCGCACTGTCGAACGCTGAGGCCAGCACATCTATTACTACTTGTTCGGTCAGGGCGGAGGAGTCGACAATCATCGCGTTCATACCGCCGGTTTCCGCGATGAGCGGAATAGGGCGACCCTGAGCGTCGAGGCGGCTGGCGATATTGCGTTGCAGTAACGTAGCGACTTCGGTTGAACCGGTAAACATCACCCCGCGCACGCGATCATCACCCGTCAGTTGCGCGCCCACGGTTTCACCCTGACCTGGCAGCAATTGCACCACGCCTGGCGGTACACCCGCTTCCAGCAAAATGGCGATCCCTTGCGCGGCAATCAGCGGCGTTTGTTCTGCCGGTTTTGCCAGCACGCTGTTACCTGCCGCCAGTGCAGCAGCAATCTGCCCGGTGAAAATCGCCAGCGGGAAGTTCCACGGACTGATACACACCACAGGCCCTAATGGACGGTGGGTTTCGTTAGCGAAATCATCCCGCACCTGTCCGGCGTAGTAGTGGAGAAAATCGACCGCTTCGCGCACTTCGGCAATGGCGTTACTGAAGGTTTTTCCGGCCTCACGTACCAGAATACCAATCAGTTGCTGCATCTGGCTTTCCATCAGCACGGCAGCGCGGTGCAAAATCGCTGCGCGTTCAGCCGGAGGCGTGGCAAACCAGATTGGCGCGTTATTAACCGCACTTTCCAGCGCCTGTTCTACTTCACGCGGCGTGGCTTCACGCACAAAGCCCACAATATCTTTCGGTTCCGCAGGGTTAATAACGGGCGACATCTCACCAGCCGCGACCGATTGTTCCAGCATTGGCAAGGCCTGCCATTTTTGCAGTGCACTATTGAGCAGGGCAGAAGAGAGCGATGCCAGACGGTGTTCGTTAGCGAGATCCAGCCCTGCCGAGTTGTCGCGCCCGTGACCGTAAAGATCGCGCGGCAGGGGAATTTTCGGATGTGGTAATCCAGTTTGCCCTTCCTGTTGCGCCAGTTTTTCTACAGCAGTGACCGGATCGGCAACCAGTTCATCCAGTGGCAAAGAGGTGTCAGCAATACGGTTAACAAACGAGGTGTTAGCACCGTTTTCCAGCAGGCGACGCACCAGATACGCCAGCAGCGTTTCATGGGTACCGACAGGAGCATAAATACGACACGGACGGTTAAGTTTGCCGTCGGCAACTTTCCCGGTGACCTGCTCATACAGTGGCTCGCCCATACCGTGCAGGCACTGGAACTCGTACTGACCCGGGTAGTAGTTCTGACCCGCCAGTTGATAAATTGCCGCCAGCGTATGGGCGTTATGCGTTGCGAACTGCGGGTAGATTAGATTTGGCACCGCCAGCAGCTTTTTCGCACAGGCAAGATAAGAAACGTCGGTATACACCTTGCGAGTATAAACCGGATAACCTTCAAGGCCGTCCATCTGCGCACGTTTGATTTCACTATCCCAGTACGCGCCTTTCACCAGACGAATCATCAGACGGCGACGGCTGCGGGTGGCGAGATCAATCAGGTAATCAATCACCAGTGGGCAGCGTTTTTGATAAGCCTGAATAACAAAACCGATGCCGTTCCAGCCTGCCAGTTCCGGCTCGAAACAGAGTTTTTCCAGCAGATCGAGGGAGATCTCCAGACGATCGGCCTCTTCGGCATCGATGTTAATACCAATATCGTACTGACGCGCCAGCAGGGTGAGTGATTTCAGACGCGGGTAAAGCTCTTCCATTACCCGATCATACTGGGCGCGGCTGTATCGCGGATGCAGCGCCGACAGCTTGATTGAAATGCCCGGACCTTCATAGATGCCACGACCATTGGACGCTTTACCAATGGCGTGAATCGCCTGCTGATAGGAAACCATATACGCCTGTGCATCTGCGGCAGTCAGCGCGGCTTCGCCCAGCATGTCGTAAGAGTAACGGAAACCTTTCTCTTCCAGCTTGCGGGCATTGGCTAACGCTTCCGCGATGGTTTCGCCAGTGACGAACTGCTCGCCCATCAGGCGCATCGCCATATCCACACCTTTGCGGATCAGCGGTTCACCGCTCTTACCGATAATGCGGTTCAGCGAGCGGGAGAGGCTGGCTTCGTTATGGGTGGAAACCAGTTTGCCAGTAAACAGCAGCCCCCAGGTGGCGGCATTAACAAACAACGACGGGCTACGACCAATGTGTGACTGCCAGTTACCGTTGCTGATTTTGTCGCGAATTAACGCGTCGCGGGTGGCTTTGTCGGGAATACGCAACAACGCTTCTGCCAGACACATCAGCGCCACGCCTTCCTGCGATGACAGCGAAAACTCCTGCAATAACCCCTGGACCATACCTGCGCGACCACTGGCATTTTTTTGATTACGCAGTTTATCGGCCAGTTGATATGCCAGTTTATGCGCCTGTTCAGCAATCGGCTGCGGCAGGCGAGCTTGTTCCAGCAACATAGAAACCGCTTCGGTTTCCGGGCGGCGATAGGCAGCGGTGATCGCGGCGCGGGAAACCGACTGGGGCAAAATTTGCTCGGCAAAGTCGAGGAAAGGCTGGTGTGGTTCCTCTGCCGGAGTCGGTGCTTCATCGCTCTCATTGGCAGCGCCAGAGAGCAGCGCAGGTAGCTCCGGAAGAGTATCGCTGTTTTCCAGTTGTTCAAGATAAGAAAAAATCGCCTGCTTAATTAACCAGTGTGGCGTGCGATCGATACGTGTCGCGGCAGACTTAATACGCTCACGCGTCGCGTCGTCCAGCTTAACCCCCATGGTGGTGGTTCCCATGCCATTACTCCTGTTGTTCTGAAAGGTGCAACTTAACGTTATCGTGAAATATCCATGATGTTGCAACTTTGTGCAACCATGTTAAATGTGACCTGCGTAGCAAGCTTAAAAATGAATGAAATGTTAATAAAAGAAATCGATATGACAGGGATTAAAAAAATAACTCAGACTTTTTCTCTGCGGCAGTTAACATTTTTGAAAGGTGCAACCGCAAAAAATGTGAGAGAGTGCAACCTGATGAAAAATAGTGTCGCTGAGCACTAAAATTTAATGTAAATGGTGTGTTAAATCGATTGTGAATAACCAGCGCTTCCGGCAGGATACGGTCGCCCTGGTAAAACATAAACTCTGCTACCCCGTTCCGGTGGCAGATATAACGGCAAGTTTCGACATTGCCGATAATAATTTTTTGGAGACTTTAGATGGCTATTAGCACACCGATGTTGGTGACATTTTGTGTCTATATCTTTGGCATGATATTGATTGGGTTTATCGCCTGGCGATCAACGAAAAACTTTGACGACTATATTCTGGGCGGACGTAGCCTTGGGCCATTCGTGACGGCATTATCGGCGGGTGCATCGGATATGAGCGGCTGGCTGTTAATGGGGTTGCCGGGCGCGGTTTTTCTTTCCGGGATTTCCGAAAGCTGGATCGCCATTGGCCTGACATTAGGCGCGTGGATTAACTGGAAGCTGGTGGCCGGGCGGTTGCGTGTGCATACCGAATACAACAATAACGCCTTAACATTGCCGGATTATTTTACCGGGCGCTTTGAAGATAAAAGCCGTATTTTGCGCATTATCTCCGCGCTGGTGATTTTGCTGTTCTTCACCATTTATTGCGCTTCGGGCATCGTGGCAGGCGCGCGTCTGTTTGAAAGTACCTTTGGCATGAGCTACGAAACGGCTCTGTGGGCGGGCGCTGCGGCGACGATCCTTTACACCTTTATTGGTGGCTTCCTTGCAGTGAGCTGGACTGACACTGTACAGGCCAGCCTGATGATTTTTGCCCTGATCCTGACGCCGGTTATCGTAATCATTAGCGTTGGTGGGTTTGGCGACTCGCTGGAAGTGATCAAACAAAAGAGCATCGAAAACGTCGATATGCTCAAAGGACTGAACTTTGTTGCCATTATCTCGCTGATGGGCTGGGGGCTGGGTTACTTCGGGCAGCCGCACATCCTGGCGCGTTTTATGGCGGCGGATTCTCACCACAGCATTGTCCATGCGCGTCGTATCAGTATGACCTGGATGATCCTCTGCCTGGCAGGGGCGGTGGCTGTCGGCTTCTTTGGTATTGCTTACTTTAATGAGCACCCGTCGGTAGCAGGTGCGGTAAACCAGAATGCTGAACGTGTGTTTATCGAACTGGCGCAAATTCTGTTTAACCCGTGGATTGCCGGGATTCTGCTGTCGGCGATTCTGGCGGCGGTAATGTCAACCTTAAGTTGCCAGCTGCTGGTGTGCTCCAGTGCGATTACCGAAGATTTATACAAAGCGTTTCTGCGTAAACAGGCCAGCCAGAAAGAGCTGGTGTGGGTAGGGCGTGTGATGGTGCTGGTGGTGGCGCTGGTGGCCATTGCGCTGGCGGCAAACCCGGAAAACCGCGTGCTGGGCTTAGTGAGCTACGCGTGGGCAGGCTTTGGCGCGGCGTTTGGTCCGGTGGTGCTGTTCTCGGTGATGTGGTCACGCATGACGCGCAACGGTGCGCTGGCGGGGATGATCATCGGTGCGCTGACGGTTATCGTCTGGAAACAGTTCGGCTGGCTGGGTCTGTACGAAATTATTCCGGGCTTTATCTTTGGTAGTATCGGGATTGTAGTGTTTAGTTTGCTGGGTAAAGCGCCGTCAGCGGCGATGCAAAAACGCTTTGCCGAGGCCGATGCGCACTATCATTCGGCTCCGCCGTCACGGTTGCAGGAAAGCTAAGGGACTTAGCCTGCGGCGGTTTTGTTTGGCTTCAGCAGCGGGTTGCGCTCCCTTAATGTGCCTCGCCATATAAATTGAATGGTGCAGGGGGCGGCCAATCGCCGCCACCCCCTGCACCCCGGGCTCTGGCGAACAAAATCGCCGCTGCGCGGTACCTTCAGCTTATCCCCTTCGGCTACCGGGTCGGGCGCGAGGTAATGTCCTGTAAGACGCGCCCTCAGCCCACATCCATGTGGGCTGCCCCGGCCTTCGGGGAACGCTTCAGCGACTTTGACGCCACCAACACCCGAGCTGTTATTATGTTCCGGGCAAAAAGTTAGATTTGATAATCGCGGATGGACGAAATTGCTTGATACACCCGCTTATCAGTTTTACATGGAAGCTCTGATGCATTGAGTCTGGACAGTTTTGTCGGCTGGATAAGGCGTTTACGCGGCATCTGGCAAGAACACATGGCTCGTTGTAAACAATCCCATCTTTGTACCTGGAATAATCGTTTATATCCCCTGGCATTACCTCTCTTTGTTTACATTCCAACATCATTTTATAAACATTCCGCTTGTATTTTTCTTTGCCGTAATGATAATCGCTATCACTGCGATTTACTTTTCTTTGCATAGATTGACTCAGAAAAACGTTTAAGGGTGGGTGGCATGTTTGTTCCATTTCTCATTATGTTGCGCGAAGGACTTGAAGCCGCGCTGATTGTCAGTTTGATCGCCAGCTATCTTAAGCGTACCCAGCGAGGCCGATGGATTGGTGTGATGTGGATTGGCGTGTTGCTTGCCGCTGCGTTGTGCCTGGGCTTGGGTATCTTCATTAACGAAACCACCGGCGAATTTCCGCAAAAAGAACAGGAACTGTTTGAAGGTATCGTGGCGGTGATCGCCGTGGTGATCCTTACCTGGATGGTTTTCTGGATGCGCAAAGTGTCGCGCAACGTCAAAGTACAACTGGAGCAGGCAGTCGATAGCGCATTGCAGCGTGGAAATCATCATGGCTGGGCGCTGGTGATGATGGTCTTTTTTGCCGTTGCAAGGGAGGGGCTGGAGTCGGTCTTTTTCCTGCTGGCGGCGTTTCAACAAGATGTCGGGATCTGGCCGCCGCTGGGTGCAATGCTCGGTCTTGCTACAGCCGTGGTGCTCGGCTTCCTGCTCTACTGGGGCGGTATTCGCCTCAATCTTGGTGCATTTTTTAAATGGACCAGCCTGTTTATTCTCTTCGTCGCCGCAGGGCTGGCGGCTGGTGCCATTCGCGCATTTCATGAAGCCGGATTGTGGAACCACTTTCAGGAAATCGCCTTCGATATGAGTGCGGTGCTCTCAACTCACTCGCTGTTTGGCACGCTGATGGAAGGGATTTTTGGCTATCAGGAAGCGCCAAGTGTCAGCGAAGTCGCCGTCTGGTTTATTTATCTCATCCCGGCGCTGGTGGCATTTGCTCTGCCACCACGCGCAGGGGCGACAGCGTCTCGCTCTGCGTAGCAAATACGACGCAAACTCTTGCTTAGTTACAACATACTTTAAAGGGATAGTCTCGTCATGACCATTAACTTCCGCCGTAACGCATTGCAGTTGAGCGTGGCTGCGCTGTTTTCTTCTGCTTTTATGGCTAACGCCGCTGATGTGCCGCAGGTCAAAGTGACCGTGACGGATAAGCAGTGCGAACCGATGACCATTACGGTTAACGCCGGGAAAACACAGTTCATTATTCAGAACCACAGCCAGAAGGCGCTGGAGTGGGAGATCCTCAAAGGCGTGATGGTGGTGGAAGAGCGGGAAAATATCGCCCCTGGTTTTAGCCAGAAAATGACGGCGAATTTACAGCCTGGCGAATACGATATGACCTGCGGTCTGCTGACTAACCCGAAAGGGAAGTTGATCGTCAAAGGTGAGGCAACGGCGGATGCGGCGCAAAGTGATGCGCTGTTAAGTCTTGGTGGTGCAATTACTGCATATAAAGCGTATGTCATGGCGGAAACCACGCAGCTGGTGACCGACACCAAAGCCTTTACCGACGCTATTAAAGCAGGCGATATCGAAAAAGCAAAAGCACTGTATGCGCCGACGCGCCAGCACTATGAGCGCATTGAACCGATTGCTGAACTGTTCTCCGATCTGGATGGTAGCATTGACGCCCGTGAAGATGATTACGAGCAAAAAGCCGCCGATCCAAAATTCACCGGTTTCCACCGTCTGGAAAAAGCATTGTTTGGCGATAACACCACTAAAGGGATGGATAAGTATGCCGACCAGCTTTATACCGATGTGGTCGATTTGCAAAAACGCATCAGTGAACTGGCTTTCCCACCTTCAAAAGTGGTCGGCGGTGCAGCCGGACTGATTGAGGAAGTGGCAGCCAGCAAAATCAGCGGTGAAGAAGATCGCTACAGCCACACCGATCTGTGGGATTTCCAGGCTAACGTTGAAGGCTCGCAGAAAATTGTCGATCTGCTGCGTCCACAACTGCAAAAGGCCAACCCGGAACTGCTGGCAAAAGTCGATGCCAATTTCAAAAAGGTCGATACCATTCTGGCGAAATACCGTACTAAAGACGGTTTTGAAACCTACGACAAATTGACCGATGCTGACCGTAATGCGCTGAAAGGGCCGATTACTGCGCTGGCGGAAGATCTGGCGCAACTTCGCGGTGTGCTGGGGCTGGATTAAACGTTATGCAGTATGAAGATGAAAACGGCGTGAATGAACCGTCACGCCGACGTTTACTGAAAGGGATTGGTGCGCTGGCGCTGGCGGGAAGTTGTCCGGTCGCTCATGCACAAAAAACGCAAAGTGCACCGGGCACGCTTTCACCGGATGCACGCAATGAGAAACAGCCGTTTTATGGTGAGCATCAGGCAGGGATCCTGACGCCACAACAGGCCGCAATGATGCTGGTGGCGTTTGATGTGCTTGCCAGCGATAAAGCCGATCTTGAAAGGTTGTTTCGCTTGTTGACTCAGCGTTTTGCTTTTCTGACTCAGGGCGGAGCGGCACCAGAAACGCCAAATCCGCGCCTGCCTCCACTCGATTCCGGCATTCTTGGCGGCTACATTGCGTCCGATAATCTCACCATAACGTTATCGGTGGGCCACTCATTGTTTGATGAGCGGTTTGGCCTTACACCGCAGATGCCGAAAAAGTTGCAGAAAATGACGCGTTTCCCCAACGACTCGCTGGATGCGGCGTTATGTCATGGTGATGTGTTGCTACAAATTTGCGCCAACACCCAGGACACGGTGATCCATGCGCTGCGCGATATCATCAAACACACGCCGGATTTGCTCAGCGTGCGCTGGAAGCGGGAAGGGTTTATTTCCGATCATGCAGCGCGTAGTAAAGGCAAAGAGACGCCGATTAATTTGCTGGGTTTCAAAGACGGCACTGCCAATCCCGATAGCCAGAATGATAAGTTGATGCAACAAGTGGTGTGGGTGACGGCAGATCAGCAGGAGCCTGCGTGGACAATCGGCGGCAGCTACCAGGCGGTGCGGTTGATTCAGTTTCGGGTGGAGTTTTGGGACAGAACGCCACTGAAAGAACAGCAGACGATTTTTGGTCGCGACAAACAAACCGGTGCGCCGCTGGGAATGCAGCATGAGCATGATGTTCCCGATTACGCCAGCGATCCGGAGGGGAAGGTGATTGCGCTGGACAGCCATATCCGGCTGGCGAATCCCCGCACGCCAGAGAGTGAGTCCAGCCTGATGCTGCGTCGTGGCTACAGTTATTCGTTGGGCGTCACCAACTCCGGACAACTGGATATGGGGCTACTGTTTGTCTGCTATCAACACGATCTGGAAAAAGGCTTCCTGACAGTACAAAAAAGGCTCAATGGCGAAGCGCTGGAGGAATACGTTAAACCTATCGGCGGCGGTTATTTTTTTTCGCTGCCGGGAGTGAAGGACGCGAACGATTATCTCGGAAGCGCGTTATTGCGGGTTTAATGTGTTTAGGCGGATAAGGCGTTCGTGCGCAGATGCCTGATGCGACGCTTGCGCGTCTTATCATGCCTACAATCGGTGCGGGTTTGGTAGGCTGGATCAGGCGTTCACGCCGCATCCGGCGTTCGTGCGCTGATGCCTGATGCGAATCCTGCTGAAAGCACACAGCTTTTTTCATCACTGTCATCACTCTGTCATCTTTCCAGTAGAAACTAATGTCACTGAAATGGTGTTTTGTAGTTAAATATAAGTGAATATATTGTTGCAATGAATGCGAGATCTGTTGTACTTATTAAGTAGCAGCGGAAGTTCCCGGCAGTGATAGTCAGTCACTATGGAGATCGCGGATGGTAACGTCCTGTTCTGGACAATGTTTTGTTAAGCAAGGCTCCACCACTCGCGGAGATTTCTCCTCCGGTAGCAACTTCGTCACTCTGTATTTTTCTCACTTCCTCTCTTTACTCGTGTTACCGACGCCGCAAACGGTGTGCGTAGCCGTTTTTCGGCATTTTATCCAAAAGCAAACTATGGCTTACAAGGAAGCCAACCCTCTGATGTTCGTGCGCATAATCGCGCTGCCAACGGCGCGTGTGATGAATACAAACAACTCAAGGTGCTCTCCATGGGAAGACAAAAAGCAGTGATCAAAGCTCGTCGCGAGGCAAAACGTGTGCTGAGACGGGATTCGCGCAGCCATAAGCAGCGTGAAGAAGAATCGGTCACCTCGCTTGTGCAGATGAGCGGCGTAGAAGCCATTGGTATGGCCCGCGACAGTCGCGATACCTCGCCCATCCTCGCGCGAAATGAAGCGCAATTGCACTATCTGAAGGCTATTGAGAGTAAGCAGCTGATATTCGCCACGGGCGAAGCCGGGTGCGGAAAAACCTGGATCAGCGCAGCAAAAGCGGCAGAGGCCCTGATACATAAGGATGTCGACAGGATTATCGTCACCCGTCCAGTTCTGCAAGCCGATGAAGATCTTGGCTTCTTACCTGGTGATATCGCAGAAAAGTTTGCTCCCTATTTTCGTCCGGTCTACGACGTGCTGGTCCGGCGCTTAGGGGCTTCCTTTATGCAGTACTGCCTGCGACCGGAAATAGGGAAGGTGGAAATTGCGCCGTTCGCCTATATGCGTGGACGTACCTTTGAAAATGCAGTCGTCATTCTTGACGAGGCGCAGAATGTGACTGCCGCGCAAATGAAAATGTTTTTAACCCGCCTCGGGGAGAACGTGACGGTTATCGTCAACGGTGATATCACGCAATGCGATTTGCCTCGCGGCGTGCGCTCCGGATTAAGTGACGCGCTGGAACGTTTCGAAGAAGATGAAATGGTCGGGATCGTCCGATTCGGTAAAGAGGATTGCGTACGTTCGGCACTTTGCCAACGTACGCTACATGCATACAGTTAAGTGTATTATCGGCGCAGAGCCCGGGCGAACCGGGCTTTGTTTTGGGTGTTTACGCCCGGACTAGCGCTTTTTCTGAAACCACCATTTTTATTTGCCCCTGGCTGGTGAAGTGTACGCTCATCCTGTGGCTTTTTTGTAGTTGCTGATAGAGCTCATCAGGTATTGCTAAGCTCTCAGCATATTCTTGCGGCGTATATTGGTAGGCTGCATGATGCTGCTGTTTTTGAAAACGTAGCTTATTGTACAGCGCCCAGACAATTAACACGACGGCATTCGCCACTGCCAGCAAAAAATAGAACTGAAGTCGGCTTCTGGCCTCGCTTTGCCAGTAATAACCCGTCAGCAGATCCATTGCGAATAAGAATATGAACAAAGCAAATAATGTCCATAAGATGGTTGTGGCAACATAATCAACCAGTAAACGTACTGGCGATTGTCGGGTCGTAATAATTAAATTGTTCATATTAACCTCTCAGAATCCCGCGATCGGGACTTACCCAACGGGCGCGTTGCTTTTTAGGCATCAACATGACTCGTGTAAATGATACCAATGTCGTTGCCAGACTCAGCATCCAGAAAATAACCGGGAACCAAATAATCCAGAAAAGCGATGAAGTCAGATTATGCTCATAGCGATTCTCGATCATCAGGCTGACAATAAATTGCAGTAAACATAACGTACACAATAATATTCCGGCAGTATGTGTCGCAGCGATATGTGTCAATTCAATATTTAACGGTACACCGGCAAGTTGGACTGCGTAAATAATGAAACCGACCAGGCAAGTGAAGGCCCATATTGTCGTCAGGCAGTATTCAAAAAACAGCGGCCACATTCGAAAGTTTTCTTTGCGCCACAACCTTGTCATATTTTTGAGGAATACTTCTGCACCGCCCTGAGCCCAGCGCAGGCGCTGTTTCCACAGCCCTTTTAACGTTTCAGGCATTAATATCCAGCACAGCGCCCGTGGCTCGTAAAAAATCGCCCACTGATTCAACTGCAGCTTCCAGCTAATATCAATATCTTCGGTGATCATATCGTCACTCCAGTAACCCACTTCTGCCAGGGCGCTGCGACGAAATGCGGCAATAACACCGGAAACGGTAAATACGTTTCCATAGATACGCTGGGTTCGCTTGATCAAACCAATAATTGAGGAATACTCGCCAACCTGAATTTTACCCACCAGGGTAGAACGTGTTCGAATACGAGGATTACCGGTTACGGCACCCACACGCGGGTTGTACAACATCGGTTCCACAATATATGCCGCCGCATCGCGGTCTAATAACGCATCGCCATCAATGCACACCAGATATTCACTTTTCGCCGCGGCAGCTCCGGTTTTAAGCGCAATGGCTTTCCCCTGGTTTTGCGCCAGATGAATGACCCGCAGGTGGGGAATTTGTGCAGCCATGCGATCCAGGATGGCACGGGTTTTGTCTGTTGAACCGTCATTTACGGCAATAACTTCAATGTTCTCATAACGCTGTGCTAAAGCGGCGTGTATGGTTTCCTCAACGTTTTTCTCCTCATTAAAACAGGGAATGATAATGGAGATAGACGGATTATCTTTCAACTGGGGAGCTGGTGCGTTTTCTCCCCACGGCCAGTGGCGTTCACGATAGACCCAGAAATAGACGCCGCCAACAATCCACATGATGGACATAAAAAACGGCCAGAAGAAAACGAACCTCATCATCAGTTCACCAGAGTGAAAGTACGCTACGCATAGGGGTATGCATAACACCAGACATAATATAAAAAACGATACGATGCGATTAATCATTTTTCGGATACCAGGCTGTTGAAAACTCAGGACGAATAACGTCTATTTCAGGTTGGTTATGCAGAAAATTGTCGGGATAATAACCATAGTTTTTCACTCCATTCAGTTGTAATAGGCTCATCCAGTGAGCGAGTTGTTGCGAAGAAATAGCCTGATGCTGACCATTTTTCTGCCAGTTTTGTGCCTGTAATTCTAAAATAGATTTGTCTTTAGCCTGAGGGATGTTTTTAATTTGATTGGTCAATTGTATTAACCATTGGTCAGCCGATTTTTCTGCGACACCTTCCATATAAGGCATAGCCATAATAGCGGTCCAGTCATAGCTTTTTAGGAAATCAGCATAATTCTGTGCAAACCAGGCTTCACTTTCAGGTTGTATTACCGGAAGTGCAAAAATATTTCGTGCAGTTTTAACATGTGGACCGCGAATGGCTTTTACGCGCGCACTAAGTTCTAAAGTGAAGTCAGTTAACGCACGACTTTTAAAGCGGGTCCACTGTTTAAATTGCTCCGGGTTTTGTCGAATTTCGCTCAGACTCCCGCTAAAGCCTGCTTGCTGATAAGCCGTGATAGCCGGTGCACTGGCATCTTCATAATCTGAAAGCAAAGCATCATCGTGGAACAATATGCCATCAAAAGCAGCATGTCCGGCAAGATCTTCATATAACATGCCAACTTGTGCTCTGACTCTGTCATCGAAAGGAGAGAGACGGCGATATTGTTCAGGATGAATTTGTGCTTTTTTCTCCCCAGTCGGTAAGTATTTTACTCGCGTTAATGTGGGATCTAAATCCCAGCTTAATACCGGCATCCACGCATAGATGTTTACACCTGAGCGGGTACGTAATTGCCAGGCAACCCGACTAAAAATATCTGCTTTCATTGGTAGCAAACGATTTGGAAACCAGACCTCTTTGACCAGCCCATCACCATCGGGATCAGCAAATGCCTGCAAATACACGGTTGATATTTGCATATCTTTCACCCGCTGAATTAGCACATCAATATTGCGATCCATTTGCTGGCGGTTTTCGTCATAAACGTAATCAAGATCGATATGCATTATCCGTTGTGGTGATTTTTCCTGTACGGTAATAATTTGCTGGGCAAACTCTTTTAATGAGGGATTATTGGCGATTAATACTCGCGGAATGGAATCCAATTGTGACGCATTTGCCAAACCTGATTCAAGGGTGAAGAACATGTCATAACCGAGTTTTTTTAATTCCTCTATCGCTATGCCATTCGCTTCGCCATAAGGCCAAACAAAAACGTGTGGATTTACCTTAGCCTTTGTACGCAGGTATTCCGTCATTTTTACAGCATCCAGACGAATTCTTTCCCGGTATTCTGCTGCGGTTTCATACCGTGCGTGGTCAGTAAAATATGCACGATTTACATATACAGGCAATAAGCTGCCGGTGGCATTAGCCTGAATACCGTAGTGAGAATTCCATGTATGAGAAGCGACCTCAACGAGCCGGGAACGCGCAACTTCTCGCACTTGTTGCCACGTGGCAAAATATTCTCGATCGACCATCTCATCGCCAAATTTTACTTGTTCATCCGCTGGCGTATCGACCCAACTGCCGACGGGGGCCCATACAGCAGGCCACTGGAAGGCCTGAAGAATTGGGAAGACGCGGGTATAAAAACTCTGGTAGCCGTCATCAAAAGTTAGCACTACTGCTTTTTCCGGTAGCGGCTTTCCTCCTTGATGTGCTTCACGAATTTGAGCAATACTGACCGGTTGATAACCGTTCTCGCGCAGCCAGGCAAATTGTTCACGCAGTGCTGATGTCCGCACTGACATAAAACGCTGGTCGGCAGCTTCGTCTTCAACGTTATGCCATGAAATCGCCACAAAACCATTATGCGGCCACGGTTGCTCGGCGAGTAAAGATTCGCGATCCTGTGGCGGTATAAATGATGTTCTTGACTGGCTAATGCACGCAGTGAGCATAATTATACTCACCAGCATCAGGAGATATTTATTTCCATTACGTAACATATTTATCCTTAAAATCTGAATGTCATATCGAATTCAACGTATAAGTTGTGTTCTCTGTCACCGTCATAAGGTCGTTTTTCCCAGCGTAGCGTTGCGCCAGCATCAATCACGTCATTCCAGCTAATGCGTTGCCCGTAGCCGAGTTGGGTGACGACATCCGTGCCATAATGTTTTTGCCAGGAGGCACCAACACCTGCGCTGAAGATTTGCTCCCAGCTATTTTCATAGCTACGCCATAACAAATGACTTGCCTCAAATGCCGGAACAATATCGAACGTTTTTATAGGGTTGTAGTATGGAGTGTCGTGTTCTGTATTTTGTTCGTAATACAGATTGGGTAGGAAATCGACAATCAAATATGGTGAAGACCAGATGCGTTCCTGACCCTCAAGTGAGACTTCATGACGCTGATTACTGTCAGAAAAATCAGTGAAAGCCCAGGAGACACCGTACTTACGCCGCTCATTTTGATACCAGCGAACATAAGCCTGTGCACTGTTGCCTGTAACACCATTTTTCATTGCCCGTAATGGAACGCGGTGAGAGAGGCGTTCCAGTTGCGAACCAATACGCCAGTTATCATTAAAATCATACCAGCCAGACAGGCGCGCGCCGGGTTTATGCTCATGATTGAAAAAGCGTTCGGTGTACTCCGCCTCAAGCCAGATATTACGTGACCGCCACTCAACACCCGCAAGCCAGTCGCGAATAATCCCTTTTCCTTCGCTAAATTGTCCATCGGCATAACCGAATCCAGCAAAACCGCGCCAGTTATCATTCAGCGGTGGTGAATAAACGATGGTGGTTAAGTCGACATCATGTTTGCCACTATCCGGACCTTCGGCATCAATTCCTGTTGAGCCAGCGATACGAAGCTCTGCAAGATTATGTACATCAACCGCACGTTTTAAACGTACAACGCCGGGATCTTGCGGTTCACGTTCGACAACATCGTGCGTTAAGACCGCTGCCTGCTGCCATTCTTGTAACGTTAATGCTGTCCAGGCTTGTTCAACCTCCAGATTAATATTACGTGGCTCGATCACTTCTGCTTTTTTTAATTCATTTTCTGCCGCACGAGGCCAACCGCGGGCTTGTAACACACTCGCGTAATCAATGCGCAGTCCCTGATTTCCTGGTGCGTTATAAGCAAGCTCTCTGGCTGTCATTTCAGCCTGAGGAAGATCATTACTATATTTTGCTACGGTTGAGAGAAACGAATGCCCCTGTAACCAGGTATCATTCGGGATGCTCGTAGGCGTGCCCATTAACCGAAGGAAAGGCGGCGAAGTATTAATGGTATGTTGGGTGACAGTTAGCGCGCCGGGATAATTTTCACTCTCCAGGTGGCTGTAAAAGAGATCCGCAAGTTCTTCATCGGATAAATCCGGGGCAATGGTCTCCTTGTGATAAAAGAGCTCTGTCATTATTGACTGTGCTTTTTTTGGCTGATGTTCTTTGAGATAAGCCGACGCAACCCAATATTGCGCCCAGGGCGGAATAATTTGCCCCGTCTTTTTTAAACGCTGATAGTGAGAAATAACGTCTTTATAACGATCGCGAGTTAATAACGCGCCAAGATGATCAACCTGAATACGCTGGTACTGGGCAGTGCGGTCAGGGTTATCATGCCACAGAATTTCTAATGCAGCGTATTGGGCGAGGGCCCGATCGGCAATGGCATAACGTTCACTTTCACTGCGCGTAGGCATAAATGACAGTCTGACCAGTTCGGCATGAATATCAGCGCGAATATCTGGCGTTAAATTGGCATCGTCAATCGCGGCAGCAAGTTGATTATTCCGTAATGCCTGCACGTATTCTGTGGGATATTGTTGCGTTAAGGCATTTTCAGGTAATGACCCTGTCATCGCCCGTAATTCATCCTCATGCCGCCCCGCCAGTTTATAGATATAGGCTTCTGCGAGTAAATTAGCTTTGTCCGGTGCTCCAGAGTTAAGCTGCTTAAGTTTAACCAGCGCAGAATCATAGTGACCCGCATCTGCCAGGGTTAAAATTTGTCCCCGTTGATAATCCTTATTTTGCGACTCCAGAGAGAGTGCCTTTTGCCACAGTGTAAGCGAGTTTTGCCATTGTTGCAGGTTACGATAAGCGACGGCGACAGCTGCATAACCACGCGCTGGTAATTGCTGATGACGGTAGCGGTTGTAAACGGTAATAACCTGTTTATCTTGCCCGGCCCATAAGGCAATCTGTAACCAGTCAGCAATTTGGTTATTACTGAGTGCTGATTTTTGTGCAAACCATAACAAAGCTGGCTGAGTATTTCCCTTGCGAGCTTCGATAATCAATGCATCATAGGCATTATTAGCAGCACTCTTCGCCGCGGGACTCGCTGCTAAAAATGCGGCAGTAAGAATTTTCAAAGCCCATTTGGTTTTCGGGCACCTTTTTCTGCTACTTGAATACATCCTGTATTACTCCATGTATTGCTAAAATCTCTCTCTGTATCTAATTACAGGTAACTGAAACGAAAGATATTTTTTTTTGCACATCATAATCCGTTATTAAACGCGGAAGAGAGACGTGAATTGTTGATGATGAGAAGAAGAAATGATGAGTAGAGTATCCATATAAAATCCTTTTCTCGCCCGAAAATCCATTCCAATGATGAGGAACTTCAGGAATACGGCATAAATCCCAATGCCTTTTTCAAAATAAATTAGGATTAAAATAATTAAATCAGTAAATTCCGATGCATGATATCGGATTTTTCGAAAGTCCTGATGAAATGCAGCGTTACTGTACTCACGGATTCAATTGTTATTCCTAATATATCTATGAATTAATGTTTTATAAGGATTTCCTTATAACCATTTATATGTATTTGCAAGCCTGTCTTGTCGCGAAGAATGTATAAAGCACTAAGGTAATAATAATTGCAGTCTGCAACTATCATCATCGGTATTGTTTGTGGGCGGAATTTCATATTGACAACAGTACAGTTCTTATATCTATTAATAATAGAAAGGGATCTACAACCTACAGATTGGTGTAGCTTTATGGAAAAAGACTATTTGAGAATTAGTAGTACTGTATTAGTGAGCTTATTGTTTGGGCTTGCTTTGGTTTTGGTGAATAGTTGGTTTAATCAGCCAGGCGTTGAGGAAGTTGTTCCACGATCAACCTATCTGATGGTAATGATTGCTTTATTTTTTATCGATACTGTTGCATTTATTTTTATGCAGTTGTATTTCATTTATGACCGTAGGCAATTTTCAAACTGTATACTTAGTTTGGCTTTTCTGAGTTGTTTGATTTACTTTGTTAAAACCGTCATTATCATTCAGCAAATTATTGAGGGGCGTTTGACAAGCAGTGTTGTTCAAAATGACATTGCAATCTATTATTTGTTTCGTCAGATGAGTTTGTGCATATTAATATTTCTGGCATTGGTGAATAAAGTTAGTGAAAACACAAAACAGCGCAATTTATTTTCCAAAAAAATGACTTTGTGCATAAGTTTGTTTTTTGTTGTTGGGGGGGCGATAGTTGCTCACATACTTTCTAGTCATTATGAGAGCTACAATTTACACATTGCCGAGTTAACCAATGAAAATGATCAGGTGGTTTGGAAAACATCATATGTTACCATAATGATTTTCATGTGGTTAACCTTGCTTTCAGTTAATCTATACTTTAATGGTTTACGCTGTGATATCTGGAATGGAGTGACGGTGATTGCTTTTTGTGCCGTACTGTACAATGTCTCTCTTTTATTTATGAGCAGGTATAGCGTGTCCATTTGGTATATTAGTCGCACTATTGAAGTAGTCAGTAAGTTAACCGTTATGGTAATATTTATGTGCCATATATTCAGTGCGCTACGAGTAACAAAGGACATTGCACATCGCGATTCCTTAACCAATATATTTAACAGAAATTATTTTTTTAATGAACTGACAGTTCAATCAGCATCGGCCAAAAAAACGCCTTATTGCGTCATGATTATGGATATCGACCACTTCAAAAAAGTCAACGACACCTGGGGGCATCCGGTTGGCGATCAGGTGATAAAAACAGTGGTGAGTATCATTGGGAAAAGCATACGGCCAGATGACCTTTTTGCGCGCGTCGGCGGCGAAGAGTTTGGCGTCTTGCTGACGGACATCGATACTGAACGTGCGAAAGCTTTAGCGGAAAGGATTCGGGAAAATGTTGAGCGTTTAACTGGTGATAATCCTGAATACGCCATACCACAAAAAGTGACGATTAGTATTGGCGCTGTTGTAACGCAGAAAAATGAGTTAAACCCTAAGGAGATCTATCAACTGGCTGATAACGCACTTTACGAGGCGAAAGAGACCGGGCGTAATAAGGTGGTAGTAAAAGAGGCAGAAATTCTTATCAACCGCAAGGATGATGAATGAGTCTGTCGCTAGTTGTCGACCTCCGCCTGGGGCTTCTCATCCCCCCGGTCTATGCAATATACGAAAAAAAAGCTCGTACTTTCGTACGAGCTCTTCTTTAAATATGGCGGTGAGGGGGACCGCCTGAAATAAATCTGACTTAATCCGGGGGTGTTATATAATTTCATTATAAACAATATATTACACTTTTTGCTGTCTGATATTATCTAATGTATTCTTAGTGAAGCGAGAGACTAATGGCATACTGGATGGCATACCAGAGTAACAGGAATTAGCGTATGGCAGTATTGACGGATACTAAAGCAAGGCATATCAAACCTGATGACAAACCATTGCCCCATGGGGGAATTACAGGACTGACTCTTCATCCTTCTTCAGTAAAAGGGCGGGGTAAATGGGTTTTTCGTTATGTAAGTCCGGTGACACAAAAAAGGCGTAATGCTGGATTGGGAACTTATCCTGAGGTCAGTATTGCTGAAGCTGCACGTGCTGCCCGGATAATGCGAGAGCAACTTGCTGCAGGTGATGACCCACTGGAGATTAAAAAGGCTGAAGCTGAAAAAGTTGTTATCCCAACATTTGCCGATGCAGCCAGGCGTGTACATGCTGAATTGTCACCGGGATGGGAAAATCCAAAGCATGTCAGGCAGTGGTTATCGACGCTTGAAAATTACGCGTTTCCTCAACTGGGAGCAAAAACGCTGGATTCGATTACGGCTGCGGACGTGGCAGAAACACTGCGTCCAGTCTGGTTAACCTTGTCAGAAACGGCAAGCCGGGTTAAACAGCGCATTCATGTTGTTATGCAGTGGGGATGGGCGCACGGTTTTTGTGTGGCAAACCCTGTTGATGTGGTTGACCATTTGCTTCCTCAGCAGACAAGAGGACGTGATGAACACCAACCCGCAATGCCCTGGAGGCAGTTACCGCTTTTTGTGGCGACCAGTGTGTATACAGATGAACCTTATAATGTTACCCGGGCACTGTTATTAATGGTGATACTTACAGCAACCCGCTCGGGCGAAGCCAGGGGAATGCGCTGGGCTGAAATTGATTTTCATAAGCGGATATGGACTATACCCGCAGAAAGAATGAAAGCCAGGATACAGCATCGTGTTCCTTTATCCCGGCAGGCCATTCACATTCTGGAAAATATACGTGGTTTGCATGATGAACTAGTGTTTCCTTCTCCCAGAAAGCAGCAGATCCTTTCAGATATGGTGTTGACGAGTTTTCTGCGTAAAAAGAAAGCCATCAGTGATATATCGGGGCGAGTTGCCACGGCACATGGTTTTCGCTCAACATTCAGGGACTGGTGTAGTGAACAGGGGTATTCGCGGGATCTGGCGGAAAGGGCGCTCGCTCATACGCTGAAAAATAAGGTTGAGGCGGCATATCATCGTACTGATCTACTGGAGCAGCGTGTACCGATGATGCAGGCATGGGCGGATTATGTGATGTCTCAACTTGCTAAAAACACTAAGGAATTCGCTTAGTTTCATGGACTGGCATACTCAGAGTAGCCAAATGGTTACTGCTTTCTTTTTTGAAAAATAAATGCAATGCCAGTTCGTAATGAAAACCTGGCATTGCACTCAGATAACGATTATTCATTATTATAACGAATAATACACTTGTGATAATTTATTTTTTGTCCGATAGTATCTATAGTCTGTTTCGGTGATACTTCAGTATGTTTTGATGATCACAAATGAAAACTCCGGCATCGAATGCAGGAATATTTAGTTTTTTTGCCAGTTCGGATGGTGTAATCGTGTTTCCTATATAAACAACCAGGTTATCATCAATCCTTATTTTCCTTTGTTCCGCCAGTATGTCAAGTGCTTCATCCAGAACACATTTTTTCCTGAGAGCATATGGGGCATATTGTAAAATATAACTTTTCTGGAATATGTAACCTGCTGTTGTGATAATTCTTTTCTGAAGCCATTTATCAAGTTTCTCAGCCGGGGATATTTCCCGAAGGGATTCAAGTTTATATATAAGATGCTTGAAATAAAATTCAATGAGATAAATGGCGCTATTAGTACTTTCCAGCGTTATTACTGTCGAGTCTGGATCTTTCTCCAGTTCCAGAATTGCGGCTATCCTGACAACCTGCTCTCTTTTTCTGACAATAATGTCTTCAAAAGTACCCATATGAGGATTCTGTCTGACAGTATCCATATTTTCTTTGTGAAAGCGCTCCAGTGCGCGGGATGCTGCATTTGATAATGTCATGCAGATGCGCTCTTTACTTTTTGCACGTCTTTCTCTGGATGCTCTCAGAGAGTCTCTGATCTGACTGCCAAAACTTTTCTTACGAAAACAGCTTGCACATTGTTGCGTCACAACAGGAGTGGCAGTATGCGGTTCTGTCGTCATTATTTTAATTGCTCCGGGTTCGCAAAATAGCAACCGGGCCAGAAAGCCATTGCCCCGGATCTGATCGCCAGTGAGAGTAAAAAACTTATTAAATATTACCGGTTGAGTCAGTATAAGTATAGTGAGACGGACATCATTCAGCCGGAACCCGGGTCTGGATGCCCGTTCAACGTTGACTGGTTGCCCACTCCATAATGTGTTGTACAGTGCCGATTTGCGTTCGAAACGCTTATCCAGAATAGTACCTCCTTCATCAGACAGCAACAGAAGAGAGGGTGACTGGCTGAGTTTCAAAGCTATCCCTTCTGGTGTCGCGTCATTCACGATGAGAACCTGTTGTACGGGAGGTTCGGGTTTATTTGCTATACACTTTTCAAGTGCTGCTCGTGCAGCAGCAGCATTTTCCGGGGATCTTTCAATTTCCTTTTTATATCTCCGCTCCAGGATTTTTTTATCTGTTGTCCACATTTCCATCATTCGGTCATAGTTTTTTTTATCGTCGATATATGCCTGATGTAGTTCTTCTTCTGTTTCATGAACAGGAGCGATTAATTTTGCGCAGGCAGAGGTTTTTCCACTGCCTGATGCTGATGAAAGACACATAAATATCTGAAGGCTGGTACGTTGCCCTCCGGAAAGTTCAACTTCATGCGTATCCTGGACCGAGGCAGCCATGACCGTCAGTATAACAGACAGAAGTATTTCACGGCGTATTCCTGTTTCTTCATGCATTTCATCAAGTAATGCCTGGCACCTGTCAGGCAGTTTAGTTGTGTCAAGTTCAGGGAGTGATAGTTTTGTCGTCATCATTAAGTTCCTTTAGTTTGTTTTCAGGTTCAGACCAGGCTGGTGCCGTATGTAACATCAGCCACTCATCGATGGCAGATGCCCGCCAGCCTACGGATGCACTACCAAGCCTTATTGGTTTGGGAAAGGTAGGGTCGTGGTATTTCGAGGCCGGATTTATTTTCACGTAAATAGTAGATCTTGATATACCCAGCAGTCGGGTAAGTTCAGCCATACGCAGGATGCGTGAAGGCGTGTAAAGCTGTCCGGTTTGATTTGACATATTGTTCTCCATATGCATTGCATGTCGTTGTGTCAGTTTGATACGTTAAGCTCAGAATGTCCTCTGCGATAAAATGCAAACCAACCGGAGAGCACAGCATATGCGCACATTTACAAATCTGTTGTATGATATTTGTACTGTTTTGGGGTTGTTTAAGGAAGGCGAGAATCCGGCACACAAGCGGAAGAGTACCAATTTTGAAATGCATCAAAAATTCTGGGATCAACGTTATAATGAGATCAGTCGTATTATTGATGCTGAAGGGGTATTCAGTCAGGAGCAACGGCGGATCATATATGCCCGATATGAACATTTTTATTACATGATGAATTCTTATCCAGTGCATTCCACACTAAAACCTGAATTCCTTCGCAGCTATTGTCTGCGCACTTTTGGGGTTATTTTTCTTGTTGTAGATATGTATAATACATACAGACCAGAGAATGACTCTGCTTTTTATTATCATATTTATAATTTTTTACAGAAATCGTATTGTCCTTGTCTTGATCACGCTGATACAGAAAGCGATGAAGCTGCTGTTAAACGTTATCTTCGGGAATATCTGGCTGAACTGGGATTCAACAAGGAAGATTTTCATGAAAATGGAAAGCTGTATGCTCTGGGGAAATATACAGGAACTATACGGAAGGATAACGGGAAAAGCAAGAGCCTGATGCAACAATATATCATGGCTATCAAAAATGAATATAAAAAGGATTACCGGGAGAAGAAGCTGGATAAGGATGAACTGGAGAAAGTGCTCAGGAATATTGATAAATTCTATAATGCATTTTATTCATTAAGTGTCTTACTTGATATACAACGAAAGACGAAGATACTTCAAAGCCTTGCATATTATCTCAGAGTGTTGGTGAGAGAAGGACTCTGGATTCATGGTTTGTATGGTTACGCTGCGCAATATCTTTATGACTTTACCAGCTTTGATACAACGCCTTATGCAAAAAAATTACTGGAAATGTTTTATAAGTTTCAAAACAGTGCAGAAGGAACATTGTCTCGTTATAGTGTTTCACTTGATGATAAATCTCAGGAATATATTTCCCGTCTGAAAGATCTTGTATTTAATATTAATGATAAGAATGGTTGTGATGACGCATATCTGAAAAAGATTATAAGCTATTTTGGGCAGTTGCAGAATGAGGCTGTTCATGTGACCAGCTGCTACGAAACACTTGCGGTGTACATTTGTCTGATAAGGAAAAATAAAATTAATGATGTGCTGCAGCATTATGATGACATGGAAAGAAAAGGATTGTTTGGTGAATTACCTTCAGGATATGTCAGGGGGGCATTATCGTTGCTTCGGACAGCACTGGAGGTTAAAGTAAATAGAAAAAATATAAAGTATGGCTCGTTGTTTTATTGGCTTGACCATGTAAAAGCCTATCAGGATGCATTTATTGAAAAAATACCACTTATTGATCCTGTATATAAGGAGGGTGAAATACAGTATGATGCGAACAATTTTACCCTGATGCGTGTTATTAAGATGTATAATTGTATGCTTGAAAAGATCAGTACGAAACCATATATTGCGCCCCCATATATTACAGGTTTGCTTGATGACGTAGAGAAGGTGCTGGATAAGATAAATATTCTGATAGATAAAGAGTATGTTTTTGATGGTAAGACGCTGGCAGAAGTCATTATGGAAAACAAAGTATTATCCAGTCGCGAACGTAAAGAAACTATGATAGGGCTTTTCACAGGCAGTAAGAAATATACTTTACTGCAATGTGTTGAGAAGCTTGGTGTATTAGTTCACTATGTGAAATCACCGGTCGATGAAATTAAAAATGTGATGATGTTGTATGGCGATAAGGCCGAAAACAGGAACAGACGCAGAATGATATATGATGCGTTAACCATTATTTGTGAAGATGACATCAGGAATAACCCTCCTGAGCTGTCGTGAATTCATCTGAGTGTGTTTTGGGTCAATAATCTTTATATACCCTGCTAATTTTGCTAACCATTAGCAAAATTAGCAGGGGTATTATCTATGTCTGGCAAAAGAAAATTATGTAACGCTTTGATTTGTTTGTTTATTTTGTTTTTCAATTAAATTAGTATGTTTTTGTGATCCGCATCTAATTATTTCGTACTCCTGGTGCTATCCCATTCATGGATAGATGTGCATACTGCCTCCATTAAACTGATGGATTGCATGTTCATTGCATCTGTAAAATATGCCAGTTTTGACATTAATACATAATTTGTAATTCGGTGTAAGCTCTTGTCTGGTGAATTCTGTTAGTAGCTTATACTTCTTATCCATTTTTACAGGTTATGTAAGTGTGATTATCCTGATTACTGGTCACTTAGTATATGCTGAGTCAACAAAACAAATGAGTATTAACTGAAGTTTTTATATAGCGATTATTTTTCTTGTTGGGTTAGTTAGTTCCCAGAGAACTACATATGGTTTCATATACCATGAATAATTAAGGTTAATTAGTATTATTAATGGGTGTGGTGGTATCTGTGGTATAACTTACCTCTTTTTATCGTAATGTCACTCCTCTTTATGCTGAGTATTCTGTATGTGCGTAATGCGTCTATCCCCATATGCTACAGTGTGGTGGTGTATGGGGTTTGGTTATGTGTAAATTATGTTACTACACTCATAGCGTAATATTGAGAAAGTTAATCCGCTGAATGTATGTCTGGTTTGCATTTAACACTGGTTACGTACCAGCACACTATTAGAGTATATTGTCTTTAGTTCGTACGTTATAGCTCCGTTACAGTTTATGGGTAAATATTATCTTTTTTGTATGAAACAATCTTCTTATGGTGTGTAGCGTATGGTCTGTATGTCATTATTCTTTTATGCTACTGATTAAATATCTGTAGGCTGCTCTCTGCAGAGTCGCTGTTTTCACTTAATGGTACGACAATATTAATAGCGATGTTGTCTGTGGCTATTCTATAGCTGACTTTTGTGAATGTCAGATTACTTCCTGTAAAGGATTTAGTGGTGCTTCCTGAAACTCAATTCTATGAGGTGTGTTTTTCCATTGTAATTCGTACTGGTTCTCAGTTTAAGAGAGCCTCACTGTATTCTGAATATATTACCTCATTACAGCAATGTGGTAATACCAAACAGTTTTATCAGGTTGTCTGTGCTGCTGGTTTACTTCGTTTATTAATGCTGTGGTACAGCGTTTCTGTACTCTCAGTATTTACGTAATGCTCTCTTCCTGTGAGTTTTATAAAGTAAGGACTATAAAATGTATAATGCTAACCCCAATTACGAAATGAATTTCGCGATTCTGAAAGATGTGAATGAACACATGGATGGTATGTTTCAACGTTTTTCTAAACTGTTACCTTTCAGAATTGATTTTGCCTACAGGAAAGACACGCCCAGTTTCGGTCATTCCTGTAAGCACAGTATGTGTATGGAAATATACCGTTTACTTAGCGAAACCCAGACGATGCTGGCGGGATATTACTGGGTAATGGAATATACACCAGACAAAGGGCTTCATATTCATTTTGTCGGCTACCTGGATGGGCAACGTCACAAGAACTCTTATCAGATATCCAGGCAACTGGGAGATATCTGGAGGCGGATCACGGAAGGGGAGGGTTATTTTCACCTGTGCCGGGCTAAAGACAAATACCCGGTGCGTATCGATCACGTGATGCACTATAGTGATAAGTCCGCGGTAGACAACTTACGTTACGCCCTTAGCTATCTGGCTAAACAGGATCAGAAAGAACACGGTATTATTCTGGGCCGTAGCAGGCTTCCCGAAAAAAGCAACCGGGGCCGACCACGACATAACTTACCAGACTTGTCTTGACAATGAATGTGGAAGGAGTACTTTCCGAGATCGATACCAATAAGAGTGATGTTCTGCATGATGGTCTCTCCGTTAAAGGGATTCACCTTAACAGCGTACTGCTGTTAGGGTGGGGGTGACCATCTCATTACACCCGGAGCAACACCTCCGCCCTTTCGGGGGTATCCTGCAGGCGGATGCGTTCACAGGTTACGATCGGTTGTTCAGAGCTGAACGTGAAGGTGGTGCGCTGACAGAAGTTGCGTGCTGGGCCCATGCCCGGAGAAAAACCCACGATGTATACATCAGCAGCAAAAGTGCGACGGCAGAAGAAGCCCTGAAGCGAATCAGTGAACTGTACGCCATCGAGGATGAAATACGGGGATTACCAGAGTCAGAGCGTCTTGCAGTCAGGCAGCAGCGAAGCAAAGCGTTACTGACGTCGCTGCATGAATGGATGGTGGAGAAGAATGGCACGCTGTCGAAAAAATCCAGACTGGGCGAAGGCGTTCGACTATATCCTGAATCACTGGAATGCGCTGAACGAGTTCTGTCGTGACGGCCAGGTGGAAATAGACAACAACATCGGTGAAAACGCGTTACGTTCGGTGGCGGTTGGAAGAAAAAATCTTATGACCTTTGTCAAATATTGAGCCCAAAAAGACCTTACGCAGCTCCGGGAGCTTCGTTATATCGCGGATTAAAGAACCTGAAACAGTCAGACTGTATCTTGGATTTTACAAACTCTTATTCGGGGATTTTAGCCCCATGACGATTTACGCAGTGAGCTGGCCTCTTTCTATATGCAGGTATTGGCGCATTCTGACCTCCTGAATTCTTTTACGAGGATCACTCATTCCGTGTCTGACTGCTTCAGGGTTTAATTTTGCTTCTGCTGACTGAATGATGATTGGGCAGCAAGTGCAATATCCCACATAAATCCAGTCAACTCACGAGCCACCGCCGTAATGGCTACTTGTGATTTTTTCCCTTTTGCTGTCAGACTTCGGTAACGAGAACACAATCGTTGTTGAGCTTTCCATGCAATATCTTTGGAATATTGTGTTACAGAATCCGGTCGGTAATATATAAGCCATGCACCAACTTTTGCAGGTGTACGATAAGACCAGGCGGCTTCGTAAAGCAGACGTCTCAGTTCGCTGTTTCCAACTTTTGTTATTCCCCTGGGACGAATGCTGTTTCCACTGGAATATTCCCCTGGAACCAGTCCCAGAAAAGCCATGAGTTGTTTGGGACTGGAAAATCGTGAAAAATCACCCAGTTCAGCAACCAGGGTTATTGCGGTTAGCTGACCAACACCTTTAAGGGCCTGTAACTGGCAGACCAGATTGCACAGAGACCACTCAGGTAACAGGCGGGATATTTCCTGGTCGAGTTGAAGTATGCGATCTTCAATCTGCTCCAGACTCTGACAATAGTGTTGAAAAGCAATCTGTTGAGATGGCTGACTAAATGATTGATTGGCTAACCAGGTTCGATGTTTGCCGGTCCAGTGCTTCCCTGCATAACGTTTGTCTGTTCGCAATAGCATGCTCAGAATTCGCTGTCGGGCAACTCTGCTGTCTCGTTTAGCTGCTGCACGGGCTCTGATTAGATCCCGCATAGCTTCATGAGTCAGGTCAGGGATCCAGACAGGGGTAAGTTCACCAGCCCGCAGTAACCTGGCAAGAGAAATTGCGTCCCGATGATCATTTTTGATTCTGTCTGTCGGTGATTTTGGTATCCGGGAAGGGGCAATAACCTGGCATTTTATATTCATCGCTGTGAGTTGATGATATAGCCCAAAACCACAGGGGCCAGCCTCATAGCAGGAAAGAATGTTTCCGTAAAGTCCCTGCAATTTCTGAAATAATCGACGTACAGCCTGGGCTTCGTTGTTAATCGTACCATAATAACGAACTTCGCCAAGCCGTTCAGGTGCAGCAATAGCAACCGCCAACGTTTCTTTATGTACATCCAGTCCGATGTAAGCTGCAATATTTTCCGAATGCATAATGACCTCCTCTGGAATATCCCACCAATGCTATAGTGAGTATATAAAGGTCATACCATCTATCTCTTCTTCGGCTCAGACAAGGGAGGAGAAAGTGCGGCGATCATCTACAGTCTGCTGGTCACCTGCAAGCTGAACGAAGTGGAGCCGGAGGACTGGTTGCGCGAAGTGATCGTGAAGCTCAATGACTGGCCGTCGAACCGTGTGCATGAACTGCTGCCCTGGAACTGCTCAACTGTAAAATAATCCTTACGCTACGTACTTCTCGGGGCGCTTACCAATGTTTCTATCAGTATTCGCCGGAAGAAGTCATCGACCAAATCATCCCAGTCGTCTCGCACCACTGACCATTCATGGTTGACATGTGGTGGAAATCCGCTTCTACAGTAACCATTTTTTATTCGCAAACCGAACACGCCATACGGATAGCTGTTAACTGGCATGCCGAGGCAGTCGTTATTTATATTTAGTTTTGTCAATAATCTTTATTTTTTGTAAAAGGCAAATATAAATTATTCTCATTATTGTTTGTATTTGTGTATTGTCTTGCCGGTTAACATGATCGGAGATTAGTAATATGCGAATAACCACTCTGGCTTCCGTAGTCATTCCCTGTCTCGGGTTTTCAGCCAGCAGCATGGCAGCAGAGGATGTGATGATTGTCTCGGCATCCGGCTATGAGAAAAAGCTGACTAACGCAGCCGCCAGTGTTTCTGTGATTAGCCAGGAGGAATTGCAGTCCAGCCAGTACCACGATCTGGCGGAGGCTCTGAGATCAGTAGAGGGTGTGGATGTTGAAAGTGGTACGGGTAAAACCGGTGGGCTGGAAATCAGCATCCGAGGAATGCCAGCCAGTTACACGCTGATACTGATTGATGGTGTTCGTCAGGGCGGGAGCGGGGACGTGACGCCTAACGGTTTTTCTGCCATGAATACAGGGTTCATGCCTCCTCTGGCCGCCATTGAGCGTATTGAGGTTATCAGGGGGCCGATGTCCACACTGTATGGCTCTGATGCGATGGGCGGTGTGGTGAATATCATTACCAGAAAGAATGCAGACAAATGGCTCTCTTCCGTCAATGCAGGGCTGAATCTGCAGGAAAGCAACAAATGGGGTAACAGCAGCCAGTTTAATTTCTGGAGCAGTGGTCCCCTTGTGGATGATTCTGTCAGCCTGCAGGTACGCGGTAGCACACAACAGCGTCAGGGCTCATCGGTCACATCACTGAGCGATACAGCAGCCACGCGTATTCCTTATCCCACGGAGTCACAGAATTATAATCTTGGTGCACGTCTTGACTGGAAGGCGTCGGAGCAGGATGTGCTCTGGTTTGATATGGATACCACCCGGCAGCGTTATGATAACCGGGATGGGCAACTGGGGAGTCTGACGGGGGGATATGACCGGACCCTGCGCTATGAGCGAAACAAAATTTCAGCTGGCTATGATCATACTTTCACCTTCGGAACATGGAAATCGTATCTGAACTGGAACGAGACAGAAAATAAAGGTCGTGAGCTCGTACGCAGTGTACTGAAGCGCGACAAATGGGGGCTTGCCGGTCAGCCGCGGGAGCTTAAGGAATCGAACCTTATCCTGAATTCATTACTGCTTACCCCTCTGGGAGAATCTCATCTGGTTACGGTGGGGGGCGAGTTTCAGAGCTCGTCCATGAAAGACGGAGTTGTCCTTGCCAGCACAGGTGAAACTTTCCGGCAGAAAAGCTGGTCGGTATTTGCTGAGGATGAGTGGCATCTCACGGATGCACTTGCGCTGACTGCGGGCAGCCGCTATGAACATCATGAGCAATTCGGGGGACACTTCAGTCCGCGTGCATATCTGGTCTGGGATGTGGCAGATGCCTGGACGCTGAAAGGCGGTGTGACCACGGGATATAAGGCACCCAGAATGGGGCAGCTACATAAAGGGATTAGTGGTGTGTCCGGGCAGGGAAAAACAAATCTACTTGGTAACCCCGACCTGAAGCCGGAAGAGAGCGTCAGTTATGAGGCTGGGGTGTATTACGATAACCCCGCCGGTCTGAATGCCAATGTCACAGGTTTTATGACTGACTTCTCCAACAAGATTGTCTCTTATTCCATAAATGATAACACCAATAGCTATGTAAACAGCGGAAAGGCCCGGTTGCACGGTGTGGAATTTGCCGGCACATTGCCGCTGTGGTCAGAGGATGTCACGCTGTCACTGAATTACACCTGGACCCGAAGTGAACAACGTGATGGTGATAACAAAGGTGCGCCGCTGAGTTATACCCCTGAACACATGGTGAATGCGAAACTGAACTGGCAGATCACCGAAGAGGTGGCATCATGGCTGGGTGCCCGTTATCGCGGGAAAACACCACGTTTCACCCAGAATTATTCGTCACTGAGCGCTGTACAGAAGAAAGTGTATGATGAGAAAGGAGAATACCTGAAAGCCTGGACGGTGGTGGATGCAGGTCTGTCGTGGAAGATGACGGATGCCCTGACGCTGAATGTTGCGGTGAATAACCTGCTCAACAAGGATTACAGTGACGTGAGCCTGTACAGTGCCGGCCGCGGGACGCTTTATGCCGGTGATTACTTCCAGACGGGGGCATCAACAACGGGCTATGTGATACCTGAGCGAAATTACTGGATGTCGCTGAACTATCAGTTCTGATAATAACAAAACGCCATCACAGACGGTAGCCTACGTTGCCACTTTAACTCCAGGCGGAACAGTGGCAACGTTACATGACGCACGGTGTCTGGTCGAAGTGAGCGGACCCGTTCAGGATTCTGTGTAAATACCTTTTCTCAGCAGTGCCTGCGCATCATTTTGAGCAGCAGCCTTTTCATACGACGAGATGGTCTCCCCTCTCCTTCACGGCAGCCTTCAGTTACGCCATGGTGGATAAACTTTAACCACAAAAGTAAGAGGGTACCATGTCTGAACAGAAAATCACTGGCATCGATCTGGATAAAACGAACTTTTATCTTTTCAGTATCAATGCTCATGGCAAACCCGCAGGAAAGATCAAACTTTCTCGCAACCAACTGCTTAACTGGTCGGTGTAACAGCCTGAAAGGACAGTTGCGATGGAGGGGCGGGGCATCCCATCACTGGACTCGGGGAGATCAGGATACTCGACCGTGATGTAATATTGCTTCCGGCACAACATGTTAAAGCTTATCAGCGGTGCCAGAAAATGATTATAACGACGCACAGGCAATAGCTGAGGCCTGCCAACATGGAACTATACGACTCGTACCAATAAAAACTCTGGTGCAGCAGGACGTCCAGACCTTTTTGAAAACGCGTCGGTTAGTTTCGATGGAAAGGGCACAACTGATAAATCATGTTCGTGGACTCAGTCCCTCATGCTCACCGGAGACAGTATCCTGTTCCGGCATGTGATTTTGTGCTGTTGTGCCGGGGCATGATATCAGTAAAATAATTCCGGTGAAAAATAACCCGGGAGAGTCAGGCAGGTTACCGTGAGCAGGAAAAAGGATAAAAACACATCCACGCCGCATGATGCCGCCTTCAGGGCGTTTATGGCGTCGCCGGAGGTGGCCCGGGATTTTGTCTCGCTGCATCTTCCGGAGGAATACCGTCAGTTGTGTGATTTATCGACGCTGCGGCTGGAGCCCTGTACGTTTGTGGACCAGGAGCTGAAGCAGTATGCGTGTGACGCACTGTTCAGTATGAAGACCGTCAGCGGTGAGGATGGTTATGTCTACTGTCTTGTGGAGCACCAGAGTACCGAAAACGCGTATATGGCCTTCAGGATGCTCAGATATGCGGTGGCTGCGATGCAGCGACACTTTGAGGCGCATAAGGTACTTCCGCTGGTGATACCGGTGCTGTTCTACCACGGTGAGCGCAGTCCGTATCCGTACAGCATGAACTGGCTGGATGGCTTTTCTGACCCGGATATTGCGGCTAAAATCTACACCAGACCGTTCCATCTGGTGGATGTGACGGTGATGGATGACGATGAAATTATGCATCACCGCCGTCTGGGGGCCCTGACGTTGCTGATGAAGCACAGCCGCAGCCGTGACCTTATGTTACAGATGGACAGGCTGGTTCAGCTGATACAGGACTCCCTGAATGAAGAACTGGCGCAGCGTCTGCCCCAGCACGAGGACAACATTATGACACTGGCTGAACGCATTGAGCAGAAAGGTATTGCCAAGGGGATTGAGCAGGGTAAACTGGAAGGGAAGCTGGAAGGGAAGCTGGAAACTGCCCGCAATATGCTGAATGCCGGAATGGACCGTCAGACGGTGCTGCAGATGACCGGGCTTTCAAATGACTAGCTGAATATGCTGAAACACTGACAATATTAGTCCGGAGCGCTTCCGGGACATTCGCACCCGGAGGCGGTTATTTATATTGTGTCATTCTTACATATTTTATTGCACTGGACGGGTGAGCCCTGTCCCTCACCCACTCCGTGAAGGTATTATCATTATATCGCCAGCAACCAGTTGATTTTTTTTCACGGAAACAGCCGCTGTCTGAACAGGGATGATGGTCATTCACAGTGGTAAAATGTTTTCCGGAACCGCTTTTTGTCCGCAACGACATCTGTCCTGACGGGTTATGGCGGAATACTGCTGATTTCCCACAGCGTACTGGCTCCCCGTCGTACCGGTGAGCGTTTAATTTTCCCTTCCTTCTCCAGACACTGCAGGTAATGTCTGGCCTGATAAGCACTTACCCCTAAATGTTCAGCAACTTCTGAGGTTCTGCAGGGGGCATTGATTTCTCCGAAATAAGAAAGAATGTCATTCTTACGTTCATTCAGTGTTAACTTGTTTATTTTCATGCCGTTATTAACAGATGGTCAGCCTCCGGATGATTATAGTTCCTCTGGCGGTGATGCGTCCAGTTGACCGGGGATGATGTATGATATCCGGCGTTCTGCGAATGATGCCCCTCATTACTGTTCATTTCTCCTGTTGTCATTCTGCACAGTTGTTTATCGTCACGGGTGTATGCTGTCAACGCCACGATGTTTGACCGTTATTTGCCATTTTCATGCCCGCTAAGATACTTTCGTTACTGATGCTGTCCGCTTTTCACCATTTCATCATCACTGATTGGCGTTGTGTTTTTGGTCAGCACTCCAGCTTTACGTTTCTCTTTTAACCGGTAACTCTCTCCTTTGATATTCAGCGTGGTTGAGTGATGTAGCAACCGATCCAGTATCGCTGTTGCCAGCACGTGATCTCCGAACATTTCTCCCCAGTCTGCGAACCCTTTGTTTGACGTCAGTATGATGCTCGCTTTTTCATATCGACGGTTCAGTAGCCGGAAGAACAGGCTGGCTTCCTCTCTGTTCATCGGCAGATAGCCTATTTCATCCAGGATCAACACCCGGGCATAACTCAGTTGCTGCAGCTGACGCTCCAGCCGGTTTTCCTGTTTCGCTTTCATCAGTGTCGCGATCAGTCTGTCCAGTGGCATAAACAGTACCCGATGTCCCGCATCCACCGCTTTCACGCCAAGAGCTATGGCCAGATGAGTTTTTCCGACACCAGGAGGTCCCAGCAGGATCACGTTTTCGCTGCGCTCCACGAACGCCAGACCAGCCAGTTCCCGGACAACCTTACGGTCGATGCCCGGCTGGAAGGTAAAGTCGAACTGCTCCAGCGTTTTGACCCACGGCAGACGAGCCTGCTTCAGCCTGGACTCCATACCGCGCTGATGCCTGCCGTTCCATTCCTGCTGTAGCGCCATGCACAGGAACTCCCGGTAGTTCAGCTCTTTTTTAGCTGCCTGTTCCGTAAGCGACTCGTCAGAACCGTATTGATATTTACTGAGAGCTCAGATCAACTTTCCAGGGCAACAGATCGCGTACCCGGTTTGCCGGCCAGTCCTGGATATGTTCAATGACGTAACGCAGCCACTTTTCTGGCTCCACATTGTTCAGACGGCATGTGCCGATCAGCGAGTACAACACCGCCGCATGTTCACCACCGCTGTCGGAACCCGCGAACATCCAGTTTTTCCGGCCTACGGCCACTCCCCGTAAGGCGTTCTCTGCGATGTTGTTGTCGATTTCCACCCAGCCATTACTGCAGTACACGTTCAGTGCATCCCACTGTTTCAGCAGGTATGCGAACGCTTTTGCCGTATCTGAGTGACGCGACAGTGTTTTCATCTGTTGCTGTATCCAGTCATACAGTGACTGCATCAGTGGCGCGGCTCTGGCTTTTCTTGCCGCCAGACGCTGTTCTGCTGAACAGCCCCGGACCTCTGCCTCGATGGCATACAGTTCACCGATACGCTGCAGGGCTTCCGTGGTGATGTAGGTGGGCGCTCTTGCATGCACATCGTGGATTTTTCTCCGGGCATGAGCCATACACGCGGCTTCCGTTATTCTGCCGGATTCGTATAACGCCCGGTAACCACCGTAAGCATCGGCCTGAAGCACACCGCTGTAACCGGCCAGGTGATTTTGTGGATGGATACCTTTCCGGTCCGGACTGTACGCGAACCAGACCGCCGGGGGCATCTGTGAACCGGCGTTACGGTCATCACGGACGTAGACCCACAGCCGGGCTGTCCGGGTTTTACCGCTGCCCGGCTCCTGGACCGGGACGGGGATATCATCAGCATGGACTTTACCGGGCATCAGCACATACTGGCGCAGGACGTCATACAGCGGCTCCAGCAGTTCAGCAACAGCACCTGTCCAGCGCCCCAGTGTGGCACGGCTCAGCTCCACTCCCTGACGACGGTATATTTCTGACTGGCGGTATAACGGCAGATGGTCTGCATATTTCCCGGTGACAACATGGGCCAGAAGCCCCGCTCCGGCATAACTGCGTGCAATGGGTTTTGAAGGTACTGGTGCCTGCACGATATGGTCGCACCGGCAACAGGCCTGTTTCGGACGTTGTGTTTCGATAACCTTAAAGGCGCTGCTGATAAGCTCCAGTTGCTCTGACACATCACATCCCAGAGAACTGAGTTCACCACCACAGGCAGGACAGCATTCCTCTTCCGGCCGGATAACCCGGGTTTCACGGGGAAGTGAGGCCGGTAACGGTTTACGGGCTGAAGACTGGCGCAGGGCGGATGGCAGTACCGGGTCATATTGCTCACCCAGCGTTTCCGCCATTTCTTCCTGAAGTGCGCTGATTCGCTCCTGTGCTTCCTGTATCTGCCGTTCGGTTTTTGCACGAAGTTTTTCTGAGCTTTTACCGAACTGCATACGTTGCAGTTTCGCAACCAGCGCCTTCAGCCGGTTGATTTCGGAAGCATAAGCCGCCACCCGCTGTGAGAGCAGGCGGTTGTATTCAGCCATCTGGCGGATGGTGTCCTGTTGCGTCTGCAACAGTGCCCGCAGGCGGGCGTTCTCATGAGCAAGTGAGGTGTCCATATCCTCACTTTACAACGGGTTATATGCGGATTCCAGCGCGTTCCGTTCGTTTCGGGTGCTTCCAGTTGATACCTTCAAGAAGCATGGATAACTGAGCCGGAGTAAGGTGCACCTTGCCGTCACGGGTGACTGGCCAGACGAAGCGGCCCCGCTCCAGGCGTTTGGTGAAGAGGCACAGTCCGTCACTGTCAGCCCACAACACTTTTATCTGGTCACCCCGGCGTCCGCGGAAGATGAACAGGTGTCCGGAGAACGGGTCATCCTTCAGGACGTTCTGAACTTTTGATGCCAGGCCGTTAAAGCCATTTCGCATATCGGTGATACCTGCAACCAGCCAGATACGCGAACCTGCAGGGAGAGATATCATCAGTGGCTGCTCCCTTTTATTTCGCGGATAAGTGTCTGTAATAACGCCGGCGTCAGTTTACCTTTAAGCCTGAGAGTTCCGGCCGGCAGAACCAGCTCACAACACAGACTGTCGGACGGTGTATTTATCTGCTCTGGTTCCTGTGCGGGGGCCGGGATTTTATTATCCGGCTCCGGCGTTAACGTCACGGGAAGCAGTGCCGGCATATTTTTTCCGGAAGGCAGCAGGCCACCTTTCCGGTATTGATGGCGCCAGTTGAAGAGCAGGTTATCGTTGATTCCGTTTTCCCGGGCGATCTGCGCCACACAGGCTCCGGGCTGCAGTGACTGCTCCACTAAGGCGATTTTAAACTCATAAGGGAAGTTGGGCCGCCGGGGACGTTTTTTTACCACGGGGGCTTCGGATATAACGGTGCTTTCAGGACGTACGACTGGTACCGTGGAAAATTGTCCGTAAAGGCAGGCATCAAGTTCCTGCTCCGACATGCCTGCGGGCAAAGGCCACGAAAGGCCAGCTCTCCGAAAGCGCACGAACATACTACAAACTGTTGATTTTGGTACACCCAGGCGACGCCCGGCCACAACCCGGGGTAAATGTTCTTCAAAGTGAAGACGTAAAGCTTCAGTGATCCAGGTCCGGTGTTTCATACGATAGTGTCCATTAAAAATGATGGACATTATTTTTGTAGAGCCGGAGGAAACAGACCAGACGGTTTAAATGAGCCGGTTACCCTGTTCCAGCAGGCTTTCAACGTGATAACTCAGATGCTCCATTTTCAGGCGACTCAGCAGGACTTCCAGCTCATGCATCACAACAGCTCCTCATAGGCACTCAGTGGTCGATGTTCCACCTGACTGACCTGCTGCCAGAGCGGGGCGTGATGCTCCGGCACTGTCTGCCAGCCAGACGATGCCGAACAGAGGCGATGTGAGGCCACCAGTTTCTCATTACTGTAGATCCGCAACTCGTCATCCAGCGATATTCGTATCGATACCGGCTGACCACACAGCGCTTCGGGAACGCTGTAACGATTACCACCAACCTCGATATAGCTGTCCCAGGACACATGGCGGATGTCGAAGTAACTGGTATCGAAGTCCGTATCCGGTAACGGCTGCAGATGTTCCTGCTCCAGCGCGAAGCGCTGTTCCGGCGTTTCTTTGAACTGGCGAAGTTCCCGTTTGTCAGCCACATCGGCTATCCATTGCTCCAGTTGTTGATTAACATGAGTGAAGCTGTCGAACCTGCGGTACCGAACGAAGAAGTTCTCCTTGAGGTATTTCACCATCCGCTCAACCTTACCTTTTGTTCTGGCCCTGCGTGGACGGCATGCCCGTGGCAGGAAGTTATAGTGGTCGGCCAGCAACAGGAATCCGGAGTTGAACACGACTTTCCCGTTGTTATTCTTCAGCACCGCAGCCTTCTGGTTATCAACCAGCACCGTTTTCACACAACCACCGAAGTAGCGGAAGGCGCGAACCAGTGATTCGTAGGTATGCTCAGCATCCTGTTTTGGTGCGGCGAAGACATGGAAGCGGCGGGAGAACCCCAGCGTATTAACCGCAAAGTTAACTTTGCACCGTTGCCCGGCAACCTCCACCTCAACTTCGCCCCAGTCGTGCTGGAGCTGGTATCCAGGCTGAGTTTCGAAGCGAACTGTTCTTTTTGACGGACGCATTTTACGTTTGGGCTGGATGTAGTAACGCAGCATGGAACGTCCGCCCGTATAACCCATTGCCTTAATCTCCGCAAAGATAACCTCACTATTCCAGACATTCTCTGCCAGGCGCATGTCGATGTAATCCATAAACGGTTTCAGCTTAACCATTTTGTGGCGGGTCTTTCTGGCTGGCGGTTCAGGGTATTTGAGGTAGCGTCTGACCGTCCGTTCAGAGCAACCAATCTGAGTCGCAATATCGACAATGTACGCGCCCTGCTGGCGCATTTGCTTTATCATGTAAAAGTCCTCTCTGCTCAGCATGTTGATGTCCTTTCTGGTGTGAGAACCTTAAGGAAACAACATGTTGGGTGGAGCGGACAATCCAAATGGTGAATTACCGTCTTATATCACTGGCGCTGACAATGCCGGTTCCCGCAACTGTGACTGCCACCATACCTTTCATCTTAAAAACACTCACCGGTGTGGTCCTGGTCGCTCATGCTGATGTGACTCTCCTCTGAGGCCGGGAAGCATGACGGTTTGCAGCAATAAAGTCCGCTGTCGCGCCACGGGTATTCATGCAATACGAAAACAGGTGATGTACCGGATTTCCCTTTCTGTGTCCTGTATATTCAGAAGATTTAATGATTTGTGCTGTGTTCATCTTATTATTTTTAATGACTCATCGGGATATGTCATATCCTGCAGTGTTTTATTTGCGCCCTGTTGTGTTTCTGTGTCTTATATATTCATGATGAAAATATAAATCAGCGTTTTATATCCGTGTTCTTAATTTCACAAATTAATATTACATTATTTATTTTGTTTTTACTTTTCATGAAAAATATAACTTGTTTTTTGATTTGTATCTAAATTTTGTCATAAATCAATAACAGTCACTCATTCCATTTAACTTGATTATAACGATCTTTTATTCTGTATATGAATAATATTCCAGTCATATATTCTGATTGTATTCTTTTTTGTGTTATGTGATTCTGGTATTTTGTGATTTTGTAGATAAAAAGATCGTGCAATGTATATTTTTAAGTAAGAAACACCATGATAGTATTTGTGCCGTTGACGCAGGGGGAGACAGGTATCCTGTTGAATCTGAAGTGAAAAGGTTTTATTCCCTGCATGTTATTCGTGTGCGTGGAGTGAATCAGAGATGAGGGAGCGATATCTGTATCTTGCTGACACCCCTCAGGGGATACTGATGTCCGGTCAGGTGCCGGAATATCAGTTCTGGTTACTGGCTGAGATATCGCCGGTACACAGTGAGAAGGTTATTAATGCGCTGAGGGATTATCTGGTAATGGGATATAACCGTATGGAGGCCTGCGGGCGTCATGGTGTGTCGCCGGGATATTTTTCTGGTGCACTGAAGCGGTTTCAGCGAGTCAGTCAGACGGTATACAGGCTGGTGCCTTTTTATTTCCCGGAGGCGGGTCATGAAGTTCACAGGGGAGAGTGATGAAAGGGCGTGAGCGGGTTTAATAAGTGCGGTTGATATTATTACGCTAATTAAAGCTATTTCTGTTAAGCATTAAGCATTAAGCATTAAGCATTAAGCATTAAGCACTGAATATTAACATCAGTTTCACCATCCGTTTCGCCACCCGGCACGAATGCGGTGACTGCATGCAGTCCGGTCAGAGTCAGTTCCAGGTGGGGATGGTGAATGAATATATATAAAAGACAACGTGTATCTGTCTGTTCCGGAGGGAGTATGAAAATGCGGGCTGTGGCTGTGTTCACCGGCATGCTGACGGGAGTGTTATCAGTGACAGGTTTGCTGTCAGCGGGGGCATATGCCGCCGGGGGAGAAGGGAATATGTCTGCATCCGCGACGGAGACAAACGCCAGAGTATTCTCGCTGCATCTGGGGGCCACGCGGGTGGTTTACAACCCGGCCTCGTCGGGGGAGACGCTGACGGTGATTAATGACCAGGACTATCCGATGCTGGTGCAGTCGGAGGTGCTGAGTGAGGACCAGAAGAGTCCGGCGCCTTTTGTGGTGACACCGCCGTTGTTCCGTCTTGATGGTCAGCAGTCGAGTCGTCTGCGTATTGTCAGGACGGGCGGGGAGTTTCCGCCAGACCGTGAGAGTCTGCAGTGGATTTGCGTGAAAGGCATTCCGCCGAAGGAGGATGACAGGTGGGCGGAAGGGAAGGACGGGGAGAAGAAGGCTGACAAAGTCTCCCTGAATGTACAGCTTTCAGTGAGCAGCTGCATCAAGCTGTTTGTTCGTCCGCCGGCGGTGAAGGGGCGACCGGATGATGTGGCCGGCAAGGTGGAGTGGCAGAGGGCCGGCAACAGGCTGAAGGGGGTTAACCCGACGCCGTTTTACATCAACCTGTCCACGCTGACGGTGGGGGGTAAGGAAGTGAAGGAGCGTGAATATATTGCGCCGTTTTCCTCCCGTGAATATCCGCTGCCTGCGGGGGCATCGGGTAAGGTTCAGTGGAAGGTGATAACGGATTACGGCGGGACCAGTAAGCAGTTTGAGGCAGAGCTGAAGGGTTGAATACATAAGGTGATAACAGGGTAAATGGCGGGCTGACAGATGCGTGATACTTCTTCAGGGCGGATGAGAACGGGGGTGACAGGGCTGGCGCTGGCTGTGATGGTGGCCTGTGTGATGTTTCGTGCGGAGAGTGGTATTGCGCGCACCTACTCCTTTGATGCGGCCATGCTGAAAGGTGGCGGTAAGGGGGTGGACCTGACCCTGTTTGAGGAAGGTGGGCAGTTACCCGGCATTTATCCGGTTGACATTATCCTGAATGGTTCCCGTGTGGATTCACAGGAGATGGCCTTTCACGCGGAGAGGGACGCGGAGGGCAGGCCTTATCTGAAGACCTGTCTGACCCGTGAGATGCTGGCGCGTTACGGGGTCAGGATTGAGGAATATCCGGCGTTGTTCCGTGCATCCGGAGAGGGTCGTGGTGCCTCCGTGGCGGAGGAGGCCTGTGCTGACCTGACGGCGATACCGCAGGCCACGGAGAGTTATCAGTTTGCTGCCCGGCAACTGGTTCTGGGTATCCCTCAGGTAGCACTGCGTCCGCAGCTGAGGGGGATTGCGCCGGAGGCGTTATGGGATGATGGCATTCCGGCTTTTCTGCTGAACTGGCAGGCGAATGCGGGGCGCAGTGAGTACCGGGGTTACGGGAAGCGTGTCACGGACAGTTACTGGGTCAGTCTGCAGCCGGGAATCAACATTGGACCCTGGCGTGTGAGGAACCTGACCACCTGGAACAGGTCATCCGGTCAGTCGGGAAAATGGGAGAGTTCATACATACGTGCTGAGCGGGGGCTGAACGGGATAAAGAGTCGCCTGACACTGGGTGAGGATTACACGCCGTCAGACATTTTTGACAGTGTGCCTTTCCGGGGTGCGATGATGAGTTCTGATGAGAGCATGGTGCCTTATAACCTGCGTGAATTTGCGCCGGTTGTACGTGGCATTGCCCGGACACAGGCGCGGATAGAGGTGCGTCAGAACGGGTATCTGATACAGAGTCAGACGGTGGCGCCGGGGGCATTTGCCCTGACGGACCTGCCGGTGACGGGGTCCGGCAGTGACCTGCAGGTGACGGTGCTGGAATCAGACGGGACGGCGCAGGTTTTCACGGTGCCGTTCACCACGCCGGCCATTGCGCTGCGTGAGGGGTACCTGAAGTACAACGTCACGGCGGGTCAGTACCGTTCATCGGATGATGCGGTTGAGCACACGTCGCTGGGACAGGTGACGGCCATGTACGGTCTGCCGTGGGGGCTGACGGTGTACGGGGGGCTTCAGGGAGCGGAGCATTACCAGTCTGCGGCTCTGGGGCTTGGCTGGTCACTGGGGCGTCTGGGGGCGGTGTCGCTGGACACGACGCACTCCCGGGGGCAGCAGAAGGGACATGATTATGAGACCGGTGACACCTGGCGTATCCGTTATAACAAGTCGTTTGAGCTGACGGGGACGAGTTTTACGGCAGCGAGTTATCAGTACTCATCGGATGGTTACCATACGCTGCCGGACGTGCTGGACACCTGGCGTGATGACCGGTACGCATACCGTCACACGGAGAACCGGAGTCGCCGTACCACGCTGAGTCTGAGTCAGTCCCTGGGTCAGTGGGGCTATGTGGGACTGAACGGCAGCCGGGATGAGTACCGTGACAGACCGCACCGTGATTATTTTGGCGCGTCATACAGTACGTCCTGGAACAATATCTCGCTGTCGGTTAACTGGTCACGCAACCGCAACAGCGGCGGCTATTACGGTGGCTGGTCGCGTACGGAAGACAGTGTCAGTATGTGGATGAGTGTGCCGCTGGGACGCTGGTTTGGGGGGGCGGATAACGATATCAGTACCACGGCGCAGATGCAGCGTTCCACGGGACAGGATACCCGGTATGAGGCCGGGCTGAACGGACGGGCATTTGACCGCCGGCTGTACTGGGATGTCCGTGAGCAGATGGTGCCGGGCAGTGAGAGCCATGCTGACACCAGTCGTCTGAACCTGACGTGGTACGGGACATATGGTGAACTGACGGGGATGTACAGTTACAGCAGCACGATGCGCCAGCTGAACGCCGGGATGTCCGGCAGCATGGTTGCCCACAGTGAGGGGGTCACCTTTGGTCAGCGGACCGGGGATACGGTGGCACTGATTGCGGCACCGGGCGTGAGTGGTGCGTCTGTGGGTGGCTGGCCGGGTGTGAGAACGGATTTCCGGGGGTATACGCTGGCCGGTTATGCGTCACCGTACCAGGAGAACGTGCTGACACTGGACCCGACGACGTTTCCGGAGGATGCGGAAGTGCCGCAGACGGACAGTCGTGTGGTGCCGACGAAGGGGGCAGTGGTCCGGGCCGGATTCAGGACCCGTGTGGGTGGTCGTGCGCTGGTGAGTCTGGCCCGTCAGGACGGAACGCCGCTGCCGTTTGGTGCGGTGGTGACAGTTGAGGGCGAAGCGGGTCAGGCTGCGGGATCAGCCGGTGTGGTGGGAGACCGTGGTGAGGTGTACCTGAGCGGGCTGAAGGAAAGCGGTAAGCTGAAGGCGCAGTGGGGAGAGAACAGTCTGTGCCATGCGGATTACCGTCTTCCGGAAGAGAAGGGGCCTGCGGGGATATTCCTGATCCGTACGGTGTGTATGTGACGGGAGGAGCCGGAGATGAACGGGAGTATAAGGAAGATGATGCGTGTCACCTGCGGGATGTTACTGATGGTCATGAGTGGTGTGTCGCAGGCGGCTGAGCTCCACCTGGAGAGCCGGGGAGGTTCAGGAACGCAGCTGCGCGATGGTGCGAAGGTGGCGACGGGGCGGATTATCTGCCGGGAGGCGCACACAGGTTTTCATGTGTGGATGAATGAGCGTCAGGTGGACGGCAGGGCGGAGCGCTATGTGGTGCAGAGTAAGGATGGTCGTCATGAGCTTCGTGTCAGGACAGGAGGAGATGGCTGGTCGCCGGTGAAGGGAGAAGGCGGGAAGGGGGTGTCGAGGCCCGGTCAGGAGGAGCAGGTTTTTTTTGATGTGATGGCGGACGGAAATCAGGACATTGCTCCTGGTGAATATCGGTTTTCGGTTGGCGGAGCCTGTGTGGTGCCACAGGAATAAAGCGCAGAAGAAAAACAGAAGAAAAAGACAAAAGCACAACACAGCATAAAACAAAAACAAAGCAGAAAACACAGAGAGTATTTATTTCACCGGATAAATTAACTGAAATGAAATAAACACTGATTCACGCATGGACCGTGACTTGTATTCCGCAGAAGAGGTGGAGGGATACCTGCAACCCGGAGGGGGCACGCAGGGAATACAGGAAAGAATAAAGGAAAAATAAAAGACCAGAGAAGGAAAGCACAAAGCTGATTAACACAGGCAGTTAATCCGTGCTGGCGGTTTATTACATAAATATAAATCGGCCATCCGGATTTAATTTAAACAGTCAGAATCATTTAAATCAGAAATAAGGTGGAGGTTTTATTATGGGTAATCTGCCAGTGGGAAGTCGTGGTTTATATAAAGGTAAAAAACGCAGCGCCGGTATGAATGAATTACGTCATCCGGGAAGCACACAGATGACGCGCACTGGTCAGGCGCATCGCGGTGGCGAACACCGGCTGAACACGGGGCCACCGGACTGGCAGACCGTGGAATAAGGCATCACCGTGAACGTTGTCTGCGGCTTTATGAGCAAGCCCTGCAGTCAGAAACTCACTTATAGCAGATAGTCTCTGCTGCGGGTGCAGACATCTGTGAACGGTGGTTAATCCGGGTAAGACAGCTTACTGGTTTTCGGGATGGAATAAACAGCAAGCAACCGGCTTACCCACAAAAAAAATCAAAGGAAACTAATATGAAAAATCTTAAAACACTGGGCCTCGCAATTTCGATCGCCGCCGCGCTTACATCATCGGTCTATGCCGGCCCAAGTAACCAAGCCCCGGCCGTAACGGAATCCGGAAAATTCACCGTCGAGAATGCGTGCAATATCACCCAACAGTTCCAAGGTGAAGCGGGGCTAAAAGTAGGTGGCATCACATTGGGCACCCGAGTCGCTCAGATCACAGTAGGCCTGGAAGGGTGTGTAAGTCAAATCTATTTCACTCCAAGCGGTCAGTCGGTGCGCGCTGACGGTAAGTTACAAGGTGTCGGCAAGACAGGGCGCCAGTTCCTCTTAGGAGTGACCGCCCAAGGGGCTACAGCTCTACAGGATAACGGACGCTGGTATATGGTTACTGACCAGCAAATAGACGACCGGAACAAGTTCACATTCCTCATTGCCAGTGAAGAAAACGTCACCGACCCGAACTATGCCGACGAGTATACTGTTCATTATGAGCTTGGGACGTGGTCGAAATAAACCGACACCGATGCAACCAAGCGTAATTCGCGCTAATTAAAGCCTAACCTCCACCGGCGCCCGCGCAAACAACGGCAACGCGGGCGCTGATTTCAAACTGTCCTTACCGCACAATACACCCGCGCAAGAACCCACTAATAGCGAACCCGCAACAAGGTGCCTAACCTGCGCCCTGCATAACAGTTTGCGATGAGCGTAACGTCCGGTGAACTGGTCCTCGCAGAATAACGTTCCGGTGAACCCATCTTCACAGAAAATTTCACTCCTTTAGGATTGCTACATGTCTGCAACCTGGAGGAAAATGACAATGCCAGATACACGGTCACGTTACGGTGAACTCATCTTCACAGAAAAACTTCACTCCTTTAGGATTGCAGCATATCTGCAACCCGGAGGAAAATGACAATGCCAGATACACGATGGACGCTTGAGCAAAAAAGACAACATAATTGACGCATGGCGGGCCAGTGGCCTTTCCCGGCTGGCGTACTGCGAACAGCACAATATCCCCCATAAATCCATGCGCTACTGGCCGAAAGATATCGCCCGGGCCGACAGGAAGGCGCATGGACCCGCTTTCATCCCGGTCAGCGTATCCGGACTTCCGGAGAGTCGGGGAACAACTGCGGCCGCCCCCGCCGACGAACCGATTTGGTAATATCTGCCCGGTGGTATCCGACTGTGCTGCCGGGCCGCGCAACTGGCTAATGTATTCAGGGCGCTTCGCCATGCTGACACCTGATAACGTCTGGCTGGCCGTGAAACCCGTCGATATGCGTGCCGGTATCGACACCCTGACACAGTACGTTCAGAACGAACTTAACGCAGCATGGCATGACGGAGCTGCTTTTGTCTTTACCAACAAAGCCCGCTCCCGGATAAAAGTTCTCCGGTGGGACAAACATGGCGTATGGCTGTGTACCCGACGACTGCACCGGGGAAGCTTCCGCTGGCCCCGGAAAGGTGATGCCACATGGCATCTCACACCGGATGAGTTTCACTGGCTCGTCTGTGGCGTTGACTGGCAACAGGTCAATGGTCACGACCTGGCTAAATGGCTCCCGGAAACACCTTCCGCATATACGCAAAATACAGCGATAACTCAGTGAAAAATAATGAATATCTATGCCTTAAGTGGTATACTCTACGGCATGGATATCTCCGCTCTCACCACGACAAATGACATCGAAAAACTGCGCGCGATGGCACTTGCCATGGTGCAAAAAGCCATGTCTGAGAATGCTGAAAAAGAGCGGGAATTACAGGCCAAAAGCCAGCGTATCCAGCTTCTGGAAGAAATGCTGAAACTGGTGCGTCAGCAACGCTTCGGTAAAAAATGCGAAACACTGGCCGGGATGCAGCGTTCCCTGTTCGAAGAGGACGTGGACGCTGACATCGCCGAAATCACTGCGCAACTGGATAAACTGCTGCCGCCCTCTGTTGAAGAAGACGACAAAGCGCCCCGTTCACGTCCGGTTCGTAAACCTTTACCGTCCCATCTTCCGCGTGTTGAAAAGGAAATCCTGCCGGCCACTGATCATTGCCCTGAATGTGACGAACCGCTGCGCCATATCCGCGATGCGGTGAGTGAAAAACTGGAGTATATCCCCGCGCACTTCGTGGTGAACCGCTATGTGCGCCCGCAGTACAGTTGCCCCTGTTGCCAGAAGGTGTTCAGTGGTGAAATGCCGGCTCACATCCTCCCGAAAAGTGCCGTTGAACCGTCGGTCATCGCGCAGGTGGTTATCAACAAATACTGTGACCATGCGCCCCTGTATTGTCAGAATAACATCTTCGCCCGCGCGGATGTTGACCTGCCAGAGAGCACGCTGTCAGATATGGTTGGTGCCGCAGGCGCGGCTCTGTCACCACTGGCGAAACTGTTACACACGAAACTCCTGACCCGCGGCGTGATACACGCCGACGAGACCGGGCTGCGTATCCTGGACACGAAAAAAGGCGGTAAATCACATTCGGGTTATCTGTGGTGTTATGCCAGCGGAGAAAGAAGTGGTCCACAGATAGTCAGCTTCGACTGCCAGCAAAGCCTGCTCGTATCAGTCTGGAAAAGAAACTGGAAACCCGATCTCCGCGCCTTGTAAGCCTCGCTAAAAAAGCCTCGGTCAGTCTCACTAAAAATAAACTGGACACCCTTGAGGCTGCGGTTGCGTTCGTACTTGACGCATCCGGCTCGATGAGTGGCCAGTTCAGTAAGGGTAACGTTCAGTCTGTGCTGGACCGCATCGCCGTTCTTGCCGCCCAGTTCGACGACGACGGTGAAATGGATGTCTGGGGATTTGGAGAGAAGCATAAGAAGTATCCAAACGTCACTCTGGACAATCTGGACACGTATATTCAGTCGATTCGAGGGGCTGGTAAGCGTTCATCCAGGGAGAACCTGCCGGGCCTTGGGGGGACAAACAACGAGCCTCCTGTGATGGAAGAAATAGTCGACTACTTTAAGGACTCGAAAATCCCGGTATATGTTGTATTTATTACCGATGGCGGGATCAGCAAGACCCGGGCGATTAAAGATGCAATCCGGCGTTCTGCCAACTACCCCATCTTCTGGAAGTTTGTCGGCCTGGGTGGTTCAAGCTACGGTATCCTCAAAAATCTGGATGACTTTACTGACCGCCGGGTTGATAACACCCACTTCTTTGCCATGGATGATTTCGGTTCGATTAGCGATGAAAAGTTATATGATAATTTACTGGAAGAATTCAGACCGTGGATCGATGAAACAAAAAGGTTAGGCATCCTTTAATACACATAGTTAGAGCATGGGTGAATGAGCTCTACAGCAGCTTAATACTGTAGAGCCTTTCTTCATTAAAAGGTAAACGTAAACCGACCGCCGTATGTAGCCATTAGACAAGAATTGGTAACTTAGACGCCCATCTGACACAGACGGACATCTAAGTATGGAATTACAGGACTGGCGAAAAGAACCTCGTAAAAAGTATTCGAATGAATTCAAACTTCGTATGGTTGAACTGGCATCACAACCCGGTGCTTGTGTGGCCCAGATTGCTCGAGAAAATGGCGTCAATGATAATGTTATTTTCAAATGGCTCAGACTCTGGCAAAACGAAGGGCGTATATCGCGGCGTCTTCCGGTAACAACCTCTTCTGACACTGGCGTTGAATTATTACCTGTGGAGATAACGCCTGATGAGCCGAAAGAACCTGTGGTGGCCATTGCGCCATCTTTATCCACTACCACTCAGACCAGAGTCAGTGCCAGCTCCTGCAAGGTGGAATTCCGTCACGGTAACATGACGCTGGAAAATCCATCGCCAGAGCTGCTCACGGTGTTGATCCGTGAACTGAGCGGGAGGGGAAGATGATTTCACTCCCATTAGATACTCGTATCTGGCTCGTTGCCGACGTTACCGATATGCGTAAATCCTTCAAAGGATACGACATATGCTGAAGGAGGATCAGTAATGGATTAAGTGATAACAAATGCCCAGAAATAGAGTTTCAAATCCAGCTTAGTTAGTACATAAATACTATTTTGATGAAAATTATTATATGTTACCTCGGATTTTAATCAGGCGCCCAGATTAAATCAAGTATTGAGCTCCTGATTATGTTTATTCATTAATATTTGTCATTGATTGTCTTATTATCAGCTACCCCCGTATTAATCAGAGTTTTCATTTGTTTTTAATGCATAATCTGATGCCGCCTCATCATTATCCTCAGTATTATCATAGTCGAAAACTTCTCCCGGGCACGGGCGCTCACGATAATAGTCATCGTTATAGTTTTCATCGTCAGATAATGATATGTCGTATTCTGAATATGATTCACCACAATTATACATAAAATCATCTCCTCTGGGATGGTTGCAATAATTAGTGAGTTTATTCGAGAAAATAATTAGCGCCAGACCAATCCACCCGACTTTTGATTATAATCATGAAGATACCTGTCTCAGTACAAATAGAATCAAACTCAATACAGCATGATTCACCTTTATATTCTCTCAGGGAAACCAAATACCACTATTCAACTATTAAGAATAAAATTCTGGAGATGTGATTATCTGAAGATAGCTGCATCCTAAATAATTTCAGACAGATATTATCTCCGTGGTTCCCCCGCCTCCTTTCCGGTGCGCGGGGTTTTGTCTTTTTTCACCGGGAATACATGTATGAATCCGTCTGATGCCATTGAGGCAATTGAAAAACCGCTCTCCTCCCTGCCTTACTCACTTTCCCGTCACATCCTGGAACATCTGCGCAAACTCACCAGCCACGAACCCGTGCCTGGCATTATGGGTAAAAGCGGAGCCGGTAAATCCTCACTCTGTAATGCGCTGTTTCAGGGGGAGGTCACACCGGTCAGTGATGTTCACGCCGGCACCCGGGAAGTGAAGCGTTTCCGTCTGAGTGGCAACGGTCACAGCATGATTATCACTGACCTGCCCGGGGTGGGCGAGAGCCGGGACAGGGATGCAGAGTATGAAGCCCTGTACCGTGACATTCTGCCTGAACTTGACCTGGTACTGTGGCTGATTAAAGCCGATGACCGTGCCCTGTCTGTGGATGAGTATTTCTGGCGACACATCCTGCAGTACGGACATCAGCAGGTGCTGTTTGTTGTGACGCAGGCCGATAAAACGGAGCCCTGCCACGAATGGGATATGGCCGGTATTCAGCCTTCTCCCGCACAGGCACAGAACATTCGCGAAAAAACGGAGGCGGTATTCCGTCTGTTCCGGCCCGTACATCCGGTTGTTGCCGTATCGGCCCGCACCGGCTGGGAACTGGATACGCTGGTCAGTGCGCTCATGACAGCGCTTCCCGACCATGCCGCCAGTCCCCTGATGACCCGCCTGCAGGACGAGCTGCGCACGGAATCTGTCCGGTCTCAGGCCCGTGAACAGTTTACCGGTGCGGTGGACCGGATATTTGACACAGCGGAGAGCGTCTGTGTTGCCTCTGTTGCACGCACGGTTCTGCGTGCCGTCCGTGACACAGTGGTCTCTGTTGCCCGCGCGGTATGGAACTGGATTTTCTTCTGAACCCGGTGGTGATGCACCAGACTCTTGTTACAGATTTTTAACCCCATGAAAACACAATGCAAACACAGCCATACCCGGGTTGTCCCCTTGCGTTGTGTTTCTCAAGTTAATAGAATGCATCGATCGTTGCTATTATATCGATCGTTATAAACGATCGTTTGTGGTAAATGACCTCCTCCGTGGTTGTCATGAAAATGCGTCTCAGGAAGGTTAAATAATGCACGAAAAGAATATCGCCCTGCTTTGTGATGAAGCCGACCGACTTTTGCAACTGAACATTAATCTGCTCCGGCAAATGGTTGAGGAGCCAGATGTGTTATCTGACAGTAAGAACGAAAACAGACTGCTTTTTGATAAACAGAAAGCACTGAAAAGAATTGAGGAGCTGGAGGGCGAACAAATCAAAACCGCCCGCAGGGAGATGGTGCTGGCTGTTGTCGGCACGATGAAAGCAGGTAAATCAACCACCATCAACGCCATTGTGGGGCAGGAAATTCTGCCTAACCGTAACCGCCCCATGACCTCTGTACCGACGCTCATCCGCCACGTTCCCGGAAAAACTGAGCCGGTCCTCCATCTGGAACATATTCAGCCCGTCCGCAATTTATTAATCACACTGCAACAAAAACTCGACACCCCGGCAGGACAGCAGGTCGCACAGACCCTGCAGCAAACCGGGGATACCTGCGAACTGCTGGATATTCTGGCAAATGATGGCTGGCTCAAAAATGAATACCACGGGGAGGAGGAAATCTTTACCGGACTGGCATCGTTAAACGATCTGGTTCGTCTTGCTGCGGCAATGGGGTCTGAATTTCCTTTTGACGAATACGCAGAAGTGCAGAAACTACCGGTGATCGACGTGGCGTTCAGCCACCTGGTGGGAATGGATGCATGTCAGGGAACACTCACACTGCTGGATACCCCCGGCCCTAATGAAGCCGGACAACCACAGATGGAAATGATGATGCGGGATCAACTACAGAAAGCCTCTGCGGTGCTGGCGGTGATGGATTACACCCAGATGAACTCGAAAGCCGATGAGGAGGTTCGTAAAGAGCTTAATGCCATTGCTGACGTCTCAGCCGGTCGTCTGTTTGTGCTGGTCAATAAATTCGATGAAAAAGATCGCAATGGTGATGGTGCGGATGCCGTACGCCAGAAGGTGCCAGCAATGCTGAACAGCGATGTGCTGCCCGCCTCCCGCGTTTATCCCGGCTCATCACGTCAGGCGTACCTTGCTAACCGTGCGCTTCATGAGTTACGAAAAAACGGTGCGCTTCCGGTTGATGAAGCCTGGGTCGATGATTTTATCAGGGAAGCTTTCGGACCTATGGTGGAAGAGGACGACTGGAAAGACAGCACTAAGGTAAATAAAAAGGCAGAAAAACTCTGGAATATATCTCTGATCGATCAACTGATAACGGAAGTCATACAGAGCTCCCATTCCAGAGCGGCGGCACTGGCGGTTGACTCTGCCGCCGCAAAACTGATGCAGAATGCAGAAAATGTCAGCGAATATCTGTCATTACGTCATCAGGGGCTGCAGCAAAGCATTCAGTCACTACAGGCGCATATTACCAGCCTGCTGGCGGATATCCAGGAGATTGAGGAATGTCAGAATCAGGTGACCGGTGATGTCAGAATGGCCATGGAGGACATCAATACCAAAACCGGGGAATTACTGACGAAGGTCTGTGCCTCACTGGAGGAGGAGCTGAACGACTATTTCAGAAGCGGTAAACGCAAAGAACAGCAAATGCTGGAGGAAGAAAATTCAGCGCAGCCCCGGGAGAGAAACGCATTCGCTTTCTTTCACGATATTTTCGGAACCGGAAATCAGCATGACAGGATGCGGGACTTTGATCCGGACAGCCCCGAAATAAAATTCAGTGATCGCAGGGCAGCCCTTGAACTGATGACGCAAATCGAATCGACCGTGACCAGCCTGCACCGTGAGGCTGAAGCACAGTTCCGGCCTGAGCTGGAGAAAATCGTCAGCGGGATTGAAACAGGTTTTCGTGGCACGGCCCTGTACGCCACAGAAAACATTGCCGGTCGCATCAATGCCCGCCTGGAGGATGAGGGCTTTACCGTAAAAATCAGTTTTCCGGCAGTCAGCCAGTTACAGACCCGGCTCGCGGTAAAAATAAATCTGAGTGCGCTTATGGAGGAAAGAACGGAGACCGTCACCCGTCGCCGTCGGCAGAGTGGCGTATGGGGAACCGTTTGTCGATGGTTTGGCACCAGTGACCTGGGCTGGGAAAACTATGACGAGGATGTGAGTCGCAGCGTGATCAATATCAACAAGGTCAGAGAGGAAGTTATGTCACTGACCCGGGCATATTTCGGGGAGCTGCAGGCATCCATTGAGCAGGATATTAACCAGCCCGTCCGCCAGGAAATCGATGCCTTTTTCTGCGCATTCAGGGAGAAAGTTGAACAACTGCGTAACACGCTGATTCAGAGCTCTGAAGATCATAAACGCGATCAGCAGGCGCAGGAACGGCTTACCGGGCGACTTCAGGCATTAAATGAAAGGGTTCCTGAGCTCATTACTGACAGTAAGGCGCTGAGGGAAGAGCTGGAGACAATGCTGTGACTTCACCATTTATTCAACAAATTGCTGATAACCGGGTATGTCAGGTACTCACCTGTCTTCCTGAAAAATTTGTGGTTGATTTCGCAAACGGAATCGATGTTGCACAGGAGCATATCCGCACGGCCGGAGAGCGCACGTTCTTCCGGCGTTTAAAAGAGGGGCTGACCGGCGAAGGCGCTGCACGGCAGAATGCCATCAATGCGTCGCTTGCACAGGGCGTTGAGGCGTCCCTGCGCTGGCTGACGGAGATGACAACGTCACTTGCCACCACAAACTACGCGATTACCCGGGTAAACGACAGGGTCAGTTCACTGGTCAGTGATACAGCCAGGCTGGCGCATTATTCCGCAGATACGCGGGAGCAGTTACTCACCCTGGCCGATCAGGTTCACCATAAACTGAATCATCTTGAAGAAAAACTCCACCGTGTTGACCAGGTTCAGCGGGCGCAGTTACATCTTGAGCAGATATTCTCATGGTGGAGCGCCGGGCGATATGCGTCATTTTCCCCTGCCGGACGTTGTTATGTGGCACTTGAAGAGCTTCGCTGGGGCGCGTTTGGTGATGTGATACGTCAGGGCGAAACAGGCCAGGTTAACCAGCTACTGGATATTCTCAGACATAAAGCATTAACGCAGATGGCACAGGAGAGTGGCGGTAGTGCAACCGTGCGTCTGAACACTCTGGACTGGCTTGGTGGTCAGGGCCGGGAGCAGGCAGATAACGAGTGGCATGACGCGATTAACTGGCTGGGAGACTGGTGCAGTGAAGAGCAGCATCCGGTGATCTGGTCAACCACGCAGGCTGCAGAACACTTACCGGTTCGCATGCCTCGCCTCTGCTCTGCAGAACGCCTCTCTGAAAGTATGGTCGATGAAATATTTCAGAAGGGGGCTGCATGAGTACAGAAATGAAAACGGGGCTGGTGCTGTCCGGTGGCGGGGCGGTGGGCGCTTATCAGGCGGGAGTGGTTAAGGCACTGGCAGAGTGTGGTACACAGATCAGCATGGTTTCAGGGACCAGCATTGGCGCATTCAATGGTGCCATTATCGCGGCCTCTCCCGATCTGTCAGAAGCTGCCGTACGCCTGGAGGCGCTCTGGGAGCATCTGGGGAATAATCAGGTGCTGTCGGTAAACAGATTGGTTTACTTTTCATTGCTGAAAAAATTGTTCCAGGCAATGAACCTCTGCCAGATCCCCGGACGTGCAGGAGCACTGCTTACGACGCTTCTTCGCCATATATCGACAATCAACGGGTTTGACAATCTGATGGCTCAGCCGTTGTTGTCAGATGAGCCCCTGACAGCGCTGATGGATCATTATCTTGATACTGATGCTCTGGCAGACGGGCTACCGCTGTATGTGTCGCTGTACCCCACAGAAGGGGGCATGCAGGATATTATTGACTGCATTCGTGCTGAACTGGGTGTCGGAACCACGAAAAACGCCGTTTTTCAGCATATCCAGAGCCTGCCCCGCGGACAGCAGAAAGAGGCTCTGCTTGCGTCAGCCGCGCTGCCCCTGCTGTTCCGTCCCCGTGAGGTTCAGGGGACAATGTTCGGTGATGGTGGTATGGGAGGATGGCGAAATATGCAGGGAAATACCCCTGTGACGCCTCTGGTCGATGCCGGATGCAATATGGTGATTGTGACGCATCTGAGTGACGGTTCTTTATGGGATCGCCAGGCTTTTCCGGACACCACAATCCTTGAGATCCGTCCCCGGAAAAGGCTGAAATATGCAGGTGATGGTGGCAACAGCGGCGGTCTGCTCAGTTTTACATCGGCACATACCGACGCCTGGCGTCAGCGGGGCTATGAAGACACGATGCTGGCGATGGAGCATATCCGGAAACCGCTGGCAGCACGTCAGGCACTGACCCGGTCAGAGGCGGTATTGCAGAAAAGCCTGGATATAACGGAAGAGGCAGATTTGGCACTGAGAAACGCGATGGCCCGGATTAAATAAAGACGCCCCAAAGAAACGTCACCGCCTGTGGTGGTGTTTTTCCTGTCTGGTGTTATTGAAAATATTTTCAGATATATATTATCTGGGTGATGGTTAAGATGAATTTATTTAATTTTGGGGGAAGATACAAAAACAACCAGTGAACATATTTCCGGCGGGTTATCCGCAATGCTGAAGGTCAGTTGCACTGGCGATGCCGGAATACAGCTTAATACGTGGTTCGCCAGTGAAGGGCTTCTCAGACAATAAACCTCATTCATTTCACCCATCAGGCCGCGTCTTCTCCTGGAGACGCGGCTTTTTCATTTATATCGCTTAATCATTCATAAGGAGCAAATCATGAGATTAGCCAGTCGTTTTGGTTATGCGAACCAGATACGTCGTGATCGTCCGCTGACACACGAAGAACTGATGCGCCATGTACCGAGTATTTTTGGGGAAAACCGACATACCTCTCGCAGTGAACACTATGCGTACATTCCCACTATCACCGTCCTGGAAAATCTGCAGCAGGAAGGCTTTCAGCCGTTCTTTGCCTGCCAGACCCGCGTGCGCGACCAGAGCCGCCGGGAATACACAAAACACATGCTGCGTCTGCGGCGGGCCGGACAGATAACCGGTCAGCATGTCCCTGAAATTATTCTGCTCAACTCCCATGACGGTTCATCCAGCTACCAGATGTTAC
>OJYK01000046.1_pt1 | contig 73671 bp, 87 predicted proteins | sample 1600931 | NCBI WGS metagenome assembly OJYK01 (sample SAMN04436819, study PRJEB24849) | human gut metagenome | biome: human gut; feature: NICU; material: stool | host: Homo sapiens | place: USA: Saint Louis, MO | collected 2011-05-21
GATGCGCTCCGGATGAATATGATGATCTCATATCAGGAACTTGTTCGCACCTTCCTTAGTATGCGCGCCGCTTTGTTATAAGAGGCGAGACAGTAGCAAGCATCATCATTTTGCCCTTCGGTAATACGAAGGGCTTTTTTGTCCTTAACTGATTGTTGGCTCGGTAGGCCATGTGATGCTTTCAGGATCGGAGATGTCCACGACCTGAAGCGCTTTAATGTAAGCCATCCATTCCGTCAGACTAGCCTTATCGTCGTCGCTGATTGTTCCCAGCAGTAGCTCTGTTTGCCATACTGAGATGGTGTCTTTAGCAAAACTAATTAGCTTGGACCGATAATTTTCAGCAGCCGCTACCTCATCAGATGCCTTTTGTGTTACTGCCGCTGCCGTCATCTCCCAGGAATTGGATTCAGAGTTCCAGGTATAATATTTGTCTGGCCTGGCTTCTGAAATGACCATTACTCCATTTGATAGATACACATGCTTATTCGCATTTACAGCCTCAAACAGTTCAGAGTATTTTTCACTGGTTATTTCTTGCGCATCTGACGGTAGATTGTCGCCATACGTTAATGAATCGTCAAAGAATGATTGAGTTGTTACTGAAAATTTCACTTTAATATCCAATTGCAATATAAGAACCAGACATTGAGGCAGAAGCCTCACGACAAGAAACACCAAAGGTGGCACCCGTATTAGTTTTCGCTAAATTCCAGGCTATCTCCTGAACGCCTGCGCCTGGTACATCAGAAGATCCTCCCGTAATAACCTGAAGAACTCCCGTTGGGAACGTAATCGGCCATGTAACATAAATCGACGAGTTTTCATAAACATTATCGGTACCGGCAGACGATGAGGTTTTCCCGGTGAACGTCCCCCACTGTAAAATCAAAGTGGAGGAATTACCGCTGACTGAAATAGGGATTTTGATATATCCACTACTGGACAACACGCCAGTAGCAAGGTCGGATTTTTCTGCCAATGCCGTATCGATACCAAGATTCGAGAGGGCCTGAGCAATTGCCTCTGAACCATCCGCCGCAATATCAGCAAACGGGTTTGAGCGGCTGAGAAACATTTTTGTCAGCGCCTGTAATACCTGTGTCGAATCATCTGGGTCTAGATCCATCCCGGAACTCTCAACAACATTCACCAGTTCAGTCTGAATCACGTTAAACCACGCAGCAACAAGCCGTGTTGGCGAAATACCACCAGCAACATTGCCGTCGGTAAACAATCCATCAAGCGCTGTTGACGGCTCAACATCACTAATTTTGAGCATGGAGTATCCTCACTTCATTAAGCGATAGTTTTCAGAAAAAGAGGGTTGGCTGTTACTGGGCGTAGCCGAACAGCAGATTAAGGTGTGAAGGCGCTATTTTGCTAAGTGTGCATTCGAGTTGTTTATTGCCCCAGGCACGCAAAGGATCGCCGCAATAAGCCTGACCCGCTACGGTATATTTGATTGTCGTTTCAGGGGCAGTAATTAACCACGTAAACGGCCATTCATCACCGTTCAGCGCATCTCCACACACTGACATTCCGGCCATTGCCGGGCGAAACTGCGTTATCTTGATGGTATATCCCAGCGCTTCGGCAACACCGATATAGTAGGCCCGGTTCAGGCCGCCGTTACTGATAAATTTTGCCACCACCGCGCGCTGTCGATCGCCAATACTGCTTATTTCGCCGATAGAGCAGTCATCAGGTAATCCCAGCGTACTTTCCCATTCCGGAAGCATCATTGTTGCCGTAGACGGGAAAGCCCCGGTAATCAGCCCCTGAGCACTCGAATCAGATCGGGCGAACGCTCTCCCCAGCGCTTTCAGTACGGCATACTGCACGCTACCTTTTTCGCGTGGCCATGCGCGCCCGTTTGGTAACAGGGAATGTAAACTCTGTGCATAATCATCCTGTGAATACAGGCTCATGAGAATATCACCTCCCCGAGAACAGGAAGCTCCCCGATGGCCAGCACAATATTAGCTGCCGGCTGCTCAAGCGAATACCCTGTTGTGCCGCTTACGGAGCTGATTACCCGGTTGAGATCTGACAGATAAATTTTCCCCGTTCCGTCCGGGTTACCTTCATCAAAAAACAGGTCATTGATGGCATCTTTGATAGCCTGCACAACGGTGCTGTCAGCACTCTGTATACCCGCTATATCAAAGTTAACTTCGCGCCGGATTGGTGAACACACATAGTTAAGGGAGGTAACAGGCGCAAGCGGATACATATAATCGGCAACTCTCCCCTGATCCCCGGTGGCTTTTACCGCCCCCCACTCTTCCAGTTGAGAGACACCGTCAGTACCTACAGGGAATCCATGATTGGTTTTATCATCGCCGTCGCACATGATGTAAATCACCACGGTACCCGGCCCCATCCCCCGGCGCCGTATCCATGCCCTGGTGATCCCCGACACGGATAAAGCCCAGCTTTTATAATCAGTGTCACTCCCGCCCTGCGGGGGATTCTGATATGCCAGCAGACCACGTAAACGGAAATCCTCTTCACTTTCAATGTTGGCGCCGCCGGTGGCGGGCTCAATCAGCGTAACCGAGCTGTCTATGCCGGGGGCATTAGCATCCAGTGTAAGAATGGTGCCAGCATCGGCATTTCCGGAAGCCCCGCCTCCAGTCACATCGTCTGTAATATCCGGCAAAACCGCTGTTACGGCGACCGTCGCACTGCCAGCGGTGTTAATCGTTATGGCGCTATCGGTTGTGTACTGGTAACCATCATCACGGTTTAATACGGCCCCTTTTGACAGTGTCTTACCCGGTGTCCCGGTAACGGTCGCTGCCGGAGAACGTGCCGCAGTGGCGGCTTTTCGGTATATCTGCTTAAGTGCCATCCATCCTGCAAGCCACTCATCGGTAGAGGTGAATGGCGTGCTCTGACGGGCAATATAATCCAGGTAGGCATAGTGCAGATGGGCCATGCCCGCATCCATATCAGCGAGCACCTTAAGGTTTCCAAACCGTAGCAGCGCGCCGACGCTTTCAAGCTCTGCCTGCATAAACTGGCGATTCTCTTCGCGCAGTTCGCTCAGTGTTTTCCGTTTAAATGGCATTATTCAGTTGCTCCCATAGCCAGAAGAATTTGAACTCCTGCCAGTCCCCCGCCGGCGGCAAATACCGGATGATGAGGTTCAGCCTGTTCGGGAAAACAATCTCTGACTGAGCCTCTATAGCTGCAGCAATACCATCCGACTTCATCCAGGCCAGAGCCTCTTCGGCGTAATCTTCAGCTCTCATCGCCACTTCGCGCGTCAGTTTTTCACGCCGCAGTAGCCACAGCCTTGAGCCAATATTTAGGTCGCTGTCCAGATCCCCCCACCAGCCGCGGCGGTCAGTTCCTTCATAATCATCATCAGCGCGCGCCAGTCCGTCAGTAAACAAACTGATAATAATGGCCGTGTGCATATCATTCTCAGATGTCAGTACGCCGTTACCGGTTTGCCAGTCAGCATGAATGGCATCCACATCCCAGAATGAGGAAATATCACTCATACCTGACTCTCTGTTTTTTCACTGGTAACGGTGCTGTCACCGGACTGAACTTCCTTAACGTCATGGTCATGATCATTGTGAGCATCGCGTAACGCTTTTAACGTTGTGGCATTCGTCTCGCAGTTATCGATGATGTCACCCGTCACCAGGAGTTTTGGTGCGACCAGCTTTACCTGCTCTGTTGCCGTCGCGGTAATGTTTCTGGCATTGTTGATCTCTACATCTTTGCCTTTTGCATCAATGAAAATTCCCGCCTCGGTCAGATGAATATTCATCCCCTGCTGGTTATAGACTACGGTTTCGCCTGGCTTAAGCCCGGTATACCGGAAGCTTTGATGGTTGGAAGCAATGACGACGGGACTGGAGCGGTCTCCGCCGAGGAAGGCAATGACCACATCCGATCCCGCCGGCAACCCCGATGAAAAACCAAAATCAGAGAGCCGTGGGGCGCTGGCCACTTCCAACGGAGTCTGGTACTGGATTTCCTGCACAGCCCCGCTATCTTTCTGCGTGGTAATACGGCCAATGCCCAGCATGCCGGCTATGCGCGTGGCCGATTTCTTTAAATTTTGATTCATTGGTTTAGTCCGGGTATTTGCTGATAGAAAGCGTACGGCTGGACACTGAAAGCCTCCGGCGGCATCAGATAAAGTCGTGCATGGGTGCCGTCACTGTCTCTGATATAAGTCACCTCAGCGATAAGCATTTCCGTGTCAGGCAGCTGAAGACTGGGGATGTTGACCGGGATGAGAGTGTTTGGCTCCCATAATTTCCCGGACTTATCGCGCCATGAGTCAATCGTCACCGTCAACTGGCGGGAACGGCCATATCGGCGGTTCATCTCCCAGTCAATAGCGCGCTGTGCCTGTTGGGAAGCCATCAGCGTACTTTCAACAATAATGATCCGTTTTCGGTAACGCATACTGGCGGCCTCCGGATCGCGTGCCGTCGCCAGCGTCACAGAGTCATAAGCCGTATCCGGCGAAAATCCTGCTATCGGAGAGATGCTCATCGATACGCCGACATAATCAGAAAAGCGGTCAGCCATCGAACGGCGGTAATAAGCCTGTTCAATATTTACCCCTTCAGCGATACCGCTGGCTGCGCGCGCTGTCCCCACCCGGGTCAGAAATAAGTTTCCGTCAGGCTGATCGTAATAAAGCAATGCCGACCAGCGGGAAACACGATCAAGAATTTCCTGCGGTGACTCCCCCCAGTTCAGGGAAAATTGTGGGACTTTCACCAGGTCATCAACGTCTGTACTTACCTGAATGTTGTAATGGGATGCGAGGCGGGACGCTATCTCAAGCGCATTGCTGTTATTAATGACGTTATTTGGCCATTCTGCGGAGCAATCCACGAGATCTGCGCACTTACTACGGCCTGAGGCTCTGACCTCATGGCGCGAACGGGAAATAGCAGGCGACCAGTCATCAACATAACCCGTCACGACCAGATCGCTACCGAGCTTTACCTGACAGGGCATTCCTTCCTTTACCAGTTGCTTCTGGTCGCTGCCCGGAAAATAGTCCATCAGCCCCAGGTCAAAATCGGAGGGGAAACGCTCAATGCCACGGGTCACCCGCACAGAATCCCACCCCTCAATGATTTTCCCGCCCACTGTGAGAGAGACGATCTCCTGATCGTTGTCCGTACTCATTGTCTCAACACCTTCATCGTCGTCGGCATAAATGCAGGATGCGGAACGCTGGCCTCCTGTATGAGTTCATTTGCACGCGAGGCATCCTGATAGAGTCGATTTGCCAGTACCAGAGCAGGAACCGGCGCAGCCGTATTGATTTGCATCAGCTCACTCAGCCCGGATGAAATCTGAGCCATGGCATTCAGGAAAGCGGTTCTCACTCCCATCAGTGCCGAGTAGAGATCGTCATCGCCACGGTCACCCGCCAGTAGTAACGCCGTATCCATTTGCGCGGCTACGCGTTGCGTGATGTCTTCGGCCTCATTACGGCTGGTAGGGTTATAATCGGCGGCAGCATTCGTCATTGCCCCGGTACACAGCACAATGATCAGCGTGTTAATTGTGCCAGCCAGTTGCTGGCTGCTTTCGGAGCGCTGGTATTCGGTACTGGTTGAAGCCGCCAGTTTTTCAAACGCGGCAATTTTGTCACTTACCCCGCCGGCACTGGCCAGTATTCGATTGATCACATCGGCAACGCCCTGAACCAATTCATCGACCGATACAGATTCACTCAGTACAGCGGTTGTATCCAGTACACCCTGGCGGTCCATTACGGCCCGGGCGGAAACCTGTTCAGACAACGCCTGATAGGCTTCTGAGTCATCGGCATCACGCTTGCCGTTAATACCCGACGAACTCCCGCCCACGCTCCCCTTGCTGTAACGCCCGTAACGATTATTACCGAACGTAGAATTCAACACGTTGCTGACGTTTGTTACTTCACTGATGGTGTTATCCACCATATTGGTCCAGAACGTCACGGTTCCCTTGATAGTCTGAATCCCCTGCGACACACCACGGATCTCGCTTTTAATTCTTGCGAGAGTACTGGCAACTGCCGTACTGACCAGCTTCAGATAGTTGGTGCCAACGGTATCCCCCGCGGCGGCGCTGTCGGTAACAGCGAAGACCTTTAACCCCGACTCAATTACCATCAGAGTAAATTCAAACGAACGGCCGTTTTCGGCAGAGCCGGAGAGTCGTAAGCCGTTCTCGGGTATGGAAACGGTCATCTCCCCCAGAGTGGGATGGATAAGCGTGCCACTTCCTCTGGTTTCACAGGCATCAATCAATGACTGCCGCTGGGAAATAACATCACCGCCGCCATAAACCAGGCTGTTTTGAACAAGAAAGCCGCGGATAATAAATCGCCGTGTCCCGCGCCCCATATCCTCAATCCAGGCAGTATCACGGTAGGGATATTCATGAACCGCCTGCCGCCGGCCATGACTGCCTTCCTCGTTCACCACAGCAAAAGGCACGCCCCGAAACGAGCCGGGACGTAGTTGGCTCAACCAGTCCTCGCTACCGCCTCCCCCCATCAGAGAAGTTATTGCATCCTGGATAATTGCCATCAGGCCTCCTGAATTAAAAAACCGCCAGGGTGGCGGTTTAATAGGGTTAGTAATTCATGGCGGTTGTTATTCTGCCGTTATCCTCGACGTTATAGGTTTTCTTCTCACCCTTATCGTTGACCAGGGTGATTTCCAGCTTCATTTTCTGGTCGGCCATCGCCTCTTTGAGAGACCGGGTCAGGTTTTCACTGACCGGATCTCTCCCATTACCGGAAGCTGTCAGGATTGAGGAACTGTCAAACTTGTCCGGTTGTGGTACGAGGATGTTCTCTCTCTGCTGGCTGAGCACACGGCTGTCACGAAGACCAGACCAACGCGGATCACTGATAGCCGTCTGAATTGCCGCACGTATCTCATCTTCAGAATATGGCTGCGCCCCATTCTCATGCTGAATCATGGCCGCCATGACTGACTTCAGCACCTCCGGGTTATGCAGATCCATCTGCTGCCGGGGCTGAATACCTGTCGCGGCCGATACTGAATTGATATAGGACTGCGTATCATTTTCCGAGCGTGGCGCATAAGTGTGGATCACGCTGTTAAGCGTGTTATTCCCACGATCGCCATATAACATCAGTTGCCGGGCCATTGCCGCCAGCCCGTCGTTGCTGTTGTCATAAGTGACGAAACCACGATTCACCCCGGTCGCATTAGGCGCGATCCGGAGATTGCCCGGGTTATTATTTCTGAGGCCCAGTGCCTGGTTAGATGGCTGGCTGTAATTCACCTCTCCGCGTGGAGCTGCTGCACCTGCTGGCAGGATGACAGACAAATCATTACGGAGTTGTTCAGCTCTGTCACTGGCACCATATTGCGCGTCGTAGCGTTTCCGAACGGCATCCGTCATAAAGCCGGCATCCACCGCTCCGCGCTCGCGCCGGGAAAGGGTGTTATACAGCGCCTTATCACCCTGAATGCGGCGTAGCTTCCCGGCATCCTTGCTACTGATAAACCCCAGCGCATGCGACAGCCCGGTGAAATCGCCATTCGTGAACAAGTCGGTCACACCTTCAAGACCGTCTTTCACCGAGCCATCGGAAAGCAATCCCTTAAACAGAGAGTTTTTCGAACGGTTTTTCAGCCCATCCCATGCTGCGCCCAGCTCATTCATGGAGCCGTTAACCTCGGACAATTGCCGGTTAAGTTCCGGATCAACTGTCAGGCCAAGTTCATCAGATTTAGCCAGCAATGCTTTCATCCGTACGCCTTCACGCATCAACGCCAGCATTTCCGGCGTCAACCCGAGGGCATCGGAAACCGACTTCTGCTGGTCAGGTCGCAGGCTCGGGAAAACGCGCGCTATCGATTCCAGCGTTCTCAGCGTATCAACGGATCCATCGTTGTTTTTCTGGATCTGAACGCCAATCTGTGACAATGCGCCGAGCACCTGGCTGTTGGCACCGCTGGCGGCCTCCTTCAGGCTTTTAGCCATCCCCTCGATGGAGGAATTTGCACTGTCGCCATCAGCACCCAGTATCCGCATGGCACCGGACAGTCGGGAAAAATCGTCCACTCGCATACCCGCATTTTTCGCGGCAACATCGAGGTTATAGGCTTCCCTTGAGGCCTCATGGAAACCGTAGGCAATCTGTTTTAGCCCATATCCCGCCGCTCCAACCACACCCAGCGATGCCAGCTTACCGGAGAGCTCACCGACCATCTTCAGCGGCGGCACCATATCCCCGATATACTGCACGTTATCACGGGCATTTTTGGACAGATTTTCGAAGCGGGAAATAAAGCCGTTCAATCCATCGAGAGTCTCCTGTCCTCCTAACTGGAGTCCCTCTTTGGTTTTATCCAGCTTTGGTTCCAGATCACGGATAGCCTCATTGATACGTTCAATGGCTTCCGTCGCCTGGTCGCTGGCCACCAGCTCAAAGTCGAAAGAATTACTCATCGGGTTTGGTATTCCTGAGTTTATTGATACGGGAGGCCTGCGATACCCACCACTTCAGACGGGCATAGGTCATGCCCCATGCCCTGTCTTCTGTCCAGCGGAAATAAAATGTGACGTCAGCGGCCGTTTCCTGCCAGGCGGTCAGGGCTTCCAGGTCAAAAAACCGAGCAAAAAATCCTCACATTTTCGGAAGTCTATAAAATCCATCGGCTGAAGGACACTTTCCCGCGTATCCGCGACCAGCGAGATCAGCAGGCGCATCGCCGCCAGTGAAGTGGACGATGCCTGCTTTTCGTAGAACTGCTCGGCCTGGCTGAGTGTCGGCGCCTTCAGCTCCAGTTGCTCATAGCGTGTTTTTTGCGCCTCATCGACCAGAGGCTTGATGAGGGGAATGACTTTGGTGCGTTCAAGTTCTGCCATCTTAGTTCTCCGTTACGTCCCGGCCTTCCCAGCGAACATCAAACACTGCATCTTCACTTTCCACTTCCTGAACGTTCACCGTCCATAGCGCGCGACCGATAATAGTCTTTCCGTTCGCCAGCTCGGCGATCACGTTGACGTTCGTCTGTTTGTTAAAACCCAGTACGTTGGTACCGCCGCTGTCGCGAAGACGGGCAGAAATATACGGGGCAACCGGCTTTTCTTTGTAGCCATGCACACCGTCCATGCCTGTCAGCGTGGTACGGTTAACAGTGGAGGTCTGATACTTAAATGAGCCCTCCACCATAACGGTCACCCCGTTTACGGTGACATAAGCAGTACCTGCCAGGCGATTAGTGGTATCTCCAGCCATGTTTTATGCTCCTGTTGATTCAGCCTGCAGGCGGAACTGGTTAAGCAGCGCAAAGATGCGCAGCTGGTTCATAAGCGTTCCCGGCCACAACACATCGACGCGGTTCGGATTTGTTTTGTTCTGCTCCACGATAATGTTTCTGGCGAAGGCCTCAGCGTCCTGCGCGTAGCCGTTAAAGACCAGCGTCTGGTATTCCGCGATCTGATCGGCTCTGATGATGTTTGGCGTCACAATCGCCGCCCCCGGCGCAAAACGCGTGCCATCCGCGGCCAGCTTCATGCGACCAAATTTACTGGTCACTGCAGTGCGGAGATATCGCGTGACAAACATCAGGCTAAAGAGTGTTTCCACCTGCAGGTAACTGTCGTCTTCGTCGCCATAGCTGTTTTTCTGGTAGGTGGTAATCAGGTTTTCAATCATCACCGTCCCGTCATCACCCACGGTGTAAGTGGAGATGCCGCTGTACAGCAGGTTGTTGCGCTCTGTCAGCTCAAAGCGATCCGCCAGGTCCGGTGCCAGCACGCCATAAACAGGCAGACTTTGTAGCGGGCGTCCGGGGTCATTACGCAGGCTGGGTGCAGCGGCCCCTGTCAGTGCCGCCGCCCAGATATAACGCGGTGATGGTGAGCGGTACACGCCAAGCAGTGACTCATGCTGGTTATTACGGGTTTCCCCTTTGGTGCCTAGCTCGGCGTAAGTGCCGTTGGTGGTGGTGAATGCGTGGCCATAAAGCTGTTTATCCCATGCCCAGCGACCGGTTGCATCGTTCAGAAATTCTCTGATGGCGTCCAATGATGCGGTGTCATCATAAGGGTTGATGACAAAATCAAAGGTCTTATCCTGAAGGTTGCCCAGGGCATCAACAAAATCCGGCGCGCCGGCGCCACCGCTCATGCCCGTGATGGTGAGTGTCAGGCCCGCGGGCGTCACCTCACCACCCTGAACACCGAGATAATTCATCCTGAGATCAATACCATTGCCCAGCAACCCGGCATTTTTGGCCGTCAGTGTCACGGTATCCGTTGAATCGGCTTTTACAGCAGCTGTCACCGGCAGTTCCGTTTTGCGGGTAATCGCCGCGACCAGCGCAGTGGCAATCTGAGCCGGAGTGTCAGTCGCCAGTACGGTCAGTTGTACGCGAACGCCAGCAATATAAAGAGAGATAACGCCAGTTTCTGCCGCCTGTGTGGCAACCTTGATACTGCCAGTTGCCACTGCCATCGAATCCGCATCATCAGCCAGCGGAAGGATCCAGACCTCCGCAGCAGTATCGTTTTTTTGATACGCCGTCATCATGCCATGCAGCATCGAGCCTTTTCCGGTGAGTTCACCCACTGCATTAGGAGAGGAAACTTTTACCGGGATTTTTTCCTGTGCAGAGCCTGATGCCAGCATCTGACCAATCAACAGCGTTCGTTGTGTAGCCGTCGCCGTGTTGGCCATGGAGTTATCAAACTCCACATAAAAAAGCGGCACACGTAAATTGCCGGGAACTCGCGAAAATGGAACGGTCATTTAATTACGCCCTCTTTTTTTACGGCGTTTTTAACGCCCTTTTCCGGTACCAGACTGACGTCGCCATCCTTCAGGCGGCGACGCCAGAACGTATTATCAGGTACCTCCGCGCCATCTTTGGGCAAAGGCTCCCCCCTGACAGGGCAGCGAACGCTGAGCCCGTCCTTCGGTTTTACAAACATGATTACTCCTGAAGGTCTATTTTTACGCCCGGCTGCGGCGTACCGTCCGGCATGTCGATGGTGATGTCGATCCCCGCCAGCGGCACCGTATCGACCGGATAAAAGTCTTCCGGTCCCTGATAATGCTCAATATCAATTTCGATAAGCAGCTGGCCCATATGCGCCTCACCATCCGCATCAACATCAATCGTCGAGCGGACCTCCGCATATTTTTGGATGTTCCGGGTTAACTCGTAGCTGTTAATCACCGCCCTTTCTACCTGTTCCCGGAGCTCTTCCAGCGCAACCTCCGCGCGCATGGCGCCATCATCAGTGGTTTCACTGTCGTACTCCTGAACCCGGCCAGTAATGCGAACGGTGGTCAAAGAGGTAAAGGCCGGGACATTTCGCCCCTGCGCCTTTTTGTGATCAAATGGCGTCTGAACAAGCAGCGCGGGGTACAGGTCCGGCGAGGTTGCCCAGTCACGTGGGGAATAAACACGATAGGCGGCAGCCGTTTTATCTTTCAGCGCGGCCACGACCATGTGTCGTATTGCGGAAGCATTCATCGGGTTTTCGCCACATTGAGAACAAGACGCGAGCCGCCATGGCTGTCGGGTTCGACGTTGGACACAACAAATAACTGATTGATGACCTGACCTCCGACCGTTTTGATATACACACGGTCAGATACGGCAGGTTGCGGTTTACCCAGCTGACGAAATTCAGCATCACATACCCCCAGCATCGGGCTGGAGGTGTTAATTTCTGAATCACCATCAAGGTTTTCTGCAACCTGCGCATAGCCACGGTCAAAAATACCGTTAATCGTAAAAGGAGTACCGTTGCGGGGACGGTACTCATGTTCATCGCCAAACACGCCATGGAGCGGACTCAGAAGATGTAAATCCCAGTCCACGCCCATCGGCTCACTCCGTTGTAATTTTCACACCACGCGCAGCAGATAACGCGCGCTGTCGCAGAGCATGGACATCGGCAATTACACCTGCTGCCAGCAGACGCTCGGCATCCTTACCGGAGACCGGAATAAGGGAGTTTTCCCGGTAGACCTCACCGTCATGGCGAATGCAATTCCCTTTCAGCACCACAAACTCAGGCTCCGCGTCTTCTTCCTGGTCATCTTCTTCAGCGGTATCCTCATCATCTGATGGTTCGCCGTGTTTATCGTCATGCTGTTGGGTCTCGTGAACGCTGCCACCTGCATTCAGCTCATCAATATTCAGACCATCATCTGCAGTTCCTTCCGCATTCAGATCATCGCCCAGTACAGTTTTGGTTGTTTTAGCCATATCAGACCACCGTCGCGCAGAGGGATGCATTTACCCGGCTCGGAATAACCAGCGGAGAGGATTGCATCAGAATAAGACGCTGGGCCGGATCTTCTTTCACCCAGGATTTTGGCGCATAGGCCAGAGGACCGTAGTTAAATGCCGGGTCAAGGATAACGCCAAAGGCGCGGGTACCCATCAGATCGGCGCCAGACATAATCACAGCGCCGTCGGGGATCATCGGCTTCTCGACATTATCAAGTGGGTCAATAAACCAGTCGTTATATAACCAGAGGTCAAAGTTACCCCAGCGCCCTTTATAAATAGCGCCCTTCATCGCCTGTGGGCCAGCATTAATCTGGTTACCAAACGGGCTCAGCGCCGGGAACGTGATGGCGTTATCTTTGATGGTGGTATCCAGTCGGAACGCCCGCCATGATTTGCTTGTGAACACCAGATCCGTTGCGACGGAACCGGATTCTTTCAGGAAAAGTGTCTGCCAGATTTCAATATCATCAGAGGGCTGGGTATTGGTGGCACCAGCGGCAACCGTCAGCGGCCACTTATCGGAACCACTCAGGGTAATAGTCAGATCCGGAGAGCGCCCGAAATCCACCACTTTGGTTTCATAGCCTTCCCCGGCAACCGTGACGGTACCGGACACCAGCGCACTCGCCGCCATCCACTCCAGGCGACGGTTGATCATGTCAATCTGATCAGTCATCTCAAACTGCAGGTTCAACATTTCGCGTTCTGCGGCTGTATATTCACCGCCAATACGCTCACCGATCTGACGGCGGATAGGTTTACGCAGGTCCGGCGCCCGCTTGTCTTTGATGTAAGCCGGTTTGAAAGTATTGGTCTGGTATTTACGGGACTCGACCAGCTTGCCCTCCACCAGTGGGGAGACAAATGGCGCCATACGACGCAGGCCGACATCCACGTCAATCGCCACTTCTTCAGTCTCATAAGTCACGACGTTCGGGAAGAAGCGATCAAGCAGCCAGTTCTGACTGGTTTTCAGGTTAGGAACGACCTGCACCAGCACACTGGTATCATAAATATTTTCCATATTCAGTCTCTTGCTAATGCCAGCCGCACGCTGGCATAAATTTTAAATGGGTCGGCGCCTGCCGTTTAAAGCATCCGCCAGGAGAGATGAGGGATAAATCAGGAGGTGGTTAAAGGCGCCTGGGCGCTGTCTTTCAGGAAGATGGCCAGCGGACGTAGTGCTGTTTTCAGTTCCGGCGCAGTCCAGGAAGTGTCAAAAATAATATGATTCTGGTTGAACTCCCCCATCAGATACAAGCCACCGGACTGATCGCCATGGGTGGAAGCGTCAACATCATCAACCAGAATCGCTGCCGGCGTCTCGCTACCATCCGTTGCGGTTTTCACACTGACTGTGTATTTACCACTGGCAGTGATCATGCCAAGCACAGTGCCACGCTTATACACGCCGCCGGTGATAGTGCCGGTATCGGTGACCAGTTGCAGCGTACCGGCAACCAACTGATCCGGCATAAACACTGAACTCTTCATGCCTGGTGCAAAGGCATTCTGACCAAATTGATCCATTATTTCTCTCCTTTAATGGAGTTGTAGAGGCCGGTCATCTGGTTTACCAGTGCCGATTTACCGCTCTCTTTCTTGCCACTGTCCGGATTCAGACGGGCCTGATGGCTGTCCTGCATCCGTTGGTCAAGTGAACGCTTGCGGGTTGTGGCTGGCTGTGAAGCTGGCGCGGTTGAAGCCAGAACATTGATAGCGGCAGCAGAGCTCATGCCGGTATTGAATGCCAGCGACGCAGCCAGTGAAGGATTCGCCGCAGCGTGCTTACTGCCGAAGATACGGGCACAACGTTTACGCTCGGCGGCGCGGGCATTTTTCACCGCCTTACTTTCTTTGCGGTTATCGTCGCCGTCATCTTCGGAATCGTCATCGTCTTCCGCCGCATCCGGGTCGTCACCGTCATCTTCAGCGTCATCATCACGCTCGTCGTCTTCCGCGTCATCTTCGCGTTCATCGTCCTCGGCATCATCTTCGCGCTCATCCTCTTCCGCGCGACGGCCTTTCGCTTTTTTGGCTTTTTTGTCTTCTTCCTCTTCGGAAGCAGTCGCGCCACGGCCAATGAGATGAGCAAAACTAAATGTCTTTTTCTTCGCCATTTCAGGCTCCTGTTTTTTCAAGTAAGTTTCTGAACGCAGCATCAGGAGGACATACCTCATCAGCCAGTCCAAGTTCCACACCATCAGCAGCCATAAAACAGGCAGCCTGAGTACTTTTGATAACCTTTGCGCTAATCCCCCGATTTCTGGCGACGGTATTCACAAACAATTCGCCCATGGTGTTGATATCCTGCTGAATAGCCGCCAGCGCTTCATCTGACAGTTCTCTCAACGGTGACCCCTCAGCCTTACGAGAACCGTAGGTGATGATGGTGACCTTGAGACCGTCATCTTTAATCCGCTGGGTCCAGTCAAGGTGCATGGTGATCACGCCGACTGAACCCACGCCGCCGGTGCGGGGAACAGAAATCCGGTCCGCTGCGCTGGCAATGGCATAGGCAGCGGAATAAGCGGATTCCGTCAGAATTGCATGAATGGGCTTTTTCCCGCGGGCGCCGTAAATGACATCGACCAGATCGAAACATCCCGCGACCTCGCCGCCAGGCGAATCAATATCAAGGCAAATCCCGGAAATATCGGGATCTTCCATGGCGGTCAGAAAGGCCTGACGAATGCCGTCATAGCCGGTCATGCCACTGTACGGACGCAGGCTACCCAGCTTTTGCACCAGCGTCCCGCTAATCGGGATAACCGCAACGCCCAACACATTGTCATAACCCGGATCGCTACGGGTTTCCCGCCCCCGGTTATCGTCATATCCATACCAGTCATCATCCATGGCAAGAGAGGATTCGATTTTACTGATGCCAAACCGGTCCATAACGGATGCCATGATGACTTCAGCTTTACTTGGGTGCAGCGCCAGCGGTGTATTAAAAAGGCGCTGGGCCAGATGAGGTAGATTCACTTTTCCTCCGGATCGGTAATTGTCTGGCTGGCGAACTGGTCCGCCTGCGCCCAACTCGGTAATGGCAGCCCGCGCTTCAGGCAGGACTCAATTTCCCGCTGGCGCTGGTCAAGAATTTCCTCCCAGTCTTCACCCACGTTTTCACCCACTTCAATTTCGAGAGTGGAAAGACCGGCATCGAGGCCAAGGATGGCGCCTTTTTTCTCCGCCACCGGATCCACCCATCCACGCCCCGGCCCCATCCAGCGCGCACGTGAATACGCCGCCCGGGCATCAACAAAATCGGGAGCATTAGTCGGAAGGGGTAAATCCTCGTTATCGTGAACTTCTTCAACGAAGGCGGTCAGAATGGGTTGTGCAAATCCAGTAGCAAAATCATCGCGCCTGCGAGTGAGTGTTTTCCATGCCTCCAGCAAGGAAGATCGCGCAGAGCTGTAATTCACATCAGACCAGTCCTGAGTAACCTGTTGAGGAGATAACCCCGTACCGGATGAGAAATTACGCAGCACTGCGGATTCAAACACTTCAAAGTTGCTGTACGGCCGGGCCGCATTGACCGTATTGATTTTTTCACCGGGGTACATAATTGGCATACGTGCGCCGTTCTGCAGCGTTAACCGACGGTCTTTGTGGAACTCGATACGTCCGTCCTGATATGCACCAAGACTGGTATCATCGAAATTCTCTCCCAGTGCCGCCTGGACCATTTCAGGGTCATAAGGCGATTCGATGTAGGCCGCAAAAATAGCGTTCAGGATCGCGGCTTCCAGCTCACTCTCGTCATATTTCACCAACATTTTCAGGCGCTGGATGACAGGGGTGAGAATTCCGTTACCCCGGTGCTGTGCACCACGTTCATGATCAAAGTCGTGAACGACATGAGGGCGCCCCCATGCGGTTTCGCGCGGGATTCGTCGCCATGTCATTGTTTTGGCGCCACTCCACCAGTCACCGATATGGGCTTCCCGGAAGTGGTAAGCGACGGGAGCTCCATCAGCATCTATTTCAACCCCGCCGCGGATATTCGGCATATCAAAATTCTGCTGCGGGTTGCTGAGTCTGTCAGGATCCACAATCTGTACTGTGGTAGCATAACGCCCTTTTCCACGACCCAGCCGATCAAGTCGATACTCCAGAACGGAGACGGCATCACCATCAATCAGCTTGTGTCGGAAACCCAGACGTAGCATTTGCGGCACCGTCAATTTGCGCTCAACATCGCAGTATCTGCCCGGATCATACGCCCATGTGCGCCAGTGTGAGGCAAGCGCTTTACCGTACTCTTCCGCCCAAACCGCGTCGAAGCTCTTATTGCCCGTCATCATCCGCAAAACCCGGTAGTCTGGTTTCATTATGGGCCTGAAGTTCGCTCCAACTGCATTATCCAGCAAACGCGTAACTGCGCCGTTCGCCCACCCATCATTTCGCACCAAATCCCGAGCACGGGAAACGATACGGTCACGGTAGATATTGATTTCATTATCCGGCGACCATAACGCGGGCTGCCAGTTTGCCAGTTGATCACTGAAGGAGTCCGCGGCGTCATATGGCACCCGGCTACCACCTGTCAACATTCTGGGTTTTGGTGCCTGATAAGGTCTTCCGTCCGGACCAAGGATTTGCACTTTATTCATCAGAATCTGAACCTCACTGGCTTCCGTGGCCGGGCGACAATTCCCAGTTGCGCCTGCAGCAACTGAATCAGCGCCAGCAGGTCGGCGAGAGAGCTTTGCTGATAGGAGACTGAGCGCGTCCCATCACCCTGCGTATAGGAGAATGAGACGCCCCGGCTGCCGGTAGTCAGATCGATATAAGCCTGCTGCGCTTTCTGCAGAGCGTCTCTGAGTTGCTCATCAGTCATCCCACCAGCAAGTAAGCTCGTGTTTCGGTTAAACATGGTTTTCCTTATTGCGGCAGAAGTTTCGAAATTTTCTTACGCTTAACGGGAGCGCTGATTTCCTCCACGATGGCGCCCGGTAACTCGTAATTGATTTTTTCTTCTGGCTCGACTGGCGCCGGCAGGAACTTATCGGGATCGGCCTGAAGGTTAGCGGCCCGAACATTGAGTTTTAACCCCATATGTTTGAGCCCGCACAGCGCGGCATAGCTGTATACGAGACAGTCGAGCGCTTCGTTCGCCCGGCCGGGAATGGGCTCCCAGACACTGAATCGCTGTCCGGCCACCACTTTGTAAACCAGTCGCTCTGCCAGTAGCTGGTTGAAATATCCGAGGTCACGATCATCCGGGAAATGCATATAGCCCGCACCTGCAGTACCTAAAGCAGGCGGTTCAAGATGCAGACGACCACGGACAACATCTTTAGCAGAGTTCACGCCAAGTATAATTGGCCTGAAGCTGGCTTTACTTTTCGATGTCGGTCGCTTGGTTGGCCAGACGGGGTTACGTTTGCCACCCTGCGCAGATTCGCCCTTGATAGCCCAGATGCGGCGCCCAAGGCGATCTTTGCAGAACTCATAAACCTTTTGCGTGTGGTGACCGCCGGAGTCCATACATGCAGCCAGAATATTCAGCCCTCGCCCGTCACCTCGTCGCCATATCTGTTTCAGATACGCATCGAGGCGCTTCCACGGTTCCTCAGTTTCCAGATCGCCATAAATGACGTCATGCGCAACTGACCACGATTCCTCGTCCCGGCCCCAGCCAGTGATCGTTATTTCGAATCGGTCATCCTGGGTATCGACGCCGGCAGTTAACAATGCCACGCCATCAGGAACGACGGCCGGGAAGACTTCGCGGCGCGCCAGCAGAACATCAACCGGGAGCTGTTTGCCGTGGTTCGGCCGGTGCGGTAATCCCATCTGGGTGTTCCACCAGGCCTGTTCCTTATCCGGATCCCCTTTCGCATCGAGGTATTTCTTCGCAATATCCGACGGCTTATCTTTCTGCCAGGGACTGAAGAGTTTTGACGCCTGGTACCCGGCATGGTGATTATCCAGCGCCTCGGCCCCGCAGTCCGGGCAAATCGCCCGGTATACGGCATGCCGTTCCGACTCCGACCAGCGCCAGATAGTATCAACACTCCCCTCATCGCCTTCATGCCATTTCTGGTCGTATTCCATTAATGGTGAGTGACGGGAACCACAGCATTCAAATGGTTTGGTCTGGTGCCAGCGAATTGTCTGTAATGCCCGCAGGCGCTCACCTTCCGACCAGCCAGCACCGCAACATTCACAATGGATCATGGCCGCTTTGGTCAGGTGCTTATCGCCTTCTTTCGGCCATTGAACATGTTTGAAGAAATCAAGGAACTGTCGGTGCCCGCAATGGGGGCAAACCACAGAGGCCCGCCGCTGATCTGAGTCTTCGTAACTGTCAGCAATCCGGCTTTCATCTTCAACCGTCGGCGAACAGGCCCGCACAGACAGCCAGTTAAGGCCAAATGTGGCGGTTCGCTCTTCCGCCAGTGCAATGGGATCGCCCTCACGGGTTATCGGGTATTTATCCACCTCATCCGCCAGCAGAACACGGATCGGACGTCGCGCAAGGTTATCGGGACTACCAGCGCCGGCCAGCGCCAGAAATCCGCCCGTGAAGGCTTTATACAGAATGGTTTCTTTCGAACTCTTCTGCTTTGAGTCACCTATGATGTTACGCAGAACTGGCGTCACCCTAACCAGCGGGCTGATACGTTCTTTGGAAAACTGCTCGGCGGCCTCTTCCTTCGGCTGCAGTAGCAAAATCGGGCATGGATCGAGGTGCGCGAAATAACCAAACAGGTTTTCCAGCAGCGCGGTTTTCATTAACTGGGTACAGCACATCACGGTAATAATGTGAACGCCAGATTCCGTCGCGGCCAGCATAGGACCGCGGGCAATTTCAACGGTTGATGTTTCCCAGTTCCCGGAGGTGCTGCCAGCTTCTTTCGCCAGCTTCCGGTAATCATCGGCCCATTGCGGGACGCTGATGCGTGGTGGCGGTGTCCACCCTTTCCGGACACTCAGTTGAAGACGCTCAATCTTCTGCTGGGTTAAACTCTGGTTCTCCGAGGACTGAGATATGTTTGTGGACATGTTCAATCAGCACCTCTGTCATCCTGTCCGCCGGCACGCCCAGATCAGCAGCCATTAATGGTACCACTCTTGACGGCCAGTTAAGCCAGGCGTCACGCTGTTGGCGAAAGGCGTTGAAAAGAACCTCCTCGGCGGCAGCCATCTCAATGAGTTGGCCATCTTTTTGCTGAAACTCTAATTTTGTCAGTAACGCCAGGTAGTTTTCCTTTACCCGGCGCGCTTCATCCAGCGATAACTCAGCGCCGTTTTCAAGGAGGAAATCCCGCGCAAGCCCCTCCAGTGACGGGTCACTTTCTTCCGGCGGCTCGCGCGCAGGCAACACCTGGCCAGCTCTCTTTTTTTCTGGCACAGACGTTTTCTGTTTATCGGGCCGGTTAACGCTTTTCCTGTACTTTTCAAGCTGTGCATTTGAAGCGGCAACATCGATATCATCGCCGGACATGATCAGCCATCCCCGGCTTTTCCACATCGTAACGGTCTTGCGGCTAACACCATGTAACCGTGCAAAATCTGACTGGTTCATTGTTACCTCACCTGCAGCCGGATCTGTTACCTGACACTGTTACTCAACCAGACGAGGTAACATCAAGGGTAACAACCAGATGATGGAAATATTTTTGTAATCAAGAACAAAGCTTAACACGTAACAAAACGTAACTGTTACCTGTTACCTAAATTTGAAAACTTGTAGCTAGGAAAACACTGCGGCGCGCAATGCCCGTGACTTACAAAAGCCTCAGGAAGGACCCATTTTGATAATGGTTATCATTTGAGGGTTATTTTGCCGTTTTGATAGCATCTGCGATAGCACGACTCAATGCAGCAGGCATCAACGCCTCTGCCATAGCCTTCGAGCGGTCCATATACCCCAACACAGGGGTCACAGGAAGTGCATCGCCAAACCTCACCAGCAGCTTAGGGGCGCGCTGTTTCCGCTTTGGTCGGCGAGTACCATTCGCTGAGCGCCGGGCTCGTTTCTTTTTCGCCTTCTTCGGTTTACGCCGTTGCCAGACAGCATCAACACCGTTGACCTCACCAACAAACACATTCGGCTTCGCTTTCAACTGCGACAGCTTGTTGCGCGGCATGTTGCCGTATTTGTTCAGTTTGATGTTCTTTGGATTGAGCAGAGCCTGGCTGTTCAGCTTATGTTCACCGCCGAATTCAAAGGGTTCGAGATATTCAGCGGCGACATCACGCACAAAGACTTTTGCGCGGAGGTTGTTCTTTCTGGCACCAGCAGAGCCCACTGAGTTGACGGTGAACGGCGTCGGCGATTCCAGTTTTCGTCCCAGCGCCACTTTTTGCGCTGCGGCGATATCCCTTACTACCGATGTCATGGCTTGCGCCGTGGCGAAAGGGATTTGCTTCTGCAGCTGCTTTAGCTGCCGGGATAAATCCTTAAGCGTTGACATGGTTTCCTCCAACATTATCGAGCCACCTCTGGAAGTGGCTCTGTAATGTCGATCAGCCAATCAGCAGTTCTGGCTGCGTCACCTGCATGATGTGCTCATGCTCGAGCTCCAGAACGCGCTTCTCTTTCTTCCGCTCGTTCATCAACCGGCTGCCGATTGTGCCTTTCAGCTTTGAGCGCGTTTCTTTGATGGCGTAGCGATGCTGCAATTCTTCACCCATCGCCATGCGCCGGTTTAGCTGCTCGGCCATCCAGTTGAAGGCATTGATGTAACACTCCTTCACTGCGGCAGCTGTTTTGCCAGTGAATCCCATCACTAGCATCATGCATCCGTCGCGGGTGATGTTATACATAGGCTGAACATCGCCATTTTTATCAATGAAATCAATGGGCGCAAAATTGCGCTGGGTGAAGTCATCGGAGCATTTCAGGTTACGTATGGCACGCAAAACGTCTTTGTGTCGCTTGCCAAAGTAATCCGCCACCTTGAGTGATGTGGTGATTATCTTGTTGTCGAGGGTCGTGACCATTTCGCGGAAGTCGAAGGCCGGAATAACTGACTGATTATTCATAGCGTCTTTACCTTTTAGAAAGATGAGCCTGTTCGCACAGAAAAGCCGCCCCGAGATGGTCGCCACCATATACGGCAGTTCTCAGGCTCAGCTTTCTGAAAGACTCGGGATTGTTATGCGCTGCGATGCGCGGTTTACTGCGGGCATAAAAAAGCCCGACCGAAGTCAGGCTCTGTTATTTGGGTAACGAATCATTTAAGACACTGCTCTTTGATGTAGTCCTGCATGCCGCGAATCATCTTGTCAGCGGTTGCGATTCCGTCCCGGTGATCGAAATAATTCCGTCGAGCGTCTGGAGTAAGTTCGGGGGCTCCTGCATCATCCACGCCGGTGGAGGAGGTGGCTTTTGGCACTCCAGGGCAGGTTGCGGCGATGCGCAGCCCTTTAGCGCCAGAATCGACATCCCGACGCAAATCGTTAATGGTTTTTTTCGCATCGGACAATTCCTTCGTGTATTTGGCATCGAGCGCAGCGACGTCTCTCTGGCGGGTCTGCATGTCAGCGATAGTGTCATTTGCCAGGCTGAGTTGCTCAGTCACTTTGTCCCGCTGCCTTTTGAACTCGGTGGCGTTGTCGTGGTAGTGGCTGGCCAGCCAGCCGAGGCTGACTATCAGGCAGATCACAATGGCGCTGATAATGGCTGCTAATCGGCTCATTTTTGACTCCAGAGACAAACTTCGTGCTCAATCTCGCGGCGAGTTACCAGGCCTTTCCACTGTTTGCCCTTGGCGTAGGTCCAGCGGCGAAGCTGATCACATGCACCTTTCTGGTCGCCCTGGTTGATTTTGCGCAGCATTGTGGAGGTCTGGAAGTTGCCAGCGCCGACGTTATACGCGAATGAGTAAAGCGCCCCGCGCATTGTCTCGGGGATCGGCTTTTGGATGTATGGGTCAATCTGGCGAGCAACGGTGTTCAGGTCTTTGCTGAGCAGCGCACGGCATTCAGCCTCGGTGTACTTCTTGCCGAGCATGATGTCTTTGCCAGTATGGCCATAGCAGACAGTCCAGACGCCTACCACATCCTGATAGGGAACATATCGCACACCTTCAAGACCATCGTTACCAGTCGGGCCTGTGATGAGCGCAGAAGCAATGGCTATGGCGCCACCGCCGATGGCAGCGATAACGCTATTCCTCAGTTTTGGTGTCATAGCCATTGAGCCGATCCTCGCGTTCTTTCCGCCTGTAGTACCAGTTCACCCCACAGGTGGTAATGGTGCAGGCGATACCGACAATAATTGCCCAGTCACTCAGGGTCATCCCCGCTATTTTGTCGGCCAAAATCCATACCTCTGCCTTAACTGCCCCGGCATACGCCTTTGCTGAGACACCGCAGCCCGTCAGTGCGGTCCCGGTGCCGTATGAAAGTCTGCTGTAAATGGTGCTCATTTTTGTCATAACCTCACCTCCGTTGATGACGGATGGCGCTGTGCGTAAAGGGGAAAAGAGGCCCAGACCCTGCGGGCTGATTTATCAACAAAGCACGTCGGGGATGATTCCCGAGGATCTGGGCATGCTCAATAAAAAACCCGCTCAAGGCGGGAAGAAATACCAAGGGTAAAAGCGACGGCGCGGTAGCCGTAATGGTCCCAAGGTAGAGGGATTTAGAAGGCTGCAGCATAACTATCACTGGTGATGCAGGATAGCCAGTTAGGGCTGCAGCTCGGTTTCGTGAGTAGTGGCCGGTGCTGATCTCCGGCTTTCTCTGGCATTACACGTACCCAAGACTATTCTCCAGAGATAGCGCTGTCCTCATCAAGGGGTGCCGTCTCTAGCGCATCAGCCTGCGCATTCACCACAACGGAAAGAAAGCTACTTACCACAGTGGGCCGTGCACAACCACGGCGTTGCTTCCGGTAACTTCCTTACCTGTTGCGTGCTCCGTTTCGTGGAGCTGACGGCCAGGCGATCAATCTGGCACCTATCAGGACTTATTTAAGCGTTAGTGCTCATGCCCGTGTCTGGAGCATCTGGCGGGGATCGAACCCGCATTTTCTGGTTGGAAGCCAGATGTAATTACCAAACTACGACAGATGCAATCTGGTTCAGGGCTCTGCGCGTGTAGGGCTTTAACGTGTCGTGCGGCACGTCTCTACCCAAGAGCCCTGACCGGATAGCAGGCATAAAAAAGCCCAAGGCGTTAACCTCGGGCTTAAATTTTTTGCTTCGGAACGACTGAACGGATTCCCAGCGTTAGGGATGAATCTAACCAGTTTTTCCGGAGATTGCAATAGCTATTTTCCACAAAATTTTATTTTTATAGAAAATACTCATTATTTCGTCACCCGGGAGAGAATGACATCAGCGTAGGATTCCTGTTTGTGACATTCGGATACCAGCTCCTCGAAGAAAGGTTTCAGTTGCTCATAAGCTGCCGTTTTCTTAATGTCAGCCACGGCCCTTACCCCTTCCATCACCGTCGAAAACTTCATGCGCGCATAACCTCTTCCGCTGCAGCGATCGCATACCTTCATTACCGGTAGCCCAAGGCGCTCGCTGGTCTCTTTATCCAGTACCTTTCCTTTCCCATTACAGCGACACGAATTGCTGATAACACCCTTTCCGTTACAGGCTGAGCATTTAACTTTGACCACTTCGCGCACTTGGCTCCAGCTCTCCCAGTGGCTTGGGCGAACCGCTCGGGACATCTTTGCCCAATAAGGTGGCTTGCCCCACGGATATGAGCATTTATTGGTGAACACCTGGGCCTCTGTGAAGCCAGTCCCATCGCAGCAAGTGCATTTTCTAACGCTGGCAGCACTTCGCGTGTAATCCTGGTATGCAAAAGCACACAGAACTTCGAGAACTCTTTTGCGAACGTCCTGGCTGAGTTCTGAAACGATGTTAAAGCGGATTGATAATCGCTCTGCTGATTCATAAAGTAGCTCCATTGCTCGGTCAGGTGTGCTTACCCCAATCTTTGCCAGATAGAGGTCGAAGCCGAATCCGCACTTGGCATTTACCAGCCCAAGAGCGGCCATGATGTCAGTGCCGGTTAGACCATCCGATGCAGTAGCCCGTGGCGAATCGCTCAGCATTGGTGATTTAGGCGCGAAGTATTTGGCGATAGATTCGAGGTTCATGCTGTCTCTCCCAGGGTCTGATAGATACGGACGAAATTGCGTAATATTTTGTAGTCAACCAGCACGGTGCCGCGGTGCCGGCAGAGGCGGAGCTTTTGCCAGCGGTCGCGGATGCGTTCGATAACGTCACGGCTCATGCGGCCTCCTGATGGCGGGCGCGGCGCTTTTCCAGCGCGCGGGCTCTGCGGGTGAATATGGATTTGATTCGCTGCAGGTAGGGAATATCGAACCGGCGCGGCTCGTTATCAGCCTCAAGGCGCTCTACGCGATCCAGGCCAATGCGTTCAATCAGGTGAATGCGATATTCAACAGCGTTGCCGCTCAACTGCCGGTTGCAGCGGGTGCAGGCGGAGTGGACATTGAACACGTTGAATTTCAGGTGCGACGCCGCACCACGGGAACGGTAATGACTGGCGTCAATTGCGCTGCCGGTCAGGTAGTTGCTCTTACCAATAAGCGGGTTTCCGCAGCTCACGCAGGGCTTACCTTCATCACGAATGCGAATATACCGGTTAAAGGCTGACTGAGCCTCTTTATCCCATTGGGCCTTTGTCTTGAATGACTCTCGCTTGGCCCGGCGACGCTGGCGACCTTCCTTTTCGGATTCGCGCTGGCGCTTCACCGCCCTGGCCTTCGCCGCCTCCCGGGCTTTTGCTGTCTGTTTTTTGCCGATCGCGCTGGCGCATTCAAAACTGCATACCACCTGCCCCTCCCGGGCAGGATGGAACCATTCGCGGCAGTGGGCGCATTTACGGCGTGCTGGTTTACGCATGTGGCCTCCTTGCTCTCAGGCGTAGCCACTTCTTATCGACCAGGCGGGCGGTATAGTCTTTCAGGGTCGGTATGTCGGAAGGCTTAACTTCGACCTTGCGCTTGCGGCGCGCCGGCACGCGGAAGATGCCGCGCTCCATTACTTTGGCGAGAAGACATTGCATAGCCATCACCCCGCAAAGCTCAGCAGCTGACTGGCGGCATTTTCAGCCTCAGCCGGCGAGTGGAATTTGCGACGCAGAATGTAGTTCCAGAGCACATTCAGCACTGATTTGTAGACGCCGTTAAACTGGCTGTCGTCCATGCTGGCGAAGGAGATCGACTTTGCGACGCGGCGACGGCTGCCGTCAGGCATCTGGTATTCGTCGTAAAAGCCAGCCTGAATGGTTGCCCACTCGCGGAAGGATTCGAAGTGTTTCAGCAGCGCCATATCGCGGGAACGGGAGATGCCGACAGAGGAGAGATACATCTCCGCGGCGTTATGGAGCGCAGCGCGCTGATCGAAGTCGGATGAGAGGAAGTCGATAAACCCGGATATGAGGGTGCGCTCTGCGGGCTCAATGAGACCACCGGAAGGCGTCCAGTAGTGATACCCGAGAGTCAGAAGCTTGAAGAACTTTTTGTGGAATGCGTAATTCCGTGGCTTGCGGAACTCACCGCAAAGCAGTTGCCCTACCGGGATAAGTTGCAGGTATTCGCTGGTTCCCGGCTCTGCGGGAATCAGTACGTTTTGATAACTCTTCTCAAATTGCAGTGTTTGCGCCATGTGTCCCCACTTGGCGCCGGAAGTAAGTCGTCAGTTGCTCAGACTGACTAAGTAATTATCGCCCGTCGCGGGGATAAAAGCAAAATGAGCATATACGATAAAACCCCTCAGGAGAGGGGTTTGATTTCAGCTGAAGGCTTTGCGTTCTGTGGGGGATTTATGCATCGCCAACCTCTTCCAGTATCTTTGATGCATCGATTTGACTAAGGCGATTAACCATGGCTTCCATTTCCCTGCGCATAATTTTTTGAAGCACCCTATCTCGTCTGAAGCGGTAAGGTTGCGGCCTGTGCTTACGCTTTTCCCTAAACGGAAGAGATGATGATTGCCAGTATCGCTTTCTGAGTGCCCCAGACTGCTCCATGTCAGACCTGACGAGTTCGCCTACAGTACTAACCCTCGTCATCACTTCTCCTCCTTAGGCGGATTTGGCAGCGGCATCCAGTGGGTTACAGTAATTGGGTGCCACTCGATGCCATAGTTTTGCTCATAAACCTGAGCATACCAGCCATCACCTTTAGGGCTGCATTCGCAGTACTGACCGACGTGAAGCTCAACACCAAAGTCAGGGCGAGGCCAGATATAGACAAAGTCATCATCATCCGGCATCCGCTCGCTTACCGGAATCCATCCCGGAATAATTTCAGGAATATTTTGTGGTGCATTTTGGGGTTGCTTGGCGGCTACTAGCTCACGAACAATGCGCTTAATGCCGTCGATACGGTCATCATCAACAGGGTCTGCCGTTTCAATCCGATCAAGCATCATCAGCGCTGCGTTTGCTTTATCGTTGCATGCCCAACCATCCGGAATCACCGGAGAGTTGCCAGCCTCATAAGCTACGCGCATCCAGTGATAAAAAGCTTCTGTGGTAACACAGCCGCAATCAACCTCAATGACGCCGTTTTGTTGCGATAACCATTCTTCGAATTTCATGACTTACCTCCGCTGAGCATGGCGGCGCGGCAGGCGTTCCATCCTTCGTTAAAGCTCCACAGCAATGGATGGTCATCAGCATCAACGGTCTTATCTTTTTCATCCGGCACTACCTGCGCTGGCTGCGCGTGGCGATAGAGCTTAGTGCCAGGCTCAAATGACTGGATAAGGCGGCGATAAGAAAGCGCATCCCCTCCATCATCGCCAACAACAATCACCGGCTCGCTGTCCGCTACCGGCTGCACTGGCGGCATATCTGGACCTTTGCGAATGGCTTTTGCCAGCTCGATAGGGTCATCGTAAAGCCAGTCTCCGGTGTCAGGGTGATTGGCTTCTGCCAGTCGAGCGGCCCACTCCAGACCGTCTTTGTGTCCCTGTAGGTAGTCGAGAGGCAAACACCAAGACTCGCCGTCCATTGCGGCCAGCGCCATGCGGGCCAGCTCTCGTTCTTCTGATGCGCTCGGCTCTGGTCCGTTGCCCAGGAAAATTTGCTGTGCGCGCTCTCTGGTTATGGTTGATTTGGTCATTGGTCACCCTTAGGCGTGCATACGCCACGTAGAGAAACGTCGGCATTGTTTACCTTTTTCACTTCGGCAAATGCAGCTCGACAGGCGGATTCTGTTTGAAACTCTTGAGTGGTAATGGTCGGGTTTTCGTAACCGCCGAACATCCAGATAATGAGCACCCACATCACTCAATCTCCACCTTGATGCCAGCGGCGGCCAGCGCTACCTTTACGTCTTGGCTGTAGTTATAAACGCCATCAGACCAGACATATCTGTCCCCAGATACAATCTGCCGTAAGTCTGGCAGCTTCACGGTGCGGGCCTCCAGCCCGGCGATGCGCTGGCGCAGTGCTGTGTTATCGTCGAACAGCTCACAGATGTGGCGATTCTGCTTGCGAACGCGATTTTCGCTTTCAGTCATTTGCTGCTGCGCCTTCTCCAGCGCCTCTACCAGCGCGAGAACGTTGGCAGGGTTAGCTAGGGCGATGAACTCGGCATCAGCCTTATGGAGAGCGATTCCGTCTTCATGGGATAATTGCTCTTCGCTAAACCAGGTCAGCCCCTCTTCAATCAGAGCTTTCGAAGCTGCATTTTTCAGGCTCTGCGCCAGTTCGGTGATATCAGTCATGCTGCACTCTCCTTAATCCCACTGCAGAACAGATGCGAAATACGCCCCACGACAAGGCGTATCACGTGGATGATGCCAGCCTGAATATCCTTCCTGCCCACCAATTGGACTGACTTTGTACCAGCACTGGTAATAGCGAGCGCTGGAAGCAAAATCTTCCGCTCCTTCAGCATCAACCACATCCTGATTAACAGACGCCTGGATAATATCTGCTTCGCTATAGTCGCCCCGCATAACCAGAAAACGAGCCTCATCAGAGCAGAGGTAATCAACTGCCCCATCAAATTTACCCTTGCTGGTTGGTTTAGTTACGTTGCTCATGCTGCACGCTCCGCCTTCTGCTTGTTGTATACGGCCCAGCTTAGGGCATCGAGTTTACGCTGACCGGCTTTGTCGAAGAGGTGAATGCCGTTTTTGCAGGCATGCTCGGCCTTCACTTGCTCTTCCAGTTGAGCCAGTTGCTCATAGGTGAGCGTTGCCAGTTTCAGGCGGTTCCAGCCGAAGTTAGGGATTCGGTTGCTCATTTGTCGGCCCCCTCGCGCAGCTGCTTGGCGAAACGCGGAGCCTGAGCATCACGGACAATTTCAATGGCTCTTGTGAATCCGTCTTCGTAACATTTCTCATCTCGAAAGCTATAGGGGCTGCCAAGCGTTTTAGCAAAGAGCTCTACTGCACGAGCGCCAGCTTCATTGCGCAATTCAGCTAGCACCGCATCGGTGGCGGGGAACTCCAACTCTTCAGTGTTGGGAATAACCTCACCGTATACACGCTCCATAGCCTCATCCCAGCCATAGCGGCAAGCATCGTAACGGTCAGTAATGCCACGGTCTTCCAGTCCACATCCCATGCCCTCGGAGTGGTACTGAGGCTCATTGCTCAGGTCAGTGACGGAATCAACGATTTGCTTCAGCGCCACATTCTCCGCAGCCAGTTGAGCATTTTGGTCTGCCAGCACATTCCCGGTTTTTATGGCGGCATCCAATGAAGCGCTGCAAATGCGAAACTCTTTCGCCAGCTTCAGGAACTTCTGCTCTCTGATCGACAGCTCGCCCGCGCTCTCCAGGGAGGCGATGAGCTCGTTTACTGCCTGTAGTGTGATTGTCATGCTGATGTTCTCCCGTAAACAGCCAGTACCCGCTTCATCGCCGGACTGTTGCGGCACTCGTTGAAAATCTGATTGGTGCTCTTTCTGCCTGAAATTTCTTCTTCAGTGGCCAACCGATAGTAAACCGTCCGCCACACCCGAGCTTCAGCTACCAGCACCCCTTGCTTTGCCAGGATATTGGCAGCCTGGTTGATGCAGGTATGCGTCATTCCGGAAGCCGCGGCGACATCTGGAGAACTGCAGGTTTTATGCGTTTTCAGGTAGTTCAGAATTGCGTCTTTGCCTGTCATGACCGTTTCTCCCGATAGCTGTCCCAGGTAAACGAAATCGTGCAGCCGCCGCCGTCATTCATGCGGTCGATGACGCGCTCGCCGATAAACTGCGTCAGCTCATCCTTCGGCAGGTTGCTGATCAGGATCGTCGGCTTCAGGCGCTCGTAGCGGGTGTTGATGATTTCAAACATGATCATCTTCTCGGCTTCGCTGCCAAACTGCACACCAACCTCATCGACAATCAGAAGGTCTGGCTTCGTGAAGTAGCGGATCACCTCATCCTCAGTGCGCGTGGCTGTTTTTGACCAGGTCGATTTAAACTCCCGGGCAATCTTGAGCGCCGTCGTGAAAATGACTGAGCTTTGGTGGTGCTCAATCACATGACGGGCAATGGCCAGCGCAAGGTGGTTTTTACCGGTACCAGGCTTGCCACACATAACCAACCCACCGCCCTGCTGGAGGCGATCATTCCATTTCGATGCGTAGGCCTGGCAGACCCGTAATGCTCGCTCAGAATCCTTCCCAACAGGCTTATAGCTGTCCAGAGTGCACGTGGAGAAGCGCTCTGGTATATCCAGCTGGCGAAGCAGCCTTTCTGCAGTTTGCTGGCGAACTCGCTTATCCCAGCGAACCTTTTCATCCTTCAGAAAATTCAGTTCGTCTTCCAGGCAGCCCGGGCAGCGTGTCGGCGGTGATGGCAGATTGATGATGCTGCTGGTCAGGATCCGCTTTCGCTGCTCATACTCGCCATGCTTTTCGCAACAGACGCGCTCGATAACCACTTCGCAATTCGGGATGTCTTCCGGTGGCTTACTCAGCTGATCAAGCATCCGCTCAATGGCAGTGATTTTTTCTTCCAGTTCCATGATCAGTCCCTCGCCCATGATGGGATTTCAGTCTGCCCGTAATCCTTCCCTGCGAAATTTTCGGCAACTCGCACCTGTTGACTTGGTTGAGGCTTGGCACCATTTGGCTCAAACAGGCCTTGCCAGCCATTGGCGATGCTGCGGTTGATAATTTCTTCGGGCGCGTAACCGTTCAGTCTGCAGCGGTCCAGCAGGTTGATAGCCTGGGTGACCGTCTGCTGAGACTTGATCGGCTTTTTCAGGTCGCGACGATATGCCACCCATGACGACCAGATTTCTGCAGAAAGCCAGTCAGGCAACTGAACAGCTAACGCATCGAACGAAACCGCCCGGGGGGATTTAGGGGGGTTATTAATATTGTCTTTATTGTCTTTTGTATGTTTGTCTTTTGTGTTTACCTGATTCGGGTAATAGGCGTTACCTGATTCGGGTAAACTTTTCTTACCTGATTCGGGTAATGTTACCTTTTTCAGGTAAGGTTTTTTTTCTTTACCTTTTACGGGTAAAGATGACCATTCGCTGACCGTTTTATTAATCCCGATAACACGACCGGTTTGAGTTAATATCCCCCGCTTAACCAGGACGCTTTTTGCAGCTGAGCACTTATGCGGGAGAATGCCGGTCAGCTCCGAGAGCTGCTCGTTACTGACCCAGTCAGATTTCTTGTTGAAGCCGTATGTTTTGCGCATGACAGCCATGAACACCAAAAGCTGATGCTGCGACAGACCCGCACGCATGACAGCTTCAAGGAGCTCATTGGCGATGCGCGTAAACCCATCGTCGAGATCTGCCACGCGCAGCTCCTGTAGTGCCACGACAGGCACAGGGAAATTGATTACTTCGGCAGTATTTGCCATAATTACTCCTGTGAATTGATCCAGTTAATTCGCATCAGGCCTCAAAGTGTTGCGAGCACTTTGGGGCCATCTCTTTTCTAAGCAGGCTTGCCACTTCTTTCGCCAGTCGAGACATATCGTCATCGACCACCCCCCACTCCAAGACCGCCAGTAACATTGCTATTTTCGGAATCCAGGTTTCCTTCCATTTACTGATGCTCGACTTTGTAAGACCCATGGCATTGGCCACATTGGTCGTCCCCTTCATTGCGATTTGGTTATGCAGCCATGACTCAATATTCCTGGCCTGGTGTTTGTTTCGTGCTGTTGAATTCTCCATCTGCAATACTTCCTCTGGTGTTATCTATGTGAAATTGAATTAAGGATTTCAGAGGCGCTCACCTGACCATCAGTGGCAATGACAATGGACTTGATAAACCGGGAGCCGATCTCAGCGCCGTTAAGCCATTTACTGACAGTGGATTGGTTAACCCCTGTCTTTCTTGCCAGCTCAGTTTGAGAACCAGCTATGCAGATGGCGCGCTTGATTGCCTCGTTGACTGTGTCGCTCATGAAAATTCCCCTTTGCATAATTTTAAGGTGATTATGCGTTAGGGAATTTAAATGATCAAGTCATTTGAGACTTTGACATAAAATTCGTTAGGGAATATTTTTCGTGCTATGAAAACGTTAAAAGAAAGACTGGCTTATGCCATGAGGTCTACGGGTAAAACCAACCAGACCGAGCTGGGGAAACAGGCTGGAGTGCCGCAATCCTCTATCTCAAAAATCCTGCGCGGAGACAGCGAGACTTCGCGCCACGCGGGTAAGATAGCGGCAGCTCTTGGAGTGAGTGCCGACTGGCTCATTAATGGAACAGGATCAATATACGGAGATTCTAACCAACCTCTGCAGGCTGTCGACGTCTCTAAAAACGTTAAAGTTTATGATTTTGATGGCTTTACTGGCGATTATGTATCCTGGTTTAGCGAACTTCCTGAACGTTTCCGCGCTTACATAATCAAGGGCCGGACTGGCATCGCTCAAGCTCCCGCCGGCGCCATCGTAATTGTCGATCCAGAGGCTATTGCAACCTCTGATGACCTGGTTCTCGTCAGACTCAAAGAGACATTGTCTGTCTTCAAATATCATATCGGTGGCGATGGTAATGGGTATCTTTCAGTGGATGACGTGAGGGTCCCTTTAGCGCCAGTATCTGATCTCTCTTCTGTAGTCGGACCTATCGTCCAAGTCTTCATACCGGAATTAAATAAGTAAACAATCTGTCTATCTGCTGCCTGGGTACTGACATAACGCCCAGGCCCCATCCTCACGTACAGCACACCCATAAAGCCACCTCCTGACATTCGATTCTCACCGCCAGTAACTGTATATTTATCCAGTATACATCCTGTGGTCTCCTATTCCAGCAAAAAAATTCCTTTAAGAATCCGCTCACGAAGGCGCAAAAGAATTATTTAACCAATTCTCTATTGACTTGAATTATTCTCTATCGCATAGTTAAGCCATCCAAACAACAACGTTGGCGCCGGTAATAGGTAACAACGCTCCGTTAGCCGCGATAAGGCAAAGGTGAAGAGATGATCCGCGAAGAAGACAAGCCTGCATGGCGTAATTTTTGGTTAAAGGTCGTTCCGTTTTTGGTTGCTGTTCTCGCAGTTAGCTATCCGTGCTGGGGTGGCAAATGAGCAAACAAGGCATTCGTTCACTGATTTACTGCCTGCTGATCTGCGGCGTTATCTGGACAGCGTTGATTATCAAAATTCTGCACGCTACGGGGGTGTTCAATGTCTAACTCAATTCCTAACAGCGGACGCGCCGTGATGATGCGCAATCGCCGCACCGGCGCCGCCTGGCTGGTCAGCTTCGACTATCGCGACGGCAGCTACTGGCATGAGCCGCAGGGCAATCTGCGCCACATCCGCCGGCCGTACGCTTCACGCAACATTGAGCCTAACCTGGTACCAGCCGGGACGCATTAACCGCGCATATCAGCGCACGAATTTAACTGAGCTATCAGGCAGCCATTACGGTGCCGGGCGTTTCACAACCAAATTTCAGGGGAAACCATGAGCGAAATAATGGATTTAACCGTCATCGAAATAAAACCAGAACAGGCTCCGACCCTGTACCGGGCTGGCGGTCTTGACGCTTACCTGGAGCAGATTCGCCAGGCCGTGAACGAGGTTCCGGACCTGACCACCAAGAAAGGTCGTGACCGTGTCGCTTCTCTCGCGGCGCAGGTATCACGCAGCAAGACGGCAATCGAGAAGCCGGGGCGCGAGTACCTGAAGCGCCTTAAAGAGGCTGTGCGCCCTGCTGAGGCGGAAATTAAGCGGTTCGTTGACGCATGTGACGAGCTGCGCGATGCGACACGTAAGCCGTTGACCGAATGGGAAGCCGAGCAGGAACGCATTAAGGCCGAAGAAGCCATGAACGCACTGCATGCCGAAGCGCTGGCCATGAATGAAGAGTTCGATCGGCAGCTGGCTGCTCGGATTGAGTCTGACCACGAAATGGCTCTGCTGATGAATGACGCTTTCGATCGTGAGCAGGCCGAGAAAAAAGCAGAAGCCGAGCGCCAGCGCATTGCCCGCGAAGAAGAGATTAAGCGCCAGGCGGAAGCGAAGGCGAAGCGTGAGGCAGCAGAAAAGGCGCAGCGTGAAATTGACGCCGCAGCCGCCAGAGAGCGCGAAGCGATTTTGGCCAAAGAGCGAGCCGAACGTGAACAGAGAGAAGCAGCTGAGCGTGCGGAGCGTGAAAAGCAGGCCGCTGTGGAAGCTGAACGCCGCAAAGCACAGGAAGAAGCCGATCGCATCCGCCGCGAGGCAGAACAACGCGAACAGGCCCGCCTGGATGAGGAGAAGCGCAAGGCCGAAGAAGAATCGCGCCGCGCCGCTGATGTTGAGCATCGCCGCGGAATAAATACAGCAGCGGTACAGGCTCTTATCAATCAGGGCATCCCTCATGAATGGGCTAAAGCCTGCATCATTGCTGTAGCTCTCGGGAAAGTCCCGGCTACGACCATCAAATACTGAGGTGGTTATGAACGCATACCGCGCATATGACGTGATCGAAGAGCGTAAGTGGGCTGAACAAACGCTGTCCGAAGAGAAGGAAAAGTGGATTGAAGATCGGGCAAAAGAGGTCTTTGACAGCCTTCCAGAGGATCCCTACGCGGCACTACGCCAGTCTGCATCGTCCAAGGCGTTTCCATATGAAGGCCTCCGTAGCGATAAGGCTGGCGAGGTATACAACGACTTGCGCACGGCAATAGCTTACGCCCAGGCGGAATACGACTGGGATCACCGCACCGGCTGCCCGTTTTAACTTTGGGGAATAGCAATGGCTAACGAACTTGTGATTACAGCCACCTCTCTTGCTGAGCGAGGCATTGACGGCGCTACCTGGAGCGCCCTCAAAAACAGTATTTACCCTGGCGCCAAGGATGAGTCGGTGATGATGGCACTGGACTACTGCCGGGCCAGAAACCTTGATCCGCTTCTTAAGCCCGTTCATCTGGTGCCGATGAGCGTTAAGGACTCGAAGTCGGGGAAAAGCGAGTGGCGCGATGTGGTTATGCCTGGCATCGGGCTTTATCGGATTCAGGCCGATCGCTCCGGTGATTACGCTGGCGCAAAAGAACCAGAGTTCGGCCCGGACGTCACTCTGACGCTTACCGGTATTGAAGTGACCGTACCTCAATGGTGCAAGTACACGGTCAGCAAGCGCATGCCGAGCGGGGAGATCGTCGAATTCAGCGCGAAAGAATACTGGGTTGAAAACTACGCCACCGCCGGCCGCGACACTACCGCGCCAAATGCTATGTGGAAAAAGCGCCCTTATGGCCAGCTGGCGAAGTGTGCCGAGGCTCAGGCTCTGCGTAAGGCATGGCCTGAAATTGGCCAGCAGCCCACTGCCGAAGAGATGGAAGGTAAAACACTGGAATTAGATGCGCGCGACGTAACGCCGCGTAGCACTACAGAAGCGCTCCCCCTGGTGGCCAGTAAGGAAACGCTGCAGGCAATTACTGACCTCCTGACGTCCCTGAATAAGGACTGGGAGCAGGACTTCCTGCCTCTGTGCAGCAACATCTTCAAGCGTGACATTTTCCAGGCATCACAACTCACCGAAGAAGAAGCGCAGAAAGGCTTTAGCTTCCTCCAGAAAAAAGCGCAGGTGGCAGCATGACACCAGAAATTATCCTCGAACGAACTGGCATTGACGTTACCGGCGTTGAGCAGGGAGATGAATCCTGGCACCGCTTACGCCTCGGCGTGATCACTGCCTCGGAAGTTCACAACGTCATTTCTAAGCCCAAGTCAGGCAAGAAATGGACTGATATGAAGATGTCCTACTTTCTTACGCTCCTTGCCGAAGTGTGCACCGGCGTGGCGCCGGAAGTTAACGCCAAGGCGCTGGCCTGGGGGAAACAGTATGAGGCCGATGCTCGCACCCTGTTTGAGTTCACCACCGACGTGCAGGTAACCGAGTCGCCGATCCTTTTCCGTGACGAAGGTATGCGCACTGCCTGCTCTCCTGATGGCCTGTGCAGTGATGGCCGCGGCCTTGAGCTGAAGTGCCCTTTCACCTCTCGCGACTTCATGAAATTCAGGCTTGGCGGCTTCGAGGCTATCAAATCCGCCTACATGGCCCAGGTGCAATTCAGCATGTGGGTAACCGGGAAGGATGCCTGGTATTTCGCGAATTATGACCCTCGCATGAAGCGAGAAGGCATTCACCACGTGGTCGTTGAGCGAGACGACAAATACATGTCCGACTTCAACGAAATGGTGCCGGAGTTCATCAGCAAGATGGACGAATCGCTAGCAGAGATCGGTTTTACCTTCGGGGAGCAATGGAAATGAAACGCACTCCATTTTACCGCAGGCCCGGCAAAGCAGGGAAATTCTCCGGCCTTCGCGAGCGCGTGATCTGGATGATTCAGACGCGCGGTCGCCCTGTTACCGGCAGAGAAATAGCGGAGAAGTTCGGCGTGACGCTTGTCGAATTTAACCGCGTTGCGAACGGCATAACCAAGGGAGAAGGCCGCATTGCGCAGCTGATCGCATCGGAAACCTGGCTCAACGAGGATGGCATATGCGATCGCACCTTTGACCTGATCACAAGACCAAAGGTCATTACCCCGCAGGGTAAAACGCGCCTGTTCACTAAGCGCTCGATAGCTCAGGCCGCCTCTGGCAACCGCCAGAAATGTATTGATAAAGCGGCCCGGCGCCGCCGGCTTATCGCATCTGGCCTCTATATTGATGAAATGGAGTCAGTCCTATGACCCGCTACTCACTTATCTATGCCGACCCGGCCTGGTCTTACGGGAACACGATCAGCAACGGCGCCGCCGTCGATCACTACCCCACCATGAGCTTGCTCGATATGAAGCGGCTCCCAGTATGGGAGCTCGCCGCGGATAACGCCGTATTGGCGATGTGGTACACCGGCACCCACAACCAGGAGGCGATCGAGTTGGCCGAGGCCTGGGGATTTACGGTGCGCACGATGAAGGGCTTCACCTGGGTGAAGTTGAACCAGCTGGCCGAACTGCGCATTACCAAGGCTCTGACAGAGGGCGACGTGACCGATTTTTACGACTTCCTCGACCTGCTGAATGCCGAGACACGCATGAACGGTGGAAACCACACTCGCGCCAACACCGAAGACGTGCTGATCGCCACCCGCGGCACCGGGCTGGAGCGCAAGCACGCCGGCATTAAGCAGGTGGTCTACAGCCCGCTCGGAGCGCACAGCGAGAAACCGTGGGAAGTTCGGCACCGACTGGAACTGCTCTACGGCGATGTGCCGCGGATTGAGCTTTTCAGCCGCAGCGCAGCGCCAGGCTGGAGTCACTGGGGCAACCAGTGCGCCACCGCTTCCGTTGAGCTGATCCCCGGCTGCGCCATCGACGTTGTGAAGACGGAGGCAGCATGACGCCAGAAGAAAAAGAAAACGCTCTCCGCGCCCAGGCTCGTCGCTGCGCAGAAGAGATAACCAAAGCGATGAGCGTAAAGCCTAAACCGAAGTGGAACGCTGTATGCCCCCCCCATCCTTCGCAAGCACTACGAGAAGGTAAAGCCGATGGGCGTCAGTCTGGTGAAATTTGTCAGTGTTATTGGCCGCATGAACAAAAGGTATGGAGTGGAGTCATGAAGTTGAAAATGTTTACCCCATCCGGATCTGTAATCGTCGAAACCAACGACGTTGCGCAGTTTTACCCGGACGCTGAAAGCGGCGGAGAGCTGACCACAATCGAACTGGTTTCGCCAACCGGAGACCATGGGAAGGTGGCAGTAAAACATAGCTTCCACCAAGTGGCTGGCGCTCTCGCCACGGCATGGAAAATGGATGAAGACAAGGCAGGTGCAGCATGAACAGAGCCTCTCCCGTTGATTTAAGGAAATGCCTTGAAGCCGCACATGGACTCGCTCATATCGGTATCCGTTTTGTTCCGATCCCCGTAGCGACAGAGGAAGAGTTCCAGGCCCTGTCTGCCGAGCTTTCACGAAAGCTTGAGCAGATGGCGATTGAAGCTGAAAAGAGCGAAGGCGGTGCAGCATGAGCGCGGAAATCATCGATCAGGCCAACGAGCTGGCAGAGCGCCGGCTGGAAATGACCATCCAGAACATGCGCATCAACCATGCGGCAGTTTCAGCTACTCACTGCCGCGACTGCGGGGAAGAGATACCCGAGCGGCGCCGTGAACTGGTGGCGGGCTGCCAGCGCTGCGCTGACTGTCAAGAAGAAGAGGAATTACGCGGTAAGCATCGGAGGTGATATGGCATCTGACAAACCGATAACAGCACAGCAGGCCGCCGATTTGCTCATCGTGTCGGCGCGGGTGATCTACCGCCTGATTGATTCTGGAGAACTCGCCGGCCGCAAGGTCGGCAACAAGTACAGAACGACCGAGGCTGCGTGTATTGCATATTTGAAAACCCCGCGCGATCCTGTCATCGCGAACGCGGGTGAACATAAAGGAGAAGTTTTATGTCAATCACCCTCAGGGGCGGCGTGTGGCACTGTCATTTCTTTACGCCGTCAGGAAAAAGAGTTAGGCGATCTCTTGGCACGGGGGACAAAAAGCAGGCTCAGGAGCTCCACGACAAGCTGAAGGCGGAAGCGTGGAGGGTTGACCAGATCGGCGACCTGCCCGTCAGAACCTTCGAAGAGTGCTGCATCCGGTGGCTGCGGGAAAAGGACCATAAGCGATCGCTGGATGATGACAAAACCAAAATTGAGTTTTGGCTGCAGCATTTTTCCGGCCGTGATGTCTCGAAGATAACGGCGGAGGAAGTTCACGAAGCCGTTAACGGGATGATCAACCGTAAGCACCTGCAGGTGTGGGAGAGTAAGCGTGATGCCGCGCTGAGGAAGGATAAGCCTGTTCCGGAATACAAACCACGGCAGGTTTCGCAGGCGACGAAAGCGCAACACCTTTCCTTCATTCGATCCCTTCTCAGGGCCGCGGCGAATGACTGGGGCTGGATAAAAACAGCCCCAGTTATCAAAACCCGCAAGCCGATCAGTAAGCGGATACGGTGGCTGACCAGGGAAGAAGCTGAGCGGTTGATCGAGTGCATGCCGGAGAGCATTAAGCCAGTGGTGATATTTGCACTGGCAACCGGCCTGCGCCGCTCAAACATCATCGGGCTTGAGTGGCAGCAGGTCGATATGCAGAGAAAGGTTGCATGGGTAAATCCGGAGAACGCAAAAGCGGGCAAGGCGATTGGCGTGGCTCTGAATGATACCGCATGCAGGGTATTAAGGGATCAGATAGGGAAGCACTCCCGGTGGGTGTTCGTTCACACCACGGCAAAACATCGCCCTGATGGAACACTAACGCCCGCGGTTAGAAAAATGCGGGTGGATGACAATAACGCCTGGCGCGCCGGGTTGAAAAAAGCGGGGATCGAGGATTTCCGTTTTCACGACCTCCGGCACACCTGGGCGAGCTGGCTAATTCAGTCCGGAGTCCCGCTTTCTGTACTGCAGGAAATGGGAGGATGGGAGAGCATCGAGATGGTGCGTCGTTATGCTCACCTGGCACCGAACCACCTGACCGAACACGCACGGAAAATTGACGCCATTTTTGGCGCTAGCGACACAAATACGACACAAGGAGGAAATCAGGCTGGTTTAAAACTGGCGTAAGTTATTGTTTCTTAATGGCACGCCCTACAGGATTCGAACCTGTGACCTACGGCTTAGAAGGCCGTTGCTCTATCCAGCTGAGCTAAGGGCGCCCTGAGAAGCAAGTGCTTCGCGGAGTGAAACGCGTGGAATTATACGGTCCACGTCGGTCGAGTCAATCCATTTTGCCAGGAAACTGCGGGGCTTATACGACGCTGGCGAAATATCCCCCACCAACTGTACAAGAAGCATACCGCCGGGGCTAATGCGCGCGTAAATCGACTCAGTGGCCAGGCGCAACGCACCAATAACCATGTAATAACCATGGTCATAACAGGCTAAATTAGCCTCAGACAGGATAAAACAGCAAACGAGGACTGACAGCGAGGCCCGCTTCTGACAAAATATCCTCATCCCCCTTTCGTAAAGATACAGATGGAATCCTCTCTCTGATGGCAGCAAAAATTATTGACGGTAAAACGATTGCGCAGCAGGTACGCTCTGAGGTTGCGGAAAAAGTGAAGGCTCGCGTTGCGGCCGGAAAACGCGCCCCTGGGCTGGCCGTCGTGCTGGTCGGCAGCAACCCGGCCTCGCAGATTTATGTCGGCAGCAAGCGCAAAGCATGTGAAGAAGTGGGCTTCGTCTCCCGCTCTTACGATCTCCCGGAAACCACCAGCGAAGCCGAGCTGCTGGAGCTTATCGACACTCTGAATGCCGATAAGACCATCGACGGTATTCTGGTTCAGCTGCCCCTGCCGGCAGGGATCGATAACGTCAAAGTTCTCGAGCGCATCGCGCCGGATAAAGACGTCGACGGCTTCCATCCTTACAACGTTGGCCGCCTGTGCCAGCGCGCGCCGCGCCTGCGTCCGTGCACTCCGCGCGGTATCGTGACCTTGCTGGAACGCTACAATATCGACACCTACGGCCTCAATGCGGTGGTCATTGGCGCTTCCAATATCGTCGGTCGCCCGATGAGCATGGAGCTGCTGCTGGCCGGCTGCACCACCACCGTCACCCACCGCTTTACAAAAAACCTGCGCCATCATGTCGAAAACGCCGACCTGCTGATCGTCGCGGTGGGCAAACCGGGCTTTATTCCTGGCGAGTGGATTAAAGAAGGGGCGATTGTGGTCGATGTCGGCATCAACCGTCTGGAAAGCGGCAAAGTGGTCGGCGACGTGGTGTATGAAGATGCCGCCGAACGCGCGTCCTACATCACCCCGGTTCCCGGCGGCGTTGGCCCGATGACCGTCGCCACCCTGATCCAGAACACGCTGCAGGCGTGCGAAGAGTATCACGACGTTGAGGAGGCCTGAGATGGCGACATTTTCCTTAGGTAAACACCCGCACGTTGAGCTGTGCGATCTGCTGAAGCTGGAAGGCTGGAGCGAAAGCGGCGCCCAGGCGAAGATCGCCATCGCCGACGGGCTGGTAAAAGTCGACGGCGCGGTGGAAACCCGCAAACGCTGCAAAATCGTCGCTGGTCAGACGGTGAGCTTTGAAGGCCAGAGCGTGACCGTCACGGCCTGACAACGAAAATAAAAACGCCCGCTTTTGCGGGCGTTTTTTTATGGCTTACTTCCGGCGCCAGGTGGTGCCCTGCGGGCCATCTTCCAGCACAATGCCCATCTCGTTGAGACGGTCGCGCGCCGCATCCGCCGCCGCCCAGTCTTTCGCTTTGCGCGCGTCCAGACGCTGCTGGATGAGCGATTCGATCTCCGCCACTTCCGCGTCGTCAACCTGCGCGCCGCTCTGCAGGAACGCCTCCGGCTCCTGCTCCAGCAGACCCAGTACCGCAGCAAGCTTACGCAGGTGGGCCGCCATGGCGTTCGCCGCGGCCGCGTCCTCGGTTTTCAGACGGTTCACTTCACGCGCCATATCGAACAGCACCGAGTAGGCTTCCGGGGTGTTGAAGTCGTCGTCCATCGCCTCGATAAAGCGTGCTTCGAAGGCTTCGCCACCCGCCGCATCGACGGATTTGTCCGTCCCGCGCAGCGCGGTGTACAGACGCTCCAGCGCCGAACGCGCCTGCTTGAGGTTCTCTTCGCTGTAATTCAGCTGGCTGCGATAGTGGCCGGACATCAGGAAGTAGCGAATCGTCTCCGCATCGTAATACTTCAGCACGTCGCGGACGGTAAAGAAATTACCCAGCGATTTCGACATCTTCTCGCGGTCAACCATCACCATGCCGGAGTGCATCCAGTAGTTGACGTATTCGCCGTCGTGGGCGCAGGTGGACTGGGCGATTTCGTTTTCATGGTGCGGGAACATCAGATCCGAACCGCCGCCGTGAATATCGAAGTGGTTGCCAAGCTGCTTGCAGTTCATCGCCGAGCACTCGATATGCCAGCCCGGACGGCCCGCGCCCCACGGCGACGGCCAGCTCGGCTCGCCCTCTTTCGACATTTTCCACAGGACGAAGTCCATCGGGTTACGCTTGACGTCAACCACGTCGACGCGCGCCCCCGCCTGCAGTTGATCGAGATCCTGACGCGACAGCAGACCGTAGTTCGGGTCCGTCGGCACGTCGAACATCACGTCGCCGTTATCTGCCACGTAAGCATGGCCTTTGGCGATCAGCTGCTCGGTGATCTCAATGATCTCCGCAATATGGTGCGTTGCGCGCGGCTCGCTGTCGGGACGCAGAATATTCAGCGCGTCAAAATCTTTGTGCATTTCGGCAATCATGCGATCGACCAGCGCGACAAAGCTTTCGCCGTTTTCATTAGCGCGCTTAATGATTTTGTCGTCGATATCGGTGATATTGCGCACGTACTTCAGCTTATAGCCGAGAAAACGCAGATAGCGCGCCACGACGTCAAAGGAGACGAAGGTACGTCCATGGCCGATATGACAGAGATCGTAAACGGTAATACCACACACGTACATGCCGACTTCCCCGGCATGGATAGGTTTAAATTCCTCTTTCTGGCGCGTCAGTGTATTAAAAATTTTTAACATCGAAGATTCCGTGTAGACGTGTGTGGGTAATGAAGTCTCTATAATACCCATAATTCAGACCGGACGCAGCACACATTGCAAGGTGCATCGACCCCCGCGGTTATGCTATAACACCCCCCTATATCTCACCCGACACCGGGTGCTGGCACCACACTCATCGGAACAGGATGCAAAAATGGTTACTTTCCACACCAATCATGGCGATATCGTAATCAAAACGTTTGACGACAAAGCGCCGGAAACAGTTAAAAACTTCCTGGACTACTGCCGCGAAGGTTTCTACGACAACACCATTTTCCACCGTGTTATCAACGGCTTCATGATTCAGGGCGGCGGTTTTGAACCTGGCATGAAACAAAAAGCGACCAAATCTCCGATTCAGAACGAAGCGAACAACGGTCTGAAAAACACCCGCGGCACGCTGGCGATGGCCCGTACTCAGGCGCCGCACTCTGCCACCGCGCAGTTCTTCATCAACGTGGTTGACAACGACTTCCTGAACTTCTCCGGCGAAAGCCTGCAGGGTTGGGGCTACTGCGTCTTCGCGGAAGTGGTTGAAGGCATGGACGTGGTAGACAAAATCAAAGCGGTTGCCACCGGCCGCAGCGGCATGCACCAGGATGTGCCGAAAGATGATGTGATCATCAAAAGCGTCACCGTCAGCGAGTAATTCGTGGCGACACTTTTTATTGCAGATTTGCACCTGCAAACAGAAGAACCGGCGATCACCGCCGGTTTTCTGCGTTTTTTACAGGGCGAAGCCCGCCAGGCGGACGCTCTGTATATCCTTGGCGATCTGTTTGAGGCATGGATCGGCGATGACGATCCTAACCCGCTGCACCAACAAATTGCCTCGGCAATCAAAGCCGTCGTCGACGCCGGCGTGCCGTGCTACTTCATCCATGGCAACCGCGATTTTCTCGTCGGCCAGCGCTTTGCCCGCCAGAGCGGGATGATCCTGCTCGCCGAAGAAGAGCGACTGGACCTCTATGGCCGTGAAGTCTTGATCATGCATGGCGACACGCTGTGCACCGATGACCAAGGCTATCTGGCGTTTCGCGCCAAAGTCCACACCCCGTGGATCCAGCGTCTGTTCCTGGCCCTGCCGCTGTTTATCCGCCGTCGCATCGCCGCCCGCATGCGCGCCGACAGCAAAGCCGCCAACAGCAGTAAATCTATGGAAATTATGGATGTAAATCCACAGGCGGTAGTTGACGCGATGGAGCGGCATCACGTGCAGTGGCTGATCCACGGCCATACCCATCGCCCGGCGGTCCATGAACTGCAGGCCAACGGCCAACCCGCATGGCGCGTGGTACTTGGCGCCTGGCACAGCGAAGGTTCGATGGTCAAGGTGACGCCGGACGACGTCGAACTAATCCACTTTCCGTTCTAATTCCTGCGCGAGCACAATTCCGAAAGCGCCTTTTGCCCGGGCGAAGGTGCGCGCTTCCCCCCGCCCTGCATGCTAGTCTTCCACAACGTCACTCTCAAGGAACGAGCATGAGCAGGAAAAGGTGGAGTCAGCCGCTGATGTGGGGAATGATCATCGCGATCCTCAATCCGTTAGGGGTAAGTTATATCGCCTTAATCGGCGTCGTTATCGGCAACACGCTGACGTTTGTCTGGTGTGCGATGCTGGCGTGGGCTATCTATTTTTATGCCATTTATTTGCTCTGCACCCGACCTCACGATAGCCGGCTGGTACAAATCTATTTACTGCTTATGGGCACCCTGATGCTCCCGTGGGGGTTAGTGCTGCTTATCACCTGTATCATGAGGGAGATAAAGGTCAATCAGGCACCCACGCCAACACCTCCAGGCGAGACAAAAGACGGCTAACCATGCGCACGCAACCGTTTTCCTTGCTGGCAGTTCATGCTATTCTCTGTGGCCTCTAAAGCAGTGTGAAACACACCCACAGGAGTTTTAAGACGCATGTCTTCCCGCAATAATTCGGCGCGTATCGCCATCGTGATGGGGTCCAAAAGCGACTGGGCTACCATGCAATTTACCGCAGAAATCCTTGATGCCCTGAACGTTCCGTACCATGTCGAAGTGGTCTCCGCCCACCGCACGCCCGATAAGCTGTTCAGCTTTGCTGAAAGCGCCGAAAGCCACGGTTATCAGGTGATTATTGCAGGAGCAGGCGGCGCGGCGCATCTGCCGGGCATGATTGCGGCGAAAACCCTTGTGCCGGTGCTCGGCGTACCGGTTCAGAGCGCAGCCTTAAGCGGTGTCGACAGCCTCTACTCCATTGTGCAGATGCCGCGCGGCATTCCGGTCGGTACCCTGGCCATCGGCAAAGCTGGCGCTGCGAACGCCGGCCTGCTCGCCGCGCAGATCCTTGCCCAGCATGATACAGAACTGCACCAGCGCCTGAGCGCCTGGCGTCAGGCGCAAACCGATGAAGTGCTGGATAATCCGGATCCGCGGGGTGCGGCATGAAACAGGTATGCGTGCTCGGTAACGGCCAGTTAGGCCGTATGCTGCGCCAGGCCGGCGAGCCGCTGGGCATCGCCGTTTGGCCGGTCGGCCTGGAAGCCGACCCGGAAGCGGTGCCGTTCCAGCAGAGCGTCATCACGGCAGAAATTGAACGCTGGCCGGAAACCGCCCTCACCCGCGAGCTGGCCCGCCACCCGGCGTTCGTCAACCGCGATGTCTTCCCGATTATCGCCGACCGCCTGACGCAAAAGCAGCTGTTTGACAAGCTTGGCCTCGCCACCGCCCCGTGGCAGCTGCTGGCGGATAAAAGCGAGTGGCCGGCGGTGTTTGCTCGCCTTGGCGAACTGGCGATCGTTAAGCGTCGCGTTGGCGGTTACGACGGCCGCGGCCAGTGGCGTCTGCGGGAAAACGAGATCGATCAGCTACCGGCCGATAACTACGGCGAGTGCATCGTCGAGCAGGGGATTAACTTCTCCGGCGAGGTATCGCTGGTGGGCGCCCGCGCTCATGACGGTAGCACCGTCTTCTACCCGCTGACCCGTAACCTGCATCAGGACGGTATTCTGCGCGCCAGCGTCGCCTTCCCGCAGGCCAACGCTCGCCAGCAGGAACAGGCGGAAAGCATGCTGACGGCGATCATGAACGAGCTGAACTATGTCGGCGTGATGGCGATGGAGTGCTTCGTTACCGCCGAGGGGCTGCTGATTAACGAGCTGGCGCCGCGGGTGCACAACAGCGGCCACTGGACGCAGAACGGGGCGTCTATCAGCCAGTTCGAGCTGCATCTGCGGGCGATTACCGGCCTGCCGCTGCCGCCGCCGGTGGTCAACAGCCCGTCGGTGATGATCAACCTGATCGGCACCGATCTTAACTACGACTGGCTGAAGCTGCCGCTGGTGCACCTGCACTGGTATGACAAAGAGGTGCGCCCGGGTCGTAAAGTCGGCCACCTGAACCTCACCGACAGCGATACCGATCGCCTGAGCGCGACGCTGGAAGCGATCAAGCCGCTGCTGCCGCCGGAGTACACCAGCGGCCTGGTCTGGGCGCAATCGCAGCTCAGCTAAGCCCTTCGTGCCGGGGATTTGATCTATCCCCTTCCCCGGCACACCTTGAGGCGCGTACAATCCCCCCCTTGCTGTAAAGCTCATTTCTGTTTTGACTTCAGAGGATACCCCATGACCAATGGGACGGATTATCGCGCCATTCTCGCCAGCGATACGCCACTGATTGACGTACGCGCCCCGGTGGAGTTTAGCCAAAGCGCGATGCCGGCGGCGATCAACCTGCCGCTGATGAATGATGAAGAACGCGCCGCGGTCGGCACCTGCTACAAGCGTCAGGGGCCGGAAGCGGCGCTGGCGCTCGGCCATAAACTGGTCCAGGGTGACCTGCGCGCCAGCCGTACTCAGGCGTGGCTGGAAGCGTGCGCCCGTTACCCACACGGTTACCTGTGCTGCGCCCGCGGCGGCCAGCGCTCGCATATCGTCCAGCAGTGGCTGAAAGAAGCTGGCGTGGATTACCCCCTGATCGTCGGCGGCTATAAAGCGCTACGCCAGGCGGCGATCCAGGCCACCGACGAACTGGTGCAGCGCCCGATCGTGCTGATTGGCGGCTGCACCGGCAACGGCAAAACTCAACTGGTCTGCTCGCGCCCGGACGGTATCGACCTGGAAGGGCTTGCTCATCACCGCGGTTCTTCATTCGGTCGAACCCTGCAGGATCAGCATCCACAGGCCACCTTTGAAAACCACCTGGCGGTCAGCCTGCTTAAAAAAGCCGAACAGCAGACCCGCTGGGTGCTGGAAGATGAAGGCCATATGATCGGCGCCAATCATCTACCGGAGAGCCTGCGCCTCCGCATGGCGCAGTCGCCGCTGGCGGTGGTGGAAGATCCGTTTGACGTTCGCCTCGAACGGCTGCGCGAAGAGTATTTCGATCGCATGTATCGCGACTTTATCGCCGCGTATGGCGAAGAGAAAGGCTGGCAGGCATACGGCGAGTATCTGCATCACGGCCTGTTTGCCATCCGCCGTCGCCTGGGGCTGCAGCGTTTTGCTCAGCTCACTGAACGGCTCGATGAGGCGCTGGTGCAGCAGCAGCGCACCGCCAGCACCGAGGCGCACTTTGCCTGGCTGGTACCGCTGCTGGAAGAATACTACGACCCGATGTATCGCTATCAGTTGGGGAAAAAAGCCGGGAAAATTCTCTTTCGCGGCAGCTGGCAGGAGGTCGCAGCCTGGCTGGCGAAGTAATCGCATGCTCTATTGTCCCGGCTTGCGGCGTAAACGCCTTAGCCGGGCTACCGGTCGGCGCGATTTGTAGCCACGGTAAGCGCGCGCGACCGGGGAGTTGTGACCGCTTAGAAGTCGTAGCGCAGACGGACCAGGTTCATATCGCCAAGGTTGTCGGTGCTGGAGGTAAACACGTGTTCGTAGTCAACGCGGAAACCGTAATCCAGCTGGAAGCTAATCCCCAGACCGTTATCGATACGCTGATAGTTGCGGCCGTTCACATATTCCAGACGGTCGCCCATAAAGTACGGCTGAATAGATTTAACAGCGTATTGATTGATCGGGAATTTATAGCCCGCAAAATATTCAATCCCCCAGGCGTCACCGGCAAAGTAATTATGCACATCGGTTTTCTTGGTGGTGAGGAAGTTCTGATACCAGCCGCCGCCGAAGGAGAAGGTCCAGTTATCCGGGGTCCAGCTCAGCGCGGTACCGACGATATTCTGGTCATAGGTTTTGCTGTCGGCGCTTGACGGGTCGCGCATTTCCGCGCGGGTGTAGTTCCACGCGGTACCCCAGGTCAGATCCTTCATGATGTGGTAGTCCGCGCCAACAGAACCACCGCCTTTACGCTTGTAGCGCAGGCCGTTACCCGGCAGGTATTCGCTGTCTTCGAACAGATAAGATCCGTAAAGATCGACATCACCTACAGTTTTCTTATATTTCAGCATATTACGTGAACGATAGGAGCCATCGTAATCGCCATTAATACCGTTCCCCGGGGCCTGACCGATCATATCGTAGTCCCAGATATCGGTTTTCACCCCCACCACATCATAGTAAATGCTGTTCTGCTGCCCGTAGGTTAACGTACCCCAGGTATCGCTTTTCAGGCCGGTATACAGCATGCGGCGGGTGGTATTGTTCGCGCCTTCCGCGTAGTGGTTATCCCAGTCAAACAGCGCCGGAATGTTCACGCCCAGCTCATAGTAGCTGATCCAGCTAATATCATCGAACAGGTAGTAATCCGCCGCGAAGCGGAAGCGGGTGCCGCCGTCAAAACCGTTACGCTTATAGGAGCCTTTGTCGCCATCGCCGGTCATCATGTTGAACTGCGGCCGGATACTGCCGCCGACGGTAAAGTTAAGCCGGCTTAACGGATCGCCCGCCTGCGGATCTTGTTTCAGCAGCGTAATCTCCGCGTGGGAAGGCAATGACGTTAACGCTAATGCTGCGCCGATCGAGATCGCCAGCGCTTTTATTGTGTGTGCCATAGTTTTTCCTTGATTAATAAGCCACCTTATATTTTCCAGTTGAATATTAACCGCGAATCAGCATAGCGTGTTGTTGGGTTTTTAATGTTTTGTGCTCTTAAAAATCAATGATTTATCAATTTGTGCGTTTAAAATAAAAGCGCCGCCAAAAAAGGCGGCGCATCATCAAAATGCAATATTCTTACTGGCTAAACTGGCGGAATAGCGCTTTTCCTTTTAACAGACGCAGCCCCAGCCCGCCGCCGCACAGGGATAACAACACCGCTCCCGTCAGCGGCAGCAACACCCACAGGCGCCAGTCCGGCGCCCAGGGAAAATCAAAGACTTTCGTCTGCAGCATCGCCAGCGCCACTTCCGCGCCTATCGCCGCCACCAGGCCGGAAACCAGCCCCAGCAGGGCAAACTCCGCCCACAGCGTAGCGCGCAGCAGCGATTTTCCTGCCCCCAGCGTGCGCCAGACCACCAGCTCCTGATGGCGTTGACGCATACCGACCTGCACCTGCGCCAGCAACAGCAGCACGCCGCAGGCTGTCACCAGGCCCACCATCACCTCCAGCGCCCGGCTGACCTGGGAGAGCACCTGGCCGACCTGACGCAGGATGGCGCCGATATCCAGCAGACTGACGGTGGGAAACTCGCGGTTCAGCTGGGTCAACATCGCGGGACCGTTATCCCAGCGGAAGCTGGTGAGCCAGCTCTGCGGCTGCCCGTCCAGCGCCCCGGCGGGGAAAATAAAGAAGAAGTTTGGCCGCAGGCTCTCCCAGTCTACTTTGCGCACGCTGCTGACCTTCGCGCTGAACTCCTGGGTATCGCCGGTAAAGGTCACTGTATCGCCGATCTTTATCCCCAGCCGCTGCGCCAGCCCCTCCTCAATCGATACCTCGCCCGGCTTCGGCGGCCAGCTGCCGGCCACCAGCGGATTATGATCCGGACGCTGTTCGCTCCAGGTGAGATTAAGCTCGCGATTCAGCGCTTCGTCTTTGTTTCCGTTCGTGGATTGACCGTTGATCTGCGTCAGACGGGCCCGGACGATCGGATAGAATTCCGCCGCCCGCGTCTGGTGTTCGGCAAGGAAGGTCTTCACCGGCACTATCTGCTCAGGGGCGATATTGATCAGAAAGTAGTTCGGGCTCTGCGGGGGCAACTGCTGCTGCCAGCGGTCAAGCAGATCGCCGCGCAGCACCAACAGGAGCGCCAGCAGCATAAACGACAGGGAAAACGCCGCCAGCTGGCTGAGGGTCGACCACGGCTGGCGCAGCAGGCGGTTCACCGCCAGACGCAGCGGCAAGGCTTTGAGCGTCAGGCGTTTGAGCAGCCACAGCAATCCCCAGCCCACCAGGCCGCACAGCAGCGCCAGCACCACCGCCCCGGCCAGCACCGACCACAGCAGCGGGCTGCCGCCCAGCAGCCAGGCCAACAGGCCCACCACCACGACGCTAACCGCCGGGATCCAGATTTTCAACGGCCAGACGTTAGCCACCACATCCTGACGCAGCACTCGCAGCGGCAGGGTCGCCAGCAGCAGTCGATAGGGTCGCAGGCCCACCAGCAGGGAAATGACGCCTGTCGCCCCGATAGCCCACAGCCACGGCCAACCGCTGGCAGCGGGTAACGCGGCGGGCAGCACCGGTTTGAGAACCAGCAGCAGCAGACGCTCCAGCGCCAAGCCCGCCACCCCGCCGGTTATCACCGACAGCGTCAACAGCAGCAGCCATTGGCCGACGATAAGCTTGCGCAGCTGCGACCTTCCGGCGCCCAGCGTCTTGAGTATGGCGACCAGATCATAGCGGCTGCGGCAGTAGTGGCTCATCGCTACCGCCACTGCGGCGACGGCCAGCAGCAGCGTCAACAGCGCGGATAACAACAGGAATTGCTGCGAGCGTTCGAGGGATTTGCCCAGCGCGCTGTCGTCCTGGTCAAGGCCAATCCAGCGATGCTCCGGGCCGAGCTTCGGCAGCAGCCACTGCTCATAATTGGCCAGCTGTTCAGCGTCGCCGGCGAACTTATAGCGCCATGCGACGCGACTGCCGGGCTGCACGGCCCCGGTTTTTGCCACGTCGGCCATATTCATCATCAGTCGCGGCGCCATCTGGAAGGGGTTAAACCCTGCATCCGGCTCCTGAATCACCTCCCCGGCAATGCGCAGCGTGGCATCGCCAACGTCAATCGTATCGCCGGTTTTCAGGTTCAGGAGCGCCATCAGCCTTGGCGCCAGCAGCACGCTCCCCGCCTGCGGCTTCAGCCCCGGCGGCTGCGTCTCGAGGGTGCCATACAGCGGATAGCGGTCGTCCACCGCCTTAACGTCCGCCAGCTGCGGCGTATCACCGGCGAACGTCATGGTGGCAAAGCTCAGCTGCTCGCCGACGGTCAGCCCTGACTTCCGCGCCTGTGCGATCCACTCGGCGGGTACCTCGCGCGAACTACGCAGCGTACGGTCGCCGGCCATAAATTCACGGCTTTGCTGGCTAAGGCCTTTCTCCATCCGATCGCTTATCGACCCCAGGGCCAGCACGCAGGCCACGGCGAGGCTTAACGCCAGCCAGACGATCAGCAGCGACGGCGAGCGCCATTCGCGCCAGAACCAGCGGGCGATCATGCTTCCTCCCGCAGCTGGCCATCCACCAGGCGCAGACGGCGATCGCAGCGCGCCGCCAGCAGCGGATCGTGAGTGACGAGGATCAGGGTGGTGCCGTGTTCGCGATTAAGCGAGAACAGCAGATCGGCAATTTTGTCCCCGGTCTGGCGATCGAGGTTGCCGGTGGGCTCATCGGCGAACAGAATGGCCGGGCGCCCGTTAAAGGCCCGGGCCAGCGCCACCCGCTGCTGTTCGCCGCCGGAGAGCTGCGCCGGCAGGTGGTGCAGGCGTTTGCCAAGTCCCAGCTGCTCAAGCAGCGCGCGGGCATCGCCCCGGCTCTGGCTATCGCTGGCGCCGCGCAGCAACGCCGGCAGCTCGACGTTCTCCAGGGCGTTGAGCGTCGGGATCAGCATAAACGACTGAAAAACAAAACCAACGTGCTGCGCCCGCAGCGCCGCCCGCGCCTCTTCATCCATCCGGTGCAGCGGTTTGCCCAGCATCGATACTTCCCCGCTGCTGCCATCGTCGAGGCCGGCGAGGATCGCCAGCAGGGTCGATTTACCGGAACCCGACTCGCCGATCAGGGCGATGGTCTGCCGCGGTTTGACAACCAGCTCAACTCCGGTAAGGATGGAGAGCTGATGCTCCCCCTGACCGACGGACTTCTTAAGATGATGAACTTCAAGTATGTTTTCCGCTGGCATGTGCCTTTCCTGTTGTTGTTCCTGTTTACCTGCCGCGCGATGGCGGCGGACACGCTGCTGATCCTCGGCGACAGCCTGAGCGCTGGCTATCGGATGGCGGCCAACGCCGCCTGGCCGGCGCTGCTCAATGAGCAGTGGCAGGCGAAAACGCCGGTGGTGAACGCCAGCATCAGCGGCGATACCTCGCAGCAGGGGTTGGCTCGCCTGCCAGCGCTGCTTAAGCAGCACCAGCCGCGCTGGGTGCTGGTTGAGCTCGGCGGCAATGACGGACTGCGCGGTTTTCCGCCGCAGCAGACCGAGCATACGCTGCGCACCATTATTAAAGATATCAAAGCGGCCAACGCCGAGCCGCTGCTGATGCAAATTCACCTGCCGGCGAACTATGGCCGCCGCTATAATGAAGCCTTCGGCGCGATTTACCCGGCCCTGGCCAAAGAGTTCGCTATTCCTCTCCTGCCCTTTTTTATGGAGGAGGTCTATCTCAAGCCGCAATGGATGCAGGACGACGGCATTCACCCAAATCGCGACGCGCAGCCGTTTATCGCCGACTGGATGGCGAAGCGGCTGGCTCCCTTAGTTAATCATGACTCCTGAACGCCAGGGGTCGCTGACAGGTAAAGTTATGCAAAAAACGGTTTTAGTGACAGGCTGTTCCAGCGGAATTGGTCTGGAAAGCGCGTTGGATTTAACCCGCCAGGGCTTTCGCGTGCTGGCGGCCTGCCGCAAAGCAGAGGATGTCGCGCGGATGCAGGAGCTGGGGCTAACCGGTATTTTGCTCGATCTGGATGACCCGCAGAGCGTGGAGCGCGCGGCAGCGGAGGTGATTGCGCTGACCGATAATCGTCTCTACGGCCTGTTCAATAACGCCGGGTATGGCGTCTATGGCCCGCTGAACACCATCAGCCGCCAGCAGATGGAACAGCAATTTTCCGCTAACTTTTTCGGCGCGCATCAGCTCACCATGCTGCTGCTGCCGGCGATGACGCCGCACGGCGAAGGGCGCATCGTGATGACCTCCTCGGTGATGGGGCTTATCGCCAGTCCCGGCCGCGGAGCCTATGCCGCCAGTAAATATGCCCTCGAGGCATGGTCCGACGCGCTGCGCATGGAGCTGCGCCACAGCGGTATTCAGGTCAGCCTGATTGAACCGGGCCCGATCCGCACCCGCTTTACCGATAACGTCAACCAGACGCAAAGCGATAAGCCCGTAGAAAATCCGGGTATCGCCGCCCGCTTTACCCTCGGGCCGGAGGCGGTGGTGGAAAAAGTGCGCCATGCTTTTACCAGCGATAAACCAAAGCTGCGCTATCCGGTCACCCTGGTCACCCACGCGGTGGCGCTGCTTAAGCGCCTGCTGCCTGCCCGCGCGATGGACAAAATTATCCACGGCTGAGTTGAAGCGCGGAATGCCGCCCCCATGTAAAACAGAAATCGACTAACGAGAAATGCCCATGTCCGAACAGAATATTGTCAACATTAGCGAAGCGAACCTGCAGCAGACGCTACAGCAGTCCATGAACGTTCCGGTGCTGTTTTATTTCTGGTCTGCCCGCAGTCAGCACTGCGAACAGCTGACCCCGGTGCTCGAGCGCCTGGCAGCCCAATACAACGGCCAGTTCACGCTGGCGAAGGTCGATTGCGACGCCGAGCAGATGCTCGCCTCACAGTTTGGTCTGCGCGCCATCCCTACGGTTTATCTGTTCCAGAACGGCCAGCCGGTGGATGGTTTTGAAGGCCCGCAGCCGGAAGAAGCGATCCGCGCCCTGCTGGATAAAGTCCTGCCCCGAGAAGAGGAGCTGAAAGCTCAGCAGGCGCTGGCCCTGATGCAGGAAGAAAAATACGCCGATGCCCTGCCGCTGCTGAAGGAAGCCTGGCAGCTGTCGAATCAGGAAAGCCAGATTGGCCTGCTGCTGGCGGAAACGCTGATTGCTCTGCACCGTTCCGATGAAGCGGAAAGCGTGCTGAAAACCATTCCTCTGCAGGATCAGGATACCCACTATCAGGGTCTGGTGGCGCAGATTGAGCTGCTCAAACAGGCCGCCGACACCCCGGAAATCCAGCAGCTGCAGCAGCAGGTGGAACAGAATCCGGAGGATGCGCAGTTGGCCTCCCAGCTGGCGCTGCAGCTGCATCAGGTCGGGCGTAATGAAGAAGCGCTGGCCCTGCTGTTCAGCCATCTGCAGAAAGATTTAGGCGCCGGCGATGGCCAGGCGCGCAAGATGCTGCAGGAGATCCTCGCCGCCCTCGGTACCGGCGATGCGCTGGCCGCCAAATATCGTCGTCAGCTCTATTCGCTGCTGTACTAATCCGTTGCCTTCCCCGGATAGCGCTGCGCTTATCCGGGCTACGCGAACTATGCGGAACGTAGCCTAAGTAGCCCGGGTAAGGCGTGAACGCCGCAACCCGGGATCGTTCACGGGCGCTTTTTCAGCTGCGTCACCACCAGCTGATGGCGGGCGTTGAAGAACTTCCGGTAGGTCAGATAGCCGGCGATAATCGTCGACAGGCTGGCGGTCGACAGCAGCATAAAGGTCACCATGATCTGGTACTTAATCGCCTTCACAGGGTCAATACCGGCAAAAATCAGCCCCGACATCATCCCAGGCAAGCTCACCAGACCGACCGTTTTCGCCGAATCGACGGTGGGAATCAATGACGCGCGAATACTCTCGCGAATCAGCCGCGCTGAGGCCATCTTCGGCGTCGCGCCGAGGCTCAGTTTCTCCTGAATCTGCTGCTGCTCGCTGCTGAAGCGCTGGCCCATATTGTTGTAGCACAGCCCCACCGCCACCATGGCGTTCCCGGCCACCATCCCGGCAATCGGGATCACCTGCATCGGCACGAAGGCGATCGAGCCAGAAAACACCAGTACCGCCAGCGTTAGTCCAGCGCCAGTAGTGATGGCGATAAACGACGAGATAAAAGCTTTGTCGATATATTTACTGCGTTTCTTCGCATTCCACGCCGCGTTAAAGCAGATAAACAGCACCATCAACAGCGTCAGAACCGCATGATTGACGTTAAAGACATATTTCAGCACATAGCCGACGATTATCAGCTGCACGATCGCCCGGCAAATACTCCAGATAATATCTTTTTCCAGCGCCAGCTTTTCCCGATAGCTGACCAGAATAGCGATCAGCACCAGCACCATCGACAGCGCCAGCGATTCGTTCGTAATGTTATGCCCGTTCATGCTGTACCTCCTGCATATTTCCGCCGGCAGGTTGCAGCGTAATCACTTCATCGGCATGCGAAATTTCATTGCGATCGTGGGTGACCCACAGAACAGCGACCTGTTTTTCCGTTGCGTAGCCATGAATAATTTCATTCACATTCTGTTTATTACTTTCATCCAGCGCGCTGGTAATTTCGTCCAGCAGCAGCACGCGCGGCAGAAATTGTAGATTGCGGATCAGCGATACGCGCTGCTTTTCCCCGCCGGACAGTTCGTTAATGGATTTTTCCAGCATATTTTCGTCAAGGCCAAAGCGCTGCAGGTCGGCCAGCAGCGCCTGCGGATCCGGTTGTTTATTGCGGATCTGCCACGGAAAAATCAGATTATCGTAAACCGAATCACCGAACAGGGCCGGCGTCTGCGCGCAGTAAGAGACCTGTTGGCGATACCTTTCCGGCGACAGCGTCGCGACATCCGCATCGTCGAAGAACAGGCGCCCGGAGGTTGGGCTGAGCAGCGAGGCGATAATCTTCAGCAAGGTACTTTTCCCGCAGCCGGAAGGGCCGGTAATCAACTTGAATTCTCCGGCGCGAAGCTGAAAATTGATATTGTGTAAAATAACGGCGTCGTCGGTCTTAAACCCCACACCGTCGAGACGCAAAAGCGCGTTATTTTCCTTCATGAGTCTTCCTGATTATTTTCTGAAACAGCGCTAGTTTACCGCACTTTCCTTTCTCCAGGATGAGGAGAAAGATATACTCAGTTTAAACATGCGCTATTTCCTTGTAGCGCCCCGCCAGGCAACAAGACAGGAGGTTTTTGATGCTAATTTTTATTCCTATCCTTATTTTCGTCGCGCTGGTTATTGTGGCCGCGGCGGTGAAAATTGTCCCGCAGGGCTACCAGTGGACGGTGGAGCGCTTCGGGCGTTTTACCCAGACGCTGCAGCCGGGATTAAGCTTAGTCGTGCCGTTTATGGACCGTATCGGCCGCAAAGTGAACATGATGGAGCAGGTGCTCGATATCCCCTCGCAGGAGGTTATCTCCCGGGATAACGCCAACGTCACCATCGACGCGGTCTGCTTTATTCAGGTGATCGACGCGCCAAAGGCCGCCTACGAGGTCAGCAATCTTGAGCAGGCGATCGTCAACCTGACGATGACCAACATCCGTACCGTGCTCGGCTCAATGGAGCTGGACGAAATGCTCTCCCAGCGCGACAGCATTAACACCCGCCTGCTGCATATCGTTGACGACGCCACCAACCCGTGGGGGGTGAAAATCACCCGCGTCGAAATTCGCGACGTTCGCCCGCCGGCGGAGCTTATCGCCTCGATGAACGCCCAGATGAAAGCCGAACGTACCAAACGCGCGTACATCCTTGAGGCCGAAGGGGTGCGACAGGCGGAAATTCTGAAAGCGGAAGGGGAAAAGCAGTCGCAGATCCTCAAGGCCGAGGGCGAACGGCAGTCCGCGTTCCTGCAGGCGGAGGCACGCGAACGGTCCGCCGAAGCGGAAGCCCGCGCCACCCAAATGGTCTCCTCGGCGATCGCCTCGGGCGATATTCAGGCGATCAACTACTTCGTGGCGCAGAAATACACCGATGCGCTGCAGCAGATTGGCGCCGCTAACAACAGCAAAGTGGTATTGATGCCGCTGGATGCCAGCAGCCTGATGGGATCGATCGCCGGGATCAGCGAGCTGATCAAAGAAGGCGCTGGCGATCGGAAAAAATCATGATCGGCATGATCCTCGCACACCCCCATCTGTTCTGGCTAAGCCTCGGCGGGCTGCTGCTGGCGGCCGAGATGCTGGGCGGCAGCGGATACCTGCTGTGGAGCGGCGTCGCCGGCGTGGTGACCGGCGCCCTGACCTGGCTCCTGCCGCTGAGCTGGGAATGGCAAGGCACGCTGTTTGCCGTTCTCACCCTGCTGGCGGCGTGGCTGTGGTCGAAATGGCTGCGCAAGCGCGTCAAAACGCAGCGCCCGGCCGATGCCCAGCTCAACCAGCGCGGGCAGCAACTGGTGGGCCGCCGCCTGACGCTGGATGCCCCGCTGGTGAACGGCCGCGGCCACGTCCGCGTGGGCGACAGCTCCTGGCCGGTGATTGCCGATGAAGACTTCGCGGCGGGCAGCAAGGTTGAAGTGATTGCCGTAGAAGGGATTACGCTACGAATCAGACCCGCCGTCCGTTAAGCCTGCGCCTTGCGATGGCAGCAGCCGGAAAGATTATCGATAATCGGGCACTCCGCGCTGTCGTCGCCGGGGCAGGATTCGGCCAGCGCCAGCAGGTGCGCGCGCATATTTTGCAGCTCGCGGATATGGTTCTCGATATCCGCCACTTTCTCCAGCGTGCGTTTTTTCACATCGGCGCTGTGCCGCGACGGGTCGTTGAACAGGGCCACCAGTTCGCGGCACTCTTCCAGGTTAAACCCCACCTGCCGCGCCTGGCGCAGCAGCGTCAGCTCATCGAGATGCTGCTGACTATAGGTGCGGTAGCCGTTTTCGCTCCGCAACGGCGGCGTCACCAGCCCCTTCTCTTCATAAAAACGAATCGCTTTGCTGGTTAAGCCGGTTTTTTTCGCCACATCGCTGATATTCATTTTTTCTCCTTGACCTTCCCCTTGCTGGAAGGTTTAACCTTCTTAATACTCGATGAAAGAGTGGTTCTGGTCAATCGTTGACCGGAAAATTATTCAGGAGTTATTTATGTCTAACACTATCGACCTGACGCTGGATGGCCTCTCCTGCGGCCACTGCGTCAAACGCGTGAAAGAGAGTCTGGAGCAGCGTCCTGACGTTGAGCAAGCGGAAGTCACCCTCACTGAAGCCCATGTGACGGGCAGCGCCAGCGCGCAAGCGCTGATTGATACCGTTAAACAAGCCGGATACGGCGCGGAGCTCAGCCACCCAAAGGCTAAACCGCTGGCAGAATCATCAATCCCGTCGGAAGCACTGACAGCGGCCACTCCTGAGCTTCCGGCAGCCCATGACGAAGATGACAGTCAACAGCTGCTGATCAACGGCATGAGCTGCGCCAGCTGCGTCTCCCGGGTACAAAACGCGCTTGCCGCGGTGCCGGGCGTCTCACAGGCGCGGGTTAACCTGGCGGAACGCACGGCGCTGGTGATGGGCAGTGCGTCCGCCGCAGAATTAGTGCAGGCGGTGGAGAAAGCCGGCTATGGCGCGGAGGCGATCGAAGACGATCTGCAACGCCGCGAACGCCAACAGGAAACCGCCCTCGCGACGATGAAACGTTTTCGCTGGCAGGCGATTGTCGCCCTGCTGGTCGGCGTGCCGGTGATGGTCTGGGGCATGATCGGCGATAACATGATGGTCAACGACGACAACCGTTCGCTGTGGCTGGTTATCGGCCTTGTCACCCTCGCCGTCATGGTCTTCGCCGGCGACCACTTCTACCGCAGCGCGTGGAAAAGCCTGAAAAACGGCACCGCCACCATGGATACGCTGGTGGCGCTCGGCACCGGCGTCGCCTGGCTGTACTCGATGAGCGTCAACCTGTGGCCGCAGTGGTTCCCGATGGAAGCCCGCCATCTCTATTACGAAGCCAGCGCGATGATTATCGGCCTGATTAACCTCGGCCATATGCTGGAGGCCCGCGCGCGTCAGCGCTCCTCGAAAGCGCTGGAAAAACTGCTCGACCTGACGCCGCCTTCGGCGCGGGTCGTCACGCCCGAGGGCGAGAAAGATCTGCCGCTCGCGGAAGTTCAGGCCGGCATGACGCTGCGCCTGACTACCGGCGACCGCGTCCCGGTCGACGGCATGATAAGCCAGGGCGAAGCCTGGTTTGATGAAGCGATGCTCACCGGCGAACCGGTGCCGCAGCAAAAAGGCGATGGCGACGCCATTCACGCCGGGACCGTGGTGCAGGATGGCAGCGTGCTGTTTACCGCCAGCGCCGTCGGCAGCCAGACCACGCTGGCAAGAATTATCCGCATGGTGCGCCAGGCGCAGAGCAGCAAACCGGAGATCGGCCAGCTGGCGGATAAAATCTCCGCCGTATTTGTTCCGGCGGTGGTCGTCATTGCGCTGATCAGCGCTGCGATCTGGTACTTCTTCGGCCCGGCGCCGCAGATCGTCTATACCCTGGTCATTGCCACCACAGTACTGATTATCGCCTGTCCGTGCGCCTTAGGCCTGGCGACGCCGATGTCGATTATCTCCGGCGTTGGCCGGGCGGCGGAGTACGGCGTGCTGGTGCGCGATGCCGATGCGCTGCAGCGCGCCAGTGAACTCGACACCCTGGTTTTCGATAAAACCGGCACCCTGACCGAAGGCAAGCCGCAGGTGGTGGCGGTGAAAACTTTCGCTGGCGTTGATGAGCATACCGCGCTGCGTCTTGCCGCCGCGCTGGAGCAGGGCTCAAGCCATCCGCTGGCGCGAGCGATCCTTGATAAAGCTGCCGACGGCCCATTGCCGGAAGTCAGCGGCTTCCGCACCCTGCGCGGCCTTGGCGTCAGCGGCGAGGCGGAAGGTCATCGTCTGCTGCTCGGTAACCAGGCGCTGCTCAACGAGCAGCATATCAATACCGCCGAGGTGGAAAGCGAGATGACAGCCCAGGCCTCACGCGGCGCCACACCGGTGCTGCTGGCGGTGGATGGTCAGGCCGCCGCGCTGTTCGCCATCCGCGACCCGCTGCGCGAAGACAGCGTCGACGCCCTGGCGCGTTTGCATCGGCAGGGCTACCGGCTGGTGATGCTTACCGGGGATAACCCCACCACCGCGAAGGCTATCGCCAAAGAAGCCGGCATTGATGAAGTGATCGCCGGCGTGCTACCGGACGGTAAAGCCGATGCCATTAAGCGTCTGCAGAGCCAGGGGCACAAAGTGGCGATGGTTGGCGATGGGATTAACGACGCCCCGGCGCTGGCCCAGGCGGATGTCGGGATCGCCATGGGCGGCGGCAGCGATGTCGCTATTGAAACCGCGGCGATCACCCTGATGCGCCATAGTCTTCACGGCGTGGCCGATGCGCTGGCGATTTCGAAAGCAACGTTACGCAATATGAAGCAGAACCTGCTGGGCGCGTTTGTCTACAACTCGCTGGGTATCCCGATTGCCGCCGGGATCCTCTGGCCGCTGACCGGCACCCTGCTCAACCCGGTGGTCGCCGGCGCGGCGATGGCGCTGTCGTCGATCACCGTGGTGAGTAACGCCAACCGCTTGCTGCGCTTTAAACCAAAAGAGTAAACGCTGTCAGATGAAACGGGCGCCGACGTTGTTCGGCGCCCGTTTTTTTGCCGGGACAAGAAAAGCCCGCCGGAAGGGTGACGTGTATCACCATATGCGCTAGCATGAAGTCCTCACACTTCGGAGCGCGTATGGGCCTGTTAAACCGGATAAAAATGCTGTGGCGAGCCGCCGTCGGCTCGTCTTATTCCTGGCCTGCGATGGATATCGTCCTGCCCGGCGAACGCTATTTGCACCTCGTCGGCAGTATCCATATGGGCACCCGCGACATGGCGCCGCCGCCGGCGAAGCTTCTGAAAAAAATACGCCAGGCCGATGCGTTAATCGTCGAGGCCGATATCAGCGGCAATGAAACACCGTTTAGCGATCTCCCCACTTACCCACCGCTGGCGGAACGCCTGAGCGATGCGCAGCTGAGCGAGCTAGAGGCGCGAACCGGCGAGCTGGGCCTGTCGGTCGGGCTGTTCGACAGCCAGCCGCTGTGGCAGGTGGCGATGGTCCTGCAGGCCACCCAGGCGCAGAAGCTGGGGCTGCGACCAGATTACGGCATCGATTATCAGTTGCTGATGGCCGCCCGCGAGAGCAACATAGCGGTGATGGAGCTGGAAGGCGCCGACAGCCAAATCGCACTGCTGCGCGATCTGCCCGACGGGGGGATGGCGCTGCTGGAGGATACACTGACCCACTGGCGCACCAACGCCCGTTTACTGCAGGTCATGATCGGCTGGTGGCTGGAGCAACCGCCGTCGCGCGGCGCGGTATCGCTGCCGACGACCTTTAGCCAGTCTTTATATGATGTGCTGATGCACCAGCGCAACCTCGCCTGGCGCGAGACGCTGCTGGCCTTGCCGCCGGGGCGCTACGTGGTTGCCGTCGGCGCGCTGCACCTGTATGGCGAAGGGAATCTGCCGGATATGCTGACATAAAAAAAATGGCCAATATTGCTATTGGCCCGTCAAAGAGGAATTTCATCATTATTATTATCCCGGGATTTGCATCCCGGATCGTCTGATTGTCGCTCAAAGTGACCATCACTGCCAACACTATTGCGCAAGATGGTACTATTTTTTAGACAACCTGCGGGCGTATTCTGACGTCACGCAAAACCGGTTGGTAAGAAGGATAGCTATGACTCCCGCCGTTAAATTACTCGAAAAAAACAAAATTTCCTTTCAGATCCACAGTTACGATCACGATCCTAATGAGACCAACTTCGGAGATGAAGTGGTGCGCAAGCTCGGCCTCAATGCCGACCAGGTTTACAAGACCTTGCTGGTCGCCGTGAACGGCGATATGAAGCATCTGGCGGTGGCCGTCACTCCGGTCGCCGGGCAGCTGGATTTGAAGAAAGTGGCGAAAGCGCTGGGCGCTAAGAAAGTCGACATGGCCGACCCGATGGTGGCGCAGCGTATCACCGGCTATCTGGTGGGCGGCATCAGTCCGCTGGGGCAGAAGAAGCGCCTGCCGACGGTGATTGACGCCCCGGCGCAGGAATTTGCCACCATCTATATTTCCGGCGGCAAACGCGGGCTGGATATTGAGCTGGCGGCCAGCGATCTGGCGCAGCTTCTCGATGCGAAGTTCGCCGATATCGCCCGCCGCGATTGATAAAACGATCCCGGATAGCGGCGCACGCGCCTTATCCGGGATACCCAACTTGTAGCCCCGGTAAGCGTAGCGCCACCGGGGAAATAGCCAACCTGAAGCCCAGGCTTACTGCCAGCTCACCTCGCCTTTCGGCTCATAGGCGGCGGCATCCAGCGGCGAGTTCTTCTCGATATACTCTTTCAGCACTTCGGCATCGATAAAGCCGGTATTCACATACCCGGGTTTATCGGCGATGTTCGGATAGCCATCGCCGCCGGTGGCGTTAAAGCTCAGCGTCGCCATCCGATAGGTCTTCGCCGGATCCACCGGTTCGCCTTTGATTTTCAGATCGTTCAGCTTACCGTCTTTGGCCACGAAACTGACGTTGGCAAACTGCGGATAAGCGCCGGAATCCGGCTTCATCTGCGCGACGGCGGTCAGGTAATCCACTACCTCCTTGCCGCTCATATCGACATAGGTCAGCACATTGCCGAACGGCTGGACCTTCATCACATCTTTGTAGGTGATATCCCCCGCCTCAATGGAGTCGCGGATCCCGCCGCCGCTCATCACCGCGAAATCCGCGTTGCTGCGCGCCATTTGCGCCGCCAGCAGCAGGTGGCCCATATTGGTCTGCACAAAGCGCACTTTACTGCGGTCGCCCTCCAGATGACCATTCACGCTGCCGATTTTGACCTGCAGCTGTGCCTTGCCTTTGTTCTGGAACGGCGTCAGCAGCGACATCATCTGCGGGTTCTCGGCGATCTGCGGCGTATACAGCACCCGCTCGCTTTGGCCGTTATCGTAAGTCACTTTTTTCTTCAGGTTGACCGGGATCAGCTGATAGTGCACCAGCTTCATCTCGCCGTTGCGGAACTCAAAATCGGCGCGGCCGACGTATTTGCCCCACTCATGCGCCTGGACGATCCAGATGCCGTTCTGACGATCCGGAGCGCACGGGGTGCCTGGCACATAATCGACCTGCTTTTTATTTTCCGCCGCCATGCATACCGGATCCTGCGAGTGACCGCCGACGATCATCGCCAGCGATCCCGCAGGTAAACTCCGCGCCATTTCAACATCGCCCGGCGCATTAGAGCCGTGGTTGCCATTGTCGTAATGGCCCATATGGGTGGTGGCCAGGATCACGTCCGGCTTTTCATTCTGCTGCAGCTCCTGGATAACCAGCTTCGCCTCTTCCGCCGGTTTGCGGAATTCAATATCGGTGAAATATTCCGGATTGCCAATCTTGGCCGTATCGTCGGTGGTTAAGCCAATCACCGCGATTTTCAGCCCACCGCGCTTAAACAGCGCCCAGGGTTTGAACAGCCGTTCGCCGGTGCTTTTCTGATAAATATTGGCCGACAGGAACGGGAACTTAGCCCACTTTTCCTGCTGGCGCAGCACGCTCAGCGGATTATCAAATTCATGGTTCCCCACCGCCATCGCGTCGTAGCCGATCAGGTTCATGCCGCGAAAATCGGGCTCTGCATCCTGTAAATCAGACTCCGGTACGCCGGTATTAATATCGCCGCCGGATAACAGCAGGACGCTTCCCCCTTCCGCCGCCACCTCTTTCCGGATGCCATCGACCAGCGTTTTCTGCGCCGCCAGGCCATATTCGCCGTAGTCATTGCGCCAGAAATGGCCGTGGTGATCGTTGGTGTGCAGGATGGTAATTTTATAGGTTTTATCCTGCTCATAGGCCTGTGCCGACAGGCTGCCCAGCGATAAAGCGGCGAATAGCGCCAGCGCTACGCTGTGTTTGAAATAATGCATGCTTCACTCCCTGACTTAATCCCAAGTGCCGAAAGTATAGCGAGTGAGTCGCGTTGACAAATATGTTTTCAGAATTGCGACTTCCTTCAAACCTTATCAACAGGTATGTTAGTCGGATAATAATTCTACCTGCATCCTCTATACGCCTTCGCGTTGTATGGCATTGCGTCAGCCCGTTCGTCATATTTCCCATGCAGTAGCCGGGAAAATCAGGGCAGTCGCCATGGCGGACAAAAGACGAAAGCTATATAAAAAAGTGACGTGAACCTATGGCAATCAATCAGACCGCTCAACCCTTGTCCGGCCCCGCTGCGCCGCCGCAAAAAGCACGCACCTCGTTTGGCATCTTAGGCGCGATCAGCCTGTCCCATTTGCTTAACGATATGATCCAGTCGCTTATTCTCGCTATCTACCCGCTGCTGCAGGCGGAGTTCTCCCTTACCTTCGTGCAGATCGGCATGATCACCCTGACCTTCCAGCTCACCTCATCGCTATTCCAGCCGGTGATTGGCTACATCACCGATAAACGCTCGATGCCGTGGTCGCTGCCGGTGGGCATGTGCTTCACCCTCTGCGGTTTGATTCTCCTCGCGCTGGCCGGTAGCTTCGGCATGGTGCTGCTGGCCGCCGCGCTGGTAGGTACCGGCTCCTCGGTTTTCCATCCGGAATCGTCCCGCGTAGCGCGGATGGCCTCCGGCGGCCGTCACGGCCTGGCCCAGTCGCTGTTCCAGGTGGGCGGCAACTTCGGCAGCTCGCTTGGCCCATTGCTGGCGGCGGTGATCATCGCCCCGTACGGCAAAGGCAACGTCGCCTGGTTTGTGCTGGCCGCTCTGTTGGCTATTGTCGTGCTGTCGCAAATCAGCCGCTGGTATGCCGCGCAGCATCGAATGAATAAGGGCAAACCGAAACCGGCCATCGTTAATCCGCTGCCGCGCAAGAAGGTCATTCTGGCGGTAGGCATTCTGCTGATGCTGATTTTCTCGAAATATTTCTATATGGCGAGCATTAGCAGCTATTACACCTTTTATCTGATGCATAAATTCGGCTTAACGGTGCAAAACGCCCAGCTTCATCTGTTTGCCTTCCTGTTCGCAGTGGCTGCCGGGACGGTGATTGGCGGGCCTGTTGGCGATAAAATTGGGCGTAAGTATGTGATTTGGGGTTCTATCCTCGGCGTAGCGCCTTTCACCCTTGTTTTACCCTACGCCAGCCTTGAATGGACGGGGATTTTAACGGTGATCATTGGTTTTATCCTCGCCTCGGCCTTTTCCGCTATTCTGGTCTATGCGCAGGAACTGCTGCCGGGACGCATCGGCATGGTTTCTGGCCTGTTTTTCGGCTTCGCCTTTGGCATGGGCGGCCTTGGCGCCGCGGTGTTAGGCCTGCTGGCGGACCATACCAGCATCGATCTGGTTTATAAAATCTGCGCCTTCCTGCCGCTGCTGGGATTCCTGACGATATTCCTTCCTGATAACCGGCAAAAAGCCTGATTATTCGGCGGCCAAAGTGCAACCCTGGCCGCCGTTAACCCTTGTGTCATCAGCCTGTTCCACGATTTCCCCCCGCCATTTTCCCTTCTGTGCCTTTTCATCGGCTAATTGCATTTTTTTGCACAACTCAAGAATTATTCATAAACAAAGTGAACGTTTTTGTCATAAACTATTACCCGGACAGGGTAGCAAAATGGACCGATACACCACTGGAAAGGAGACGGAATGCACCACGCAACACCGCTTATCACCACCATAGTCGGCGGCCTCGTGCTCGCCTTTATTCTCGGCATGATTGCCAATAAGCTACGTATTTCTCCTCTGGTGGGATATCTCTTAGCGGGCGTGCTGGCCGGACCTTTCACCCCTGGCTTTGTTGCTGACACCAAACTGGCTCCGGAACTGGCGGAACTTGGCGTCATTCTGCTGATGTTCGGCGTCGGGCTGCATTTCTCACTTAAAGACCTGATGGCGGTAAAATCGATCGCCATCCCCGGGGCTATCGCCCAGATAGCCGTGGCGACGCTGCTGGGTATGGCGCTCTCCGCCGCCCTCGGCTGGTCGCTGATGACCGGCATCGTCTTTGGCCTGTGCCTCTCCACCGCCAGTACCGTAGTGCTGCTGCGCGCGCTGGAGGAACGACAACTGATTGACAGCCAGCGCGGGCAAATCGCCATCGGCTGGCTGATTGTGGAAGACCTGGTGATGGTCCTGACGCTGGTCCTGCTGCCGGCGATTGCCGGTATGGCGGAGAAAGGCAACGTCGGCTTCGCGTCCCTGGCCCTCGACCTCGGGATCACCATTGGCAAAGTGGTGGCCTTTATCGCCATTATGATGCTGGTCGGCCGCCGGCTGGTGCCGTGGATCATGTCGCGCAGCGCCGCCACCGGCTCACGCGAGCTGTTCACTCTGTCGGTGCTGGCCCTGGCGCTGGGCATCGCCTTCGGCGCCGTGGAGCTGTTTGATGTCTCTTTTGCCCTCGGCGCCTTCTTTGCCGGCATGGTGCTTAACGAATCCGAGCTCAGCCACCGCGCCGCCCATGACACCCTGCCGCTGCGCGACGCCTTCGCGGTGCTGTTCTTCGTCTCCGTCGGCATGCTGTTTGACCCGATGGTGCTGGTCCAACAGCCGCTGGCGGTGCTGGCGACGCTGGCGATTATTATCTTTGGTAAATCCGCAGCCGCCTTTTTCCTTGTGCGGATGTTTGGTCACTCGCCGCGCACTGCGCTGACCATCGCCGCCAGCCTGGCGCAGATTGGCGAGTTTGCCTTTATTCTCGCCGGCCTGGGAATGGCGCTTAACCTGCTGCCGCAGGCCGGACAAAATCTGGTGCTGGCCGGGGCGATCATCTCAATTATGCTCAACCCGGTGCTGTTTACCCTGCTGGAAAAATATCTCGATAAAACCGAAACCCTCGACGAGCAGACGCTGGAAGAGGTCCTGGAAGACGAGAAGCAGGTGCCGGTCGATATCTGCAACCACGCGCTGTTGGTAGGCTTCGGCCGCGTCGGCAGCCTGCTGGGCGAGAAGCTGATGGCCCAGGGGATCCCGCTGGTGGTGGTTGAAACCTCGCGCACCCGCGTGGATGAGCTACGCGAGCGCGGGATCAGCGCGGTGCTCGGCAATGCCGCCAATGAAGAGATCATGGAGCTGGCGCATCTCGATTGCGCCCGCTGGCTGCTGCTGACAATCCCTAACGGCTACGAGGCCGGAGAGATTGTCGCTTCCGCACGGGAAAAATGTCCGAATATCGAGATTATCGCCCGCGCCCATTATGATGACGAAGTGGACTACATTATCGATCGCGGAGCCAATCAGGTGGTGATGGGCGAACGGGAAATTGCCCGCGCCATGCTGCGGCTTCTGGAAACGCCACCGGCCGGCGAAGTGGTCACCGGCTGATGTACTGCCCTCTCCCCGCCGGGAGAGGGACGCGCTTACCGATCCCAGTACGCCTCTTCCAGGCTGTCCTCACGCTCCGGCAGGCCGCGAGTTAAACGCGGCGAGTGCTGGTTCAGCACCTGATAGCTCACGCGGTTGGCATATTTACACACCTGCGCCAGCGAGGAGTAGGTCAGCCATTTGCATTTGTGCTTGCTGGAGTTGGGGACGTTATTGCGGTGGTAGTTATTGGCGGTGATGTCATGCAGCAGCGCCGCCAGCGCGCCGTCGCCTGCGCCGTTGGTGTTCATGATCTTCTCGGGGCCGCCCATATAGGGAGCGATATGGGAATATATGCGCAGCGGATTAACGCAATCCTGGTGACGCATCGCGCGGCTGAATTCAAACTGGTTAAACTCCGGGATCGCCCCCGGCAGCAGCGGATGCTGGGTTTTCCGCTTCGCCTCTTCTTCGGTGAAGCCCGCCATATACAGGCCCGCCGGGCCGGCGGTGCACAGCACCAGGTCGACCCAGTCCAGCGCCTTATTCGCCGCTGACAGCGGATCGGCAAAGCCGGTCAGCGCTTCCCCTTCCTCTTCGTTCATTGCCAGAATAGAGACATGCTCCTGCAGGAACTCCTGCCACCACGCCGGGTTATCGGCAATCACGTATTTGGTTCCGAGGGTTAACACCACCGGCACATCGTGCTTTTTGGCATACTCAATAGCCTTCATCGTGGCGTCCGGCATCGGCTCGCCCGGCTTGCAGCGGACCAGGTAAGAGGTCAGCACCAGCGCCGAGGCGCCGGCGATCACCGCTTCCGGAATGCTTTCGGGACGCAGCTTGTTCATGTGGCCCGGGCTGATGGCGAAGGTGCGCTCGCCGCTGTCACCGATCAGGGTAAAGCAGCGGCCAATGGCGCCGTCGACGCCCTGCAGATAGTTCAGATCGGTGCGGCTGGAGGTATTGCACAGGTAACGATAGGCGTAGCCGCCGATTTCGATATTGCTGCACATCACGCCAAGCAGCACCGAGCGATCGTCCGCCAGCACCGAGTAGTTGTGCATGGTATTGCCGATGGTGCCGCCGGCAAACTGATGGGTAATGAGATTGTTGCGCACCAGCTCCTGGTACAGCGCCTCGGCGACGTCATCTTCAATCACCAGCGAATGGCCCGCGCTCAGGCCGTAGCGCACGATAAACGCCTCATCCACTTTCGCTTCGATATCCACCAGCGTCTGGTCGATACCGACCACCCAGGAGACGCTGGATTCATTCTCCGGCTGAATTTGCTGCAGCAGCGGATCGCGGGCGTTAACGGGAAAATAGTGTTTAGATTTGCGTTTACCGGGAAATTTCATAGTGGCGCTTAAATAACAGGGAACAAGCGGGAAATAGTAGCATATTCCCCGCCCTGCGCGCGATCAGCGATAAGGCGCCGTCAGATTGACCATCATCTCAATATGCGCTGCGTCCGCATTAAGCGCCGGAATATATTCATATTGCTTGCCGCCTGCTTCGAGGAATATTTCCCGGTTCTGGACGGCGATTTCTTCCAGCGTTTCGAGACAGTCGGCGGCAAACCCCGGGCACAGCACCTGAATATGCTTCGTCCCTTTCTCGCCGAGCATCTTTAGCGTTTCATCGGTGTACGGCGTCAGCCAGGGTTCCCGGCCAAAGCGCGACTGGAAAGTCATCATCACCCGCTCCGGCGGCAGCCCCAGCGCGGAAACCAGTTCCCGCGTCGTATCGCGACAGCGCTGAGGATAATCATCGCCCTGGTTGGCATAGCGCTGCGGGATCCCATGATAGGAGAGCAGCAGCAGATCCGGTTCCCCATGGACAGCGAAGGAAGCGCGCACGCTGGCCGCCAGCGCATGGATATAGTCCGGATGTTCGGCATAGTCGCGAATAAACGAGATACCCGGAATGGCGCGCTTTTTCGCCAGAATCCGCGCCAGTTCGTCCCAGACGGCGGCCACCGTCGAGCAGGAATATTGCGGATACAGCGGCAGCACCACGATGTGCTCCACCCCCTGCGCCAGTAAGTCATCCACCGCGCTGGCCAGTGACGGTGAACCATAGCTCATGCCCAGCGCCACCGGGGTATCCGGCAGCCTGGCAGCCAGCGCCTGCTGCTGGCGACGACTATACACCATCAGCGGCGATCCCTCTTCCATCCACACGGACTGATAGAGCTTCGCCACACGCGGGGAGCGAATCGGCAGTATGACGCCGCGCAGCAGCGGCCACCATAGCAGACGAGACGTATCCACCACCCGTTTGTCGCTGAGGAATTGTCGCAGATAGCGCTTCACCGCCCCGGGGGTGGGCGCATCGGGAGTGCCTAAATTGGCCAGCAAGATACCTGTTTTCGTCTGATGCATTACCGCCTCTTAACCATTTGAATCGCAGCCAATTGTAGCTGAAATGGCGCTAAACGGAACCAATCATAGCAAAAGGTAGAAATGAGAGGAGTTCTCATCCTGCCGCAGCAGGATGAGAAAAGGCTTTATCAGCCGAGGATTTTTTCCAGTTCGGCGCGCACGTCAGCTACCGCTTTGGTGCCGTCGACTTTGGCGTATTTGGTGTTGCCCGCCTGCGCTTCTTTGGTGTAGTAGCCGATCAGCGGCGCAGTCATCTGATGGTATTCCACCAGGCGCTTACGCACGGTCTCTTCCTGATCGTCTTTACGGGTGGTCAGCTCTTCGCCGGTCACGTCGTCTTTGCCTTCCACCTTCGGCGGATTGAATTTGATGTGGTATACGCGACCGGATGCCGCGTGGACGCGACGGCCAACGATGCGGTCGACGATCAGTTCGTCCGGCACGTCGAATTCCAGCACGTAATCAACGGTAATGCCCGCCTCTTTCATGGCGTCAGCCTGCGGAATGGTCCGCGGGAAGCCGTCCAGCAGGAAGCCGTTACGGCAATCTTCCTGGGCGATACGCTCTTTCACCAGCGCGATGACCAGCTCATCGGTCACCAGCTTGCCAGCGTCCATAATGTCTTTCGCTTGCTTACCGAGCTCAGAGCCGGATTTTACCGCCGCGCGCAGCATATCGCCGGTGGAGATTTGCGGAATACCGTATTTCTCCATGATGAACTGAGCCTGAGTTCCTTTACCCGCGCCCGGAGCGCCAAGCAGAATAATACGCATTACGAAAATCCCCTCAAAAGTCGATTCAATTTTTCAAAAACGCTAAACCATACCACCAGAACGGCGATGGCTCAAGGAAGGCGGTGCGGCTGAAACGGTTAATGGTGAGATATTTTATGCAATCCAATGTGAAATGCCCCGCCTGAGCACATCGCTCAGACGGGGCATTTATCCCGTTCCCGGCGTCGCGTCGCTCGGCCGGGCTACTCGTTCAGCTTCGTGTCAGGAAGCCAGCAGCTGGTTCATACGACGGATAAACTGGTTCGGATCTTCCAGCGTGCCGCGCTCGGCCAGCAGCGCCTGATCCAGCAGCAGTTCCACCCATTCGCCGAACTGGGCGTCATCCTGGGTATCAGCCGCGCGTTTCACCAGCTGATGCGCCGGGTTCAGTTCGAAGATGTATTTCACTTCCGGCGCCGCCTGGCCCGCTGCCGCGAACAGCTTCGCCATCTGAGTGCTCATCTCATCGGCATCGGTAGTGACAATCGCCGGGGTGTCGGTCAGACGATGGGTCAGACGCACCTCTTTCACCCGGTCGCCAAGCAGGTTTTTCACCCGCTCAACGAACGGCTCCAGCGCTTTTTCGGCTTCTTTGGTGGACTCGTCTACTTCATCCGCCAGCTTGTCCAGCGACTCGTCGGCTTTAGCGACAGACTGGAACGCTTTGCCGTCGAACTCAGTCAGGTAGCTCATCATCCACTCGTCGATGCGATCGGAGAGCAGCAGCACTTCGATCCCTTTCTTACGCAGCAGCTCGAGGTGCGGGCTGCTCTTCGCCGCCGCATAGCTGTCGGCTGTGATGTAGTAGATCTTCTCCTGACCTTCTTTCATGCGTGAGACATACTCTTCCAGCGATACGGTCTGCGCGGAGGAGTCGGTATGGGTGGTTGCGAAACGCAGCAGTTTGGCGATCGCTTCCTGGTTGCTCGGATCTTCCGCCGGGCCCTCTTTCAGCACCAGGCCGAACTGTTTCCAGAAGGTATGGTATTTTTCAGCGTCGTCTTTCGCCAGCTTATCCAGCATCTGCAGCGCGCGTTTGGTCAGCGCAGTGCGCAGGTTGCGGGTCACGCTGCTGTCCTGCAGGATTTCACGGGAGACGTTCAGCGGCAGATCGTTGGAATCGATCAGGCCGCGCACGAAGCGCAGGTAGTTCGGCATAAATTGCTCGGCGTCGTCCATGATGAACACACGCTGGACGTACAGCTTCAGGCCGTGTTTATGATCGCGGTTCCACATATCCCACGGCGCCTGCGACGGGATATACAGCAGGCTGGTGTACTCCTGCTTACCTTCCACGCGGTTGTGGCTCCAGGTCAGCGGGTCGCTGTAGTCGTGAGCGATATGCTTATAAAACTCTTTGTATTCGTCGTCGTTAACTTCGGATTTGCTGCGGGTCCACAGGGCCTGCGCCTTGTTGATTTTTTCCCACGAAACCACGGTTTCGCCGTCTTTCTCTTCCCGTTTTTCAATCTCAACCGGCAGCGCGATATGGTCGGAATACTTGCTGATGATAGAGCGCACGCGCCAGTCGTTGAGGAAATCATCTTCGCCTTCGCGCAGATGCAGGGTGATTTCGGTGCCGCGATCGGCTTTGGTGATATCAGCTACGGTATATTCGCCTTCGCCGGCGGATTCCCAGAACACGCCGTTTTCCGGCTTGTCGCCCGCCGCACGGGTACGCACGGTCACTTTGTCCGCCACGATGAAGGCCGAATAGAAGCCGACGCCGAACTGACCGATCAGCTGGCTATCCTTCGCCTGGTCAGAACCCATCGATTCGAGGAACGCTTTGGTGCCGGATTTGGCGATGGTGCCGAGATGGTCGATAACCTCTTCCCGGTTCATACCGATACCGTTATCGGCGATGGTCAGGGTGCGGTTGTCTTTATCAAACGAAACCCGCACGCGCAGCTCGCCGTCTCCCTCATACAAATCCGGCTGCGACAGCGCGCGGAAACGCAGCTTATCGGCCGCATCAGAGGCGTTGGAAATCAGCTCACGCAGAAAGATTTCTTTGTTGGAATAGAGGGAATGGATCATCAGGTGCAGAAGCTGTTTTACTTCTGACTGAAAACCACGAGTTTCTTGTCCTTTCATCTGATTCAACCTCAACAATGCCATTTTAAATGGGTAAAAAACCGTTGAGTGGGAGATGGGGACAGCGGGGAAATTTTTCAAGCGGAGGCGGCGAAGGCCGCCTCCATTTGTTCAGAAAGTAATCTTGTGGCGACCGGCCAGGGAGTGGGACAGCGTGGTGCCGTCGACCATCTCCAGCTCGCCGCCCACCGGCACGCCGTGGGCGATTCGGCTGGCGTCGACGCCATACTGCGCGCACAGCTCTGCGATGTAGTTGGCCGTCGCCTCGCCCTCAACGGTCGGGTTGGTGGCGAGGATCACCTCGGTGATCGACTCCGCCTCCAGCCGTTGCTCCAGGCGATCGAGCCCGATGTCATCAGGCCCGATGCCGTCGAGCGGCGACAGGTGCCCCATCAGCACGAAGTAGCGGCCGGAATACTGCCCGGTCTGCTCAATGGCATAGATGTCCGCCGGACTCTCTACCACGCAGATCTGGCCGTTTTCCTGGCGACGCGGGTTGCTGCAGATATTGCACACCTCCTGCTCGGTGAAGGTGCGGCAATCGGCGCAGTGGCCGATCTCCGACATCGCACGCGTCAGCGCCTGCGCCAGGCGCATCCCGCCGCTGCGATCGCGCTGCAGCAGGGTAAACGCCATGCGCTGCGCTGACTTCGGGCCGACGCCCGGCAGACAGCGCAGCGCTTCCATAAGCTGAGTTAACAGCGGGCTGGTTTGCATCAGAACGGCATCTTGAAGCCTGGCGGCAGTTGCATACCGGCAGAAACGGAAGCCATCTTCTCTTTCTGGGTCTCTTCGATACGGCGCGCGGCGTCGTTGAACGCGGCAGCCACCAGATCTTCGAGCATCTCTTTGTCGTCTTCCAGCAGGCTTGGGTCGATCTCCACACGGCGGCAGTTGTGCGCGCCGTTAATGGTCACTTTCACCAGACCCGCGCCGGATTCGCCGGTTACTTCCAGCTGAGCGATCTCTTCCTGCATCTTCTGCATTTTCTCTTGCATCTGCTGGGCCTGCTTCATCAGGTTACCCAGGCCGCCTTTTCCACCAAACATAGGCTTCTCTCTCAGTCAGTCATCGTTAAAGGTACTGAATGCCAGTCAGACTGGCATTCAAATGGGGCGAATACTCTCTTCATCCAGATCGGCGTCGAAGAAACGACGCAGGGTCTGAATGTTATTATCCGCGATAATGGCTTCGCGCGCCTGCGCGAGCTTCTCTTCATAAATAGCCTGCCGCCACTCCAGCGGCGTACGCATCGCGGGATTATCGTCTTCCACGATGGTCAATTCAACCGGCGTACCGTACAACACCCCCAGCGCTTCAGCCAGCTTTTGCTGCGCGCTGGCGGAATTGAGGTGGCGCTGGCTGGGACGCAGATGCAGACAGACGCGGCTGCCCTCCTGCTCTTTCCACGCGTTGAGCGCCACCTGCTCGACCAGCTTCGGTACCGCCAGCTGGCTCACTTCCGCCGCCCAGCTGTCGCGCTCGACCGCTTCTTCGGCGAGCTTGGCCGCCAGCTCCGGCGTCTTCTCATGCTCCAGCGCCTTTTTCAGCGCTTTGGGCGTGGCGACTTCGACTTTGCTCTCTTCCACCACCGTCGTCGCCTTCCAGCGATAGGCCTCTTTCTTCGCCGGGGCCTGCTCCAGCGCGGCCGCGGCCGGACGAGCCTGGACGCGCTCGGTAATCGAACTCAGTCGCTCCAGCGCAGCGTTATTCACCGGCCGCGCGCGGGAAGCGGCTGCCGGTTCACTCTTTTTTGGGGTGGTTGCTCCCTGACTGCGCTGCAGGTGGCTGCGGGCCGCCAGCACCTGGCTGGTGGTCGTGCCAGCAGGTGCGCATGCCAGCTTGTTCAGGATGGTGTGCATCTGAGCCCCGGAG
>OJYK01000079.1_pt1 | contig 52367 bp, 61 predicted proteins | sample 1600931 | NCBI WGS metagenome assembly OJYK01 (sample SAMN04436819, study PRJEB24849) | human gut metagenome | biome: human gut; feature: NICU; material: stool | host: Homo sapiens | place: USA: Saint Louis, MO | collected 2011-05-21
AACCGCCAGGAGCGTGATCCAAAATGAGTGCAATTGACGTCAAAAACCTGGTGAAAAAATTCCACGGTCAAACGGTGCTCCACGGGATCGATCTGGAAGTCGAGCAGGGCGAAGTGGTGGCGATTATTGGACCGAGCGGTTCGGGTAAGACGACGCTGCTGCGCAGCATTAACCTGCTTGAACAGCCGGAAGGCGGTACCATCCGCGTCGGGGAGATCACGATTGATACCGGGAAATCCATCAGCCAACAGAAAGGGTTGATTCGCCGCCTGCGCCAGCATGTCGGCTTTGTTTTCCAGAACTTCAACCTTTTCCCGCATCGTACTGTGCTGGAGAACATCATCGAAGGGCCGGTGATCGTCAAAGGTGAGCCTAAAGAGGAAGCGACCGCGCGGGCTCGCGAACTGCTCGCCAAAGTCGGGCTGGCAGGGAAAGAGACCAGCTATCCGCGTCGCCTGTCGGGCGGGCAGCAGCAGCGCGTGGCGATTGCGCGCGCGCTGGCGATGCGCCCGGACGTGATCCTGTTTGATGAACCGACCTCTGCGCTCGATCCGGAACTGGTGGGCGAGGTGCTGAACACCATTCGCCAGCTGGCACAGGAGAAACGTACGATGGTGATCGTGACCCATGAAATGAGCTTTGCGCGCGATGTTGCTGACAGAGCCATCTTTATGGATCAGGGACGGATTGTGGAGCAGGGGCCAGCGAAAAGCCTGTTCGCTAACCCTCAACAGCCGCGAACCCGTCAATTCCTTGAAAAATTCCTTATGCAGTAGCATTTTTGCACGCATTTGCTCCAGAAATTGACTCTGGAGCAAATTATTCTCCCTCTGCGCGAGGGCTTCTGTTTTTTTATTCCATCCAGATCGGATAAACCTTATCGATAGTAAAGTTAATTGTGCTATTGCCGATATTTTGTGGCTAGAAAAAAGTTTTATGTGTTAGCTTATATTCACCATAATAATGATTATCTGTTCAGAGGCTTCATTTAGTAAGTATGAAGGATTTAGACTTTTTCACCTGGCGACGGGATTGCTCCCTCCGGTTTCAGGAATTGACCTGTGCCGCCGAGGTATATCAGGAGCTGGAGCGACAAACTCAGGCGCTGGAATTCGATTATTACGCGCTCTGCGTGCGCCATCCCGTGCCATTTACCCGCCCTAAGATCTCCCTGCAAACCACTTACCCAAAGTTGTGGATGGCGCAATATCAATCCGCGAACTATTTCGCGATTGATCCGGTTTTAAAACCGGAGAATTTCATTCAGGGCCATCTCCCCTGGACAGATGCATTATTCGCCGAGGCGCAGGAATTATGGCACAGCGCCCAGGATCACGGTTTACGCTCGGGAATAACGCAGTGCCTGATGCTGCCAAATCATGCGCTTGGTTTCCTGTCAGTGTCTCGTACGCGTGTACAGGAAGGGCCATTAGCCCATGAAGAAATAGAGCTGCGGTTGCAAATGCTGGTGCAAATGGCCTTAACCTCGCTGATACGTTTTGACGATGAGATGGTCATGCCGCCGGAAATGAAATTCAGCAAGCGCGAGCGTGAAATTCTGAAATGGACTGCGGAAGGGAAGACGTCAGCGGAAATAGCGATCATTCTGTCGATCTCAGAGAATACCGTTAACTTCCATCAGAAGAATATGCAGAAGAAATTCAACGCGCCCAACAAGACGCAGATCGCGTGCTATGCGGCGGCAACGGGACTGATTTGACGCAGTAAAACGTTCTGCGTGACAGACGAGCGAACGGCTGAATGCACTGCATCCAGCCGTTTTTTGTTACTGACGGTACGCTTGCTTGATTTGCTTAACGGTGTTAGCAAATACCGCTGATTCAGCCTGGTCTTCCATTTCCGCGATTTGTTTTTCCATTTTAATGATCACACGACCGGCATCAGCCTGGCCCATCGCCTGCAGCATCAGCGTTAGCAGCGCTTTCAGGCAGTTTACTTCCTGTGCCAGTTCCTGGTTATTCTCCGCAGTGGCAAATTCAGGTGTGCTCATTTATTTTCCTCATTATTAAACGGCGCTAAAGCGCGACGACGAAAGTCAAGGCGGCGGAGTATACCACAAGCTGAAGCAAAAAATGCAGCGGTTGTTTTTCGTACTTTTACGCTGATGTTTAATTGCGTAAACAGATCGTACCGGTAAACTCAACCCGCTTAATGATTATTAATTGTTTAGGTCGGGTTCGCTTGCCGTTAATTATTGTTACAAAAAGTTGAACCCTGTTTTTGCGCAGGTTAAGCCAGCCCGTTTTTTGTAACTTTTTGAATACAGATGGTTAAAAAAAGCTGCAAGAGCCCAGAATGCACGGGCTCTCTTTCCACCGCCTGTACAGCCTAATTTCCAAAAACGAGAGCAAAATCGAATAGCCGGTTTTTTAACGTTTTAATCTTGTCAGGAAAACCGTTAATATAAACCAAATTATCACACAGTAGCGTTATCCCTATTCTGGAGACATTTCCTTTGATCAACGTCCTTCTTGTTGATGACCACGAACTGGTGCGCGCAGGGATACGACGCATTCTTGAAGATATTAAAGGTATTAAAGTTGCCGGTGAGGCATGCTGTGGCGAAGATGCGGTAAAATGGTGCCGTACCCACTCCGCCGATGTGGTGCTGATGGATATGAACATGCCCGGTATTGGTGGTCTTGAAGCAACACGCAAAATCGCGCGTACCTTTGTAGACACCAAAGTCATCATGCTGACGGTGCATACCGAAAATCCACTGCCCGCGAAAGTGATGCAGGCGGGCGCGGCGGGTTACCTGAGTAAAGGTGCTGCACCGCGGGAGGTTGTCAATGCTATCCGTTCTGTGTATGCCGGACAGCGTTATATTGCGTCCGACATCGCTCAGCAGATGGCGCTGAGTCAGATCGAGCCCGAGAAAACCGAATCACCCTTTGCCAGTTTGTCCGAGCGTGAATTGCAGATTATGCTGATGATCACCAAAGGTCAGAAGGTGAATGAAATCTCGGAACAGCTGAATCTCAGCCCGAAAACGGTAAACAGCTATCGTTATCGGATGTTCAGTAAACTGAACATTCATGGTGACGTCGAACTGACGCATCTGGCCATCCGACATGGTTTGTGTAATGCGGAGACGTTGTTAAGTCAGTGAGTGATGTGTTCGATTCAAAAGCATTTCTGAAAACCGTAACCAGCCAGCCTGGCGTCTATCGCATGTATGACGCTGGCGGTACGGTTATCTATGTGGGGAAGGCTAAAGATCTTAAAAAACGCCTTTCCAGCTATTTTCGCAGTAACCTGGCCTCCCGTAAGACCGAAGCGCTGGTCTCACTCATCCAGAATATTGATGTTACCGTCACCCACACGGAGACAGAAGCGCTGCTGCTTGAGCACAACTATATTAAGCTCTACCAGCCGCGCTACAACGTCCTGCTGCGTGATGATAAATCCTACCCGTTCATCTTTCTGAGCGGAGACACCCATCCGCGCCTCGCCATGCACCGTGGTGCAAAACATGCGAAGGGTGAATATTTCGGGCCGTTCCCCAACGGCTATGCCGTGCGAGAAACGCTGGCGCTGCTGCAAAAAATCTTCCCGATCCGCCAGTGTGAAAACAGCGTTTACCGTAACCGTTCGCGCCCGTGCCTGCAGTACCAGATTGGCCGCTGCCTGGGGCCGTGCGTGGCAGGGCTGGTCAGTGAAGACGAGTATGCCCAGCAGGTGGAGTATGTGCGCCTGTTCTTAGCCGGCAAGGACGATCAGGTGTTAACGCAGCTGATCGCGCGGATGGAAAAAGCCAGCGCCGCACTCGAGTTCGAAGAGGCCGCGCGTATCCGCGATCAAATCCAGGCGGTGCGCAGAGTAACTGAGAAACAGTTTGTCTCAAATACCGGTGACGATCTCGACGTCATCGGCGTGGCCTTTGACGCCGGAATGGCCTGCGTGCACGTGCTGTTTATTCGCCAGGGCAAAGTGCTCGGCAGCCGCAGCTATTTCCCGAAAGTGCCTGGCGGTACCGAACTGGGCGAAGTGGTGGAAACCTTTGTCGGCCAGTTCTATCTGCAGGGCAGCCAGATGCGCACGCTGCCTTCTGAAATCCTGCTCGATTTTAATCTTGACGATAAAACCCTGCTGGCCGATTCGCTCTCTGAACTGGCGGGGCGCCGGGTCAATGTTCAAACCAAACCGCGCGGCGATCGCGCGCGCTATCTGAAGCTGGCGCGGACCAACGCGGCAACGGCGCTGAGCACGAAGCTGTCGCAGCAGTCGACGGTGAACCAGCGTTTAACGGCCCTGGCGGCGCTGCTGAAGCTGCCGGAAGTGAAACGGATGGAGTGTTTCGACATCAGCCATACGATGGGTGAACAGACGGTCGCGTCCTGCGTGGTGTTTGATGCTAACGGTCCGCTGCGCGCCGAGTATCGCCGCTATAACATCACCGGCATCACGCCGGGCGATGACTATGCGGCGATGAATCAGGTGCTGCGTCGTCGCTATGGTAAAGCCATAGAAGAGAGCAAGATCCCGGATGTGATCCTGATTGACGGCGGGAAAGGGCAGCTCGGCCAGGCGAAAGCGGTATTTGAATCGCTTGATGTCTGCTGGGATAAAAACCATCCGCTGCTGCTGGGCGTCGCAAAAGGGGCCGATCGTAAGGCCGGTCTGGAGACACTGTTCTTCGAGCCGGAAGGTGAGGGCTTCAGCCTGCCGCCGGACTCTCCGGCGCTGCACGTCATTCAGCATATTCGCGATGAATCGCACGATCACGCCATCAGCGGTCACCGCAAAAAACGGGCGAAGGTGAAAAACACCAGCTCACTCGAGACGATCGAAGGCGTGGGGCCAAAACGTCGCCAGATGCTGCTGAAGTATATGGGCGGATTGCAAGGATTACTCAACGCCAGCATGGAGGAAATTGCAAAAGTGCCGGGTATTTCGCAAGGGCTGGCAGAAAAGATCTACTACTCGTTGAAACATTGAGGGCTCTGTAGCAACATAGAGCTAAATTTTACTGACAACAAATAGTTACCGTCACTATGCAATATAACATCCCTACGTTGCTCACTCTTTTTCGTGTCGTACTCATCCCGTTCTTTGTGCTGGCGTTTTACCTGCCGGTTGTCTGGGCACCCTTTGCCTGCGCATTGATCTTCCTTATTGCAGCGGTAACAGACTGGTTTGATGGCTACCTGGCGCGCCGCTGGAATCAAAGCACCCGTTTCGGTGCCTTCCTCGATCCGGTGGCGGATAAAGTGATGGTCGCGATTGCGATGGTGCTGGTGGCTGAGCACTATCATACCTGGTGGGTGACGCTGCCTGCGGCAACCATGATCGGCCGTGAGATTATTATCTCTGCGCTGCGCGAGTGGATGGCTGAACTGGGGAAACGCAGCAGCGTGGCGGTTTCCTGGATTGGTAAAGTGAAAACTACGGCGCAGATGGCGGCGCTGGTTTGGATGCTCTGGCGTCCGAACGCCTGGGTTGAGTGGGCGGGGATTGGTCTCCTGTGGGTGGCGGCAGTGCTGACGCTGTGGTCAATGCTGCAATATTTGAACGCTGCGCGCGGGGATTTGCTTGATCAGTGATCGTTTCGCCGTAATTTTCAGCAAACGATCCGGGGATGCAAAAAATAACGTTGACTCATAACGTCATATCAGTAGAATGCAACGCATCGAACGGCGGCACGGCAAGCCGGACGATAATGAAATCAAGTGGTTAGACATTTACTTGATGACATGCGGGAATAGCTCAGTTGGTAGAGCACGACCTTGCCAAGGTCGGGGTCGCGAGTTCGAGTCTCGTTTCCCGCTCCAGATTAACAGCATCGGCAGTTGCGGGTGCTTCAGTATTAAAGGCGCGTTAGCAAAGCGGTTATGTAGCGGATTGCAAATCCGTCTAGTCCGGTTCGACTCCGGAACGCGCCTCCACTTTCTTCCCGAGCCCGGATGGTGGAATCGGTAGACACAAGGGATTTAAAATCCCTCGGCGTTCGCGCTGTGTGGGTTCAAGTCCCACTCCGGCTACCATGGGAAAAGTTGAATAAAATCAATGATAAGCAGTGTCGTATAAACCACCGAAAGGTGGTTTTTTTATGTCTCCAATTTGAGGCAGTGGCAGCAGCATGGCAGCAGCATGGCAGCACACCTTTAATTTTTCTCTGCCCGATTATCAAAGGGGTTGAGTGCCACGGCTGCATCAAGATGATTTGGAGCGAAGTGAGCGTATCTCATCGTCATCATGATCGTGCTGTGCCCGAGAATTTGCTGCAACACCAGAATGTTCCCTCCACGCATCATAAAGTGGCTGGCAAACGTATGTCTGAGCACATGGGTACGCTGACCCTTAGGCAGCTCTATCCCGGCCCGTGAAAGTGCTGATTTAAATGCCTCATATGCAGGGGAGAAGAGTGAACCGCGTTTTTTTGGAAGCATTTCTTGTAACTGCGGCGAAATGGGTACTGTTCGGTTCTTTTTGCTTTTGGTCTGCGTAAAGGTCAGACGTCCGGGAAGAATTTGAGATTGTTTTAAATCCTGCGCTTCACTCCAGCGTGCACCTGTGGCCAGGCAAATGCGCACGATAATTCCCAAATCTTTGTTTGCTGACTGGTCACATGCTTCAAGTAGACGATCAATCTCCTCCTCGTAAAGAAAAGCCAGCTCCTGATCTCCTTCCTTAAACTGCCTGATACCTGAAAGCGGGTTATCTCCCTCCCACTCACCCAGCCGTTTCATCTCCGAGAATACAGCATGCAGGTATGACTGCTCGCGGTTTACTGTCGCTTCACTCAGCTTCTTCTTACCTTTCTGATTCCATTCCCCGCTTAAACGCCGTTCCCGGTATACAGCAAAAGTGTTTTTATCGAAGTGGGAAGCAAGAGGGTCACCAAGGCGCTCACAAATAGCCAATAGCTTCACTTTTCGCTCATCGCCAGAAGAGAGCGTCTTGCCATGCATTTCGTACCAGCGTTCAACAAATGCCGATAGAGTCACAGCACTGTCATTTACAGGCTGGTTTGAAGCGTTATTCATTAAACGGCGCTCATAGGAGAGCGCCTCGCCTTTGGTAGCAAATTGCTTACGTATGCGTTTCCCATCACGTCCGTATGGAAAGCACTGCAACAGCCATTTGCCGGAAGGAAGCTTACGAACAGTCAATTATGCACCTCGGTATCATCATCAGACCCTGCATACGCGAGTGAAATGAACATTTCCGCAGCGTTATCAAGATGTGCATAGGTTGAAGTAAATTCGATATCCCTGCACCTACAGACGAAGGGACGCGTTTGATTTTCTGGCTGGAAGGATAAACTTACAACGGGGGTTTTGCGTGGTTTACCATTTTTGAAAAAGTCACAGACATCCAAACGATTGCAAAGACCTGCATCATCTTGATAAGTAGCAACATGCCACCCCATACCATGAAGTGTATCGGCAAATGCTAAATGTACTTCTTCGATATTCCTATATAAACCAACGGAGTATTGTTTTTTCTTACTCTTCTTACGTTCTCTTGGTAGGGGGGGGAGCCTTTCTACACCAGGTATTTCAATTTTTTCCAAGCTGAAAGTTTTTACCGGGTGAGTCGGAGATGATAGGTCTGCTGCCCGTAGCGTAAAGTTATCAAGCAATGTCAGTGGAAGGATATCTCTCGCAGTTCCGGATCGTTCACCTCCGTGATAAATGATGGATAAATTATTTTTGGTATCAATTGACGACCAGACCAGGTCCAGAAGAGGGTGTTCATCATGGATTGTAAATGTTGGTGCATTACCATCTTCACCTTCAACATTTTGCGTAATCGGCAAAGTTGACAGGTTTAGAAATTGCTCGACCGATAGCACCTCAGATCCTTGTTGAGATGCCTTGCTCATTTTGCTCGGACCAGCATTTTCACCGCAACAGAGATAGTTAAGATCTTTGGTTACATCACTTCTTACGACATATCCACGAGCTTTAGCAATTTCAATTAGCTCATTTTTATCTTTTTTTCCAAAACCGGTAAAACAAATAGTCTTCATATAAAACCCCACGAAGTTAGAAAAATATCGAACCTAACAGGAAACCAATTAAGAAAATGAAAATGAATTCTTTCGGGTGAGTTCGCACCAATGTAGTGATAGCCACTGAAGAGTGATTCTCTTTCGGAGGTAAGGACGGAATATCTTGTGTTTGCTGGTCCAGCCACGATAAACACATTTGAAGCTGGTTGCGTGTTAGGTCATTCAATCGACCAGTTCCGAAGTTAACATGGCAATAACGAATCAGTTTCTGCCTCAATTCACTATCTTCACTATTTCGAAGGAGGAGACTAACAAGCGCTTTACTTGCATCTTTATCCTTGGCGCGTTCGACCATGGACTGCAAAAAGCTAATTGCAGTCTGATATTGGTTGACGGTCATTTCTTCGATACTCGAAACGCCAATTTCCGCATGCAGCTTTTGCCAGATCTCATACGCTTCGCGGCCGTAGGAATCAGAAACTATTGCTACCAGGGCGTTAAGTTCTTTTCTCTGCGCCCTAACCAAAGGACGCTCATCGTGAGTATCTGAGGGAATCGCGATGTTGATGGTGTGACGGCCATCAAATTTATCGATCTGAACGCGGTTTTCTGTGAAGTCGCGTCCTGCTGTCCGGTTTTGATCTCCTGATGAATTCACTTCCATACCGCTTCCCTATTTATTGTTTTCGTTATAATCCCTGCCAGCCACTCGGTTGCCACTTCCTGACACATTGACTGAGTTTGAGACGGAGTTGCCAGCCGTTAAGGCCGCAAATACAGCTGCTTTGATAGCTAATGGTGCGTTTCTGAAATGATTTATTAGATCATGCTCGTCCCGGGTTAGTGCCACGCCTCCAGATTCTTGCCCTGTCAAAATGAATTGGACATTGGCCCCATTCATTGCAAATGAGAGTAAAACATCCCCTCCAGGTACTATTGAGCCTCTCTCATATTTCCCCCAGGTTTCCCGCGAAACACCACATAGAGCCGCGGCCTCAGCCTGGCTTAGGGCTAAACGCTTCCTCTCCGATTTCAGTCTAATTACGCATTGAGATGTAAAGCTCACATTTACCACCTTGACAAAAGAGATCTATAGATCTCATAATGTTTTCCACAGACACTTAGCAGATCACAATATACCACTATGACACAAGTACAAAACACACAGCGGGCGCGTACGCCCAAAAACAGCGTAGCTGGAGGTTCTTTGCCACTGCGTTTGTCCCCTGAAGAACGTTCAGAGATCGAGGCCATGGCAGAAGCTGAGTGCCGTTCAGCATCCAACATGGTACGTATCGTCTTTTTGCGTGGCCTTGAATCCATAAAATCTGAGCCGCAGCAGCATTCTGGTAATTAACATCGGAAATCGAGGTAAAAATGACGGGCGTAACCATCAATATGAATGTTGCAGCTCCTTATATATCTCTGAAGGAGTATTCCAGAATAACCGGGATTCCATTCGAAACATGTCGGCTAATGGTTCGTGATGGGAGAATAATTATCAGACCTAAAGAGTTAACGGGGGGCAAGGTGGAAGTAAATATGATAGCCATGCTCAAGGATGCTATCGCAAACAGTTAACAGGAAAACCATGCATCAGCTCATTCAACTTAGTCGGCATAGTTATGTTTATCGCGGATTCACGATTCATATGTGTCCAAGAAGAACACGCACTATGCAGAGAGCGTATAGCGTTTTAAATGACGGTAACTATTTCGGCAGAGACTTTGCATTAGCAGAGGCAATGCAGACAATTGATAAACTAAGAAGTGGTGGAAGGAATGAAGCTTGAAATGATTGTTGGGCTCTTAATTTTCTCGATCGCAGTAATAAGCCTGATTCAGTTTCTAATCAGATTGCACTGTAAGAAGGTTAGACAGACAAGAGAAAAAGCCTTATCAGAATTTAAAGCGCGCCGGGAAGAAGTAGAGCGCAAAGCACGCGGGCAACTTTAACAGGTATACGATATGAACGAAGAGATCCCTTCACTTGCAAGCCTCCTGAAAAATGGTTGTCAGGTTACGCACTACCGTAATACGCGGGGCTGGATTGAATGCCCGGACGGGCGTTTCTTTAAGCCGGAGCCTAATAAGGTTCGTTTTGTTAAGGAAATGAGCAAACCTTTTATTTATACAAAAAAGATAAATAAAGGCGTGCTGGCTACCCTGGCAAGAGCATTTAAAAAACTCTTGTAACAAGAAAAGGGGCTTACATGTTTACTGAAGAGAAAACATCGTGGGAACGGGAAATGCTGATCCGCGAGGCGGTAGAAAATGCGGAGCAGGGTTTTACCGTAATTTTGAAAAACGGAAATCGCATTATCATTGCGCCAGATAGCCCGTCTATCGATCTGATTATTTACGGGCTGGAGAAAACAATCCGAGGTAATCACGAGCGAGCGCGAATGACCTTTATTGATTTTCTTTATTACTGGCACGAAAGGTTGTTTAAACAGGTTAAAAGAAAACCTCGCCCTAACCACTAATTAAGCAGGCTTTAATTAACGGCATTCATTTTGCCGGGGATTCGTTTTGCCTTTTTCAGGAGGTTGCATGTCGGTTAAGTCAATAAAGCTGGATGGCGAAATAAGTGATCCGGAGTTTGTAGAGATAAGCACCAACGCACGAAAACACGAACGCGCCCACATTTTGGGGTTGCTTCGTATTTTTGTCAGCCAGCTGAAAAAGGAAAGCGCCACACCAGAAGAGATTTATTCATCAGTCGAGCGGTGGATCGCAAGCCGCGAATTAACCATTAACGAGGGTAACAAACAATGAATAACTTCATGTTAGATATTCGCGCGCTGGGGAAAGCCCCAGACTCGCCGATCTTTGCAATTGAGTGCGTATTCTTCGAGCCATCAACGGGGAAGATTGGACCGCAATACTATCGAGCAATCGACATTAGAACTGTGGGTAGCGTTAATCCTGAGGCTGTTTTCCAACTCATGAAGGGGGACTCGGCACAGCGAGCAGAGATCATCCACGCAACCTGTAGCGAGGCCGGAGCTGTGGAGGGGGCATGTCGGTTTATTAGTGAAACGGCATCAAAACATGAAACCCTCATTTGCTGGACCGCCGGAGACTCCGCAGATGTTACTAAGCTTGCGTACGCTCTGTCTCGCTATGGGATGGGCCCGCGTCTGCCATTCTTCGAAATTCGCTATCTCTCAACGTTAATCCACATCGCCGGTGTCACCGGATATACACCGCACCCGCGCCGCTCGACGGCAACCTACATGCTGACCGATGCCGTATATCGGGCAGAGCAGGTTTGCGAGGTCTGGCAGCGTCTGACCAGCCCTCACTTTGAATCCCTGTGAGGCCCGCCATGCATACGCGTCTTTCAGTCGTTTGCAGCGCGCCATTGCCTGTATGCACCAGGGCGATTGCCGCCCTGAAATGTTTTTCACGTGGTCAGCGCAACTTCACCCGCATCAAGCCGCACGCCTATCTCGTGATCCGTATTGGCCGCAGCTGGCGCTTGCTTAGCAAGAACGGCGCCGCTCAGTGGCGACTCATGACCCATGAAACCTACAACCAGGAGTTTCGCAAATGATCAGATCGCCAATTAAATGGGCGGGAGGAAAAACCCGCGTTATGCCGCAGCTGCTTAAGCATTTGCCGAAAGCGGATTGTCTGATTGAGCCGTTTGTGGGTAGTGGAACTGTGTTTATGAACACGGATTACCGCCGCTACGTTCTCTGCGACAGCAATATCGCGCTGATTAATTTTTTCCGACAATTAACCGGCCGCAAAGAAGACGCTATTGCCGCCTGCCGCTGGGCTTTCAAAGGCGGAAACAGTGCGGAGGAATACTACAGACGGCGCACAGAGTTCAATTCACTGGCCCGCCAGGCTGACTCCGATCCGGACGCAGCAATGCTTTATGCCGCGTATTTCCTGTATCTGAATCGCCATGGCTATAACGGTCTGTATCGTGTTAACCAGAAGGGTGAATTCAACGTTCCATTCGGTAAGTATGCCGAACCTTACTTTCCTGAAGCGGAAATGCGCTTATTCTCCGAAAAGGCCAGCGACACAAAAGCGGTCTTTATCCATAGTGATTTCCGCCAATCTATCCCTGACGTTATGCAACTCGCGCATGACGCGGTGATTTATTGTGACCCACCCTATATCCCTGCGAGCGACACCGCCAATTTCACCGCATACGGCAAACCCTTTACCCTAGATGATCATCGCTCTCTGGTAGCGGCTCTTGTGGCTGTTAACCGTCAGTACGCCACCCGCTCGATCATCTCAAACAGCGACACGCCTGATACCCGCGAAATTTATTCCGCCTTCAACCTTCACTCCCTGAGTGTCCGCCGCTCTGTGAGCGCCAAAAGCCGCGATATGGCTGGCGAGGTTATTGGCGTTCTTCGCGTGTGTGATGGCTGCGATCGTGCTGCCGGTGGTTGCTGTCCGGATTGTGGGCCGGCAATGGGGAATGCGACTTACGGCGAGATGTTTTTAGGCTTCGACCCTGCCAAGGGCTGTGAAACGCAGGAGCCTTTCTGATGACCATTAAAAAGACTCATACGGGCATCGTTATTACCAAAGACGGCCCGCAGCGCAAGAAGCTGCACCAGACGGAATCCATGTGGGTAGTCGGCAAAACAGAGTGCTACCGGAAAGACACCGGCAAACGTCACTTTGCCGAACATACCCGCCGTCGATTGCTGCTTGACTCAATCGAAGAGATTCGGGAGGTCGCCACCCGATGAACACAGTTGATGCAGTGATCACTCGCGTGCTCGACGTTCGCCCATACCGCCATTTCTGGATCGTTGAGGTGGAGGTATTGAGCTGGGGCAGATACAGCCGTACGACCATTATCCGTGATACCGTAAAAGATGCTCGCCAGGTTCAGCCCGGTGACACAGTGACGGTTTAGGTGGTGTATGTCAGATCTCACCGCCTTAGCATGGGAATGGAATACCAAACGGCAGGCCATCAACCCCCATAAAACCGAAAGTTCAGCCATTGAGTATCTGACACCGAAAGGCGAGCGCAGGGCGCTCGCTTATGGTGATCTGGTTGATACGGTCTACCGCGCACCATTGCGCCCGCGCGAGGGCGATGCGCGTGAGGCATTTGATCGAAATGGCCGCGCTAACTACCTCCGCCGCCGGGTGCAAACGCTCCCGGCGTTTATCCGTAAGCGCTTCTCGCAGCACCTTGAAAACCTCGAACGCAGCAAACCAAAAGACGTCGTGCGTTGGCTGTTCGGTACGTTTGAGCGTCATGTCTTACGCCGTGTTGATGCGGTTAACGCGCAATACCTCCCACAAAGTACGCTCCCGGCGCTTCTTCTTCCGCTGCGTGATGAATTTCACCTGCTGCCGTGGGCGGACAAAAAGCGTCTGAAAAGACTGGCGTATAAGCTTGCGAACCTGATGAAAAGCGAGTTTATGCGCGAGTTTGATTTTCAGTATGAGCAAACATCCGAACTCGAGTTTTCGTCGATTTACGCGTACGGGGCTATAGCGAGCAAAGCGGCGACGCTCAATATCGTGATCCCCGCATGGGCGCGTTATTGCGACGAAGAACTGGACGCCGACGAGGCGCTGCGTGCCGCTGGCAGACTTCATTCCGAAAAATGGTGGCTTAACAAAATCCGCCGCATCCATGACTGCTGGCGCGAACATCTAATGATCGCGACCGGCTACGTCAGCAAAGTGGCTTCACCATATTGCTCTGATCCCTGCTTCAGGGAATGGGTGGCGCAGAAAAAAGCGAACTTCGAATTCCTTCAGGCGATGGAGCTGGAAGACCAGGACACCGGCGAGCGCAGCTCATTACTGGATAAGGTGATGGGTAGTGTTTCCAACCCGAAGATCGCGCGGCATGAGCTGATGGTGCGCATGCGCGGGTTTGAGGATATGGCGAATGAAATGGGGCTGGTTGGCATGTTCTACACGCTGACAGCGCCGTCGCGTTACCACTCAACGCATGTCCAGTCAGGCAGACGAAACGATAAGTACCAGCACACCAGCCCGCGACAGACGCAAAAATACCTTTGCAAAGTCTGGGCGCGCGTCAGAGCCAAATGGAGTCGTGAAGGTATCCGCACGTTTGGTTTTCGTGTTGCAGAGCCACACCACGATGGAACCCCTCACTGGCACCTGCTGCTCTTCCTCCGTCCTGAGGAGGTGGAGTATGCAACAGCCATTTTCCGTAAGCATGCCATGAGAGAAGACGGGCAGGAGCCGGGGGCACAGGAGCACCGCTTTACCGTTAAGCCAATCGACGAGCAATTTGGCTCGGCGACGGGCTACATCGCCAAATACATTTCCAAAAATATCGACGGATACGGCATGGATGGTGAGCTTGATCTTGAGTCAGGCCAGCCAGTCAGGGATATGGCAAAGCGCGTGCGTGCCTGGGCTTCACGATGGAATATCCGCCAGTTTCAGCAGATTGGCGGCGCGCCGGTGACCACCTGGCGGGAGCTGCGCCGGTTAGGTGACCGTGAGCTGGTATTGCATCCGGAGCTGGAAGCGGCACGCGCCGCAGCCGATGCGCCAGACTGGCCGGGATATACCAACGCTCAGGGCGGGCCATTTGTCGCGCGCGATTGCCTGCGCGTTCGGCTTAACTATGAATTCACCGAAAACGGCAATGATTATGGTGACACGGTCGCCAAAATTACTGGCGTTTATTGCCCTTATACGGGCAGCGAATCAGTCATTTTCACCCGTACCACCGATTACAAGATTGTGCCGAAGCGTAAGCCGTCGCCGGTCGAGATTTTGACCTTAGAAGGCCGCGCAGCGGCCCCTCGGAGTTCTGTCAATAACTGTACGGGGCGCTCCGGAACGGACGAAAAACCACCGTTAAAAGTGGCGGTGCCAGCTGGTACCACACCGTCAAAACCGACGATGCATGCCGGTATTGATCACCCGGACAGTCAGATGACAGAACTTCCGCTGAATATCGAAGATTTGCGCCGATATTCACGCCAGCAGCGGCAGGAAATCACCAGCAGACTGAAAAACTTTGGCCGTGAAAGCTCAGATCATGCCTTCGAGCGTACCGCGCGCGGCCTGCGCACGTCTGTTGATGATGAAACTGCGTTGACGTGGGGGCCAAAAGTGGTCGCTGCGAAAGATATGAGCCTGACACCAGAAGAGGCAGAACAGCGCTGGCGGCAACAGCTGCGGACTGAAGCGGAGCGGCGTGCGGATAACTATGCCGCAGCTGTTGCGGAATATCAGAAGAAAAAAGCCGAAGCGGCACTGCGACAGGTACAGAAAAGAGAGGCTGCGAAACAAGGCGGAGTCAGCCAGGAAACCATCGCCAGCATCGGCGCGCAGCTGCGTAGTTGCAGGATTTTCGTCAGCGATGACGTTGTGAGGTCGATTGCTGGCGGTGCCCGCGTTCGCCACGGCGGCGGACTGATCGCCATGAGCAATGGCCGGTTGCAGGAAGTGAAGGCATGGCGTGCCGGTGAGAAAGATAAACCGACGTCTGAATATATGGCGGTGTGTGACCTGGTCACGCGCTGGAAGAAGGCGGCTAAGCGAAAAAGCCGGGATTGATGCTAAGGAGCGAAAATGAAATCAAGTTATATCAGCTACTTCGAAGGGTACGACGCAGAAGGGCGCATTGTTTATAACGGCAATGGATCGGTAACCGTTGAGCATGGGGCGGGGCAATGCGTCAATCCAGATGAGCTTAAAGACCAGCATTGCGCTTATATCCTGGAAAAAGCTAAGCAGACCAACAGCCTTGTCACCAGGATTGTGATCAAAAACCTGATGAAGCTGTGAGGGCGCTGGTCTGCCATGGTCACTTTTGGCTGTGCTGGCCATTCTATCGAGCGCCGTCATTTTTGGCGGTGCTGCAGGTTTGTTTTTTGGAGCAAGAAAGTTATGAGCTATCTGGGAAGTAAAGCGGCGAGTGGGGTTTACCGCCTGCCGAGCGCCTGGCGATCATGGTGGCGCTCGGCGAGGTTGATCAGGTGTAAAAATGGGGCCGCGTGGATGCAAAAAGTTGCACAAATTTGCACAATTTTTGAAACAACGTTTTTTCCATGCCGCCCCAGCGCTGGCGGGGCCTGGGCGGCCTGCACAAAGTGCACAAAAAGAGGTCGGTTTAGCGCGCAGGCGAGGCGGGGGAGCAAGCGCGCGCAAAGGGGGGGCAGGCAGGGGGTCATATCCTTCGCCATTCGCCGCCTGCCGGGCGCTCATGTTGATGGTTGAGCGAAGCGGCAGCGCGAGAGAAGTCGCGCCAGAGGGCCGCTGGCTGCGTCTGGTAGGGAGTGTGATTTATTTGTGTTTCGTGAGTGGCCGATATGGCCGGAAATGATGGTGCTGCGGGTGGTACCGCACCGCCAGAAATGACGATGCGGCCAGGAGATCACTTCGTGGGTTCAAGCAATGCGTAAGGGTTGAAGCGAATCACCTCCTCACCCAACCAGTCGTTAACATGCTTCATGGCTTCCATGCAGGGTGTCAGCTCGTTGACGGCGAACACGCGAGCCGCTTTCTCAATATCACCGAATGAACCGTTCCCTTCCGGAATGGCGCCCATCAGTTGCGGCGGTACCCGGTGCGCTGCCAGCATGTCATCGCGGGTGGAAGACTTCACCCCCACAAACTCATCCTTAGCCGATATCTGGCTGAATGGCAGTATTTGCACGGAGTCTTTGCCGCCGTTAGGTGCGTGCAGAAGGATGTTCTTAAACGCACCACCGCGCCGGGTATCCGTCAGAGTCTTTTTGAGCTTATCAAGGCTCTCCTGGTCGGCCATCGCGCTGTTAACGTAGACGATGCAGCCAGCGTGTGAGCCGTTGTCGTAGTAGAGCTTTCTGAACTTGTCAGCAGAATGGGCCAGGTTTGCAGACAGCAGGCCAGCGAAATACTCAGGCATGCCGTATATTTCCTGGTGAATATCCGGGCTGAGAACGTGGCATACCGAGCCCGTTGAAAACATGTGATCCTGTAGCCCGGCCTGAATAAACCAGTAAGTGTCCAGGTCAGAACCACGGCGTGTGTATTTCGCCAGCGAGTGACGAAAGCCAAAGGAACCACCAAGCCGGTTTTTTCGCATCTCAAGATAGCCATTCCCGAAGACAAACCAGTCCAGCGCGAAGGCGGAGAACACCTGGCGGGAAAGAAGTTTGTGCGGGATAAAGCATCCTGCAAGGACATTGCGCTTGAAATAAAGCGCCGACTGGTGCCAGCTCGCATAGCCAAACTGACGGGCGAGGCCATACCAGTCAATGGGGGTTTCATAGTATCGCCCGTTATCTGCGCAATACATGTTATCAAGCAGGTCGCTGGCACCACTCACCGGCCATGGGCCGTCGAAGGTGAATGAGTTCAGCTCCGGTGATGCTTTCAGTGAGGCGGCGAGATCTGCCTGCTCCCTGGCATACTTCCTGCCGCGCGTGGGTCTTTGTTTGCTCAAGGTTAATACTCCGTAACTGTCATACTGCTGCCGCCTTCTTGTCCCAGCGGTTCGTTAATGGTGGCAAGCATCGTCGCCCATGCGAGATCGCCATGACTGACGCCGCGAGAGCGGTCCGTGTCGTAAGTGACAACGCCGCCAGGGGTAACGATCTTGCGGACAGAGTTGAATGCACCAACCAGGTCAAGCTCACCACGATCAAACTCCCAGCGCCCGCCGCGAATCAGCTGTTGCATCTTCAGCACGAGCATTCGCTTGCTGGACGGTGAGAACTGGTAACAAACCGCTGCCGGGAAATGCTTTTTAACCAGCTGATAGACCGCTTCACCAATACCGGTGCCATCGATCCCGATGTGCTGCACGTTGTACCGGGTGAGCATGCCGATAATGAGATTGGCCTGCTCTTCGAACTCCATCCCTCGTATGCGTAGTGTCTCAATCGTGCGGAACTTGCCGCCGGGCACCATTGGCACAGCGTTAACGGATATGGCTCCACTGTCCCCCTTGCCGCTGGCGCCGTTCGGGTCGTAGCCAATCCAGACGGGACGATCCGCCATGGGGCGGGCCGCATATGGGCGCCAGTCGGGCCAGTCGTCATAACCATCAGCACCGCATGCCAGTAGCCTGTTATAGTCAAAGGCGCTTTCACCGCTTTTGATGAACTGGCATCCGTACAGGTTGTCGTATTCTTCCGGGCTGTTCTCTTCCCGGATTTCGTCGATATCAGTCAGATCCCATCCATGGTCGATAGCATCCTGCAACGTGACAATCTGCCTCCAGATCTTGTCCGGGCACATCAGGCCGCTGTTAAGTGTTTTCCAGGAAGTATCAAACTCAATGCGCTTGCCATGGCTGCGACCTTTGTTAAATGCTTCACCTGTCCAGAATGGATAAGCCTCATGGCTTTCGGCTGAAGGGGTGGAGAAATAGGTACGCGTAAGGCCTTTTAGCGTTGCCATGGCACCCGCGACTTTTTTCAGGTTGGCAAACTGGCCTACCCAAAAAAATTCGTCGAAATACAGGTTGCCCGTGTATGACTGAGCGGTAGCCGCTGACGTGCCAAGAAAATGCAGCTCGGCACCGTTGAACAACTGGATCATGTCGCCGCCCTTAAGCTCCACATCAACTTCTTCGGCGGCCGAGCGAATGAAACTGCGAAACTGGTACGCCTGGCGGCGGCTTGCCGATAAAAAGATTTGGTTGCGCTGATGCTTATATTTCACATCCTCAGACAGGGCGCGCACCAGAGCTTCACGTGCGAAATACCACGTCGCGCCAACCTGACGGCTTTTCAGGATCATGCGGTTGCGCCAGTGGTGATTGTCATACCACCCTTTCTGGTGCCAGTGCAGAGAGCCGAGAATGTTCTCCCGCAGCGCGGCAATCTGCGACTCTGAGAAATAGTTTTGCTTTTTGCGGATCTTTTTCTTCGGCTGGGTGGCTGCTGTGCCGTTATCCAGCTTTTTCAGCTGACGGGTGAGCAGGTCAATCTCTTTGAAATCACCGCCGGTCTTTTTGTCTTTGCCAGTGAGCTGAATTAGCCTGGCATCAATGGATGTTGTCACGCGCTGGATCGGCGGTGTGGCGTCCCATTCATCTCGCTTTTTCCATGAGTAAACCGTGTTCTGGTTGATCCCCATCAGGCGTGCGATCTCTGCTGGCGGGTAGCCCTGCCAGTAAAGCTGTCGTGCACGCTGCATGATGAATGCTTCTTCAATCGCCATTAATCCTCCTCGCTTCCTGCCGGGGAGATTAACCCGCGCGCGCGTACCCTTGCGCTCGCTTTGGGTTGTAGTGCTCCGCTCACAACAACAACGCGTTGAGGGGGGATGCGTCCCCCTGCCATCATCTCCGGGAACTCAGAAAACAAGCGAGTAAACGAACATGGCAGGCACAGCAAAACCACGTAAGAAGTTTCGCGTGGCCGTCTCCGGAAATACCGTTGACGGGCGCGAAATTCAACCGCAGCACCTTCGCGATGCGGCAGCAAATTACAACCCTGAGGTGTATGGCGCGCGGGTCAACATTGAGCACTATCTCTCTATGTTTCCGAATAGCGATTTTGGTGCGATGGGGGATGTGGTAGCCCTCAGCACTGAAGACATCACCGAAGGTGCACTGGCGGGGCGTACCGCGCTTTATGCCGAAATCGAACCATCCGAGCGCATGGTGCAGATGACCGACAAAGGGCAAAAAGTCTATTCCAGTATTGAGCTGCATCCGCAGTTTGCCCTCAACGGTAAAGCCTATGTTGTCGGGCTGGCAATGACCGATACCCCGGCAAGCCTGGGTACTGAGCGTCTTAAATTTGCCTCACAGCAGCGTGCATCGGTGATGGCATTCAATAACCAGCAGGGTGAGGCGCCGATGTTCACCGAAGCGCTTGAAGCAGAGGTGATCGAGCTGACCGCCCAGCGCAGCGATGAAGGTGCCAGGTGGTTTAATCGCGTGATGAGCATTATTGGCAAAGGTCAGAAAACGGACGATCAGCGCTTCAGTCAGATGCATCAGGTCGTTGAGGCCGTGGCGCAATCTCAATCCGAGCAAATTGATCGCTTCAGTGCCGCAGAGCAGGAGCGCCAGGAGGACAAGGCCGCTATCCAGAAGCTGACCACTGAGCTTGCAGAGCTGCGCCAGAAGCTGGTGAGCACTGAAGCTTCCTTCAGTCAGCGACCACCTGCGAACGGCGGCGCCAACGCGCAGCTGGCTGATTACTGATATCCACTACGAGAGCAGAGAACATGGAAAACAATACCCGCCAGCTGTTTGATCAGTACATTGCGCAACAGGCGCGCTTAAACGGCGTATCGACTGCGGCAGTCGCTGCGAAATTTGCGGTAGACCCTGCGCGTCAGCAGCGCATGGAGCAAGCCGCACAGGAGAGTGATTCTTTCCTGAGCAAAATTAACGTGTTTGGCGTTAACCAGCAGATTGGTCAGAAAGTGCTGATTGGCAGCAAAGGCCCGATGGCTGGCGTTAACAACAGCACCACCAACCGTCGTAATCCAGGGGCTAACCATTCAATGGAGCCGTTTGATTACATGTGCCGTAAGGTCAACTACGACTACGGGATCAGCTATGAACAGCTTGATGCCTGGGCGCATATGCCGGAATTCCAGCCCCTGATCAGCAAGGCGATGGCTCGCCAGATGTCACTTGACCGAATCATGATCGGTTTCAACGGCACCAAATACAGCGATCCATCAGACCGCGCGGCTAACCCGCTGTTGCAGGATTGCGGTATTGGCTGGCTGGAGAAAATCCGTACCGAAGCCTCACACCGCGTGATTTCCGGCGTCACGATCACATCCCGTGATGAAGATAACAAGGTTATTGCGAAAGGGACTTACGGCAACCTGGGCGCGGCGGTGTACGACGCCAAAAACAGCCTGATGGATGAATGGCACAAACGTAATCCTGACAACGTGGTGATCCTGGCGGGCGACCTGCTGACTACCGGCAACTTCCCGGCGATTAACGCCATGAGCCAGACCAACCCGAATACCGAAATGTTGGCCGGTCAGCTGATTGTCGCGCAGGAGCGTGTCGGCAACATGCCGACCTTTATCGCGCCGTACTTCCCGGTCAATGGCGTACTGATCACGCCGTTTAAAAACCTTTCCGTGTACTACCAGCGTGGTGGAATGCGCCGGACGATCAAGGAAGAGCCGGAATACAACCGTATTGCGACCTATCAGTCATCGAATGATGACTTTGTGATCGAGGACTACGGCAACGTCGCATTCATTGACGGCATTACCTTTGCCGAGGCGCCGGCAGGCGGCGCATAACCGCACACTGGCGGGCTTCGGCCCGCCGTTCATCGGGGAAGAAACAATGCTGACACCGGCACAACGACATTTTCAACGCGTCATGGCTGAACGCCATGGCAAGGCAGATGACCTGTCAGAAACGGCGCGTACTGCGCACGAGCAAATTCTGCACCGCATGCGTATGGATATGAGTGCGCTGAAGAAAATTCAGGGCGAACAGGCAAAAGCCGCGCTTAAACGCCAGCTGCTACCCAATTACGAGGGGTGGATTGAAGGAACGCTGGAGGGAGACAGTGGGCGACAGGATGAAGTGATCACGCGTCTGATGATTTGGGCGATTGATATTCGTGATTATCCGCTGGCCGTGCGCATCGGGCGGTATGTCATCGCGCACAACCTGGCAATGCCAGACAGGTTTAACCGCACGGCAGCGACAGCGCTGGTCGATGAGATTTGCGATCCCATTCTGGTGCAGGTCAAGGCGGATGACAGCACTGATGTTAAGCCATATCTGGCGGTGCTCGATGAGGTCCAGGAGATCACTGAAAACAGCGATATGCCAGACGTCGTACGGGCCAAGCTGTATAAAGCCCGCGCTTTTGCATTGTGCAACGGCACTGCGGATGAACAGGCGACTGCGCTGGAGCTGTTGCGTCGCGCGCTGAACCTCGACTCCGGCGCCGGGGTGAAAAAGCTGATCGATAAGCTTGCCAGGCAGGTAAAAAAAGCCTCTGCGGAAAATGCATCAGGCAGTGAGGGCGCAGACCAGAGCGGGGGCGAAGGGGGCAATAATCAGGCTGCAGCAACGCCAGAAGTGACGGTGCCAGCTGCCAAAAAGCCAGCCGCCAAAAACAACACCGGAAGCACAACACGTAAAACGGCGGCCCGCAAAACAACGACGAAAAAGCCCACCGCCGATAAAAAATAACCGACTTGCGCCCCGTGCGCTGGCGGCGCGGGCGGAGATCTGCAACGCATCGCGTTAGCTTTTTTCCGTCCGCTCACCGCCAACCTTTTCTGGAGACTACACGATGAGCCTTGTGGCCCCTCGCACAGTTACCCCCTCTGCGGAGGATGTGCCGGACGTGGATGACGGCGGAGAGAAAGTCACCGCCGGGGAGTTCTGGCCCGAGATAGTGCTGAGCAACGTCCGTAAGGAGATGCGGATCACCGGTGCGGTTACCACTTCGCGTTTAAAGCAGGTGGTCATCGAAGCCGTAGCCCACACAGCTGACCAACTGAAGCAATGGCAGGCTGAACAGATTGGGGCCGGATATGCCAGTTTGGCCGCCGTACCGGCCATGGTGATTAACGACGAGAGCGTAAAGGTATATCGCTGGCGCCGCGCAGTTTACAGCATCGCCCGCGCCCTGCTGATCGAGACTTTCCGCGATGTTGACACGACGGGTGACGCGGGTGAGAAGCGCGCCGCCGCGCTCGCAACCCAGGCGAATGATCACTGGCGTGATGCGCGCTGGGCTATCTCGGATATTCAGGGCGTGGTCCGTAACTCTGCGGAGGCGTTCTGATGAAAGTGAAGGCATTGCAGGGCGATACAGTGGATTTGTTGTGTCAGCGTCACTACGGCATCACCCAGGGCGTGACCGAGATCGTACTGGCTGCGAATCATGCGCTGGCCGGTCAGATCTTCCTTGATGCAGGGCAGGAAGTTGAGCTGCCTGACGTCGACACCTCTGCGACAAAGGAGACTGTTCAATTATGGAGCTGATAAACCGCCTCTGGAACTGGACGGTGTACCTCTGGTCGATGCTGCTGACGGGCGTCGGCATGATGACGCAGAAGGACTGGCTGGCTTTCATTGCTGCGCTCACCGGGATCGTGGTTGCCGTGCTGGGTGAACTCCATCGACGCCGGATGTCGCGCATCCATGAAACCAATAATGTTCTGCTGAATGAATTGATCGATGCGATTCGGGACGATACCGAGAACCGGCAGGATGTGAAGGAGTTAATCCGGACTATCAGGGAGTCACCGCGATGAAAAAAGGAATTATTGCCTGTTCTGTTGCGGCGATTGTCTCTCTCGCGGCGGCACTCTGGCCGCAGACGCTGCGCACAAGTCCTGAAGTGCAGCTGAAGATGGCTAAATACGAGGATTGCCGAAAGACGCCGTATTACTGCCCGGCAGGTGTGCTGACCGTAGGCATGGGGTCGACCAGCAACGTGCAGAACCGCGAATACGCCGAGCGCGAGATCGCCGAGCGATGGGTGAATGACCTGTTTCGTGCTGAGAAATGCGTAAACCGCGAGTTTAATGGCGCAGCTGCGCCACAACGGGTTTTTGAAGCGCTGACAGATGGCGCATTTAACGTCGGTTGTGGTGGTCTTGGCTGGTACACCAACAAAAAGGGCCAGAAGGTCAGAACAACAATCTGGCGCAATGCGCAGGATGGCAACTGGCAGGGCGTTTGCGAACGACTCACAGACTTTGTTAACTCCGGCGGACAACGTCTGCCGGGGCTGGTAAAGCGCCGGGAAGAGTTTCGGGACTGGTGCCTCTCAGAGCCTGAGCTGAAGGAGGAGAAATGAAAGCGCTGGGTGTATTTACCGTTTTTATTTCCCTTCTGCTGGTCATCGCAGGCGTCAGGCTGACGCTGGAGAGCAGTAAGCGAGAGGCCGCAGAGACGGCCCTTGGAGAAGCCAACCAGAAGCTTAAGCAAACCGGTGATGTGCTGGCCGAGATCAGGGCGTTACGTAACGACGTGAACGAAGTGGCCGCTGGCCTGAAAACACTGGCTCAGAAGCGTAGCGATACAGGGGAAAAGCGCCGTGAAAATATCAAAACTGAGCTGGCCGGTGATAAATGCGCCACTGTGCCTGTGCCTGACCGTGTGGCTGACAGCCTGTACCAGCGAGCAGCCGAAGTCAGCGCCGGTGATTATTCAGGAACCTTTACCGGAAAGCCTGACGGCAAAAACTGAAACGCCAGCGCCGCCAAAACCAATGACATACGGGAGTCTCGCTCCGTGGTCTGATGCGCTGCTGGATGCGCTGGACACATGCAACGCCGATAAGGCGGGCATCAGAGAGCTGGAACTGCGGCGAATCGCCAGGGGGATAAAGTGAAAAAAGCAGAATTGATGCGTGAAGCCCTGATAGCCGGTAACACATGGTGTAAGGCCAACCCGGAGCAAATCACCGTCTGGGTGGAAAAAGGCAATATCGGGATTGAGGCGACCGGCGAACCGTCTTTCATGTACCTCTACACTATCAATATTCTCGCCGTGGAATTCCCCGGGGCGGTTGATGACCTGATGCTGCCGATCATGGCCTGGGCCTGGCAATATCAGCCGGATTTACTGCTGAATCCTGACAATAACCGCAAGGTAGAGTTTGACGCTGACATTATCAGCGACGACCTGGCCGATCTTATGTTCAAGGTGCCGGTCTGGGAGCGCGTCATGGTGGAAACCGTTGACGGGAAGCCCGTCGCGAAACACCTGAGCGAAGACCGCCCACGCATTAATGGCGGAGAGTGGGAAGTGGTATTTGGCGGAGGGGAGCTGGCATGACCGATGATGCAGCGCTGTTTAATCAACTCGATCAGGTTTTTGCAGACATCCTGTCCGCAATGGCGCCAGCACGCCGGTTGCGTACAGCGCGCGGAATAGCGACTACATTACGCCGTAGCCAGAGCCAGCGCATCGGGAAGCAGACGGCTCCGGATGGCACGAAATACCAGAAGCGTCATCGCCGCGTCTTACGCTCCCAGGCTGGGATCGGGTTTGTCTGGCTAGGTGAGGAGCGTCGTCTGCGGAACTGGCGGGCAACCCGTGGAAGCCGGGGACGCATGCTGACAGGCTTTGATGAGGGGAAGGGGGCCGTTCGCTCGTTCTATCGCTCTGATATTGAGCGTTATCTTGATATCAGTTTCAGCGAGACGCGCCGTGATACCACGAAAAGCGATCCTATGTTTCGCCGACTGCGCACAACCCGTTTTCTGAAAGCAAGGGCGACTTCTGAAGGGGCTGTAGTTGGTTTTTCTGGTGCAGCTGCCCGCATTGCCCGCGTTCACCAGTACGGTCTGCGGGACCGGGTAAACGACAGTGGCGCGATGGCAAGCTACCCGCGCCGTGAGTTGCTCGGCCTGAGCAAGGCGGACCGCATGGCTATTGCCCGGCAGGTCATTGATTCTCTGGGGGTGAGCTGATGGATCTGGCTGAAGTCATTCGCCTGCTGGAAAACATCGTTCGCACCGGTACGGTGACGGAGATTGACGAGGAAAAGTGGCGGGTAAGGGTAAAAAGCGGAGACCTGGATTCCACCTGGCTGCGCTGGAATGCTCAGCGTGCAGGCGCTTTCAGCTTCTGGGTGCCGCCGTCTGTTGGCGAGCAGGTATGGTTCCTGTGCCTTGGGGGTAACACTACCGCTGCGATCATCGGGGGAAGTCTTTACAGTAACGACAATCCGGCGCCAGGTATATCGGCAAAAGAAATGATCGTAACCGCGCCGGATGGAGCAAAGTTTCGCTATGACGCAGAAGCAGGGGCTTTGCAGGTCAGCGGCATCAAATCAGCAACGATTGAGGCGTCGGTTAAGGTCTTGCTGAAAACGCCGCTGGTCGAGTGTACCGAGATGCTGAAAACCAAAAATTTCACCGTTACGGAAGGCGGCAAAATGCAGGGGGACTTTACGCACTCTGGCGGTGCGTTCATCTCAAACGGTGTCCAGGTTGATAATCATGGTCATGGTGCCGTGCAGCGTGGTGGTAGCTGGACGGAGGGCACGAAATGACGGTGCGCTATACCGGGATGAATCCTGATGGCACGGGAACGCTGACGGATGCCGCCCACGTGTGGCAGTCAGCAAGTGACATTCTTAATACCCCGATTGGATCGCGGGTCATGCGCCGTGACTACGGCTCTCTCGTTCCTGATCTGATTGATGGTCCGCAAAACGACGTTACACGCATGCAGCTGATGAGCGCAGTGGTTATTGCACTGGCGACATGGGAACCACGGATCACGCTGAGCATCGTGGATGTGCGTTATTCGCAGTCCGGAGCAGTGGAAGCGGGATTGTCAGGGGCTCTGACGGAATCTATGGAACAGCAGACGACAACCTTAACACTCAGGAAAAGCAGCAATGGCAACAGTTGATTTGGCGCAGCTACCGCCGCCGCAAATTATTGAGGTGCTGGATTTTGAAGTGATCCTGGCGGATGTCAAAACCGTCATGATCGCGGCTTTCCCTGATGAACAACAGGCTTCTGTTGCCGCTGCGTTAAAGCTTGAGTCTGAACCCCTGACAATACTGGCGCAGGTGATTGCCTACCGGGAATTAATGCTGCGCCAGCGAATCAATGAGGGCGCTGCGGCCTGTATGTTGAGCCATTCCGCCTCCACCGATCTTGATAACCTTGCGGGTAACCTGAACACCGAGCGCCTGGTTCGCATTCCGGCTACCGAAACCACCGATGCTGAGATGGAAAGCGATACCGCACTGCGCCTGCGTGCGCAATCCGCTTTTGAAGGGTTGAGCGTTGCTGGCCCTACCGGGGCATACGAATATTTTGCGAAGAGTGCCAGCGGTAAAGTTGCAGATGCTAAGGCAACCAGCCCTTCACCCGCTGTTGTCGTCGTGTCCATTCTGTCTACCGAAGGGGATGGCACGGCGAGCGACGAGCTGATCGCAACGGTAAACGACACGCTCTCAGCGGATGATAAACGGCCTGTCGCCGACCGGCTAACCGTCCAGTCAGCGGAGATTGTGAATTATGAAATTGACGCTCTGCTTTATCTCTATCCGGGGCCGGAATCTGAGCCGATCCTGGGTGCGGCAGATGATGCACTGCGGACATGGCTGGGAGCGCAGGGGAAAATCGGTCGCGATGTTGCGCGTTCGGCCATTATGGCCGCTCTGCATGTGCAGGGGGTGCAGCGCGTAGTCTTGCTGAATCCTCAGGAAGATATCGTGATCGATGATACCCAGGCGGCACGATGTATTTCGCACACCATCAGCGCAGGGGGAACGGATGAATAACAGCCTCCTGCCGCCTTCAGCCAGCACTTTCATGCGGAATGCGGAGAAACCGGCGGCGCGGATCAGCGGTATTCCTGTCGACCTTCGAAAGCTCTGGAATCCGGATGAATGCCCCGTGGAGTTTTTACCCTATCTGGCCTGGGCGCTGTCTGTGGATCGCTGGGATAAGCGCTGGTCTGAGCAGACCAAGAGGCAGGTAATCAAAGCCTCCTGGCTTGTCCATCGCCACAAAGGCACGATTTCGGCGCTGAGGCGCGTTGTTGAACCTTTTGGCTATTTGCTGAGGGTGATTGAGTGGTGGCAGAACGGCGAGGAGCCAGGCACTTTCCGGCTTGAAATCGGCATTCAGGATGAGGGGATCACCGAGGAAACTTATCGGGAGCTTGAGCGCCTGATCGACGATGCAAAACCCCGAAGCCGTCACCTCACCGGCCTTTCGCTTTCGCTTCAGTCTCAGGGTTATATCGAGACAGGGGCGGGGTGTTACGTGGGCGATACGCTGACGGTATATCCCTATTTTCCTGAAACTATCGCTGTGGGTGGCAATGACTATACCGGCGCAGCAATCCATTTAATTGATACCGTGGAGATCGCAAGTGGCGACTAAATATCTTGCCCTGTTGACCAATATCGGGGCGGCAAAACTGGCAAAAGCCACGGCGTTGGGTACGAAAGTTGAGATTACCCAGCTGGCCGTTGGTGATGGCAATGGTGTACTGCCTACACCGAATCCGGCACAGACTGCCCTCGTGCATGAGTTACGCCGCGCCCCTTTGAATATGCTGACGGTGGACCCGGCGAACGCCAGCCAGATCATTGCAGAACAGGTCATACCGGAAGACGTCGGCGGGTGGTGGATTCGTGAGATCGGCCTTTTCGATAAAGATGGCGATATGGTGGCGATTGCCAATTGCGCTGAAACCTATAAGCCTCAGTTGCAGGAGGGGAGCGGGCGCGTTCAGGTTATTCGCGTGATCCTGATTGTCAGCAGCACCGAAGCCGTTACGTTGAAGATTGATCCGGCTGTTGTACTGGCAACACGCCAGTATGTTGACAGCCAGCTGCGCGCGCATGAGCAGTCGCGTAATCACCCGGATGCGTCAACGACAGAGAAAGGGTTTGTGCAGCTCAGCAGCAGCGTGACCAGTGACAGCGAATCGCAGGCGGCAACATCGAAGGCCGTTAAAATTGCGATGGATAACGGGAGTGCACGGCTGGCAAAAGATCGCAACCTGTCGGACTTACCCAATACCGCATTAGCACGGCAGAATTTAGAGCTGGGTGACAGCTCGACGCGAAATGTTGGAACAACGGCCGGAACGGTAGCCTCGGGGGATGATGCTCGAATTACCGGGGCGATGCAGAAAAGCCAAAACGGCGGGGATATTCCTGACGTGGAGAAGTTTCTCCAAAACCTTGGTTTCTCAGAATATATAAAAGGCTTGATTGGTAAGGGTGATGAATGGTCTACCTGGCAATACCTCGGCTTAGTTGATGCGCTTAATGGTAAACAACAGTCGGATGAAACATTGACGGCACTTGCCGGGTTAGTTAATGGCGCAAATAAGCTCCCGTATTTTTCTGGAGTTGACCAGATGGCGACTGCTGACCTGACAGCTTTCGCACGAGGGCTTTTGGGGAAAGCAGATGCTGCGACAGCCAAGGGGCACCTTGGCGTGGGGAGTGCAGGTGGCAGAAATGTCGGGACTGGTTTTAGCGCCGGTGGAAGTGAAATTCCTGACATGACGTTTTTTGCTGGGTTGAAAGGCTCTGCGGGATATCAGTATTTTCCAACCGGCATGCTTCTGCAGTGGGGAACCGTCGTTCTGAAGTCTGCACCGTCAGGAGTCTCGATCGGGACATTCCCTGTCGCATTTCCTGCGGCCGGGCAGCAGATATTTGTTACCCATGATAATCCTCTAGCCAACGTGATGGCATTTGGTGCAGCCAGTATTATCGATCCGACACAATTTAGAGTTAATGCCATTGCAATCAATGCTGACACATTCACTATGGCACCGGGATACAGCCTAACCCTGCGCTGGTTCGCTATTGGGAGTTAATAATGACAATTAAATTTAGTGTTAATAAACAAGCATTTTATGATGAAAATACAGTAGCTATACCCAATGATGCAGTGGTTGTTACCCATGAGCAGCACATATCGCTGATTACTGGTATGAACGATGGCGGGAGACGTGTTTACATCGGCACAGATGGGGAGTTAACACTGTCAGACAGCAAGCCATCTCAATGGCATACCTGGGACAATGATACCAATGAGTGGGTCATTTCTGCGGATGCGCAAATTAAATTAGCTGACGACGAGAAATCCCGCTTAACCCAGGAGGCAAACGACTATATAAACAGTAAGCAGTGGCCGGGGAAAGCTGCTATGGGTCGATTGAAGGATACTGAAAAATCTCTGTACAACATATGGCTGGATTATTTGGATAGTATTGAAGCCGTTGATGTATCAACGGCCCCGGATATTAAATGGCCTAAACAGCCGGATATGTAGGCCACTCGAAAGCGGGTGCTTTTGATGTATCAACACGCATCAGCTGCACCCGATATTTTTTTCCAGTCAGTAAGCTGTTTAATTTCTTCATCTGTCGCAATACCAAGGTCGGAAGCATCCTGTAGTTGCGAGGCGTTTAAATTTGCACAGTGCGCAATAGCGGTATTTCGCACGCTTGCTGCGGTGCATAATTTTATGCGTTTCGGTGCGAAAAAATTCGCCGCGCTACACCTGACAGACAGCATTGATACCTCAACACCTATGGGGCGCTTTTTCTTTCACGTCATGGGGGCGCTGGCAGAAATGGAGAGGGAGTTAATCGTTGAGCGCACCCGCGCCGGTTTGGTTGCAGCTCGCGCAGAAGGAAGGATAGGCGGGAGGCGACCAAAACTGACAAAGCAGCAATGGGAACAGGCGGGAAGACTGATAGCCGCAGGGGAGAAACGACAGCGGGTGGCTATAATTTTTGATGTCGGAATGTCGACGCTTTATAAAAAGTTCCCTTCAGCAAGAAGGGAACATGAAGGGGCTTAAGGCATCACTAAAACAGACCGTTGAGCGAGTCTTTCACCTGGTTTATCGCATTATTTGCACTCGTCTTTAACCCGGACAGGGCATCGCTGACGGTCGAACTTTGCAGCTTCTCCCTGTAATCCGCATCGACACGGCTCAGGCTGAGGGTAAATTCGATTTTTTTTGGATTCCCAAACCGGTCGAACTCGGACTTGCCCCGCTCCAGACGTGTTAAAACGTACATACCATAAATACGCCCCGTACCCTCAATAAGGGGCCATGGGCGCCCTGCGTAGCCGATAGTTTCAAGGGCTGACAGCGAGAGATTTCCACCGGTGATTTCCGGGTAAAGGACGCCTGACAGCGTTATATTGTCATCACCGACCCCAATGTACTGCCAGCCAGCTGACTGATTAACCCGCTCGTTTTTTACGTGCCTCCACTCCTGCGAGTGCTGGAGTTGCTGGTAAGGGGTGGTGCGCAGCATAAAAACGAACATTCCAAAAACCATCATCATAATCGTCACCTAATCTCTGTCGCGGAAAGAACCACGGTTAATTCTGCCGATGCTGGCCATTGCATCACGCACAACATTGCGCATCATTCTTTCCAGTTCCTGATCAGTGCGCTTACCAACATCGTTAAAGGTAATGTTAAAAATTGGTGCGCCGCCGATCGGTGCGGTAACAGGGGCTGATACCGGAGCCTGTGTGGCTGCTGTCGCTGAAATAATGCCGCCAGCTGCGGGCGTTGCCACTCGCGGTACTGATTGCGGTGTAACTCGCGCTTCCTGATATGCGCCACGCAAAGCCAGAGCACGCGGCAGGTTTTTGAAAATAATGTCACCCGGACCGACTTTCTTGGTGTTGTCAGCGGTTGCTTTTGTATTGTCTGCGATGCTTTGCAGACGTCTTTGCGTACCGGTATTTCCTGACAGTGGCGAGGCCGCAGGTGGTGCGCCAGTAGTAACTGGCGACTCTGCTTTTTTGGGGGACCAGTTCCATTCCTTCTGGACCATTTTCTTTTGCTGTGGGTCCCACTCCCATGAGACTGGTTTTTTGGGCGCGAGATCGTTGACTTTGGCTCTCGCGGCGTCAATTCCGGATGGAATTAAACCAAGCTTTTCCAGCAAAAGGCTGACCCCTTCGGTCAGTAGTCGAAGGGGAGTGAAGAGTAAATTTAATGCGGCACCGAGCACCTCACCAAATGTTTTCCCGGCACTTGCGCATTTGTCCAGCGCATCACGAGAAAAGTTTATAGGGGTAAATAACTGGCTAAACCAGCTCCACAGTTTTGATACGCCGACGCTAATTGCATCAAACAAGGGGATTAAAAACGAAAATGACTGAATCAGTGGTGACAGACCCAGACTGATACCAGTAAACAGCCCGGAGAAAAACGCCTTGATAGGCTCCCAGAATCGCAATATGAGCAGGCCGGCGGCAACAAATGCCGCAACAATTAGGCCAGGGACGCCGAGTAACGAGGCGAGAATTACCCGTAAACCAGAGAACGCAACGCCAAGTGTCGATACGCTGCTGGTCGCTGTGATCGATGATATACCAATCATGCTTAGGGCCAGCCGGAGCTTCGCCAGTGGGCCGAGAATGAAACTCGCTGTTAAGCTTGCGATACCAAGAGCGCCGACAAATACCATGATTGCGCCACCAATCAGAATAAATGTCTGTGTCAGGCGGGGATTTTCTTTGACCCAGGTACTGGCGGCAGTAATCAAATCGCTGAGCCCTTGGGTAAGAGATCGCAGAGGGCCATCGGTAGTCTCTTCGACCTGAATCCGGAAACCTTCCCATGCGCTGTCCAGGTTTTTCAGATCGCCGCTGAGGTTGTCAGCCATGACCTTCGCCGCCTTCTGCGCTTCACCCTGAGAGCCACGCAAATCAGCCAGAAGTTTTTGCAGCTCACCGCTTCCGGCAGACTGAACTAAAGTTTGAAGGGAGTTTGCAGCCTCTTCACCTGCAATATCTTTGAAAAACGAAAGTTGATCTGTATTCCCGTATTTTTGCGTAGTCCTAAAAAGATCGGTCAATACGTTCTCAATAGGTCTCATTTTCCCTGTGGAATCTGCAACTGTAACCCCCAGTTCCTTCAGGGCATCTTTCGCTTTGCCAACTGGAGAAGCTAGGCGTGAGAGAGAGGCCCTTAAACCAGTACCAGCCATACTGCCACGTATGCCCTGAGCTGCCAGCATTCCGACCATCGCGGCTGTTTCTTCTACGCTTATGCCTAATTTTTCTGCGCCAACACCCGCGTAAGTCATTGCTTCGCCAATTCCTCGCAAGTCGGTGTTTGTGCGGGTAAATGCTGCTGTCAGCACGTCACTGACTCTGTTCATCTCCTTTGAGTCAAGGCGAAACTGCGTGAGGATGTTAGAACCAATGTCGGCACTTTCACCAAGATCCATACCACCGGCCAGCGCCATATTCAGTACGCCAGGTAATGCCGCCTGAATAGCAGCAGGAGTAAAGCCAGCCATTGCAAGAAACGCCTGCCCGCTGGCTGCATCGCGCGAAGTGAATGCGGTTTCTGCACCGAGTTTTTTGGCCTGCGCACGCAGGTCTGCCAGCTGGGAGGAGTCTTTGTTGAGTCGGGTTAATGCCTGAACGCGTGACATTTCCTCATCGAAACCAATCGCAGGCGCCAGGAATGATCCGCCAGCGTAGCCAGCAGCAGCAGTGCCTAGCATCATTCCCATGCCTGCCCCGCGAAGCTTGCCAGCAGTCTCTTTAGCTCGATCATACCCTGCCTGTGCTTTTTGGGTAGCAGCCAGCTGGCGACGTTCGCGCTCAAGTGTCTGGTTGTATTGCTCCGTACGCCTGATGGCACTTTGGATAGCGCCGCTCCCGGTGGTGAGGTTAACGCCATGCTGGCGCACTGCCTGCGCGGCTGTGCGCAGCTGCGTCGTTTGCCTGCCGTAAGTTTCAGTCAGCCGGGAAAGTTTGGTACGAAGTGACTCAAGTCGCGCCGTCTGGGCTTCAGTAAGCTGACCACCTTCGCGTTGTTTCTGGTTGAGACCGTCAAAGGCCCGCTGGGTGCTTTTCAGCTTCTGCGCAGTGTCATTGGCTTGCGAGCGCAGCTTATCAAATGACGTTGCGCTTTTTTCCAGGTCTTTGATGGAGGACTGTGTTTTTTTGAGGGAGTCGGAAAGGCCGCCAATGGCTTTACTGGCGGCGCTGACCGGGCGGGTGAGCTTGTCAATTGCACTGAACGCAACGCGAATACTAAGATCCATCGTCGTCATCCTCCTTCTCATGGTTACCGCTTCTGATGGCCGCCCGTTCGCGCCAGGCCATCAGCTCGCGCAACTCCATGCTGTGCATTTCGGAGGGCGGCCAGTGAAATATCACAGCGATGTCGGCGATCAGATCGTCGACATCGCTGAATACTGCCTCTCTTACTTGCTCGCCGTCGCCGCCTCGCTCGGTGCGGACGGCGCCGCTTTCGTCAAAAAAGGCGTGATTTCTTCGCACAGCGCCGTAAAGTCGCCGGTCGCCATTGAGGAAATATCGGTGGTTGTCAGCTGAGGCGCGGTGACGCGAGTCAACAGAGTTGATACCGCGTCATAGTCGAAGTTGAGAACATCAACCAGACGCAGCCCGCGCAGTGAGCCAGCCTGCTTGATTGTGTCGGTGATTGCGACGGATTTGATTTCCTGGTCGCCGCGTTTAATGGGTTGGCTGAGAGTTACTGACATTATATTTTCTCCGGGCGGCCATGATGGCCGCCATTGGTAGTGGTTAAAAAAGATTACTGGCCGAGACCCAGGGCGGACGCAATGCGGTCCGGGTAGAGACTCTTGCCGTTGCGCTTGTAGATGAAGTTCAGCAGGTCGATTTCCAGCAAAGGCTTGTCATCCACGGAGAGCTTGTAATACGTATTTTTGAGAGCATAAGTATGACTGGTGTCATCACCCTGCTTGGCTTCGCCCTGGTCAACTTCGGTAATACGTCCGCGCATCTCGATCTCAAGCAGGGAACTTGTTCCACCGCTGTAGATCTCACCGACAAAGCGCGTACGTAGTTCGTCAATGTCCCCGCCCCATTTCAGGATCAGCTCTTCGACCATGCCGCCAACAACCATTGATGCATCCAGTGCACCTGAATCAAGGCCGAGGTCGACAGCAGCGGAGCCAAGCATCCCGCCACCCTGGTAATCTTCCGTTTTACGGGTAATTTTGGGGAGCGTGACGCTGGGGATTTTCCCGATGTAGTTGTCACCATCGACAAACATCGTGAACAGGCGGAGTTTCTTCGGAATAGCCATTTATGCACCTCCCAGCGATGCAAAGGCTGGTTCGTAATACTGATCGGTAAACGTCTGGATCAGCGTCAGGTTTTCCAGCGGTGGTACGGGGCTGTAGTTGTAGCGAACAACGGCTTTACCCTGGCGAATACCGGTGGTCGGGTTATCGACAATATCAAACCAGCATGCAGCACCAATCAGTTTGCCAGCAGTGACCAGCGCCTGAAGTTTGGCATTGATCCCACTCACGACGTCTTTGACGTTAGCCGGGGTAAGCGGTTTGTCCACGGTGGTGAACTGTGCTTCCGCGATGCTGTCCGCCAGAATTTGGGCCGTACGGGTAAACACCTCGAAAATATACTCTTCGGTGTCGGTGGTGCGGTTCCCCCAGAACCGGAAGCCGTCGCGTTTGATCAGCGTGGTAATCTCGTTGGCGTTCAGCTCGTTAGCGTCGGAGTCCTCCGCCTGTAACGCCCAGAACACATCTTTGGATATACCAAGGACGTTTTTCACCGCAATGTTAGAAAGTGACTTGTGCCAGCCCTGCTCATTGTCAATCAGTGCCCGCAGGCCAAGCGCATAGGCAACAGCCGGGAATTCTTCATTAACGCCGGTCTGCGGGTTGTAGGCGATGAAGTTGGGCCAAATCATCATCCCTTCACGCTCGGCGAACTGCTCGCGGTAGGTTTTCGCTTCGGCGATAGTCTCGCAGCCATCGCAGTAGCTGTAAGAGAATGCACGCAGCTGCTTCGCAATTACGCGCAGCTGTGCGGTTACTTCCTGCGTGTCGTACATCGGAATGCCGAGGATGCGAGGGCGATAACCGGTTTTCTGCTCTGCGGTCAGCAGGGCAAACATCCCGGTATAGCTTCCGTCAGCCTGCGTGCCACCGATAATGAGCTGGGATTGTGTTTTGGCATTTTCCCCTTCCTTTGCTTCAGCGACACGAACAACAATTACACGTGTGCTGACCTGGTCGGAAATAGCCTTAAGAGATTTATACAGTGAGCCTGTTTTGCCCGCCTTACCCAGCACGCTAATCACGCGAGTGATCAGGACTGGCGTATCAAGTGGAAAGGTGAGGGGATCGGCATCATCGGCCACCGCAACCAGACCAATGACTGTTGAATCAATGTCATTGATCGCGGTCTGGAGGTCGGTGTTTTCTTTGGTGCGCGCCCCGTGGAAAAAGTTGTCGGTCATACTCTACCGCCATCATGTTTAGTGAGTTCATGGTGATATTCGCTGAATTCCGGGCGGCAGACACGTCACGATGGATGTCGCAGAAAGGCGACAACAAAAGGCTGTTTGTCCTATCGCGCGCGCATGGAAATATTTGCGGGAGGAGAAAGCGATGGCACTGACAACTGACGCAATAGAGAGCGCAAAAAGCCTGCTGAATGCAGGTGCTGAGAAATTCAAAAATTATCCTGGCGACCTGTCACGTGTGCCAGCGTTTAACGTCATGCTTGGCGGCAAGGCGCTGATCATGCTGGATGAGAAAATACTCTCGTTAGAATTAACAGATAACAGGGGCTTTAATGCTGATGAACTGACTATCACTGTTGATGACAGCCAGGGGGATATTGAGTTACCGCCACGTGGCGCTGAATTATCGGTAGCGATAGGCTGGCAGGGAGAAAAACTGGTACACAAAGGGATTTTCATCGTGGATGAAATTGCGCACTCAGGGCCGCCGGACCGTATTGAGATCACGGCCAGAAGTGCAGATTTCCGCGATGAATTTAACGTTAAGCGGGAGGTGTCATGGCATGACGTTACAGTAGAGCGCATCGTCTCTGCTATAGCTCACAGGTACAAGTTAAAACCTCTCATCTCAGAGCAACTGATGTCCGCCGAGATCGATCATGCAGATCAGACGCAGGAAAGCGATATGTCGTTTCTGACGCGCATGGCGGAAATGCTGGGCGCTATTGCTACTGTGAAAAATGGTTACCTGCTCTTCATCCTGCCTGGTGGTGGTGTCAGCGCAAACGGCACAGCGTTGCCGGAGTTTTCCATCACGCGCAGCAGCGGAGATCGCCATTCTTTCCGGATTGCAGATCGCGACGCATACACTGGCGTGCAGGCGTACTGGCTTGATATGGAATTCGGGAAAAAGAAAAAGGTTACTGTTAAAAAGCGGAAGAAAACCGCAGACAAAAAGCCGCGCAGCAGCAGCCGGGAAGGGGACTATATTGCCGGTGAAGATGGTAACGTTTTTGTACTCCGTACGACGTACAGCAGTGAGATGGCCGCACAACGTGCAGCAGCTGCAAAATGGCAACAACTCCAGCGCGGAGCTGCTGAATTCTCTTTAACCCTGGCTTACGGGCGCGCGGATCTGTATCCGGAGATGCACGGAACGGTAACGGAGTTCAAAGACGTCATTGACGGCCAGGACTGGATAATTGCGAAGGCAAGTCACACTATTGACGATGGTGGGTTTAAAACACGTCTGGAGCTGGAAGCAAAAATACCTGAATGGATTGCAGAAACCGAATCATAGCGGCCATAATATGAGCGAGTTCAACTCCCGCCATGGGAGGCCATTATGTTTAAGTGTCCTGTTTGTGGTGCCGTCGCTCGTACGCGCACCAGTCGCCCTCTTAGTGAAATGACAGTCCGGCATTATCACCAGTGCCAGAATTTCGAATGCAGTATTACTTTTACCACGCTTAACAGCGTTGAGAAGTTAGTAACCAAACGCGCACCCCGCGATAAGTTACCAGCTGATTTCATCCCATCCGATGCCTTCCCCGCTTCTCACTACGGGAGGGATCAGCTTAATTTGGCCCTCTAAATAGTGGCAGCAAAAGTCCAGCCATTACCTGTGATTACCAGCGATTACCATCAAAGAGAGTCTTATTTATCATAAGCTTATGTTTTATAAGACTCTCTAATAGTTTTTAAAATCCCTCGGCGTTCGCGCTGTGTGGGTTCAAGTCCCACTCCGGCTACCATGGGAAACAAAGAATAATCAAAGCAATAAGCAGTGTCGTGAAACCACCGAAAGGTGGTTTTTTTGTGCCTCCAGTTTAGCGCGAAGTGAGCGTATCTCATCGTCATCACGATCGTGCTGTGCCCGGAAATTTGCTGCCATACCAGAACGTTAAGCCTAACTCTCTAATATCAAGCCCGGAAAGCAGGGCGATTTTCAGCTAACCTGCAACCAATCTTAAACAAACATTTCACTCGCCAGACACAGGTTGCCGCTGCTGATAAGCTGGTTGGTATCCACCCTGGAGAGCGGAAGGTTATTGTCATGCAATATGAAGAACAGCAGCTTATCAACGGCCTTTTCGAGCGTCTTAAACAGGCCGGACAACAAAACAGCCAACGGGATGCAGATGCAGAGCGTCAGATCGCTGAATTTGTCAGGCAGCAGCCTGCGGCCCCCTACTATATGGCGCAGTCGATTTTGATTCAGGAAGCGGCGCTGAAACGTCTGCAGGCCCGGGTTCAGGAGCTTGAAAGCGAATTAGCCGCTCAAAAAAGCAAACCCTCGACGGGCGGCAGCTTCCTCGGCGGCCTGTTTGGTGGCGGGAAAAGTAACCCGCAGCCTGACAACAGCTGGAATGCCCAGCCGCAACAGCCGCCGGCGCAGGATTACTCTCGGGCGCCAGCGTCAGCTACTCGCGGCGGCGGTTTTATGGCTGGCGCGCTCCAGACAGCGGCTGGCGTGGCCGGTGGCATCGCGCTTGCTGAGATGCTTACCAGCATGTTCCATCAGTCGCGGCCGGAAGAGATCGTGAACATCATCGAAGAGCCGACAATGCCCGTCGGTGGTGAACCGTTTGTCGGTAATCAATACGGCGATGTTAATAACGTCTCTGACACCCGTTTCCTCAACCAGAACGATCCGTTCGGCAGTAATAACGACATCTGGCAGAACGACGTTGTAGATGACGACTACAGCAATGACGACGACAGTTTTATTTAACGACGTTATCGTGAAACTACCGAAATGAAGTGAACCCCGAAAGTTGGGTATCCAACGATTAGGGGTTTTGCGTTTCTGAATCAAAAAAAACTTTGAGGCTAAGCCTGAAGGCTCATAAATCACATTCTTTTTACTATTTTTCTTACTAACAAACCTGTAAGAATTGCCGGAAGCAATCCAAATAATAAGGCGATATCGACTAACGTATCCTCCAGTTCATCTATCCCGTATGTGCCGAAATGATCCATCACGGCATAAGCCCATTCGGCAGGTGTCACATCACACCCCGCCCAAATACGCCTTCCTCACCTCCTGATTCCCCAGCAATTCCTCACCGCTGCCGCTCAGCCGGATCTGTCCGTTCACCATCACATACCCGCGGTCAGACAGCTTCAACGCATGGTGCGCATTCTGCTCCACCAGAAAAATGGTCATACCGCTGCGGGCCAGCTCGCGCAGCGTCTGGAAGATCTGCTTCACCACAATCGGGGCTAAGCCCAGGCTGGGCTCATCCAGCAGCAGCAGCTTCGGACGGCTCATCAGCGCCCGGGCGATCGCCAGCATCTGCTGTTCTCCGCCGGACATGGTCATCGCGCGCTGTTTACGTCGCTCTTTAAGGCGAGGGAAAAGGTCGAACATGGTTTGCATATCTTCAGCCGCAAACTGATTGCCGATGGGAATGGTCCCCATCAGCAGGTTCTCTTCAACGGTCATATCCGGGAAGATACGTCTGCCTTCCGGTGCCTGCGCAATGCCGCCGGACGCAACATAGTGGGTGGATTGATGGCTGATGTCTTCACCACAGAACAGGATCTGCCCGCTGCGGATACGGGGTTGACCAAAGATGGACATCAGCAATGTCGATTTACCCGCACCGTTTGCGCCAATCAGCGCCACGGTTTCCCCCTTATTCACCTCAAGAGAGACCTGCTTCAGCGCCTGAATGACGCCGTAAAACACGTCCACTTCGCGAAAAGCCAGCAGCGGTTCGCTCATAGGGACACCTCGCTCTCATCCGTACCCAGGTAGGCGGCAATCACCTTTTCATCATGCTGGATCTGCTCGGGTTTACCCCTGGCAATCACATCGCCGTGGTCGAGCACGATAATGTCGTCCGAAATGTCCATCACCATCCCCATATCATGCTCAATCAGCAATACCGTGATGTCGTGATGATCCCGCAGAAAGCGAATAATGCCGCTCAGCTTGTGCGTTTCAACCGGGTTAAGCCCGGCGGCGGGTTCATCCAGACAGATCATTTCCGGCCCGGTACACATTGCCCGCGCAATTTCCAGTCGCCGCTGCTGGCCGTATGACATCTCTCCCGCCAGGCGATTGGCGCACTCCACCAGATCCACTACTTCCAGCCAGTAGAAGGCTCTGTCCAGGGCGTCGCTTTCAGCCCGCCGGTATGCCGGCGTATTTAAGATCCCGGCGAGCAGATTACGGTTAACGCGCATATGCTGCGCGACCAGCAGGTTTTCCACGACCGACATCTCGCGAAAAAGGCGGATATTTTGAAACGTGCGCGCCAGCCCGGCACGGTTGACCAGGTGGGTTCCGCCGAACATTTTGTAGAAAAGACGCTGCCCGAACTGTGCGGGGTTAATCCAGTCGCCGGGCTGGAATTTTTGCCCGAGGACCTGAATCACGTTGGTCGTTTTATGGCGGGTATTAAACAAAATGTTGCCGCCGGAGGCTCTGTAGAACCCCGTCAGGCAGTTAAACACGGTTGTTTTTCCCGCCCCGTTGGGGCCAATCAGGGCGGTAATGGAGCCGCGCTGCACGTCCAGGTTGACGTCGTTTAGCGCCTTAATCCCGCCAAAATGCATCATCAGATGCTCAACGCGTAATATCGTTTCGTTCATGGTGCGACGCCCTTACGCACGGCAAACCCGCTGCGGTTTATGCGGATCAAACCGCGTGGACGCCAGATCATCATCACCACCATCAGCATGCCAACCAGCAGGACGCGGTACTCGGCAAAGCTGCGCAGCAGTTCCGGCGTGACCGTGAGCACAAAGGCGGCCAGCACCACGCCAAGCGTAGAACCCATACCGCCCAGCACCACAATGGCGAGGATCAATGCCGATTCAAAGAAGGTAAAGGAGGTCGGATTCACGAACCCCTGATAGGTGGCGAAGAACACCCCGGCAATGCCTGCGGTGGACGCGCCCAGCGTAAAGGCGGAAAGCTTAACCAGAACATGATTCAACCCCATTGAGCGGCAGGCAATTTCGTCTTCGCGCAGGGCTTCCCACGCCCGACCAATCGGCATGCGCGTCAGGCGGTGCTTGATGTAAAGCACCAGCATCACCACCAGAAACAGCACCGCGTAGATAAAGATAAACTTCATGTTCGGGTTGTAGGTCAGGTGGAAAAACTCGTGGAAGGGCACGCCGCCTTCTTTTGCGCGTCGCCCAAACTCAAGACCGAAAAAGGTGGGGGGAGGGGCAGACACGCCGTTGGGGCCGCCGGTGAAGGTGAGCCAGTTGTTCAGTATCAGGCGAATGATCTCCCCGAAGCCGAGGGTGACGATGGCCAGATAGTCACCGTGCATGCGCAGTACCGGGAAGCCGAGCAGGGCACCTGCGGCGGCGGCCATGATTGCCGCCAGCGGCAGCATGCTCCAGAAGCCTAAGCCGAGATACTGGTATCCCAGCGCCAGGCCGTACGCACCAATCGCATAGAACGCGACATACCCCAGATCCAGCAGACCGGCCAGGCCCACGACGATATTCAGCCCCAGACCGAGAAGCACGTAGATCAGCCCGAGGATGGCGACGGTCAGCACATATTTAGTGGCGACAAACGGAAAGCAAATCGCAAGGGTAATCACCAGGGGAATGATCCAGCGCATGCGGCTTTTGTAATCCGGTGGCCGGACATAAACGCCCGCGCTGTCGGCCTCGAAGCGCGCCTGGAAACGAGCCCCGGCAGCGGTACCTAAAAAAGCGCTCAGCAGAAAACGCCCCGCCATGACAATGCCCACCATCCAGGCCAGGCGCTGCCCGTCGAAGGTAAAGCTGTACCCGTCCAGCACCACGCCTGCAATGGGGCCGAAGATAATCAGCGCAATCAGCCCGGAGAAAATCGCGTCCAGAATGCAGCGTTTAAGTGAAAAACCGTGTGACGTCATCATTGTCTCCCTCACACTTTGGCCACAATCGGGCGCCCGAGCAGCCCCTGAGGGCGGAAAATCAGGATCATCACCAGCAGGCCAAACGAGAAGACGTCTTTATAGTCCGAGTTCACCATGCCCGAGAACTGCGCTTCCGCCACGCCCAGGATAAGGCCACCGAGCATGGCGCCGGGGAGGGAGCCGATGCCGCCCAGTACCGCCGCCGTGAAAGCTTTAATGCCGATCACGAACCCGACGTAGAAATCAAAGGTGCCGTAGTTCATGGTGATCAGCACCCCCGCCAGGCCCGCCATCGCCGCGCCGATGACGAAGACCAGCGAAATAATCCGGTCGGTGTTAATCCCCAGAATGGAGGCCATTTTGCGATCCTGCTGCACCGCACGGCACATCCGCCCCAGCCGGGTACGGTTGATTATCCAGGTGAGCACCAGCATGCCGGCAAACGAGGCCACCAGGATAAACACTTTGGTGTAGGTTATCTGGACGAACCCTTCGCCCAGATGCAGGCGAATCACGCCGTCCAGCATGGTCGGTACCCCTTGCTGGCGCGGGCCCTGGCTCAGCTGCGCGTAGTTTTGCAGGATAAGCGATATCCCGATGGCGGAGATCAGCGGTGCCAAGCGCGTGGAGTTGCGCAGCGGCTTGTAGGCGATACGCTCGATGGTCCAGCCGTACACCCCGGTGACCACAATGGTGAACACCAGCGTGCCGAGGATCAGCAGCGGGAAGGACTGCAGGCCGAAGAATGAGAGCAGCGCCAGGCCAATGGCGCAGAGATAGGCGGAAATCATATACACTTCGCCGTGGGCGAAATTAATCATGCCGATAATGCCGTACACCATGGTGTAGCCGATGGCGATCAGGCCGTAGACGGAACCCAGCGTTAAGCCATTGATTAACTGTTGCAGGAAGAATGTACTCATTTTAGCGCGCTCGTTTTATAGGCTGCGCGAGCCGCGCAGCCTGATGTTTATTACGCGCCGACGGGCGAGCCCATCGACGTTGAGCGTGACTCCGTCCCGTTACTCCACTTCCTTATATTTTCCTTTGTCGTCCCACTGGTAAACCACGTAGTCAGAGACTTTCAGATCGCCTTTGCTGTCCCAGGCTTTTTTGCCCATCACCGTGTCGACGGAATTGGCCTTCAGCCACTCGCTGGCTTTGGCAGAGTCCTTGCCGCCGGTGGCCTTGAAGGCCGCGGCAATCGCCTGTACCGAGGCGTAGGAGTAGAGGGTGTAACCTTCCGGCTCGAATTTACCGGCGCGGAATTTCTCGATTACCGCTTTGCCGTCCGGGATCAGGCGCGGATCTTTACCGAAGGTCATGTAAATGCCATTGGTATATTGCGGGCCGCCCGCCGCGGTCACCATCTCTTCGTTGACGATACAGTCCCCGGAGAAGAATTTCGCCTGCACGCCCTGCTCACGCATCTGGCGAACCAGCGGGCCGGCTTCCGGATGACAGCCACCGAAGAACACGACGTCCGGTTTTTGCGCGCCGATCTTAGTGACCAGCGCGTTAAAGTCTTTTTCACCGCGGGATAACCCCTCGTACATCACATCCTGAACCCCGCGTTTCGCCAGCGCCGCTTTGGTGGCGTCAGCCAGGCCCTGACCATAGGTGTCTTTATCGTGAATAATCACCACCCGTTTGGCTTTCAGCTTGTCGATGATGAAGTCGCTGGCCACCTGGCCCTGCTGGTCATCGCGGCCGCACATGCGGAACATGTCGCTCATGCCGCGTTCGGTAATCAGCGGGTTGGTTGAACCGGGGGTAATAGCGATGATCCCCGCATCGCTGTAAACCTCGGAGGCGGGCATGGTGGAAGAGGAGCAGAAATGACCGACCACGGCGTTGACTTTATCCTGGTCGACTAAGCGGTTGGCCACCGCCACCGCCTGCTTAGGCTCGCAGGCGTCATCCCCCTGAACCAGTTTGATCTTCTCGCCGTTAATGCCGCCGGCGGCGTTAATGTCTTCAGCGGCCTGCGTTGCGCCGTGCCAGTACTGATCGCCATAGGTGGCATTAGGACCCGTGAACGGCCCGGCCACGCCAATCACGATATCTGCCCTGGCGGAAAACGCCGTCACCAGGCAACCGGCCAACACGAGAGAAAGCGGAGTTCTGATAAATTTCAGCGACATTATTATGTTCCTTAGCAAAGAGGTTTTTGCACCACGGCGTAAACCCGAACGCCCGACGGCGCAGCCAATCCGAAACACGAGCAAGAACAAAATGCACTAAACGAACAAGATACAGACGGCATCCTGCATATACGGCGAGGTTTCCCTGCGCAGCGTCGCGCGAAGAACATTAAGCAAAAACGTTGCCAGAATGGTTAACCCATTGACGGGCCTGTGACATGTTTGAGTATAGAGCGCCGCGTTATGCCGCCTTGCGGGAGGAGAAGAAATTACAGCGGAGATCACATATCGTTAACAATAAAGCCCATAAGTTATGCAAAGGTCACGATTTGCACGTTTTTGCAGCAATAAAGACCTAAACTTCAGCCCGGAGAGGCGTGAGATATGTGTTAGGATCGTTTCCTTTTTATCAGGAGTGTCAGCGATGACTGAAGGCCCATTAAATGAAAGCGAAATGGCGTGGCTTGAAGAGACGTTAATGTCTTACGGTCATGACGATGCGTCCGTGCTTGACGTGTCTGAACTGGACGGCATGTTTACCGCAGTGCTTTCCGGTCCTGTTGTCGTTGAGCCAGATACCTGGCTGGTGGCGGTGTGGGGTGGCGAGAAATACATTCCGCGCTGGAAAAACGATCGCGAGATGAACCGTTTTATCGATCTTTGCTTTAAGCATATGAACGATATTGCCGAGCGCCTGAGCGAATATCCGGACCAGTTTGAACCGATGTTTGGCTATAACGACATTGACGGTGAGAGCTATACCGTGGTGGAAGAGTGGTGCTACGGCTACATGCGCGGCGTGGCGCTGACGGACTGGTCAGCCTTGCCGGACGAGCTGAAGGCCGATCTGGATGTGATTGCGCTGCACGGTAGCGAAGAGATCGGCGACCAGCTGGATGAATTGACCGAAGAAGAATATACCGCCAGCATTGAACGTATTCAGCCTGCGGCGCTGCGCTTGTATAACTACTGGGTGAACAATCCGCAGCAGCCGGAGGTGAAGAAGCCGATGGTGAACGGCACGAAGGTTGGGCGTAACGATCCGTGTCCTTGCGGCAGCGGGAAGAAGTTCAAGAGCTGCTGTTTGCACTGATAAAAAAGGGGCTGATGACAGCCCCTTTTTTTATTAACCCACTTCCGGCAGCATTCCCGCCGCAATCAGTACCTGCACCAGAATAATCACTACCCCACAGCCAAACACAATGCACAGCAGCGGTTTTCCCCCCGCCACGCGGTAACCCTGCTGCGGATGCTGCTGGCGGCTCTTCCACGCCAGCAGGGAAGGGAGGAGCAGGGCAAGGACCGAGAGCGCCACCCCCGCGTACCCCAGCGCCATCACAAACCCGCGTGGATAAAACAGCGCAAAGGCCAGCGGCGGCAGGAAGGTGATGGCCCCGGTCTGTAATCGTCCTGCGACGGTATTGCGGCGCTGGAACAGGTCGGCCAGATAGTCAAACAGGCCAAGCGCCACGCCCAGAAACGAGGTTGCCAGCGCCAGGTCGGCAAAGAGGTGTACCGCCAGCTCCACGTGCGGGGAGGTGACGACCTCGCGCAGCGCCAGCAGAAAACCGTTCAGGCCTGCGTGCTGTGCCATCAGGCCAATAAAGGTTGAAGAGTCGATGCTGCCCAGGGTCACCAGCTGCCAGAAAATGTAGGCAATCAGCGGGATCGCGCTGCCGATAACAAAGACGCGGCGCAGCTTGCGAATATCGCCGTTCATATAGCTGACGATGCTCGGCACGCTGCCGTGGAAGCCAAACGAGGTGAAAATGACCGGGATGGCGGAAAGCGCCAGCCCTTTTTCCAGCGGTAGCGTCAGCAGGTTGATCTTGTGCACGTGCGGTGCCAGCAGGACCAGCATGACAATCAGGAACAGAATTTTGGCGCTGAACAGGAAACGGTTAAACAGATCGACCAGCGATGTTCCCACACAGACCACGCCGCCGCCGATGAGCGCAAAGAAGATAGCGCCCGTCGCCGGGGTAATGTCAGAGCCAAACCAGTCGTTAACGCTTGAGGCGATCAGCTCCCCGGCCCCGCTGATGTAGGCGGCGGTCAGGGCGTACATCAGGAACATCATGCTGAAGCCGGTTATCCACTGGCCGTAGCGTCCCAGGTAGCGCGCCGCGAGGGAACCCAGACCGGTATCGGCGGGCACATGCTGGTAAACCTCAAGCAACAGCAGGGCGGTGTAGCACATCAGCGCCCAGAGCGTCCCCAGCAGCAGCAGGGTCATGCCAAATCCCACGCCCGCGGCTGCCAGAGGCATTGCCAGCATTCCTGCGCCAATCGTCGTTCCGGCGACGATAAAAATACTTCCCAGAGTTCTGTTTTTCACGCTTTCCTCTACAACGCTTCTTAACCGCGACAAAATCTGCGGCGCAGAGTAAGGGAAAAGCCGTAACTCGTCAAATCACCGTTACAAGCAGTGTAATGAATGCTTTACACATTATTGTTCCTCTGACCCTTTATAGGCTTCCGCCTACTACATGAGGGCAATGTTGCTGAGCAACATTTCGGCGTAACGTAAACAATAAATATAAATTATCAAATAAAGTGAGGGTTTTATGGCGGAGGAGAATCCTTTTACCGCGGCATGGAGCCGTGGAGGCAACCTGTTGTGCCATGGCCACTGGATAATCCACTGGCAGAACCAGCTCCTGATACTCCCGGAGTCCCGCCGCGAAAAAGATATGGGCACCTGGGGAATCTATTCGGTTATTGATCCTGAGGATGAGACCTTTGCACAAGGCTTACAGGAAGATGAGTGGATCATAGCGAATGTCGACTGGTTGACGGATATGTTCTACGAGAGGGGTATTGCGCTGGAGACGGCCAGCTACCGCTATTTTTACCAGGCCGTGAATCCTCACGACTGGCGCTGCACCAGCTGCGCTGGGTGTATGTAAATTAACGCGGTGCAGGGAACCCGCACCGCGCTGAAATTAATTCTGCGTATCCAGCGTGGAAAGTTCTTTATCAATAAAGTAAAGACCTTCGCCTGATTTCCCCACCAGAGATAATTTATCCAGCACGGATTTAAACAGCTTCTCTTCTTCATGCTGTTCGGCGACATACCACTGCAGGAAATTGAAGGTTGGATAATCCTGGCTGGTCATTGCGGCATGAACCAGTTCGTTAATTTTCTGGGTGATCAGCTGCTCGTGCTCGTAGGTGGCGCGGAACAGTTCATCGAGAGAATTATATTCAGCAAATGGGGATGCCACGGTTTCAATGCGTGGCAGGCTGCCGGTATCCGTCAGATAATCAAACAGACGCTGCATGTGGGTCATCTCTTCCTGCGCGTGACGACGCAGAAACGCGGCAGCGCCTTCAAAGCTGTGATAGCTGCACCAGGCGCTCATCTGCTGGTAGAGAAGGGATGAATACAGCTCAAGATTCATTTGTGCGTTGAGCTTGTCGATCATTTCAGTTTTCAGCATGGTGGCGCTCCGGGTTATTATTTCTGGTTCACAATGAGCGACACTATAATTTGTTATTTAATTATTTGCAAAACGTAAAATATTTATTTTATTTATTTAAAATACGAATGGGAATAAAACGCATTAGCGATTTTATCATTTATTAATGAGAATTGTTTTTGTTCGTAATGAAATAAACTGCCAGCCTGCGCTGGCAGTCTGGATTAATACCACGGATTGTTTGACTTAGGGTTCACGGCATAACCCATACATTTATACTGGATAGTCACGCTCTCGTTCAGACACAACGAGCCGCTAATGAGGGTGCAGGTTTTAATGGGCTGACCATAGGCTGAGGCCGTGGCGTACCCCATGCTCTGACACGCTTTTGCCGCCGTACCGTTATTCACATACTCATCGGAATACGCATTTTGCAGCGCTGCCTGACCGTAGTTAAGGCGGACGATGCCGTTCGGCGCATCGAGGCTGCTGACTTCAGCCTGGCGGTTAATGCTGCACCCCGCGAGCAGGAGGAGTGTGCCGGCTACAATGACTCTTTTCATGGTTCGCTCTGAGTGGATGGAAATACGTTATCGTACCCGCAGATGCCCGCCGCAATGGCTGGAATAGCCGGACAATCTGCCCTCACTCTTCGCAACGGGTCGATGGTGAACGCGATCAGACCCCATTCTGATTAAATTGTGATTTCTATCACAAAAGCATTGATTTTTGTGATGGTGGTCATATTATAGGCGCATTGACGATAAAGTTGTATAACACGTTGATGGAGCATCACTGTGAAACTGCGCAAAATCCTGAAAAGTATGTGGGCCAATTACTGCCGCACGTTCAAAGACGTGCCGCCGGGCGCCATGTTCTGATAAAAAAACCTGCTTCGGCAGGTTTTTTTATACCTGCAGACGTTGAAGGGAAGATGTCAGGGGGCGTGTTTTGATACTATGGCGGCCTTTAAATAAGGAGAAACCCCATGTCACAAAACCTGAGCGCCGATCAGGAACTGGTCTCTGACGTTGTCGCCTGCCAGCTGGTTATCAAACAAATCCTGGATGTTCTGGACGTGATTGCGCCGGTTGAAGTGCGCGAGAAGATGTCTACCCAGCTGAAAAACATCGACTTTGCCAGCCATCCTGCTGCCGCTGACCCGGTAACGCTTCGTGCGATCCAGAAAGCTATCGCGCTGATCGAGCTGCGATTCACGCCGCAGGGTGAGTCCCACTGACGCAGGGAAATGGGCGACGGCATGCGTCGCCCTTTGATGTTATCAGAAGAACGTCTGGACCAGCAGGTAGCTCGCGGCACACGCGCAGCTTACCCCAATCAGCCCTGGCAAAATAAAGCTGTGGTTGATGATAAATTTACCGATGCGGGTCGTGCCTGACCGGTCAAAGCCGATGCAGGCCAAATCGCTGGGATAGGTCGGCAGGACAAAATAGCCGTAGGACGCCGGGAAAAAGGCGATCAGCATTTTCGGGTCGATGCCCAACATCAACCCCATCGGCGCCACCGCCGTCAGCGCCGCCGCCTGGCTGTTCACCAGTTTTGACACCAGAAACAGCACAATCGCATATGTCCACGGGTGGCTTTTCACCACGCCTTCCAGGGCCAGCTTTAACTCGTCGAGATGTGCCTGGAAAAAGGTATCGCTCATCCACGCCACGCCGAATACCGAGAAGATCGCAACCATACCGGCCTTGAACACCGCGCCGTTGGAAATCGCGGAGGCATTGACCTTACAGGCCATCAGCATCACGGCACCCGCAATTAACATCATCATCTGGATGACAAGGTTCATCGACAGCGCCGTCATTTTGCCTTTCAGTTCAAAGGCGGGGCGCAGCTCAGGGAAAGCCCCCAGCATAACGACCACGGCAATGCCGGCAAAGAAAATCCACGTGGACCAGTAGGCCTGTTTTGGGAAACGCTGATTCATTAACGTCTCTGTTCCGCCGTAGATAAACTCGCGCTGCTTAGGATCTTTTAGCTTTTCCTGAAACTCCATGTCGTCCGCCAAATCTTTCCCGCGGCGTAAACTCCACAGTGCAGCAATAGCCACGCCGAAAAGTGAAGCGGGAACCGACACGGCGAGAATTTCCAGAATTCCCCACGCGTGGCCGATCCCATGCTGGGCTGCCAGGATGGACACCAGCGACACGACGGCAACGGAAACGGGGGAGGCCGTGATGGCCATCTGCGACGCGACCGACGCCACGGCCATAGGGCGCTCCGGGCGGATCCCTTTTTTCAGGGCGATATCCGCAATAATCGGGAACATGGTGTAGACCACATGGCCGGTGCCGCACAGAAAGGTCAGCATCCAGGTGGTAAACGGGGCGAGCAGGGTGATGTGCTGCGGGTGTTTGCGCAGCAGACGTTCCGCAAACTGCATCATGACGTTGAGACCGCCCGCCGTTTGCAGGGTAGCGGCACAGCCAATCACCGCGAGGATGGTCAGCATGACGTCAACCGGCGGTTTACCCGGCTGCAGACCAAAGACGAAACATAAAATAAAAAGACCAATACCGCTGATTAACCCAAGCCCCATACCGCCGAAACGCGTACCCGTCAGCAGGCAGAGGAGAATGACAACAAACTCAATGGTGATCATGATGCTCCCTCGTCAATGATTATGTAATTAAATAAATCATCACACGTTGTGTGGTTAATCATTGGGAGCCAGATCTGATTTGTTAAATTTCAGCAAAAGCAGAAGGTTGGAGAGGGGAAGGGGACCTGCTCCCCGGGACGGAAGCAGGCCAAAAACTCAGTGGTGCTGCACCGCCACAATGTCGAGCAGGTGACGGTCGGTTTGCTCAGGACATAAGCCTGCCTGCTGCGCGTTATGCAGCTCATCCGCCAGCGTCTTCAGCAGCAGGCCATCCTGCTGCTGCTCTTTATCCATATCGCGTAAGAATCTGAGCGTCGTAATGTCCTGCTGCGCTTTGGCTTCATCGGCCAGTTTGTTGAGGGTGCTGCAGCGTTGTTCATACTCTTCAAGCGTTTTCTGAAACAGTTCTTCCAGACAAGAGTAGCTCTCGTTTATCCCATCAAGGGCTTTAACGACAGGGTTTGCCCCTGCAGCTTTCAGGAAGTTAAAAACGCGCATCATATGGGTGACGTTACTTTGTGCCTGAGAGCGAAAGAAGGTGGCAGAGCCCGTGAGGCTATTCTCAGCGCACCAGGCACTTAAGTGAAGGTGCAGGTTGGAGGCGTAGAACTCAAGGTTCATCTGCGCGTTAAGTTTTTGCATCATCGTTTGGGTAGCCATACTCATATCCTTATTGACGGTGGGACGTGATGTCCGTTGCTTAACCTGAGCACCAGGCAAGTACGAAGAAAAAGAGCAGAAATACGCTTTCTGCAGTAAACGAAGTCGACCGAAATTCACTTCCTGTGTTCGATATAAATAAGCATACCCTTGTCTTTGGTCTAAGAAAACTCTTAAATTGGCTGTGTTTACCATACATTACAAACTTTAATATAGTACAGAAATACAATTAGCTCGCCATAGAACAGTGTTTAGATAATCCTCTGATAATCAACATTTTTTATCGAAGAGATGTGCTGTTACTCTTTCGGGAATATTAAACCGGAATAATGCTCTGTAAAAAAATGAATCACGGATTAATTATTCCGTATATCAGGTGCATTAATAAAATTGCGCTAAATCAAATTCTGTGGAGTAAATAATTTTCAGTGCGTGTGGCATTTTTGATGAAAAACATACTGCACTTTTCTGACGTCCGGCGTTCTCGTGCCCGATCCGGGGCATCAGGGATATCTTAGCTAATCTTATGGATAATCCTGCTTACCCTCATTTCATTTGTCTGACAAATACTGCCTTTTTTATGTCATTTTTCGCTGAATTTATGTACGCAATTACTGTAATTCTGCGGTGTGATGGGGCTCTCTTATGGATGATTAATTTCCCGCTAAAACTATCACCAGCAATAACGCTTATAACGAGGTAAGCGCTAATGCCTTGTTTTAAGTCCGATTAAATAAGAAGCACGCACATATTCCCTACAGAAAAGAAAGCTAAAGCTGGAGTTTACCATGCACAAATTTACTAAAGCGTTGGCGGCCATCGGTCTGGCTGCCGTTATGTCACAATCCGCTATTGCTGAGAATTTAAAACTCGGTTTTTTGGTAAAACAGCCCGAAGAGCCCTGGTTCCAGACGGAGTGGAAATTCGCCGATAAGGCCGGGAAAGATTTAGGTTTTGAAGTGATTAAAATCGCCGTGCCTGACGGTGAGAAAACCCTGAACGCCATCGACAGCCTGGCGGCCAGCGGTGCGAAAGGTTTCGTTATCTGTACGCCGGATCCAAAGCTGGGCTCGGCCATCGCGGCAAAAGCCCGCGGTTACGACATGAAGGTCATTGCCGTTGACGATCAGTTCGTGAACGCTAAAGGCAAGCCGATGGACAGCGTCCCGCTGGTCATGATGGCCGCGACAAAAATCGGCGAACGTCAGGGCCAGGAACTCTATAAAGAGATGCAAAAACGCGGCTGGGACGTCAAAGAGACCGCAGTGATGGCTATTACAGCGGATGAGCTGGACACGGCGCGTCGTCGTACAACCGGGTCAATGGACGCGCTGAAGGCGGCCGGCTTCCCGGAAAAACAGATCTACAAAGTTCCCACCAAATCTAACGATATCCCGGGCGCTTTCGACGCCGCCAACTCCATGCTGGTTCAGCATCCGGAGGTCAAACACTGGCTGGTGGTCGGCATGAACGACAACACCGTGCTGGGCGGCGTGCGCGCGACGGAAGGTCAGGGCTTCAAGGCACCTGACGTGATCGGGATTGGCATCAACGGCGTTGACGCCGTCAGCGAGCTGTCCAAAGCGCAGGCCACCGGCTTCTACGGCTCACTGCTGCCAAGCCCGGACGTTCACGGCTATAAATCCAGCGAGATGCTCTACAACTGGGTCACCAAAGGGGCTGAACCGCCGAAATTTACCGAAGTGACCGACGTGGTGCTCATCACCCGCGACAACTTCAAAGAGGAGCTGGCGAAAAAAGGACTGGGCGGGAAGTAATACGCGGTGATTGTGCCCCTCATCCTGCGTGAGGGGCCTGACGTACACACTACAGGAATCACGGAGACGTTATGCGACAGTCTGATCCGTATCTCTCTTTTCGCGGCATCGGGAAAACCTTCCCCGGTGTGAACGCGCTGACCGATATCAGCTTCGACTGCTATGCCGGCCAGGTTCACGCCCTGA